>Ga0065711_1026648_pt1 | contig 63640 bp, 32 predicted proteins | sample Hoacrofraction12_FD_59098 | JGI IMG/M metagenome (GOLD analysis project Ga0065711, IMG submission 59098) | Hoatzin crop microbial communities from Cojedes, Venezuela - Epithelial fraction 12 v2 (version 2) | ecosystem: Host-associated > Birds > Digestive system > Esophagus > Crop | place... | reverse complement strand
CCACAGCCTCCCTGGGCAGCCTGTTCCAGTGCTCCGTCACCCTCAGAGGGAAGAAGTTCTTCCTCATGTTCAGCTGGAACTTCCTGTGCTTCAGTTTGTGCCCATTGCCCTAGGCTCATTGTTTGTGAAAGAGAGAAAAGTAAAGGAATTTACTAATTTCAAGCCAAGCCAATACTGAGAATGTGTGTAGGTTTTCCTAGGTCACCTGATGGTACCATGGGACATACTGAAATGCCACTTTGTGAGAAACTGAAAAGCCATATGTAGGTCTTGCGTTATTGATTCCTGAAATGGAGTAAGCTGTTCAAAAAGCAACTGGGAAGCTGCAGCATTGACAGAAAACGCGAGTCAAATCACCCATCATGGCTGGGTGTTAAATGCCATTATTACATTGTTACTGAATGGAAGAGGGCTGAAGTGCAAAAAATCCAAAGTACATGTCAGTCCAGAATAATTAGGAGGATGAAAGCTGATGCCTTGAAGCAGGAAGCTGCAGTGAAACTAAAATCAGGTTCTATTTGTCAGATGACGGAAAATGAAAACAGTTCTGAGAACAATTTAATGATAAACATTTGGGCCAGAAAAAAAAGTGGCTGATTCATGGCTTCTACAATCAGCTCTGCTCGTACACCACTGAAAACCTCAAGTAATTGCAGCAGGGTGTAAGGAGCTAGTCTGTTCCTGCTCTTGTGTCAGAGAGCAGAAACTGTGGGCCAGCATCTGCAATGTAAATACAATCTGTTCTGTGATGTATGATGCACGTAAGGAGAAACTTCTCTTAAATATGAGAACCTTAAATGGCTACAGGCAGGACTCGTAAACCTCACCTCGGACGTTCTCAAAACTGCAAAAGCTGCATCAGCCTAGCAGTGAAAGCCCAGCGAGATCCATTGTAAAGGAGCAGAGGTGGGAGAGCCAGCAGCCTGTGAGTGGCTTAGAAATGGTTGGGACTGGTTCAAAACAGGAGAAATAACCCCCAAAATCTGGAGAGGATTCAGCAATGAAGCAGGACAGGGAAGTCCTGATACAGAAACTCAGAAAAGGAGGAAAGAAAAAACTTCTTGGAGGTGAAGGAAATTAAGACCTTTCCAGGAAAAATATAAGAAGGTTCTAGCTAGTTCATTTTTGTTGAGCAGAGAGAGAATAACTAAAGCAGAATATTCACGGGCAAATGTGTTGTTTCAGCTACAAATACTTCAGGATCCTGAAAAGCTGAATTTACTTGTACAGTATCTAATACGAGGAGATACTGTTCCAGCCATGCACCTGGTTGATGCTGTCACTCCATGAATAGTAAAGAAAGGAACAAATACAATAAGAAAAAAACCAGCTATGCTCTTAAATATAGAGCTTTGCTAATTTTTTTTTTTCCACTAAATAATACCAAGGTAAAATGGCATTACTAAATTTCAATGAACTTTGGAGTTCATCTTTGGAAGAAAATTTCTGCTGTAATTTTCTTTTCAAATCCAAGCAAAACATTGATAATTTCAACAAAATCAGACTATAATATTAAAATACAAAAATTCAAGATCTATTTCTTTTAGGAACATACTTCATCTTTTATTCTCTCATGACATTTGTACCAGATCACACAATATAGTGTCCACTACCATGGGCATGCCATCCTTTTATCTATTATAAAGCATGCTAACCTTTGCTCTGCTACTAAATTAATTAAAATGCGCAGTTTAGCATTTTAAACATCATGTTTTCTACACCAAATTATTTTCTGGCTGTTGTAATGAAACTGTTTAGCACTGTGACACTCTGATTACGGTAAAAAAAAATCTTTCAGTGTACTAATTAGAGGAACAGCTGCATTACTATGAAATCATTTTTTCCTGGATATTGAAAACAGCTGCTCCTGCTCAGCTCTTACATTATGTCATAACGTGGCGGGTTATGTCATACTGTACCTACCTCTGAGGTTTTAACTAACGCTTTTCATATCACTTGTACAGCAGATGACGGCACACAGTCATTTACAGTGGTTCTGTTGTTAAACTTTGGTAACCTGCTGACATTTGAGCCCTGATTTATACAGCTGAAGACTTGGCCTTTTTGTATGCAATAACCTCATTATTAGTCTCTTAAATCATCCAGAGAAAAAGGTAATGGAAGGAACACATTTGCAGATACAGCAACATTCTTTATTTTGATTTTTTTAACAATTCGATTTCGTACAAAGCTACATCCTCTTTGGACATATTCATAATTAATGACAGTAATTTGCTCTTTTTATTTATGCCAAGGTTATTTTGAACAGCACATTGGTTCAAAAAGTTTTAGCAGAGAACTTTTATAAACACTCTTGGGTCACCTATGACAAGATCACTGTATAATTCTAATACATTATCTTACAAGCTGTCCCTTGATGTCTCTGCTGTAGTCTAAACACTGTCTGCTTTGATTGCTTCTATTTACAAATGGTCTCCACTGTTCCAAAGTTTAAATATGTTCTACATGTCTGGATTTAATTTACTCCAATAAATGAAACTTTTCAATAAAATCTGCCCTTTGGGTTATAAACATACCAGGATAATCCAAAGTCAAATGAAGTTTTATGTGCGTGTTCCTGAGCACAGAACATCATCCATCAAACACAATGTAAGCTTGTAGCCCACGGGGCCGTGGATCCAGTCCCTGGGAGATACCAAGACCTGGCAGAACAATTAGCCTCCCTTAGCAGGAGGGCTCAGAGGCCCTTCCTGCACGAGATTTGCAGCCGTCCAGTAAAAGAGAGAAGCGTGCAGACACCCAGGAGAGTTTGGAGTGGTATGATCACTCAGCAGCTGCCGGGTGACTGATAGCCAACCCTTGAGTCCCAAGCAGCACCACCAACCCTGCTCCTGCTCCGCCTCCCCAGCTTTTATTATTCTCATGCTGCAAGAGCCCGAATTCCTCAGCCCAAACCTAGTGTCCTGATTTTGACTGGGATAGATTTAATTTTCTTCCTAATAGCTGGTATGGTAATGTGGTTTGGATTTAGGATGAGAATAATGTTGACGACACACTGATGTTCTAGTTGTTGCTGAGCAGTGCTTACACTAAGTCAAGCATTTTTCAACTTCTCGTGCTGTGCCAGCGAGGAGGCTTGGCGTGCACAGAAGCTGGGAGGGGACACAGGCAGGACAGCAGACCCAAAATGGCCAAAGGGATATTCCGTACTGTATGATGTTATACATTGAGCGGTGAAACTGGGGGGAGTTGGCCAGGGGGCAGCTGCTACTGCTCGGGAACTGGCTGGGCATCGTTCAGTGGGTGGTGAGCAATTGCATTGTGCGTCACTTGTTTTGTATATTCTTTTATCATTGTTATTATTTTCCCTTCCTCTTCTGTCCTATTAAACTGTCTATCTCAGCCCACAGGTTTTACCTTTTTTCTGATTCTCTCCCCTATCCCATTGGCAGGGAGTGACTGAATGGCTGTGTGATGTTCAGCTGCCTGACGGGTTAAACCACAACAGCTAGGTGGTATTTTCTTTAATGTTGCTGCTTGATCACGGTAGAAATTTGAATGACTGAGCTTTATTTTATCTACTACATGCACAGCAGGTTGGATCTAGTTATGGCCAACCTGTGTGCTTTGCAGGGTGGAGCTGTAAAAACTGCATTAGGAATAAAATGATTTGAGGATAATTTTATGAGTGAAGTGTTTTGTGTAACCTGGATAAAATAATCCCAAAGGGAGCTTATTAGGACAATTTTTCTATTTTCTAACAGTAACGATGGCTAAAAGCTAGAATAGATTGTGGAAAATATAGTTTTTCCATGAAGTAAAGGTTTTAAAATATGATTAAATAAACACATGGCAGTAATGCTTTTAGGACAAGTGACCCTGGCTTGTGTTAGTGATGGACTGAGTAGATGTATTACATCTCTTCTTCCTCTTATTTATTCTTTGAAAGTTTTTTCCATTTTTTTTTTTAATACCAATTTGGACAGTTCAATGAATTCCAGTGAGCTGTGTTTTGAGACTTTTCAATAAGATGAAAAAATACAGCTGACTTTCCCTGGCTGTGCTGATAGTTTCTTGATGTTTGACTTGCAGGACATTAGCTGAAGTGTACCTTTACAATAGAAGAAGCAAAATTTTCCAAGTCTTCAACACTTTTAAGATGTAAGTCAACAAACATAACCAGTATTATTAGATTTTCAACAGGAGCAGTTAATAACTTGCCTATGCAACAGAATAAAGGCAGCAGCCAAACTTACTTGATGGTTTACATGGTAGTTATGAGCTTTTGGTTGAAACATCTTTGTGCAGTGAAGAGCTATTTGCTATGAGATAACTTCAAATGTATTTGCTTTTCAGGGACAACATAATTAGACATGCATTGCTTATCATTATCTCTGGCTGACAAAAAACAGCAAGATTTTTTTTCCCTTGGATGGTCATTTCTTTTCTGGTCTGTCAATCAGAGTTGTTCTTAGGAAATTTTTTTGTTTATTACTTTTCCAAAAATGGAGAGACAAGTCAGTTCATACTGCTAATAAAATAGTTTATTAGTCCCATTCAGTTTTTCAATTAGTAAAAGGATGATAAAATTTGAGGGGAAAATCCCAAGCTAATAATTTCAAAGTTTTACTAAACAAAATTAATTCATCCTTTTTAAAATTTAATGTTAAACAATCTCAGATTTTTTAGAAGCCCAGAACAAGTGGAGATTGTAATTTCACAGCGAAATCTTTAGTTTTGCGTTTTAGTTCAAAAGGTTTTAAAATGTTTTTGTTAAAGCAAATCCAAAATTATTTCCCCTGATTTTTCAGAACTGGTAGCTAAACAAAAAATCCGTTCATACTATTCCTAGATTCTTTGAGGAGCTCTTTGTTGTTACTCTTACGCTTCCAGTTTCATTCTCTTGTTTTGAGTAGCAGTTAATTACTGTATCAAAAATTGAAGCAGACCTTAGCAACATGAAAGTAATAAAGAAATTCAATGGATTGTATTCACTCAACAGGGTAAAATTTCTGAAGCCTGAAAAGTTCCTGCACTTGAGAGTGAAAGGCCACTAATAACCTCTTGTCCTTGAGAGCAACACTGAAAATAAAGAGGAAAAAACCACTTTCTTTGTTGCAAAGTGGTATTTCTTTTTCTCTCTCCTGTATATACTGCAGCAGACGCATGCAAAAAAAAAAACCCAAGAAGTGCTCCTTAACAAGTTAACAAGAGCTTTGAAGAAGAAAGAATACATCTTTCATTATGATCCCGTTGTGATAAACCTTTAGTCCTATTCTTTTTCAAGGGCTTGCAAGTGATACTTGAAGTCCAACAAAAGTGAAGACATGCTGATGCATTAGAGTTTAAAAGGAAAAGAAGGAGCTGGTGTCAGTTTTATCCCCTCACTGTCAAGGTTTACGTCCTTTTCTGTAAATATTGTAATATTGAGCTAAAGTCTAGTCATGTGGGGTTTTTTTTCCAGAATTCCAGTGTGTAAAGATTATCTTTACTTTGTAAAATTTGTGATTCATCCTTAATGAAGGTTCTGCTTTGCTTGGCACACAGCCTAGGAGAAGGACTAGGAAATGATTTTGAATGTGCATAAGTGACATTCTACATTTTGCAAACTTATTACCTCCTTCTTGATCTATTGCCTGTTGTCATCTGGGGTCTCATCCTCAAGCCCTTACTAAGGGAAAATTCCCTCTGACTTAAAAGCTGAGCAAAGCCTTCATGAATAAATCACTTGAGCTTTTGGTGTCATTGATCACTGAACCAAACTTCCCAATCACTGCGGACTGTTTGGTAACAGGAGTGTGGTACCAATCTTTGCTGCTTGGCATCGCTGCTGCTGCGTTTTCCAGGCCCTTTTCCTGTTTGCTGTGTCTTTGCTAATTCATTTTATCATATCACTGCTTGGCTTTTCCAGATCAAGCAAGCTTACAGCAACTGGTTTAATCTCTATATTTAAATATTTAAACCATTTGTCCTACCCAGGATTTTCCTATTATTATAAAAATTACTATCAGAAAGAAATATTTGGAAGCAGAAGAGAAAATAAAATAATTCGAGGGATATTTTACTTTTATTGAAGCAGTTTAAACAAATGCAGGATCTTGCTGTTACTGACATAAATGGTTTATATATTTTAAAGTAGAACTGAGTTTCTCGTGGGTATAATCGAGGGGCTATGAGCCCAGGCAGCTTTCCCATTCAAGTAGCTGAGGAAGTTGTCCTCGGTTTTTAAGTAACATGAAATACTATTAGAATCTGATGGAAATAACAAAGGGGATAATCAGATGTTGGATTGTAGAAATGGGTAGAAAATACCAATAAGCTTTTATGAAAGCTATGCTGAGATTTCTTCAGATGTATTAACAGCAAAACTAAATCATTTCATTGTAAGTGTTATTATTGCAGGAATTATCACACGTCCTTCTTGAGCTATTACATTACAGTTATTTGAAGGCAAAAGTGAAGAACTGCAAATTAACAAACCTCAATTATTGTTTTTAAACCTCAAGACTTTTTCTTGTCTGAGACGGCAAATTTTAGAAAAGCTGACAGATAATTTTCTCTATACTAAAATCAAAGCAGCTTTCATATTAAATATTTTAAAAATGCAAGTGATATACGGCAATTTTTATGTTCCTCCTATTGACAGTGACTTTCAAATTTACAGTTCAAGAGATTGTTGTTTTCTCTCCTTAATTCATTCTAACTTCTCCCAAGAGATTCATCCTAATTTCTCTGAAAATGTAAGTCTGTGGATGGGTGTGGTGTACCTAGGATTGAGATGAAGAGCCTGACATCAAAGTTCAGCACCTGACCGTGCCACAGCTTATTTTATATAAACTTGAACAAGTCTTCCTGCACCTCAGCTCTGTGCCTGGGAAAGAGGCTGCTGATAATTTCTCTTCCACGTGTTTTGTCTCTTTCATTCAGTCCACGAGATCGAGTATATGTCCCATTAAGGAGCAGAGCACCTAGCGCAGGAGAGCTTAAATTGCCATTCACTCTTTCAAAAACAACAATGAAAAGAGATTCAGCATTAGATTAATAAATGTAATGTGCCCCAAAATGAAGGAAATAATTTCCGTTGTGAGCATCTTTATTTTCCTTGGCAAACTTTTACAGGGACATTCAGAGTCACTGATGAGCAATAGAAGCAACACTAAAAGACTAATAAAATACATGAAAGTCAACATAGAGAGATGCCAGCAGGTCACCTTAGATGGTTTGTTTAAATTAAAAAGAAATATGAAACAATTTAAAACTGGCCTTTCAGCTAGATATTTCTTTAGAAAATTGATTAGTTATCTCACAGGCTACCCTTTTCTTTGCCTTAATAATTTACAACTTGTATCATCCATCTACCACCAAAGCATATAAGATCAGCAGCTACCACAAATCAGTAGCTAGATAAGATCACAGAGTACTTGCTCATTTTTAAAAAAATGCACAAAAGTTGACAAATTCAAGGTTCTAGGGTAGTGCAGGGGTGGAGGACAGACTGCACAAGCACTGAATGCCTTTCAAAGGTACAACATCCTGGCGCAGTGATGTTCTAAAAACTGAGAATCTCAATGCAGACTACTTCTATTTTAAAAATTACACAGGTCTAGTTTGAAGAAAAATATAAAATAAAATCAAATAGAGGCAGTTTCCACTGTGAAGTGTAAGCGAGCGGGTATAAACAGTTGCAGCAGTGCAGGCTTTGGTTTCTCTGAAATGATGTTCCTGAGGGCTTAACCCTGACCTTGCCGGTTTAAACATACGCTATCCTGACCATATATATAAATATATTTATGGCATATGTATTCCTACTGTTTATGTACTCAGAGAATGATCTTCCAGTCTGAGAGACTGATCATCTGGCAGTGATGTCATTCTTCTTCCCAGCCACAAAAAAACTAACCGAGCTGTCAGAGTACAGAAGTTAGCAGTTACAAAAGATCAATTCCTTCTTTTAAAACTAATTGCTAACAGAAAATTAGATGTGTCCACCACCTGGTGTATGCTTTAATTGCTCTTAGTTCTTGAGTATGCAGAGTGATAGAATTCTCAGCTCATCGTAATATTAAGCACTATTCTGCAGCACAGCCTACCCAGAATTTGCACAAGATGAGACTGAGATGTAGCTGCATGCTGACATGTTCTCAGCTAAGTCCTAACCTTAAATTTGCTGAACAACATCCTGCAGCCTTCAATTACCACTGCAGAATTTTGAAATTGGATCGGTGATGGCTTTTCTGATGAGGAGAACATGATGTGATTTTTATTGTACACAGCCAGTTATAGAGTGCCAGGTTATACTGTAACCAGTTTTAATACTTATTTTTAATTATAACTTTGCAGTAAGGAGTAGCGATCTATAAAGTAGTCTCTTTTGTCTGAGTTCCACAAGAAACAATGACCATCATTCCTCCAGGGAGCATTTTGCTAAAAAGAGAAGATAAAAGCAAGTGGAAACCTATGATTCCTCCTTGAAAAGAGGGTGCGATGTGCTTTCTCATTGCTCAGCAAATTCACCTCATGTTTTAGGTAACAGAAGTCCTATCATCATCTTTTATTTCTACCATGAGCAGAATGGTTCAAGCAGTTGCTCCAAAACAGCCCCTTTCTTGTTTGCTTATGACGTGTCTGTGGGTAGGTCTTGATTTGTACCTGCATTTGCCATTTGTCACCTTCATTCAATGAAAATCCCTCGGTACCACAGTTCAGGCCATTGCAGCAAGTAATCTTCATTCCATGTACACTCCTCGGAGTTGCCCTTTTTCATTTGATTGGACATTTCCCACGCTACTGTCAGTGTTTTATGAATCCAGTCAGTTATAGACTCTAGAAGGTAGGCAGCAGAGTCACAGAGTGGAGGAGTGGTGGGAGATGCTCCTTCCCCAGCTGTGCACACCTTCTCAAGGGTCTGAAAATCCACTTGCAATTACCTAGTAATTATCCCTACCTGCTTCTTGCATGGAGAAGGCAGATGCTGCTGTTAATTTGTGGAGAAAAATACCTTTATTTCTATGAGAGCTCTTAAACAGTTTGCTGCATTGCAACCTATAATGCTCGAGGTCTGTAAGGGGAGGCAAGATAACCCAGGCTTACATGGGTCACACTTCATGGTCCTGACTATATACCTAAAATAGGGAAGACTCTCGGAAAATTAGTAGCAGCTATTTTTTTTCCCTTAGTTGTTAGTCACCTGATTTATATTCTAAGGTATTGGAGTGAATTACTGCAATATAGGAAGGAAAAACACTGCTTTGGGTGTGTTGTGCAGGTGAATTTCTTGAAGAGAAAGGAGAAATAAAATCGTCTATACTGTATTCCCATCATACAGTGGTATTTGTCCGCAATGTCATTAATCCTTAGTAATAAATATTAATGTACTACAGACAGTACTGTAAACCAAACACTGCTCTGCTTAGGCTTGTGAGGTTAGAAGACTTTTACCAGGGGTCATTACCCATCAGTCAGCTTTTCCTCACTCGTCTAGCTTAGGGCAAAACTCTACTTGGATTTCAGCTGCCTTTTTGCTCACTCTTCTTTGGATGGCCATTGCTGAGCTTTAGGATTTAATGTCATATTAAGCATGAGACAGAGTTCACCTGAGAAATATTTAGTAAGAAATATTCCTGTACTACAATTATAAAGCTGTCATAATACTGTATACTGTTACCAAACTCGGAAAGGCCTCTTTCAGAATTAATTTTAAAAGGCTTCATATATTAATGTTGCATATTAATGCTGTAATTTCTATGTTATTTTTTTTAAGGATTCTCAGGCATCTTTCTTACTCTTTTCTATATGCATTGTTCTAAATGTCTAATATGTTTTTCGTCAAAAGAGTAGACTTTTCTTCTCCAAACTAAACTTGTCATGTTATACTTCTCAGGATTTTCACCTGTATTTCTGGAGCAGGTAAATCTGTATTCTAAATGCTGTGTGCCCACAGGGACAAGCAAAAGAGCCTAAATAGGCAGTGATTTCTTAGTTTATGCCAGAAGCTATGTTTGTTATCATCCCTTGAAGTGACAGCTGTTCACCATGCATTCTTCGTCTCTGTTTTACAGATTTAACTCAAAACTGTCTTTTGCCTCCGTTAAATGGATTGTTAGAAAATCGATATTATAAAAAATCCATCTCTGATAAGATTATCTCAAGAACATGCCACCTGAATGAGCAGATCCTTTGTCAGTAAACCAGAAGAACTGTAGGCAGTGTAGACATCTCCAGAAACACTACTTCAGATTTATATTGCTACCAGTCTTGCAAAAAGAGACTAAGGCATAATTATAGTTAAAAATAAAAAACCTCACACTTGAACTTTCAAGTTAGTGTGTGATTGGAATAAAAATGATTATGAGGATTGATAAAGAAAGATCTATTCTCCAAAGAACGTAGCATTACTGTAACAATACCCCACGTTTGGGGATTTTGTTTTATTCTATAGTGAACATCACTCATTGCATTCAAAAGACTTTTTCTTAGGCCAGGGTAATAGTGGAAGATGTAGCTCAACAGCACAAGGATGAAAAAAACATGCTTTTGCTGGGATAAGCAAGGTTTCTTTTTTTTCTTTTTTCTTTTTCCATTTTCAGATGAGAGAGACTAGAAAATTGATCTAAATGAAAGTTTCATGTTTCACAGAAGACTACATCAGGCATTAGCTTTCCCAAAGGCTAATAAATCAAGGGCTACCTAAAATAAAAGAGGGCAAACAAACAAACATAAAACTCTGTTGGACAAGCTTACTTCATAAGAAATATAATAAACACATGAAATCTGATACACCACGAGCAAAATAAAGATTCATTTTTTATTCATGGATCCATCAATGGTTTCAAGAGACTACCGACACAGAGTTTTTTATGCCACATTAATATTTTATTGTTTTTTATGGAAGGATAAAAAATGAACAGTGAGGATAAAATGGTACAAATAACATTTAAAAGACAAAGCAAGAAGAAGATTTTGGAATTAATAAGACTGCACAGAAATGAGAGGGAAGATGCTGGAATTAATAAGACTGCACAGAAATGAGAGGGAAATGGTCAAAACAGAGTGGGCAGGTCTGGGTGTCACATGCACCCAGGGTCTTCACACGGAGCTCACGAGGCTTCGCTTTCCTCATTTCCATGTGTAAGAAACTCATCAGACTTGTCTCTGACAGAGGCCAAATTTGTATTCAGAGAAGTGGCTTGCTCCTTGCTTGAGAAAAATGAATGGTCAGAGAGGAAAAAAAAATAGCATATCTGAACCTAATTAAAATTTTTTCAAGAGAAATAGCAAGTGAGCACATGGAGCTGCGTGCTGACGTCCTGGCCCTGGTGCTTTCCCCTCTCCCTGCACCATTTCAAGCCATATTTTTGCTGCAAAGTGGAACTTTTCCCTCAAAACACGCTCCCGTGCAGGGAGCTCAAGGACCCCTGTCTTAGCAAGGCCGTATCTGTCCTGCTCTCACCGCCTTGCAGCAGCTGCAGTTTGAGCTCATCCGTTGAGAGCGGTGCAGCCACAAGCAGAACAAAATTTTGCAGCCTAGAAGATGTCTTTACTGCTTAAAGGATCACAGTCTCTTCCAGCTCTGAATCAACTGCTTTTGCCTTTTTTTTTTTTGGCAGAGGTATTACAGCTGAAAAATGATAGTTTATTATTTCTTGTTTGTGTTGGAAAGTCCATGCCACAGCCAAAACTCACTGGAGAAATAAGTAGTTTCTTCTAAGTGGCAGAAAGTGTATTGTTAAAGTAAAAAGAAAACGAGGAGACAAAATTAAAGCACTTTGTCCAGATCATAAAGCTGTACTGCAACTGGCCAGAGAGCTGAGCTGAGATCTGAGATCTGTGTGCGCTGTGCAGAGACAGAGGCATCGCTGGCTTCGCTGCCCAGACCACCTGCAAGATGCTCTGCTCCCACCCAGCACCATCTCTGGGTGGAAACGCAGAAACTCCTGAGAAATGGAGGTTTGGCAGGCTTAACTTCAGTTTAAGCCCTAATTTCTAGAGGTTAGATTTGCTCCTGATTTCTGCTGCATGAAAGATTTTTTCAGGCCTCTGAGTCCCTTCTCTTCATCCCCCAAGTACCAAGCTGAGTAAGATGGTTTGCATACGACATTGGTGTGCAGGGTCCTGCATCCTTCATTCTTTATGATTAAGAATACTAGAATATATTCTGTTATAGACTCTGTCACGTTACAGTGGTTAAAAATATTATCTCTGCCTATGTATAACCCATCCTGTATGGAAAGAAGATACACCCCTGAGAGTGTCTGATCTACAAAACTTTACTGCACGGGTGATTAAGCCCCACCTGCAAGATTCAAAATATCCTATACTGTGCCCTTACACCTCAGGGTCTCAAATGTGTTTCTGCAAAAAGATATTGTACAAGCTCAGTCTGCCATCATGGAGTGGGAAAACAAATTGGAGGTATTCATAGACATAGTCCATTTAAAATTCTTTCTCTAAATATATATAGAACATCAATCCTGGAAGAATTATGAAATACATTGGTAATTAGCCAAATTATTACATCATAGCACTTGCTTATTTTATTTCTTTAAAAGGGCTCTTCCAAAGCTACTGAACTCTAAACCTCTCCAGTGTGAGCAGAAATAAGGCACAACCCAAATTGTTTCTCTTTAAATTTGTTTTAATCTGGCAGTCTGTTGATACAGCTACTCCAAACTTACACTGAGGAAACTGTTGGCACAATTTCTCTCACAGTTAAATCAGTTTAAACATTATCCATAAGTGATTTAAATGTTTTCATTTCCATAAGCATAAATCCGTCAGCAACATTTTAAAACTTTTCATATTTTTAATGACATGTTCAAGACTTCAGCTTAATTTATATTTAAAAATGCAAAACTCACTGAAAAACTGAAAATACTAGCTGTTTTTCCACAATTTTACAGTAGAATAACAAGATAAACTGAGATCAAGAACATTTAAGTAAGGAAACATATTTTAAATAATTTAAGGATCGTGGCACACAGTGACAACAATTTAAGCATGAGAGCATCTTGTTAATCTAGTAACATGATAACTATACAGTGGTCCATATGTGGTATCTTTGAAGTGAAAAAATATTTCATTCTGAGTGCAAAATTGAAAAAATATATCCACTGTTTATCATGTACTCTTTGGTGATAATTGTATTTATTATTTGTGCTACAGCCATAATTACCTCTGGGAATGTGAGTTTAGTGTTATAGAAACACATAGGAAGACACAAATCCTCCCCTGAGGAGTTTACAACCTACTTTTTTACCATAAAGTATTGGAAATGTATGTATTTCTCCTCAGAAATGTGTTTTGGGTTTCGTTTGGTTTGATTTGGTTTCTAGCCCCTTGTAGCGAACTCTAATTTAACAGCGCTGACTGTCACAAACTTAGTGAGGATGAGTGTGAGCTTGGGCATCACAAAGACAGGAGGTTGTGTCTGTCCTACGTGGACACCAGAAGCCTTGCTCCATGTTAGGAAACAAGCTAGGCTTGACGAAGCCGTTTTTCCTATGCACATTTTCTTTTAATCCATCCTCCCACGCATTTTGGCCTCTACCAGGAACCACTTCAATTCAAGGATCTTGATATCACAGGCACTTTACTCAAGCACCATATATTACTCATTGAGCACAGTTCCTCCTTACTTGCAGAAACAGACACATCTGGTATGATTGGCCAAGGAGAGAAGGCAGCCAGTCTATTTCTGATAACAGATCAAACACAGATAATCTCCTAGTCTGGACACAGGGCCCAGATGCACCATGCCAAATTGTTACCTCTCAGCTGGAAGGGGGTGCCTGGGAGCCTCTGTGGAGCAGAGAAAGGTAAAGGGTGCCTCATTCCATTAGAGACATGATTTTCCTTCTGAAGACTGTTATTTCTGCTGTTTCTATGCCACTCTAAAGTCAAGTGGGATTCATCCAGGCTTAGGGAGATGTGGGTATCTGCATTCATTTCGAAAAGAGAAGGAGTGGTTTTCTATTTTGGGAAATTTAATGCAAGATTGGACAGAGGCCATTTTGTCATGTGATTACGAAGCGCTTTATTGTGTGCCTCATCCATGACCAGGCACTACAGCAACAAGATAAGATGGAGAATAATTAGTGTGTGAATTCTCCTTTGCTTCAGTCTCCTCTGTCTACTCCCTTATCATTTCCTCTGCCACTATACCCTGCTCGAGAAAAGGATTAATGCCAGTAATGTCAGATCCTCCAACATCATGATACTACCTCAGAGACTGACCTCCAGGGTAGGCCTTTCTCAAAAAATAAAATGAATAGTATAAATAAATGTGGTTACTGTCTGTGCTGCAGTTATAAGATGCTCAGTATAGTTCAACACCTAAATGCAAATATCCTTGTTCATTTATATAGTTTTATTTAGTCTGCATATACAATCTGTGTGTATAATTGTATAATTCTAATACTAGGAATGGAACAGGTCGTTAGATTTGAAGATTTTGCAATGGACAGTGGTTTTATCAGTGTTGGATCCTGATGTTTTCATCTCACTGAACCAGAACTTCTCTCTTCAATGAGTTCACAGATCTTGTCTCTGATGGGTTTTCTGTCCTACCTAGTCCTGGATAACATAACCCAAAATATTTTTACCTGATTTCCATCATATTTTCTGACTGTGGTTATTGTTCCTTGATCTTAGCACTTTTTTGAAAATGGGAACCAAAAATATGATCTATTTTAATGTTGAAGCCACTTTCAAAACAAAATAGTGTTGGTGAATGCCCAAAGTTAAAAACTTTGGAACTCAGATCCCACATTTTTTTTCCTTTTTTTCTTTCTTCTTTGTTTTCTTTTTTCCTTCTTTTTTTTTTCCTTTTTTCTTTTTTTCCTTTTTTTCCTTCTTTCCTTTTCACAGAATCATATAATAGCAGAAGTGTTGACTGGAGAGGACCTCTAGAGGACACCTCTGCTTGATGCAGGACTGTCACCCACATGAGATCAGGTTAGTGGTGGCTTTTATCTGGGTGAGTCTTGAAATCCTGTAAGTCTAGAGATGTGACAGTTAGTCTGAGTGACCTGATCTAGTACTGCCTAGTCAGGAACTCTCTATAATCTCTAGATACTTCCCAGTTGCCAGCACCAAGAAGAGTTTGGCCCCATAATGTTTATAATTCCATTTCCACAGAACTTCTCAGGCACAGTGGGTCACTCTAAGGGACTGATCATCCAGCCCAGCCTCCGTGGCTTACAGAGGAGGAGGTTGGGGAAGGTACACATAGGTTCTTGTCTCACCATGGAGGGCAGTCAGGTTAGTCAGGTTAGCACGAGTTACTCTTGGTAAGCCCTTGCTGGCTGAAGGACTTCTCATCCTCCCATGTTAGGCAACAAATTCAATGAGGATGTGTTCTAGGACCTATCTGGGGCCTTCGAGGAGGCAGACCAGCCTCCATCAGCTTTGCCACAACTGCATTTTACTGTTGAATGGAATATACATCGGCCGATGTACCTCTACAGAAAAGATACCAAAAGAAATGGATCTCAATTTCTTTGGGTTCTCTGAGATGTCATAACCGTCTCATATATTGCTGTACTACTTCACTAATTATAACAGCAGCTATATATCTCTTTCCTCTTTCGGGAGTTTCTAAACAAGTTCTTAGCTTCCCAGCCAAAGCTTTGTAGTTCATTTTCTCCTGGAGCACTAGTAAAAAAAAGAGCAGTCATTTGCTGGAATCATGAGCAGCTAATTTGCTGAGTTTAGTGACAGGAAGCCTGAAGATAATCAATCCAGTTCTTCTCTATATATATATGAATACAATACGGCATGCTGAGTATGGTAAATTATGCTGTTCAAAACAAGATAAAAAATCTTATCAGGTGAAACCGTAGATAAATCTTCACTCACAGAACATTATGTTTCAAAATATCTCCAGGTTCTTGGAAGACTTTTTGAGTGTCTCACATAGTCGAAATCCAGGCACAATTGGATAATTACACCGAATTAGGATATGTTTATTCTTTTATCTAGAATAGCAGTTACATTTGCAGCACAACCTTCCAGATTGCTGCAGTTTTTTCTCCTCCAAGTTCAAGCAGCAATTTGGACATAGCTAAGTTCACATGGAAGTGTTTAACTTTTAAAGAATACCTAGCTGTTTACTGATTCTTAGTTTTCCTCCATGTACAATTTTTTTTTAACATTATCTAGTTCTTGCTTAACATTAAACATAATGTAGCAAAGCTCGTCTTCCAGGCAGCTAGCAAGCCCCTTTTCTGTTTCATCCAGCCATATCCAAACTAGATTTTTTAGATACATCAGTCAGTAGAGGTACTTTTCTCCATCAAGCTCATAGCTTATCTCATTTCAGGCACTGAGACAGACGATATAAATGTGAGCTGAGCTGGGCAATATAAAACTGCCTAAAATCCTTTTGAGGCTGTATAACTTCATAATTCTCCTGAGGTTCACTGAACAGTCATTTCTCTCTTTCTTTCTTTCTCCTTCTTTTAGGTGGGTTTAACTGACGTGACCAAAACTCATTGCCTGGAAGTAAAAAGGAAAAAACCCTACTGTATATTTTACAGCTAGGTTGTAATTGGAGAACTGCACTGTACTAGACCTGCCATAAAACCCCTTCATTGACTTCTGAGCAGTGAAATATATACAGGCTTCAGATGAAAAAAAAAGCAAACAAATAGAGGAACCATTTCCACACAGTTGACATTTAGGGCTGTACTGGGTCTTTAAAGTGAAATCTTGAATAGGGAATTGATTCACAACATCCCTCAAAATGCCAAAGAGTTATGACTCTTAAAGGTCTGGAAAAGAAAGATATGGGGCAGTTTGTACCCTCTCTGGTATTAATAGCTTGCTGCAGATAAGACTTCCTCACAGTTGTCCAGAAACCTTTTGGGAACCCAGAAATGTTCCATGTTTTGTTCTCTTCAGCTTTTATACTCTGTTATGAAGAGCAATTTTATGAAAACAAAGAAACAAAGCCACAAGCAATATCTTTTCCAAAGTTACATTCTCTTGGTCAAGTTTTCGGCATCTACCAAGCCATAGTTTCCTGCTTCAGTCCCCTGTGGTAGTTCCATGTTAACATACAAAGGCAGGTTCCCTACTAGAGAGCACAGAAGGGTGAGGTAAGTTCTCAAATTAAAGCGCTTGAGTTTGAACAATTTTGCATGCATCAATATTTGTTACTTTTTTCACTTAATGTGTGTGTATACTTTTAGAAATAAAACCTGAAATGAGCTTTGATTGCAAAGTTTCAGATAAGATTTTTTAAACACAAAACCAAACAAACCGATTGCTCAGCCTCATAATTTCTTTTGAGGTACATGTGTAGGGTCAAAGGGTTAGAGCAGACTCATATTAAAATATTGTGGCCCACTGGCCTCTGTACAGAAAAACTGAAAAGGAAAAAGAGTATTATTCAACGTTATTGCACTAATACACCTTCTCATGGCATCTGTAATGCCTGTGTGCGTCCGGATTGAAGAGCAAAAACTGGCGTAACAATGTTGTGCTCTCTAATTAGAGAATTGTGAATAATGCTGGTAATAAAAACAGTGTCATGAAAGGGTAAGAAAATTGCTTCCCCATAATAAAAAATGTTTCCATTGGGGTCACATTTAGTTTTTATGGACTGAGAAGGAAATCAGTGTCGGTAATATATTGTTAACTGGCTGTTCCTCTGATCCTGAAATGTCTTCTCCACTCACATACATATTTCTAGCTTGTTAGGATGGCAGCATGACAGTACAAAGGACTGGGATGTATGTCTGTGCATTGTAAGCATAACTTTCAGATGCTCTCAGTCAGGATTTTATAATCAGATAGCAAAGCTAAGTAAATGGTTTATGTTCTACATCTTCCCAAAAAATAATAAAAGTCTGAAGCAGCTCTAGATACAAGGAGATTCTGCAAAGCTCTTCTGAGTTTTTAAAATGTATCATTGGAAATATCTGCTGCTTTTTTGTCTCGTGTTCCTCTAAATCTGATCAAACGTTAAACATGATCTGAATTTACATGGGGGAAAAAAGCACATACTTCCGCCATTATCTCCTTTTCTGCTTCCTTATAAATCCAGACTGGATAGCATCCAATTTCTCATTGCAACTGCCTCTGGAAATGAAAGAGAGCCTGAATAGAGGAGGAGATGAGCTGCTTTAAATGCTTTTTCATAGTTCTTCTCACTGCTATGAAAGCTTCATTAAAAGCTGCAGCTTGCTTGTTTTCTAACTCTTCCAAAGTAATAAGCATATAATTGTGCTGAAAACTTGGGAGGAGTGTATCACTGCAAGCCATTATGGCATTGTTTTAGTTCAAGGTCCTTCTGCATTTTCTTGGGAATCAGAGACCTCTGTCATTCACATCTGAAGAAAATTCAGAATAATGTCTTTTTAAAGAGGACATTGAAAATTTGCAATGTCGATATGTCTACATAAATTATTTCCTCATGGACTGTTGACCGTGAGCACATGTTGTGTAGCACAGCAATTATTTTGCCTTTTTTTGTCTTCTTAACCTTCTTTCAAACTATGTCAGATACAGTGCTCTCTGCTAATGTACTAGGAGCCCTTTTGCATTTATTTTGATTTGTTGAGGTGGAGAAACATGAGTAATGATGACGAAAATTTGTGATGCCAGAATTTATTACAGCCTATTCTAAAAAATTCAACTACAGTGCTAAGATCCACACATGGTATAGATGATTGCACAGGCTTCCTTCTAATATCTGTTGTGGTGGAAACTATCTTGCCTACAGATGACAATAACTGCTTTTTTGAAACAGCTGGAAGGGATCTCAGACAGCACAGTTAGATGCATATATTTCATAACACTGAGGATGAAAACAGTATTCAAAGCTCTTAATGACCCTCCGAAACAACAGTCCTTCAGTATCGAAAATCCACTTCATGGACTCACCAAATTCAATACAATCTCATATTTACTTATGAAATTACACTTTTGAAGTCCCCGGACATGCTCTGTATGCATGATGGAGGAAAACAGACTTTTGCATTGTTCCACGCTGAAGCTCTGTGTTATTTCTCTTCTGATTTGCCCCACAAATGACAGCCCCAGTGTGCAACACAGTGTGGAAGGAACAGAGTATTTACAAGGTTTTAGATAGCTCCCACCTAAAATGTAAGGGTAATGCTTGGGGTGAACTTCTTTTAGCTATGTAAGCCTAATGGGAATGCTGACCAAGATATTTAGAAAGTCTGTTAAAGTGAGTGTTCATTTCTGTAGCATATATTTTCTATGGGATATGTTCCCTAGCCATGTTTCCTTGCCTTCTTTCAGTCTGCAGCATTAATTACCCTCTGTAAAGACCACAGCTCCCAGATAGTCATTCTGAATCTCTGTTCCATCTTCTTGTTTCCAGTTTATTTCTGGGATCCCAGTGAAAAATCCCTTCTAGTTTATAACGAAACAGAATAGATGCATATATCATAAACACCGAAAATATGAATGTCAATTGGTTGGTTTTATCCACAGAATCTTGATAGCATCAGTTTTTAAGCTTTCCCCAAGCCAACTCCACACCAGAATTCAGAAATAAGAAAGTACATTTACATCTGTTAATTTCCTTCCACCAGTTGAGAAAAATAAATGGGTATTCCAGAATAATAAAAATAAAACTCATAGTGAAGCCATACTTACCTCCTGCTCCCACTGAACCAGTGGAAATTTCATGGCACGTTAAATAAAGATGGGTAAAGCCAGTGGAAAGTCGTTGCTTTACTTTATTCTTCTCTTTTTTATCAATAAAAATCTTTCCACACAAAAACTGGCTTTAGGATTTTATTCTCTGATTGAGAGGCTTTCCTGATTCACAGCAAGCAAAACAGTGACTTTTATACCATGGGCTTTACCCTAACTCAGAAAAAAATGTCCACAGAAGCCAAATCTTATTGTAGATTTGAGGATGGAGGGTGTTCCTAGAAGAAAATGCTGATCTGCTTTCTCCCTTTTTTTTTTCACCTGAATTCCTGATATTCAAGCAAGGAATGCCCCAAGAGATGTAAGCACTTGAGGTTCTACAAGTAAACCCCAAATTTATGACATACTCTACTCAATTGAAATACTGTCCAGTTGTGACAGCCAACACAGTTGGATAAAGAGTTTTGAAATGGGCTCCTGAACACAGATGTGGCTCTTTTTTTAAAAAAATACAGGCTGCATTTTTCTTCCCTTTGTGCTTAATTTCAAAACACAGAGAGGAAATGAGTGAAATGTTTGCCTTGCTGTATGTGTGCCACAACATATGAGTTTTCATCAAAAACCTCAAATATTTTCAGGTAGAGTAATCTCTAGACACTCCCGGAAGCAATTAACATTGTCTGGTTTTGTAAATGCATTCTGCCTATGCCTGTTTGTCATGTGAACTATACAAATATTATTTTCAGGGTTTCTGGTAATGCTGTGATTGCTTATCCCAGAGTCACGGAACTGACTAGGCAAGGTGAGCTTATGAAACAGTTTGGCATTGCCATTTGGAGCCAGGACCTTTTGCTAATGAGCGTCATTGGGGACTGAGCTGGGTAAATCTCTTGCTTGACACTAAATGGAGGAAGAGGGGTGAAGGATGCTCCAGCCCTGAATGGCTGACATGCTTTTGTTCCCCTTCCTAGACAAAATTTCATGAAGAATAGAACACTGAAGTGTGGCCCGTGGGCATTTTTTTTTTCTCCATTCCCTCATGGTTGACCTATAAGTAGAAGGACAGGGTTGGCTATTAGAAATCATTAAAAAAAAAAGTAAAATAAAATGTTTGTGGAATTTTACTGAAAAACAAAGATCAATTCAAAAAATATGACCCGTCACAAGCTTACCAACATCCTTTTATATGTTTTCTGTTATGGATAGCAATTTGCAAGTTGTTTTTTTGCCAATTGCAACAGAGAAGGATCTGATGCTGAAGAAGTACTTAGACTTTATCCTTAAATATTTATTAGTACAAGAAGCAATGCACCATAATGTTCTGGCTTTGTGTCACATTCGATTCGCTTGTGTAGGTACAACCTGTAGGCAGCTGTTACACCTAAGAAACAAATTGGTCAAAGGACTGAGAGGCACTAATGGAAACCAGCCCTTGCCAATGATATGCTCAGCTTTCTAAAGAGGCTGGCACATTTCTGCTTTGTCCTTTGCATTTTTACTATGTTTCATAGGCTTAGTAGCTTGCACTGCAGGAACTGAATGTAGCTTCATGTCACCTTAGGCTTTTGAGACACTTCTTTGATTTATGTGTGTTTTTATATAATATCAGTGTTACCAAGGTATGTTAGCAGAAGCTTTTTTCATTCCTTTTATTGCCTTGCAAATTTGTATGAATTAGGCAATTGTTTAAGTTAGTATTTCAATGAAAGGGAGAAAGAAACCTGATAGGATGGAGCAGTACAGAAAATCAGGGCTTATAAGTGTCCTCAGGCCTAATTAAGTTCTTAACCCTTTTCATATTCTCATAACCCCTCCTGCAATGACAGTGGCATCCAGTGTTTCAATATAAAATACTCTGAAAAAAGAAAGTCAAGTGCTTCAAATCCTTCTGCCTCAGACTGGTCAGTCATGGACCATTTTCAGGATTTTTTGAAAAAAAAAAAAGAAATTATTCTGTCCAGTATTTTTTTCTTATAAAGCTACTGCATTCTGGGTGTTGTAGGAGCCCTTACTCAACGCTTCAGAAGGCAGCGCCAAAATCTGACATTGAGACTAATAAGATGAAATCATTGTCTGTGGGCAAAGCAAAGCCATGTGGTACCTCCATCAGTGAGGCTTTCATACACAGTGTCTTAAAACCCTCAAATAAATGGAGTTGATTAAGGCGAGCCAGAGGCAATTCAGCCACCAGCTCTTCTAGAGCCAAGCAAGGAGTAGAAATAGTTCAGTGATCTTCCTTTGTTAGCAGTGAACTCCTCCAAGCTCTGAAACAGCTGCCACAGTGGTAATCAGGAGACCCATAGCTACAAGGCACTTTCTGAGCAGCCACCTTGACCACAGGTCCAGCTTCCAGATGGTGTGTTTCAGCCTCAGGACCTGAAAGCATACACAGGGGATGAGGGAAAGCCAGACAGTCCTCTGAGCTGTCAAGTAGAGAAAGTGTCCCCAGGAGATGACTGGCAGTTTAGCAAAGCAGACGAGACAATATAAACATAAAAATGGAGACAAACAGAGCAGATGCTGTGAAGCTAGCTCATCATTTTTCTCTTATGAAATATCTGTGCTTTAGTTCCAGTTAGCTAGGAGAGGAGCAAATTGTCATTTCAATTCAAACATCCAGGTTTAGAGAGAGAACTGTGCTGAAGATTAAGGAAGGTATCTTACCAAGAATATGAAAAAGGAACAGAGCATCTTTATGGCATACCTGCGGGTGATAGGTATTATCCTTTTCAGGCCTACCAAAACTTTCACTCAAAGACAACAAACTACTGCCTGTGTCTGCATAGCCTCCACAGTTTTGGGTTAGCCTTAAGCATTGCCTCTTGGCCCTCTTGCCTCTTTGCCTCACTGAAAGAAGTCTGAGCAACAACATCAGGTGTGTTGGGAGGCCCACACACCCAGCTCTCCTGCCCTAGTCTGGAGAGGCTTTGCTCTGGTCCTGCTTGCACTTGGCTCGATGGCCAACCTTCCCAGCAGTGACAATGCCCATGTGTGAGTTTATGTTGAGCATGCCAGCTAACCGAAGTGCTATCTGTCCTCTAGTGCCTCTTCAGGATTCCCCCTTGAATGCTGAGAGTAAAAAATACCTCCTCACGGGCATGTGAATATATGAAAATGCTTGGCCAGTGATACCATTTTTAGAGGTTACTTCTCCAAGAGAATGCCACTGGTTACCCTCACACAACATGTGCTGAATACCTGCTAACATGGTCACAGGCACCAGAACTCCAGCTCTGGGCACCCAGAAATGTCCAAAGCCAGTCTTAACAATTGAACTCTAAATTACTCCTTCTATTTACAAACACACCGTTCTTGGGCAAGGTCTTTGGATGTGTGTAACCAGCAAAATAGCACCGTCAGGCCGCCTCTTCATTAAACCTTCATGTCTCAGTCCAATATAATCCAATCTAACAGCTTCTTTTCTGGACACAGGAAGTCCTTTTTATCTGTAGTTATCTTCACATTACCAGATATTAGCTGAGCACCTCTTTTCTTCCAATCTTCAGAGGCTAGAGCCTCTGTCCAAATTTTTGTCACTAAATGTAGGGTGTTTGATTCCAGTGTGTGATTCCCTGTCTCCCTTGTGTGCCCTGTCTGGGATAATTTCCAACCTGCAGTGATTCCAGGATTTACCATGTGCAATGGCAAAAGAAATCTCCACACAGAAACCAGGCGCTTCCAGGATCTCTCTGCTGCTGGGGTGGCTGTGTGTGTTGGAATTTGTCTATGCAGTCACGTACCCCATCATGGTAAAGGTATCCAAAACAAAGTACAGAGTAAAGCAAGCTGGGACTTTAATGATTTTGTGACGACTGTTTCATGCCCAGGCAGAGGTCATTGTGCAGAGTCTGGTGATGATTATAAATGTGGGGAAATGGAAGTGTGTGGAAAGCACCAGAAGAAACAGCAAAACGGGGGTTAAAAGAATGACATCTTTTAATTGCTGCAGAAGATGGAGACCAAATTATATAAATATAAAGTGACAGGACGATGAAGAACAGAACTGGAACTATAAAATATCCTGGCCAACATCAATTTCTAAAGGGTGTAAAAGGGACATCCAGAATTAGTTTACTGTCTTCTCTAAAGAAGAACCCAGAAGATATAGTAAGGATGTCAGCAATGTCCCTTGTTCTCTGTCACACACAAATGATCCTAACCAGACCACCTGAGTACGCACATCTCGGTCCTTAGGAGTATTCAAGGATAAGACTGAGCAGGTCAAATGAACTGTTTGAGAGATTTGGCCAAATCCTTCCCCTTCTTAAGCTTTTGCATTTTTGTATTAAATTTGGTTACACTGATTTCCTACATCACATTTCAGCTTAGTTAAGAAACATGCTCTGTTTACAATTTGAGAGTTTTCCATCAATATCAGTTCTTTAAAAGAAAGAATGCCTTTGCACGTTTGAACCTCTTCACGGGGGACAGCAAGAGACATAAAGCTGAAAGAGGTGCTGGTTGGAGTCCTCCCCAGAGAAAGAAGAATACAAGCAACAGAAATTACTGTAGCAGAAATCGCAAAAACAGTTTTAACTTAGTAAGGTAGGATATTTTTAATGTCACAAATATTTGTTATCATTTGCAACCTATGATTTTTGATTGGATTGAGAGGGCCACATTAAATGAATTGTCCATATTTTTATATGATTTTAGAGAATCACAAAAGCACTTTATGGATTAGTTTAAAAAAAAAAAAAACTTATGCCATATGAGTTCAGTTGTTCATCATCTCCATACATTCGATTATAATGCCTACCATAACTTCTGCTTTATATTTTCACTGATACATCGAAATTGGTTTATTTCGCTTAGTTTTCAGTGCTAATTTTGAAGCAAAGCTTGAACCTTTACTGGGTTATTGCAAAAATCAGAGCACCTGAAACCCACTCTATGTAAAGTGATTTTATACTTCTATGAAGACTTTTAACATTGGATGAGAAGCCTACATTTGTTCTTCAGCCTTCAATGCTTTTAAAAGAAAAGTCTGATAAAAAATGTATCACTGAAGACTGCATTATCTAATGTATATATTTAGTAAAAAAAATCTGTACATGCTTTTCAACAACAGAAAAGTTTGTTTTTTCCCTACTTTCTAATTTTTGGGTTAAATCTGTACAGGGGATTGAGAGGCGGTAGGTCGTGTGGTTGGGATTTAGAAGATGTTGTAAACTGGAAATCAGCTTTTCGGTGATAAGGCATACAGAATAAAAGGCAGGTTTGCAGGGGGGAAGAAGTCATCTTTGCAAATTATTGTGTCAGCTGGGTAGAAATCTTGCTAGGAACTTTACTGCTAGATCATCTTTTTTGGGAGCTGAAAAGGAAAGGAATAGGAGGTTTTTGACCCAGCTGAGAATATTTTACGATAGTTGCTAGTATAACAATGCGTAGAAAAATAGACTGATGAAGGAACAAGGGATATGTAATTGGCAAAAATTGCTCTATGGCAACCCAGCCAGGGCAACCGATAGCTGTAGATATCTGGTATTCAAGACTTTCGGAGTTTTATAGCTATTTGCATATCAAAAGCTGTAATTTTCCTTGAAAATGAATGGCAGTTTCTCTGACTGAGCCCACCTGATTTTTATTTTCTTTAGTAAGACTCTTCAATCATTGGCTTTTTGTATTAACTTTTCTTTGGTGTGGGCTTTTTTACTGAATTAGAGCTACTATTTTGAAAAAAAGGCAAACCTCTTCCTCCATTTCTCCATCTCAGGCTTAAAGCTTTGGTTGCTTAGTATCTCATTCCTCCTTGATTTTTTTAATACATGTTTTGTTGCATGATAACAGTTCAGCAAGCATTTCTGTGCAAGCTCAGGAGAAGGTGACTGTGTTAAATCTCTCTTTTACTCATTCTAGAGTAAGAGCTCCAGCAGCAAAGGTAAATAGGCAGATGTGGTGATGCAAGACAGAGCTTTCATCAGTGCTAGAAAGCTGATGTCTTCAGGACACATGAAGCATGCACAAAGGATGCCTAAGATCGTGGAATACCTTGAAACAGTAGATCTTATGGTTCAGTAGCTACAGATTTTAAGGGAGAGAATAAATGCAGAATTTTTTTCCTTTATTTTGCTGGCTTCTTGGATAGAACTTTAGAGGATGGCTCACTGTTTTAAAAAAATGCCAATGACATCCAAATTCCATTAGTTGAGACTGACTGTGCTATTTGTGGCTAACTCTGCCTTTTTACCTCTGCAAGATTAATCTCTCTAGAAAGTGCAGAAAGAAGCCATGCAACTTTTCAGATGCTGATGATCTGTTTACTTATTTATTACCTTGATGAAGCAAGTAGGATACCAGTGCCTCTGATAAATTTCTCACTCATCTTACAGTGCTTTAATGTTGTTTTTTCCCCCCAGCTGCACATATGCTGGCCCTGTGAGGTTATTAAATGATTTTTGAGGAAACTGAAATATTTTTTACAGTTGTCATGTTCATAAATGTGGATAAACTGAAGCTAATTCACTCTCTGTCTCTTAAACTGAGCAGAAGGGGTGCGGATGGGGAGAGGATCAGCAGTAACCCGAAAAGAGAAGTTAAATAAGAGTAGGTCATTTTTGATAGAGCTTGCTTTATGGGAGCTTGGCTGCCCAAGAGTTTTCCTACCCTAACTGCATTTGGAATTAAAGTCTTCTCTCTCTGGTCGAACACGAATTATCTACTGAGCAATGGGAGGACGCAGTCCCTTGACCGTGTTTGATTACAAATCTCGGATGATGTATGCATGTGCAGCAGCAGTTGGTAGTCTTGACCTTATAGAATGTACTAATGAGATATCCCTTTTCCTGTTGTCTTTGGCAAATAAATTGCTATCATCATTTTCGCAGATTATGAAAAAAACCCTGCAAATAGAACATCTGCTTTTGATTAAACCCATGCAGAGATATTTCAACACATACTCATTAATCAAGCTTAAACTTTGCTTTTCACCTCTTTTGGTTAGCCAAACAATTGTAATAAAGATCTACTTTTTCTTCGATGTAGCAGTGGTTAAAAATCAGGGGATGGGAGGTGGGGGAAGGACAGTTGGGGATGGGCCTGGAAGCATTAAAGACTTTTTTTATATATGTTCCCTCATTCATACAATTCACTTAGGTTTAATTTTCAAAATGGGTGACCATCTATTTGAGATAACACAGCTGGGGCTGAATGCCTCTAAAACAAGCACTTCTAGACGTTCATCACTACCAGCATTATGAAGTTCATTGCTGAGGAAAGAACAATTTGTTTCCTGCAGAGGCAAGTGCAAAGCTGATTTGGGAGCCCTGGGAAGAGTCATGTAAGGGAAGAGCTGAAGGAACAATTTTTGTCTCCAGCTCTTCTGAGCTTTGTCAGAATTAGCTGAAGAGTCAAAGTTGACACTGCCTTAAATATGAAAGTGGTAGAACGTCCTAAAATGTAGGGTCAAAATGTGCTAATTAGGTAACAATTAATTTTGAGTGCCCTCTAGTGGTGCTTTCCCAAAGTTTACCTTCAAGCAGATCACTGGGATCCCTAATAGTAACTGAAGCTCAGGTTCTGCATTTGAAAGTGGTCCCCCAGCAACAGGGCAAACACTCTGTAGGCAAATGGAGAGGCTAATTCATAGGTTTGTTTTTCTAAGAAAAGCTCTATTAACTTGATAAAGAAAAGCAAACTGTTCTTTACATATACCTTTCTGCTAAAATAATTTATTATTGCACTGGTGCAGCAGTACACTGCAACCCAGTCCACGATACAGGATTTCAGGATGAATATGTCTGTGCAGCTATAAGAAGATATGATCTTTACTAAACGCAGGCACACTGTTACTAGCTTTAACCAAACCTGTATGGGCAACAAGATCTGTGATGATGGTTAAATCCATCTCCCGTGATATTCCTACCTGCAGCAGCTATAGCAGAGCCAGCATGGGACTGCAGTCGTGGCTGTGCGTCGTGACCTGTAGACACGCATGGAACGCAGCGGCACAGGTTGCAAGCTGAAGATCAGGAGAATTGTGCATACCGAAAATGAGGGATTCGCCATTTTCAAATGAGGCATTTAGCTCTGACAGTTATTTGGGGTTTCAGTTGACCTAAAACTATTTTTTATTACCCTGAAATTTGACAATGCACCATCTATTAGTGCGTCATCTGTGAGTGCTTTGCAGCAATTGAATCTAGCACATTCCTTATCTGATGGGACGGCCGGACAGTTATTAGTTAACTGGCCATCATGTCCACAGAGATCTGTACCAATATCGCTGGCTCTGTTTCTTTTCTGAGTCTCTGTCACAGAATTCCCACACACCTGTGATTCTTCCATTGATATGTGTGAGACCCAGATATATCATTCCAAAAACATAGCTGGTAGTCAGAGAAGTGCCAAAGGGTCACCTGGGTGTGACCTCTTCTGAGGAGACAGAAGACCAGGTCCCTCACTACTGATGATTGAAAAAAAATCCCATGAGGTGGTTTATATACAGGACAGAATGAGCTCAGGTGTCCAGGTCAAAAAGGTCAAGTCTCACTCTCCAAGTGAGATGCGCATATGCATATTAACAGTTATGCATCGCCAAGTGACGTTGGGAGAGGCTGCAGACAGATTGACGGCTGCTGGGGGTGCCTCTGTTCTCCCATAGGCTTGCCCAGGATTGCCTTACAGGCCAGCATCGTTCTTGTGGGGAGACAAACCCACCTCCCAAAGAAGAGATGGGAGGGATCTGATGCTCAGGCTTCCTGCGTGGCAGTATCTAATTGCAGGTAAGGCTTTATGCTAAGTGCAAGTTTCAGTTAAATGAGGCAAATCTTATTTTTTCAAATGCTCCAGAACACCAGACAGGTAATAAATTAATCCCCTTAATGTTTCCTAAGTTCTTACCTCATGTTGAATTTTGAAGCGCATCCCAAGCAGAAATGTTCCATGTTTGTTCTGTAAATGTAAGGAGCAGTAAAGCATGTCTCGTGTGCACCGAGGACTTCAAAATCAACAACCGAGTAATCACGGACTGTAAAGATTTACTGTCTTCACAATTACAATCCCACAACCCCATGAAAAGTCACAGTAAAATATGTGAGTTAGTTCAGATGTACAGATTTGCAGACTTTAAATTTGCGCAGGTACTGATGCTGGCTTCAAAATACATAAATAAATATTCAAATACCTTCCTCAAAATGCACCAGGCATGTACGACGACATGTGACCTGTCATTTAGATGTTCTTTTTTATGAATGGTCTTGAATTATTGTGATACATAGAAAAGTCACTTTTCATTTGCATTCCCTGCATGCAGCGGCTGTGGATCAAGAGTTTCGATCAAATTGTAGCTGACTGACAGTTTCCTTCACTAAAAAGATTTAAGTCCAAAGACACTGTTAGAATATATGACATAATTATTTTGCATAATGGAAAAACATTCATTTTGATAGCAGTCTTAAATTACTGCTGCCTTAAAGGCAAATGCTTGAGTATATTAAGGATTTGAAAATTGGCAGTTTAGTGGTGTAAATCTTCAGCAGGGAGAGCAAGGAAAGCTTGTATTCAGTCCATTATTTAATTCATCATTGAACAATATGCAAGTATAAAATCCTCTCGCTATTTATTAGGTTTTTTTCACACATCCATGTCCTGCTTGTCTTATGGGCTGAATTTATTTGTTTCTCACTTAATTAAAAACCTTTTAACTCTTTTTATTTCATGAAGAACAGAGATATCCAAGGGTACTCTCTGGACGATGCAGTAAGTTCTACCGAATACCAAAAAATTGGAACTTTTAATCTTCTTGAAGTTGAAAGTATTTCTGTAATTAAATATGGCTCTGTAAGGTAAAAGGTCACAGTAATTTATTTTAAAAATACATTTACTAATTCTCAATTATTTCCTAATAATAGTCATGTTTGGTTTTAATATCAGTGCGAGATTGCTGTTACTAAATGACTTGGCCCTAGGACAAAGCTGTGATCCTTTCAAAGCACACAAAAGAAAAAAAAGTCTCAGTAGCTTTATAGCAATATGAAAGTAAGTAATTTGATCTCTACCTCTAGAATCTTACTGCTCTGAAAAGACTTTTAAATCTATTTTACTTACAGTGAATGGTTAACTGTGGTGTGAGTTTGCATTTAATCAATTTTGTGGCGATCTGCTCCTTTTTTGTTCTCTGTGCCACATGGGGAGAAACACAGTTAAATACAGGAGCTGATAGAAACTTTTCAAATAAAATTTCATTTTTCAGAGCAAGGCAGGGCAGCTCGGAGAGCCAGATTTACCCATCCAGGGAGAGCAAGTTGCAATTCGGTGGTACTGACTACAGGCAGAAATAAGCATGAGGAACTTAGGCAATGGTTTAGCTTTAAAAAAAAACACAGAAAATAAGCAAGAAAGAATCATTCATATTTCCAGGCTGTAGGAACTTCTACAAAACCATGGAAATACAGAAAATTTATTTGTACAGTTCCAGCTGGCTAGCACAGCCTTTGCAGTGTGATGGACCTGCATTTCAGGGAACAAATGAGACCTTTTAGAAGATCATGTCCAAAAGAAAAATCCTATGGACTTTCCCAACAATTACGTGCCATTATCGACCATAGTCCCCAGTCCACCAGGTACTGGGGGGGGAGCTCTGTGAGCAGGCTGTCAGCCCCCCCTGCCTGCGAAATCCATCCTCAAGAGAATAAAGCAAATGAAGACTAGTTATGTTTTTTGTGTGGACAGCTAAACTTTCTACATCCCTTGAAACAAATCTTTCTTATCAGCCTAAATCAGAAGTGACTGCACAGGAGTCATGTTAGAGGTTATATTACAGCACAATTAAACTGTGGAATTGTTAGTGATTTTGCCCTAATCTCCTACGAAGTGGGTAATGTAGAGGTGAAGAAGGAAATCCAGCAATACATTGAGGGGGGGAAAGCTGGTCTCACTCAAAAGTGAGTTTATTTACTGTTTCTAGGGGAAGTACATAATCTGAATCTCTTCTTTCTGCTTCAGTTATGATTTAAGCTTGCAGCAGTGTGGCAGGCTCAGCTGAATCTCTGGTTTGTATTAGGATCCAAGATGATAGCTTTCCAGTGAATAAAGTGCAGCTTTGAAGCGGCTTCTTCACAAAGATTGCCACTGTCTTCTCTATCACTTTTGCAGGGATGTTGGTTTTTTTTTTTAATTCATCAGAAAAATAGCAATGAAAGGGTTTAAAAAAAAAAAAGTTCAGAGATAAAAAAGCCGCATATGACAGACTTTCCAGATAAATGAAAAGAGAGAACGATTTTGAAACCTTCTTATTCTTGAATAGAATTTTATGCAAATGCTGTCAAAAAAACAACTGCGCAAAGGAATTTTTTCTTACCAATAAACCTACAGTTTAAAGATTTATATGCAGTTGCAATGGTCAAAGTCTCAGCCTTTCTGCAAGGCAGTGAGATGGATTCTGAAGTCCTTATAAAGCCTCTGCAAAACATCATGTGTCTACCGCAAATTCCTGAATAGAACAATTTAAGTCGCATCTCAGAAACCAGCTAGAAACTCTGAATTTTTGGCACGCTTTAAATGACTGTGCTTGTTGTTATGGTAATTCTATGAAAAAGACTCTCAGAAATCAATTTGTTGTTTGCGTATGATTCCCCGAACTGAGTGAGAAGCTGCTGGATGTTGGGTAGATGAAGGAACTGCCACTAGGGAAGCTGTTGAACTCAGTTTAAGGCTACAAAATGTGCCAGCATTTAAAAATCAATGGGCTTGATTGCACCATGTCCGGAGGGTGGAAGGGAGTGAAGATGCTAATGGCTCAGCTTGGATGATCTCAAAGGTTATTTCACAGCATTTCTTTCACAAACTGGGGTGCACTAAGCCCAGTAAGGGCAAGACCACTGCCTTCGTTTACTGCAGGATACGCAGAAAGAAGACTCTCGGTGCCTACAGATGTGAGCTATTAAACTATAAAAATCAGACAAAACTTCAAGCTAGGTTGGAAAGTAGCTTTATAATGCCAACAGGAAAAGAAAGAGTCAAAGTTGAATTTACCAAGACAAAAACTGTGCTGAAGGAAAAGTGGTAAGAACATTTACATTTATTAAAGATATAATTGTAGTGAACACAGGCAAAGAAACCATGGAAAGGCGATAGCAGTGGTTGGAAGGGTGGGAATGATTTTATATGTGGAAGTCAGGGCACGAGCTGCATTCAGTGTGCCCATTAAAAACCCCCAAACCACAGGATTTACTTATAAAACTGGCAGAGGGAACAGAGTTTTCCAAACTGCGCTTGTCCAAAGCCTGGCAGCAACACAGAAATCAGAACTTTTAAAAAGTACTAATTCTGACTGAACTCACACATGCGTGTCTATTGAAGTATGAAAGATTACCCAGGGGGGGACCCAGTTACCTGCAGGATTTCAAAGAAGAATGGATTGAGCCCTGCAGAGAATAAATAGTATTTTCTGGTTTTTGGATGACATACTAATACCTGGGAGGAATTCAGACGAGTATTTACAAAACCTTGGGGAAATTCCAATGCATTACAAAGCAATGCACTGAAGTGAACAAAAATAAGGTAGTAGGTGTGGGATTTTTTTTTCTTTTCCCTAAAACCAGGTTCCTCACCCAAGTTTCAGGAATAAAGGCTTTAATACAGATGATAAAAACTATGGAGTATGCATAAGTACCTTTGTGTTGCACAATTTATGTTGGTTTTATCCATGTTAAATATTTCTCATGGAAGTTCCAAACTGTCATTGCCAATTAGGTTGATGTCTTTCCCGATACAGGAAACATAAAATAGACATGGATGGAACATTAAAATAAGATTTTTGGAGGAAGAAAACAAAAAAATCTAATAGGTCTAACCTACCAGCACCCTGTAATTTGAGGTCTTCCAGGACATCCTTAAACTGTAATTTTCTGAAGGAGAAAGGGCTGTTGCTTCATAAGACTGTAGGAGCAAAAAGTTCCGAGTCATTTGTCTTTTAAATCATTATCAAAACCTGAAACTACATCTAAATTTTTAAAAGAGACTTGCAGTCTTTCTTAGGAAGTAATAGATTCTAGAAGAATCTATTTTAAAGGATATTCTTGATGCAGATCATAAACCATTGATGAAAAAGAGGCGTGAGTAATTTACATACTTTTGGAAGCAGGCAGTTTTGGGGGCTTGACCTTTTGATTGATGGCTTACTATTGTAAAACTCCTTGCAGACCATCAGAAACGTGTGTCAGTCACATCCCCCTTTCCAGTCAGCAACAAATTCAGCTGGAGACAGAGGAGAAAACGTGGTTTTCTGAAAAGAAGTCTTACTTTCTGTGTGATTTTGGAATACCCACTTCACAGGAGCCATTTAAGCTTCAGAGCAGCATTATCTGGGCAGCAGAGGTTGTTTTGCCGAAGGGACTTTTAGTAATAGCACCAAAGCTTATGAAGTTCTTCACGAGCAGAATTGTACAGGTAGCACTGGGGACAAATAAAAAAAGATAGTAAGAAGTTACTCTTGGTGGCAAGCTTTGACCAAGGCACCTGAGCCCTCTGTAGCCTGCAGGAGCAAGGGGAGGCGGTGCTCCTGCCAGTGTCTTCGCACTGTACATCTTCGACGTGGTTGCCTGGGCTTGCAACCGACTCCTCTGCCAGCAGTCCTTGTTATGGAGGACTCTCCCGAAAACCTCTGTGATGTTCTCCTTGGGGACACGGTGGCCCCGGGGACACTTATCTGCACTTCTGTCTTGGCCCCATCCAAGACCCGCTGCAGAGAGGGTCTTTGGTCGTGTCCCTTTGCTCGTCGGACTCAAGAGAAACGGGATCCTGCATATTTTAGTACAATCTTGTGGCCTGTGTGTTCAGCTTAGCAACAGCGAGGAAAAGAAAACATTATTGTCCTCAGTTAATTGCTTCTTTGTGACCAAATACACTTCAAAGACACTTCAGTCTCATGAGCATCTTAGCAGAGAAAACCCCTTATTACTGATTTTAACCCCCCCCTATTTCCAGCAACACAGATGAATGAATTCCATACAATAGAATACTCTCTGCCAAGCACCCCCACATGTAAAAGTGGAATGCGAAATTAGTTTGGGGTTTGGTTGGGTTTTGTTTTGTTTTGTTTTGTTTTATAAAGTATTGTTTTAATGAGGTATTTAGTTTAGCACATTTGGCTCCTCCAAATTACCTCAAGGGGATTCATATGTTAACGAACTACACAGCTGTTGTTTGTGAAACCAGCCTAGCACAAGCAGAGCATGTTGTGCAAAGATTTAAATGCTCTGTTGAAGACGTCACTGCACTCCTTTGTCTACTGTCAGTTATTAATAATGAGCCTGCTACTTAATTTTAAACATTAAGTTTATTTTTTTTCAGCATCAGATATGTTCCAGATTGGTTCGGTTTTGTATTCAATGCCTGGGTCAAGATAGGAAAGTTGCAATCAAAGGATGACCTGATTTTATGCAATTGATGAAACATTTTGGGGTGAAGAAGATTGGCAATGAAGTTTCAGGCTTTGGTGGTGGCCTGAAGAGGCTATATTGAGCAGAGATAACTTTTGCAATGATAATTGTTTTATAAACATGCCCTGATTTGCTTCAAAAGCTTTAATTCTGAATTTCTTAAATTAGGCAGGCTTTGCTGCTGGCAAGCAATAAAGTCTTTTCATTTTAGAGATGTCACTTTACATTTAAGGAAATTAATAACTGGGAAAGAAAAAAAAATCCTGGTTGGTAAATAAGGGCAAAGAATTTGTTTCTCTTATTTCAATTCAATTATCCAATTAAAATCAACAGGACTCCTCGCTGAACAAAACCCTTGATTTTTAAGGCCCAGAGTGACAGAATTTATATGCTAAAACAGGAATCCCAGTTCTCGCCACCTCATGGGAAGCAGGATTGGCCAACTGATGTGCTGGCAGTGCTCTGCTGTTCCTGGAGCCTGCCTGGCTGCTGTGGCTGCAACGCGGCATTGGAAAACCCCGTGGGCAGCAGGTTGTCCAGAAGGCGTGGGCTAGGGACTGCTGTTTCACGAGCCACTCACACACAACACATTTCATACCATTCTGGCTCATAGATCATTTAAATATTTGTGCTTCAATTCCTTCATGTGCTTTATTACTGAAAATAAGTTCCATGATTAATCATCAACATCAGAGCATCCTCTGCTGGCTGGCGGAGTCGGAGCTCTTTTCTTAGCGGCACTGCACATTAAGGGATTTGATTTCGATATGTCTGCTGCTCAATCCAGGCTTTTTTTTCTCCCTCAAAGGCATTAGTATTTAAGAAATGAGATTTTGCCTAGAATTTAGGTAGAACATAAAATAGATGTACAACGGGAGCTTTGCCAATTTTAAGCACTTCATATTGGCACAGTAGTACTGAGAACAGCCACTTCTGTCAACAAAAATGCAAATACAGAGTGACTTTCTTGAACAGAAAGCAAGAATTTCATCTAGACCTCCATGATATGGATCTGAAAACATAATTAAGCTCAGACTGCAGAATGAAGCCTTTGCCTTGCTGAAGACAGAGAGGTTACCAACTACTGTCAGGGTTTTTTTGTAAATCAAGTTTTCAGAAAGGTTTGATGTTCCTAGAGGAGACCTTCTAAATAGGAAATGATCCATGTTTGGAAAAAAAAATAATAATATTTAATCAAAATCCTTGTATTACTATTTTACAGATGGGAAACTGAGGCACAGAGTGTCCCTAAGACCCATCTCTCCTAGGCTATTTAGCTTACAAATAACACTGGGGACCAGTGCAAGCTCACAGCCCTTCAGAGCACAGTTTTGAAGACTGTGGGACACTTTCCATCCTATGCCAATACAACCACCTGAGAAGGACGGTAGGGATGACAGTTAACATCACCTGCTGTATATGCTCATCAGAAGGTCATCTGTCCCCAGGGAAGTGGGCTAAAATCAGTCATTCACTTAGCACAGGCTATTAAAAAGCATCCATGTACAAGTTTTTTACCTAAGCAGATGATCTGGATGCAAACTGATAAACTGGATTGCTAAAATGATATTCATCCTTTCCAGTCTGCAAGCCCCTCTTCTGAACGTTCATTGACTGGGGATATATGGAAAGCGGTGGGGATTTTTGCCTTATTTTGCATTGCTAACTCTGTATAACGGAAGTATAAATGCAGCATGCAGGCCGTTCTTAGGACATCACAAGTACTCAGTGCACAGATATTTGTAATATAGTGAATAAGAGGCTGTTCCCTTGCTCAGCATGGAACCAGAATGACTGCCAATCGGGAATGAAGTCACCTTCCATTTCAGGCTCTTTTATCTAAGCAGGATGAGTTTTCCTGTGGATCTGGATTTGCCACATATGTTCCCCAGGAAAAGGTTGAGAAACCCAACATTTGTGGAAGGTGGGGAGCTTGGAAGCGCATTTCTGCCCTCTTGCCCACCATTTAGCCCAGCCACTCATTCTCAGTTGATTAGAAACCCTCTCCTCCAGAGGACAGCTCCTGTCCGCACCCTGAGTTTGCAGCTCCAGTAGTTTTATGGCTGTCTTTTAGGACAAGACAGGCCTTTCCAGAGGGAGGTAGAGTCAGTGATGGGTCAGCAGAAACCACTAATGATTTCAGGACCTCCAAATACTCCACCTTGTTCCTTTTCGGATTTCCCAAAATACGTACGTTAACAGAGATTAGAGGTTCAGCAGAAGATGGATAGCCAGGGGGTACTGGGGGTTCACCAATATTCCTAAAAGTATAAACCCCTAGCCAAGATCTGCTATAAATATTTAAGTAAAAGAATTAGAGGGTTTTGTTAAATAAAAAATTACAATTTTCTAGATATTTCTGCTGACAAAGCTAGCAAAAACCTAATCTGAAGGCATAGCGAGTCCTGTAGAGAGGAAATTAGTAAAGTCCTTCAGAAGAGAACATATCTAGTGATAAAGGTGCAGAGTCATCGCACTTGTGGCCATTTCACAGAGTGGCTAACATAGATATTTTCCCATTTATATGCACAAGCACTGACTTCTGAGATGGTCGTTAGACCCTTGCATTTAAATACTAATAGATCACTGACGCATCCTCACTGATGCAGGCTGTTATTTCTGATAAAAATCCAACTCTTTTCCTGTATCAAAATGCACTTATTGTACAGTAATTTAATGACATAGCTCTTCCTTTTTATGAGCTCTGAAAATATCTCATTAAGAGTTTCACAAATTACCACAATAACTTATGCTGACACACTCATTTGTTCTCATCTCTGAATAAACCTGGTTGACAACTTTAACAGAATAAAGCAGGGATTTCCCAGACTGTGATTCAGCATTGAGCTTCACTCGAACACCTCGATGTTATCTTGAGCTTGAACGTTTGATTAAGCCAAGGTGTGAGATGCCACTTCAGACAAGCTCAGATGAGAGCCCGGCGTGCTGCATGGTGCTAGCGAGAGCAAACTGTTGAAATGTTTTTCCTTCTCTCTCAGATCTACTATTTCAGCACTCTTCACCATCTGGTGAAACACTTCAGAGAAGAAAACAGTCTTGCAATGTCTAATTTTGCCGTGTTTTTGGAACATTATTTTAATGATCTTTGTGTCATTTAAGTATGATTACTTGTCCTCCAAGGCTTTTCCTGTTTACACTTAAATAGTATTGGAGCATTGCCGGATACACTTTAAATGAAATGGTACAAAATACTACATTTTTATCACAAAAGCTTAAAAGAAACATTTACAATTAGGGGACATAGCTAGCACTTTGCATTCTGGTAGGTCTTTTGTTTTGATCTTATTGTAGTAGTAGATAAATAAAATGAATTAAGCAAGTATAATTACCAGTTAAATTTTACAAAATACCGAAGAAATGGAGGGCCTAATTCAAAGGGATGGTAATGGTGTAAATAATTAAGCCAAATTGTTTTCATTTTCATGCTGGGTTTCCTTCACCCTGTAATGGTACAAGGCAAAGTATATGCAATGCTAGAACTAGAGAAATAATAGATAAATTTATTCATAAACACTTTCTGGATTGTAATTAGAAGTTCACTGCAGCAGCTTTCACTAATCTTTTTTTTTTTTCTCTGGTTTCTGTAAATATTTGCCTGAGTAGATTTTTGCATTGAAGAATGTAGACAGAAGCAGAATGTACTGCAAAAGTGTTGTGAAACCGTCTTTGCTCCTTGGCTGGAACGGCGACCAGGTCCCCAGCAGTGTCCACGCCGAGACCTGCATCCTCAGCACCAAGCGGGCAAGCAGGGTCCCCTGCCTGCACTGTGCCTGGTGGAGGCTGTTGGTTGTAGGAGAGTTTTAGAGTCGGTGCGAGGTGAATATCGCTCCTTTCACTGCTTAATACCCTAAATAGGGCTTTTCCAAGCAGGAGATACAAATTATCTGGCAGATACTGCCAATAATCCCACTGGACCTCAGGGCTCCAACAGTGTTTTCTACTAGAAAATGGAGCCTGGCAAATGAAATGATTGTGCAGGGTAAATGCAGCGCTGAATCCAAGAGGAGGAGACGATCGCTTCGGTTCAGTGCCAGTGTACTTTTCTTCAACAAACTTGCTTCAGTGCAGAGCTGCGATAACACAGGGAGGATGCAAGCTCAGGAGATCCTTCGGGGTCGGCGCTTACCACGGCAAGGCTTCAAATGTCGGGTCCGGATACGGGAAGAAGCATTCAGAGCAAACACCGCATCAGCAGCTCCTGGGCTGAAACCCCTTTGCGTACCTACCTCTTGGCTTATTTTGAGCACAGTACAAATTTATTAAAATTACAGCTTTGAAAATCTGGGGACAAAGCAGCAGGCGAAACCTGCTGAATAAATTTGCCATTCAGCAGGCTCTAAGTGCATTTGCATTTAGTGAAATCAGAGACAACGATAGGATTACCTGTACTTCCTCAGATTATAGGGACCTTATTCTGACCCAGTGCGTCCACCGAGATCCTGTTAGTGTTATTAAACCACAACGTGAGCGGCAGAAGAGATTGTGGTACTGCTTGCAGCTCTCACCCACAGGTATCCTGCACGTGTCGAACCCCTTGATCATCTCATGAGCATGGCATGCAGCACTAGGCAATGCAAACCATTAACTAAAACGCTCTGGACTGGGGTCAAAACGACAAACTCCTCGGGTCTGCTAATTCATAGCATGTTCTTCCAGCAGCCCAAGGGAGAGCTGCAAAATAGCATGGTGCTTTCGTTCACCTCTCGCTGCAGTGGAGCACAGCTTCTGCATAGCACTACTGGCCTCTGCTGCCAGCATGGGAGAGGAGGCAAGGAGAGAGGCTGTACGGGGACTCACCACATCTCTGCTTCTCCAGAGGGCCTCCTGATCCCTGCATATGAGCTGGAGGAAAAGTAATCTTTTGTCTTTACCTTGTATTCATGCTTACAAATAAAGGTCAAGGCTCCTGCGCTGTAGTCAGCTCTGTACCAGCTTTAAACAACCACCCTGAAATGTGATTGTAATTAGTTTCCTTTCAATCTTGATGTGAACAGTGATCTTAAAATGCCAGGACTGTAGCAGTGCATATGATTAACAAGCACACAGAAAGGCAGTCTATGGAAAAATATGGATAGAAATGAACAAAATGCAAATGTTGCACTGCTTTAAATTTTATTATCCTCTCAGCTCTTCATAAAATACTGTAGACGTCGTTTGATTATATTTTTAGTCTAGGGAATTAATTTTTAACTAGGGAACTCGTTTCTGTCTTATGATTACTCTTCTCCGCAACGGCCTGCAGGTCTGAACTAAAAAATCACAGTTTTAATTGAGCTAATGATGCCCAGAACTCAAATTAATCTCACTTATGTGTATGTCATGCCATGCAATATGTGCTGTAGCTGCAGGCAACGTGTGCATCTTTTCATACCGATGATTTCTCCAGGAGACCGAGGGTGTAAATCCTGGCCAGGGGTAAGTCTGCATCCTGCTGTTGTCACTGCCTGGGAGACTCCTTGGAGGTGGCTGATTGTGCAGCCAGTGGAGGGGAAGGAAAAACAACAAAACCAGTGATATTTCATGATCGTTTCTCTGATCACCAGCTCTTTCAAGGGTGTGAAGAAAAGCCAAGGAGGCGGTGAAGATGAGTGCAGAGCAGTGTGCTCTGGCCACATCTGCTCGCAGCCGCTGGCCCAGCTCCCGTCTGCACCCACGGATGGGTGGGAACCGCTCCCGGAGAGGCAGCGATTCCCTCACCCAGCTGAGGAAGGATGGCAGGGCTGCTCCTCCACGTGTAGAGAGAAAACGGGAAGGGGAGAGAAAAAGAAGAAATTGCATGGGGGCTGTTTTTCTTGTGAAACTATCAGGCTGTGTTTTCTATCTGGGACAACAGAGCATTTTTTTCCAACTGTCAAGAAAATACACTTTATCGAGCTACAGGTCTTTAAAAAAATTTTCAGAGAAAGAATAGGACTAAAAGGCCATAGTAGAGGCACAGAGGGTTTGTTTCTATCCTGAGAAAAAACAGAGAAGAGTGTAGGGAGGAGAAACATGGTTAAACACTCTGCAGGTGGCTGTTGCTTGCACGCCCTGCAGGCTAGCTCTGCGTACAGCGTCCTGACCCAGACTTGCACGGGCATCTTGACCCCGACATTCCCGTCTGAGCCAAAACTGCACACCAGTACCTACCCAGACATTATTTATTCTCTTCTCCAAATAATTTGAACTTCGATGCCACTGTTTTAGAATAGCATCACACCTTGATACGGCTGAGACAGTCTCCTTACTCAGACTATGTGGAACTCAACATTTAGAGAGCACAGCTCTGCTTGTTTATCTAATCCCCTACCCACCATCCCGCTACCTTGGGCTTGCACTCCCCGTGCTGAAATCCACTTTAAATGATATGGTGAAATTCCAATTGTCTGTTGTCGAAAAGTTTCAGTTTTGTGATGAAAGATGTGACCTTTCTTGCCAGTAAGAGTCTTTTCTGATTGATTAGTAAACATGAGGTAAAACGCAGGAGCACACCAGTGTTAAGTTGATACTGCCACAGGCTCTGTGCATCAAATATTTTTTGCATTATTTTGAACATCCTGTTAATGAGAAAAATATTCTAATCAAAGAAATGTGTTTCCTTCAATTCTCTTCAGAGTGTTTTTTGCAGCTTCAGAATAGCATGCTCAATTATGTCTGTTTTATTCCTAAATTAGGAAAAAAGGCTTCAGAAAATTATTAAGTAAGCCTCTTGGCAACTGTTAAGCAACATTCAGTATTAATTATTTAATCACTTTTTTATTATTTTTTGTCAGGTAAGAAGAGAATAGCACACTTGCTAAAAGGATTTCTTTCCACAAAACACCTTCACACACCAGACCCAGCTCTCAAAGCAAGAACAGGGTGCGATGCCTTTGCCTACGCAGACAGGCAGAAACCTTTTCTTAAAAGCCGTTGGAGAGGCTGGCGTGACCGAGAGCAAGAAGCAGCATTGCTTTATGCCTTCTGGCACTTCAGTAAATGGCTGGTGAAGGATCACGTCCAGACTGAGCATAGGAGGGATATGCAAATGCTGCAGAGACGGCACCAGGTTGGGGGTCCTCGGTGCTCAGCAGCATCTTAGGGTGGACGTGGACTCTTTGGGTATTGGAGCTTGGGGCCGTTTCTGGTTTTGTTTTACCGAGAGCGGTTACCTACCCTTTGGATGAGGAATTTTGGATTCAGCTCAGCTCTCCTCAGCTGCTGGGAGAAGCCTCCCATCCCACTATTGCATTGCATTTCGGGGACCCCGACCATGCCGGGTCTTCCTCTCCCGGAGCTCCCCGCTCTGCATCCCCGCAGAGGCACCAGCCCACGCTCGGCTTACGGACAAGGCAGTGGAGACTGCTGATTGCTGATGAAAGATCCCAGCCCATCACCACATCTTCAGGAGACTGCCCGAGTCAAGAAGGCTCCTGAGGTTTCCTGAGAAGAGTGAACAACGTCAGCACAAAATACAGCAATACCGGCTGCTCACAGAGCAAGCGTTGGCAGGGGATTCACCCGGGGGCTCATGCAAAACAGCCCTGTTTCCCAAATTTCCCATGAGCCAGGCTGAATTAATCTGTCAAATGTAATACATTCTAACAATATTAGCTTAGATGGCACAGACCAAAGTAAACTTACATTGTTCCTTTTTTCTTCTTCTTTTGCAATTATACCTTTTTTCCTCTGCTTTTGCAGTTGTATCTTTTTTCCTCGGGTCCTTTCGGGCAGCGTGCTGATACCTGCATGAACACGCAGGGGGGTCGTGCACATTTCAGCCATGAAATGGGCACGTGTATTTCTTAGGTGCATCTTCCAATTATTAGCACTGTGGCTAGTAATAATCGCTATTTTTCTAAAATGCATCTGGACAAATGTGGTGAACTGCTGATTGAGACTGAACAGCAAATGGCTGAATGAGAAGAGTCTGGAAAATTCCTTCTGCATGGGGTGGGAAGGCAAAGAACCATGGATCCTATGCATTACTGCCATAATACAAACACTTTTTGACATATATAGCTTTCTTTTCAGAATTCTGCAAATTGTTGGTGATCTTCTTTTCTCTAGAGTTTTATCTATGCACTTACCGCTACAGCTCCATATTGGTCAAACAGAGAAAATCACTTGGTAGCTTGGCCTGTCTCTTCAGCTCCATCACCAGAAAAACGATAGTCTTCAAGTCCACATGCAATTTTTTCATACTTTAACAGCCAGACATATGCCATTGAGCTACCTGCACTAGCATCGCTGAAGCCCTCTTTGATACCCAGAATGAGGTTCTCTCATCCGAATTTCTCCTAGGACAGATTGTACCAAAACATGTCATGGTTCTGCAGTGGTCCAAGACCTGACCCATGGGTTAGAGGTCATCATCTAGGTCAGCACTGATGCTTATAAAAACCGTTGTATGGCAAGGCCTGCACCACAGCTGCCTGGCTTATACTCGATTACTTGATTTATTTGCTCATCTTCAAGAACATGCACTTCTTTCCTAAACTGTTTTTAGAAGTATTACCATGAAATAGTTACTCCAAGAGCAATAAAGAAGTCTTAATATTTTTAAGTCTATCATAAAGACTTTCCCACACCACAAAATATAGTTGCCTTCACTGATAAGCTTCTTGCTACCTAAAATAGTTCCTCTCTGTACATAAATACAGACTCCCAACACTCTTTTAGGTGTAGTTCACAATTTCACTCATATAAATACTGTGTACAGCAATTCCATCAACTGTCATTTACCAGTGCTTCTATACCAAGTATACCAAGATGTGATTAGTCCCTAATGGGGATGTCATGAGTTATGTCAAATTAAATGACAACCAACTGGGAATACTACTTACAGCAGGGAAGAAAATGCTGAGAAAGAGGAGCTGAGGACAGCAGTAACCATTAACAGGACTAATACCAGGTACATGACAACAAACTTTCAGATTTACATTGGATGTTGTTCCTTGGTGAGTTCACATCCATCTGTCAGCTTCGTTTGGGACCACACTCCCTGATTCAAACCGATAGCAAGTATCTGAGTCAAATAAGTGAATATTTTTGCTAAATGTTGTCTGTCACATCATGTTACTCCACATTGGTTTCTTCCCCATATGTCCTAACATGATGTGGTGTAACATAACATGATGCACCATAATTGATTTAATGTGACATGACAGAAAAACATTGCTGCAGCTTTTGGAATAAACACCTGCTTTCAGCAGTTATTTTATCTGCTGGAAGCAGTTTCTTAAAATGTGTAAGCTGGGTCCTGCTGAGGTACATTGTCCTTTGCTGTTTCTATATCTCTAATATTTTCCGTAACATGTACTTTGTTCATTTTCTTTTGCTCCAGAGGCCATGTTTCCTTATAGGCTTGGGTTTTTTTGTGATTTTTCTTTTCATTAAAAGGAAAAAATAGTCTTACAAAAATTGAGGGAAATGGAACTAATCTAAACCACGAATTGAGACAGATATGGAAAAAGTTCTTATTATGGAATGAAAACACTGGCTCTATTAACAGAAAAGAACGTACTTACCCACAGGTAATAATAATGACAGTGACAAAGTTTAGAAGACTTATTTTTTCTTCAAAAACTTCATAAGAATGTTATAAGTGAAAACCAAGTGAAAATCATGTCTTCTTGGAGAAATACAGACACAGATAAGGCAAACATTTAACTGTTGATTTTGTATTTGCAAATGTAGGTTTTATGAATGGGAACATTTTCAATAGGAAAAGCCAAGGTTTGGGTGAGCCTTCCTAGAGTTTTGGTTCGTTATCCTTGACCTAAGTGACAGAAATATTAGCAGTGGGAAATAAAACTGCTGGTTTAGTTATTGAAAAAAGCGAGTCATTTATTCGTACTGAATATATTCTTTCCTTGCAAAAATAATTCCATCTGTGTGTGAATGTTTAAAAGCTAATTAAATTGGCAGCCATAGCTCTGTGCTTCTCATCTGGAGGACCTTCATCTCAAGCTAGCAGAGCTTCATCATGCAGGTCCTTGTTTCAGAAGTGTTTTTCCCAAGCAGAGGTAAGGGGAATGAAACACAAGTGACCTTCAGCTAATCAGATCAGAGAGTTCAAACAGAGATGGATTTCATAAAATATAAAATAAATAAATTTGGATCACCATGATCTCTTCAAAAGGAATAAAGCTGTTCCCATGAAGCCAGGTACCTGGTTTCTGCAAGCTGGAGCTCGGAGAGGCATTTGGCACATTCTTTGTATACCTGGCACTTTCTGAAGAAAAGCCTACAACTGTCACTGGGTACCCATAAGCTTTCCATCAGCTGTCCTTCTTGCCCTTCGCCCAGAAAAAGACACCACCTTGACACATGGCATGCAACCCTAACATTAAATTTCAAAGAGGCATCACAAGCGCGGGGCTGGGGTTGTGGCCAGTGAGGAGGAACGGGTCTTCGGCGCTGCAGGGACGGGGGAAACAGGCTGATGACCGCACAGAATCTGTCCCCTGACAGGGACCGTGCTGTTGTGCCAGCACCGCGGTGGCACTGGGGACCCCCGGGGTCCTGCTGCAGCCCTGGCAGAGCAGCAGAAGTGTGGTGCTCCTCCTTGGGGAGGGGACTTACACAGACTGCAGGTCTGATAGCACGGAGAGCCAAATCCTGCAGTCTTTCCAAAAGCAAAGCACCTTTTGACCTTTGGTAAAAATTAAACACTTGGAGGGATCGGGCAAAGCAGATTTTAATTTATAATAAAAGTGAAGACATCATTGCCTGTATTTTTACAAAGGCCCTGAAGAGCTCCCTTGCTACGTGAGCCCAGCAAGTTGGCAATGTATTTTAATGTATTTATTTGGTTATGCATTCATTCTTTCATTCATTCATCTATTCAGTCATTCATTCAGACACTTGTTCATTCATCCCTGTGCTTTTGCAGGAAGAGAACATAAGCCAGCAGTGGCATACTTCTTCACTGTCCTGATTTACAGCGACGTCTCTGAGTTTGTATCAATAAATCTCTTTGGCCCTCTTCAATCCAGCATTATCCCTCATTAGTGACTGGGATTTAAAAAAAAGATTAAAAATAATATCAGATTATAGATAGCTAGATAGATATGTATATTGGTCGCAGTGCTTTGATTAAAGTGCTGGGATGTTGGTGGTTTTTTTTCTTTTATTTAAGACCTCTCATATTCACAGTTCTCTACATCTTGCAATTATTTTCACAGACAATCCCTGATTTTTTATTAACTAGCCCAATTAATTTTGCTATCAGTACTGAATGATAAGGTCCCCATTGCCCTCCTGGTGCTTGCCCAGTGGCTGTCGATGTAGAGGGGAGTTCTGGTGAGCCTGGCTCTCGATCTGCCTTTGTTGCCTTTGATGTTTTCTGGCCCAGGGCAATATTTATTTTAAAATAACCTTTCCGGAGGGGCCATCCCTGCTGTAGTTGCTAGTAGGTAGCGATTGTATGGGTTGTGTCTAGAACTGCCTTGCCGTCACTCTATGTCTCAGCCCAAACTCTGCTTCTGAGTATGCCTTATTTTCTCTGAAGAGGAATGAAATGAAGGGGGAACTACTCTTCGAGTTGGGATTACTCACAGTCTAATAGCTGCTGGAATTCTTTTTCTCCCATATCTCTGAAATACCCTTAATTAATCTTGCAGACAACTTGCAACGTAATTGTGTCCCTAAACTGTTAACCTTGAAAAACATTTGACAGTGTACTAACATCTCAGAAACTTGTTATCACAGGGAATATTATAAATGCATAAATATCCTAGTTTCTCTCAAAAGTCCCAGAACAATTCTTTGTTGCCAGTCTTTTTTTTTTCCCCTTAGTTTTCCTTTTGACCTGGTGGCAGGAGATGGAGGGGAGAAATGAGGCTTTTTTTAAAAAAAAATAAAAAAGCAGTTTGGAAGAAAAGGTAGCTATATATCACACAGAATTTAGTATTTTTTACAAAAAGGACATGTTCCTTGCATTTCTTCCTCATTTGCATGTCTTCGGGGCACCAGGGGACAGAGACGCTGGATGGCACAACCTGCCATCTGCAATCGGGTCAGAACTAGTTCCTGGTAAACAAAAAAGACAACACTGCAATTCACATAGTGCAGAGCCGTAGTTGGCCTGTAGTTGCAACTGCTTCCTCTTGAATAAACAACTCCCATTTCAAAAGAATTATGATGCCATACAGGTTGACAAGGTGCTTACATGCCATGTTCACTTTGGATGAGAAAATGAGAAATTTATAATACATGCATTCCTCTGACATTAGTGACCTTATTACAGTCATAGAAGTCCTGAAGAACTGAATGACTTTAATTAAAGTTATTAAAATTTTTTCTATTGGTTAGTCCTTACAAGCTCAGAAGTTCTGTTACATTGAACAGTCTGGCATTGACTGCTGTTGATAACGGAGACGGTCCTCTTCCAGGCCTGCCTGCTGTTCTTACTATGCTGCCATTTGAAATCATCAGGAAAAAATAATCATAAGCTTAAAAAAGCTAAAGCAGACAGGCTGTTTCAGATTATTTCAGTATGTGCGTTTGCTGCACACACTACAATGTTCCTGTGAAAATCATGGTCAGATTTTCCTCCTGGAAATCAGGTTATAAACAAAAGGATTAGACAAAGACAAACCCAGGGAGAGAATTTAGATCTGGGTTCAAATGTGCATTGGAAATTGTGGAAACGCTTTGGTTTGAGGCCTCCTCTGTTTTAATAATAATTGTTTTCCTAAATATATGTATTCTTTATGTATTTCTGTATCAGGGATTAACTATGTAGCTTAGTAGAAAACAGAAAAGGACATCTTTATTTTACAATTTAATTTAGAGGAATCTGAAGGCTGGGGATCAGTAGGGAAAGCAAGCACAGCTGCATTTCTTATAATTTTCCCATTAGAATACACTCATTTCCACACCGCTGCTCCCTTATTTTCAGTGTGTTTGTAGGTATTATTCTCATATTTGGATCCAGCAGCCCAGAAAGCCAGAAAGGCATGAGTCTGGTTTTCACTAAAGGAACACTTTCTCACATCGTTTAGACATGCCTTCAGCTTTTGTTTGCTGTTCTTCACACAAAACGGCAAAACTGTGCTGCTAAAATGGCATTATCACACCTTGGCGAACTTGTAATGCGTATTCCGAAAGTCTATATATCGTGTACTTGTAAAACTTGGTCTTCCCAGAGGTGCTTCACAGCCCGCACCGTATTTTGCCTCGTAACAGATCTTCAAGGACAGGAACAACTTTCACCTCCACTGGACAAAGAGCTGGGGCTCGGAGGGGTGGCTGTGTGCCCAGTGCCGCAGGAAACGTGTGACACTGCAGGGAGATGAACCTGCGCCTTCGAAGCCTGGAAACCCCAACTGCCGCAGCATCCTCCTTCGTGTATGGCTTTTCCTCCCAGACGCAACTGCCCTCTCCTCAATCCCCTTTAATGCAGGCTGTCAAGGCAGCAAACAGCCGAAATTTTTAAATGGCTTTAACTTTCAAACTATCCAACGTGTTAAAACATTTACTGGGAAAATATCAGGGCTGTTGTATATACACTAAGCATTTCCTCACCCACGGTATTACATTTTGAAATGCTGAATTTCCTCTTCAAGGGAAAGATTTATTCTACTCGCTCCTTTTCACATACTAGAACTCTTACAAGGAGATTTTTTACTTCTCACTAGAGGTAGTCACTAAACATAGCAGATGACTGAAAAATAAAAAAAAAAAAAAAGGTTTTCAAATATTTGAATTAACACTGGCAGAACACATTTGCCCTGGACATACTTCTAAAGTTATAATCTAAACTATCACCATATATCTGAAAGCTCGCGAAAGGAGTATTTATGAAGTCTCTGTAGAAAATCAGACATTTCTATAATAAGCAGAATTATCATTCAGTACCCTACTGTTCAATATTATCCCCTGGCCAGTGATAACTATGGCATCCAGTTGTGATACCTGGTGGTATCTTTTCTAGATATTATCGCTTCGACCAAAAAAAAGATCAAGTCACCTGAACGCATATATTCCCTGCTGAATACCAGTTATCGAAAATAAGCTCAGAGGTCACTACTTGTTCATTCAGGCTTTTGTATTTTCAAATAAATTTTCAAAGCATGAGAGATGTTCCCAGAGATTAGCAACCCCCCTTACTACCTCTTGTTGGCTTTCTTATTTAAATCAGCTAGCTCTAACGATCGCAATTTCATCATCACCAATCATATCAATATATTTACACCAGGAATACCTTTAGCCAAGTGATATGCTAGTCTGCTTTACCAGCTCCTTTGTCAGAGACCTATTTTTTTGCACAGTGTTCTGTTTGTCCTACGTATGCCACAGCTGCCTATTGAAGCAGCACAGCAAAGGCTTTGGGGATTTCCCAACAATAAAGTTGAAATCTCTTTCCTGGTTAGTATTCAGCAATGCTAGAACATTTAGCAGACATTTTCTCTTCTCCCAGCTTTCAATAGGCTACATTTATCAGCATGGAGTAGCAATCAACATGTATTTGCTCATGTATTTATATAAGTCAGCTGTATGCTTCCTCATTATTTGCAATTCTTCCTTTAAAAAAACTTTGCTTTCTGTGTTTTCAGCAAGGAAATTTTGAGTATATATTATGTGTACATGGTTGTACATGGAAGGTGCTCTTCGGTGTACAATAAATACATCAGTATTATCACAGGTATTTCATTAATAGCTAAGTGAATTACTTATGCAACCCCTTATTTCATCCCCACATGTGTTTGTTGTTGGCATTATAGTGTTAGATAAGTTATCTTTTAAAAAAAAAGGATTGTTATTTGTATCTCTGTACTTAAAATACCTGTTTCATACTGGAAGCTAAATTCTAATTCTATTGTATTCTTGAGAAAAAGAAAATAATATATTCTGCAAACCTCTGAATGTGATCTAAAAGATAGTTGTCCTACATATAATTAAGCAATGAATGGATAACATGGCCTTTCTGAGCAGTGTAAGGAATGACCATTCTTACTCAATGTGCAGGACAACCATGGTCTACTTTGAGTGGCTAAAGGTATTCAACTTCAGAGCCAGCAGAGTTTCTATATTTTGCCAGAACTAAAGATTTCCCATCCTGTGAAAGAGGCGTTTATTTGAAAAGCAGTTGGGTGAAAATGAAGCAACCCTTTTTTTCTGGACTGGCGTTTCAAAAGAATTTTCATTGAAATTTCCTTGAAAATTGCTTGAGGTTTGGAAGGAGACAAGTCATGCCAATGAAAAGAGACACTGGTGGGCAGAGTGATGGTAAATGTTCAGTATTGTACCGTGCTTGAAAGACACAGGCACTGTTGCAGGTGCTCTCACAAGGCCAGTGCACACATGGGGACAAGGGGACACAGCAAGACCTCAAAGGTGCTGGTACAACAAGGTGCTCCTTGCTACAGTGCGCCCGCAGTCGCTCCCCATGTGCTCAGTTCCGGCTGGATTCATCACACATGGTTTTACTCTCACAACTGAGGTGCCGAACAAGCAGCCAAAAAACAGGGGGGGCGATGAGGAGTTGGAGCGAAGGCTGCTTACAAAAGGGTGGTGACCCCAACCTACCTATTTCAAAGAGGCGAGACTTCACTTCCATCACTCATGCGTTTACTCTTTTGCTCCTCTAGTAGTATTTCTCCGGGTCATAAGATGCAATAACTTACTATCCTTGAGAAAAGCCTTCAGAATTTAATTTTAATTAGTCACAACTTGATTTATTGACTGCAGCTTTTCTCAACCAGTTGGTTGCAACTCCAAAGGGTCATGAAAGGTAATTAGAAGACACAAGGCACTTAAAATCTTATTACCGCCTAAAATAAAATAAAAAGTCTAAATCCTACTCCCTCATTCCACTCGCAGCATAATCCCCTAAGGTCACACCCGTAACCTTCCGAAACACACAAAATTACACTACAGTATTTAGAATTATGGTCACAGATTGGAGGGGGTTTAATTTCATTGTGAAGGGAAGGGGTCTTAAATATATTACACATGAAATAAAGGCCCATCTGACTGGAAAGAGTGAAAAATATTGAGCTAGTCTTTCAATAAATATGCAAATTATGCATTAATTTATCTTCCCTCCTTATCTTATTGACTTATCTCACCAAAGAGTGAAAAAAAGTGATTGCACACCTTTATATCAAGCCACAAAACTATTTTTTAAATAATATCCAATTCAGAAAAGCATTCTGGCATCTGTCTAGCCCCCACTGTCTCCAATTCTATGGGCATTAGCTGTTCCAGCTGATTTTCTGGAATAAAATCCATTGATCTGTGTCAGTCAGGATCTTGAAAACTGAAGACCTGAGGTTTAAGAACCCAGTCTGCTAATATGCATTAAAATGAGCTAGGAGTCTTCACTGGACTTTGGTTCAGGCTCTGATAACCCCAACTCCAGTGAAAATTCATCCAAGTAAACCTCAAAATAAAATAAAATTATTTGCTTGGGTAAGATATAAAAAAGCTACTATTCTTGTTATTGTTATTATTATTGTTTTTGTTGTTGTTATTATTATTATTATTATTATTATTATTATTGCTGCAGGAATAATCCCTTCTCTCTATTCAGTGGGATATATCCCTCCTGGGGCTGCAGTTTGGGTCTCTGCTTTACAGACCAAATATACCAAATTCAGTGAAATAGAGAAGCCCTGACGAAAGCTCAGTAAAATGACTTGGAGTTGGATGGATTCATTCACGATGTTTTCCTTTGCTCGTATATATAGAATACACGTAGCTCAGCTGAGCTCCAGTTATAAGACAACACCAAGAGTGGTCTAAAAGTACCTGAGGCAAACACCCTGAGGAGGTGAAGGCTTCTCTGGGGCGGTGCGTGGGGCCATGAGTAGGATGAACGGGATTAGAGGGGAAATGGAGTTGAATATTAAGAAGAAATTATTCCCAGCAGCAAGATCAGCTAAACTAAAATAGTCTCCCAAGGGAAGTAACAGAAATGGTGCTATTTGACTTCTCTAATGCTGGATTTGGCAAACTGTTAGAAATACAGCATGGAGAACACTTTTACATCTGCAGAGAGGTGGTGAGGACAACCTGAAACAACCTCACCAAATCCCTGACCTCTCTAACTGCATGTGCTTATGTGGAAAAGGTCCCCACAACACAACACTGCGTTAGCTATGCATGTGCATACTAGATCACAGTGGGTATGCAGATTTAATGAAACACTATACTTAAATTTAAATTCTTTCTCTTTTTTTGTCAGATGTTGAAAATTCCCACACATCAAGTAGTGTAAAAAAAAAAGAGTATATTTGTTTAACGTTTCTTAAAAAAATGCTGCTCCATAGAGGCCAGCATTATAATTAAAACTACTTAATCCAACCCCTTGAGATCCTTCCATACATATTGCCTATCCCAAGGCAATCTGAAATATAAACTCATTCAAAGTAAACCAGTCAGGAGGAAAACCAGAATGGTTTTCCTGATCGGATCCCAGTGGAACAGGCTGAGTCCGACTCCAACAGTGTCAGCTCTGCAGCATTCCTGAAAACAGGGCTGCAGAAGGGGAGGTTTGGCGTTGCAGGGGTTACTGGCAGCCAGGCATTCTGGAGGAAGCATCCCCACTCTGGTGAGATGTCCAGAGCCTAAGGAAGAGGAGAATTAAGTCTGGCCTTTATTAAATACCCAGCGCTGGCCTTTATAATATAATCAGCCTGTTTCCTCGATTATCTAAATCTTAGCCTTGTCACATTGTGTTTCTGTGCTAAGACAAAAATCATAAGACACAACTGAAGCTTTGCAGTCTTCTTTTTCCTGCCACTGCTGATGACTTAGTATTTCTTAGTGGTTCTAACAATGCAATACTTTCTTCATTTCATCTGCTTTAGACTGACTTCATTAGTGACTTCTGGCCACAGCATTTTTCTTATTGAAGCCAATAATTGCATTTCCATTGTAACAGCAAGCTTGCAAGTCTCGATGCTGGCCTGTGGCAAGGCAAGGCTTCAAAAGTCTCTGGACGTGGTGGGTGGCAGTCTCAGCACCCCAACCTGCATGTCCAGAAGGCAGAAGCAAAGTGCCTGCAACTCTGCTTCGTGCACCAACCTCTGGAAAAGCCTGGCTGGCTCACCAGCACCTGATGCCTCAGGGAGATGAAAATTTAGCTTGGACATCTTCAAGAGATGCCTTTCTCACTCTCCAGATAGACCAGCTACAAAGGATCTCCAATGACAGGAACAACACAGAGCTGCAGGGAAGAGCGGGTATGATTCAGCATACAGCCAGACTCGTCACAAGGCAAAGGTTAACGGGAGCAGTCTAAAACTCAGATAAGATTAAGGGAAACCAAAGCAGCAAAGAAATGTATGAAAAGCTATGGACTGAGAACATGAATCTTGCAAAGAAGGTGCCATCACCATCAGGCACAGGCAGCAGAAGCCCTGAAGCTTCTTCTGCTCAAACCAAAACTCCCACGGTCTTTGACTGAGACCAGGGGCAATTCTTCAGTTCCAGTGAATTACATTACTTTTATTAATATTAATTCTTATGAAGTTTGGAATGCCTGAAGACCCAGTCCACGCAGGTGTTTGTTTACATGTATAAATAATAAATGTTAGAGAGTGTAAATTATGTATATATCACAAGTCCTTTCCAGACAAAATGAATTATTGAGATTTGGTACCAGTTTGTATCAGACTTGCTGATTTTAGCATTGGCAACGTCTTGTCCTTGCACTGGAAGATGTTCCATGAGAATGGAGTTCCTCAGCTGGTTCAAAAGGATTAGGAGAAGTAACGGAGTAAAAAGAAATTTCCAAAAAACTTGAAAATGACCGGAGATTTACTGCAGTGCTGTATACAAAGGGAAGTAAACAAACACGGCTTCATTACACAGCTCACTACACTCAGCAACTGATATGCAGTCCCTGTTCCCTGGCCACATACAGTATCTCATCAGTGATTTCTGTCCAGGAAAGCCAATGAAATAAGAAGGTATGTTGCCAAGGTGAAGTTTTAAGAGTTACAATTTTAAATTTCCTATTAGGGATAAGGTAAGATTTATGGATGATATACTGTTTTATAAATATGTTTAGACAGTAAGTATTTTTGGCTTTAGGCTGGAATCAGAAAGCTTAGTATAAAGAAAGATTTTTAAAGATTATGTGGTACATAAAATAAATCCAACTTATACTTTCAAAGAGCCCTCTGGCTGTATAAAAAATGATGACAGTGACAGTGAAAAAAAAAATTTGCTTATATCTACAATGCTCCATTATTTTCTCATTAACTTGAGTTTTAAAGGGAATCATATTAGTGCCTCCAGAGGATGAGCTATATAAACAAGAGCTACAAATTTATCTGTGCGTTAAGATGAATGCTATGGTAACAGGTTTGATTGCTTTGGATGCAATTTAAAAACCTAAAGGGTGTATTATCCTGAGATAATCTCACCCTTGGGTGCTTATATATATTATATCTCATACCTCTAATCCTGTGGGACAGTGCCTAGCTAATAATATCCCGTTGCCTTTGTCTGGCTTGTCATGCTGCAACAGAAGCATGCCTCTTCCAACTTCAGATAACACATAGTTAAGTAATTTTGTTTTGATCACTCTGAATCCTTAGTTTATGTCTGGAGAACATGTAAAGATTTATTTCCTTGGACAGCAGGAAAAAAAATTCTTAGCAAGAGCATCATGCAGTATGCAGCACTCGGCGGAGCAGTGAACTTGCCGTCCTTCGAGGTGTCCAGGACTTGGCGAGGCAGAGCCACAGCAGAGCCTTCTGCTGCAAAGCCATGCAGCCTTGGGGACCAGCTTTGTGCCAGTGAGGGGTGCTCGGTGCCTTGGGTGTGGGTACCTCACAGGCAGGGTTTGCCGGTCTTCACAAGGGAGACATCAGCTGTTGCAAACCACCCCGACACAATTGCTCCTTTGGCCATGTCTCGGTGCACCGTGTCTTGCTGAGCTCCTCGTTGTGAAGTTGCTTTTAAATCCTTCTTTTGAAGTCCTGTGGATGTAGATTTACTGGAAAGATTAGGATGGCTTTAGCCTACATCAGTAGTTTTTATGTCATCACAGAAGTCTCTTCCCATTGAAATCTGACCTGAGTGTGATGAGGGAACCTCTGTGTGTTGACTGCTGGGTGACTATGGTGGACCAGTGTTTGGACATGGCCGCTGCACACCAGAAGATCACACAGATGAGGAGACAGGATCCAGTTCTCTGTACTGCGGATGAGGTAGTGCCTGACAGGCTCACATCCCATTATCCATAAAAAAAGTCTTGGAAGCCGAAGGCATTTTCCATTCTCCAGGCTTCCATTCTCTTCCATTCTTGAAGAAGAATCCATTTTCTTTCATTCTAGAATGGAAGCTTCCATTCTTCTTCTTTGAGAAGAATCTCAGATCTTACAAAGTTTGAAGGAAATGTCAGTACATTTACTTCATGCTTTGAATTGGTCAAGACAGTCGCAACAGACACTTTTCCTGTTTTTTTTCACTCAATCACAGCTCTCCTCATACTGTTTATGGCAACACTATAATTCTCTGTTAGTCATTGTCCTACATAAACTGCAACACGCTGACACTGGACTGTGATTTACAGATGGAGAGGGTGATACCTTATTAAAAGAAAATCACCTTGCTTTTCAACGTCTAAGTCAAATCTTAAGGGTTGGCAAAGACTCCTCAAGGTCCCACTCTGCTGTTGCATGCTTTTATATACTGTTCCTGGTATAAATTCCTTCTGAACATGCCTTCCCCTGTCAGTTCTGTTGAGCTATTTTTGAATGTCATAAACTCCTACATCTTAAAGCCAGGTGGTGAAAGAACCCCTATTATTATCACTACATTGTCAGTGACAATAACAACAGTTAATAAGTGATGATAGGGATATAAATGTCTGGTTCCTGTGTACAGCTTGTCATTTGCAGTCAAATCTTACACTGCTAGAGGAGTCTTTGGGACCAAATGCTGAGAAAATGGATGTCTTCTGGGAAGTGACTCCATAAAAAAGGCATCTATGTTTAATTCTCCTTAATCTTTCCTAACTTAAATATGCTCTGCTCATAAAAAAAATAATTGTCAGCCAGTGAACATGTACATATGTGTATTAAGGACTTTTTTAATTTAAAAGACCTGTCCCAGCCTTCATCAGGAGGAGAACAGGCCCTTGGCCATGTTGGCCTGGGCAGCATTACCAAAGTCTTGTTTAGGGAGGGAGTCGGTAGCTTTGATTCACAATCCAGAGGCAAATTTTTATTTTTTTTTTTTAAAAAGGAGGTAGCTAGTATACATGTTGACACTTCTCTGAACACAATACGACATTATTCCAGTGCCATGCTGCATTTTGTTTTATTTGTTCTCTATTTCGTATAGGTTAAAATGGGGGTATCACTAATATTTGTCTCAGAAAATTGTTTTTAACACTCATTTTTCCACCTCATGTAAAAAATAAAATATGGGCTCGAAAGCGAATTGCCTACCACATCTGGGCGAGACATGTCTGGCGTTTTGCCTTATCTGTGTTCCTAGGCTTTACAGGTCTGGTAAATATCTTTTTGCAGGACATCTCTTTCCTTTATGCATACTGCGTACATTTTGCCTCTTACAACATATTAAATAGCCCATGTAAGAAGAGTACATGAATTATTGATACTGTACCAGGAGAGAAAGTGTAGGGGGAACAGAGAGAATATTACATGACGTGGTAAAGCAACCACACGTTTCAGTTAGATGCCTGGGTAAACAGCTCTGTAGGAAACCCTGTGGTTCGTTGCTCAGCGCATATCCAGTTGATCTCAGGTGCTTTCTTGCTCACCACGGTTATCTCTTCCAGTTTTTAGGTTTTGAGCATAAGCTGATACAAAAGCTTCTACAAATTATTTAAGTGAGAAGTTGAGCTCTGTCTTTAAATGGGAAATGTAATTCCTTGCCTGTTGTAAAATCAAAGGACAGGGAGATCCAGGCTTCCCTGCTTCATTTTGATCTCTTCGCAGGATTCATTGGCTGCATTTCCAGCATTTTTTTTCTTCTGATGAATTATTCCTTTTGGCTGGGAGGGGAATCCTTTGTTTGCCACATCACTCTGAATTTCCCACCTCTACTAATTTCATTACCTTGCACAAACATGAGCTCAGTTCTGCATGACCTGAGGGCTGTGTAACTAAATAGTGCCTCCAGCTGACCACAGGTAAATTACCGAGCAAGGCACAAAGTCGAGGAAAGCAAGAATTCCGCCTACTGTGGAAAAATGACAGCTGTAAGATACGGATCTCCCACTTCCAAAATATATCTTTGTCTACCTTTTTAGTGTTTCCTTTTTGTTTTTGTGGATGAGGGTCAGACCCCATTTTGTCCTACAGCGCAGCCTTTGTGCTTTGTTTTGTGTCAACTTTGTGTTATCAGTTCTTTTCCTTTGACTGAAGTCAAACATCAAACCGAAAATCACTCCTTCATCTATTATAGTGTGAGTCAGGGAAAAAACCTTTACACTTTTCAGGAAATAATTGGGTAATGCTATAACAGGACCTCCAAAGAAAATCATGGCAACAGGCTGTCATAGGCTTTCAAAGCAAAGAGGGGAAAATTGTTCCATGAGAGCCTTTAAACAGTTGTATCTGCAGATTTCAGGTGAACAAATTGCACGTGGGCAGCAAGGAATAAATCAAGCACTTACATAAATTTTTTAGTCTGTATTGTTCCTGTCCCAAGCTCTACAATTTTGCATATCACTTTGAGCATTTCGAAATTTGAAGTTATTTTTATCCTCTAAGAAGTATCTTCTACATAAAGAGTGGTTGCTAATGTATTATAAACTAGGATTAGCTTAATTAGGGACTTCACGAGAAAGTAATGACTATTTAAGCCCTGAAAACAAGCTAATTATTTTGTATCACATTGTTGCTAACGCTGTCCTCAGTTCTCTTAAGGTGAATGTTCAAGAAGATGTATGGGAGACATGCTAATTAACAGATTTCTTGCAATCACGTTACCAGTTTTTGACAATATATTAAAAATCATATTTTATGCAACACTTCATATATATATATACACACTGCTACTCAGGTTAATTGACAGCATGATTCAGTGCTTTTTGTAACATTACATCACCATCAAAGTTGCTGCTAGAGTTGTACAAGGTACAACATTGAATTTTCCCTAGTGCTCTGCTGAAAAATTCCAGTAATTTCATTATTTGTGCCAAACATATTCATAAATTCCTCTATTTATCTTACTTTATCACAATTCATTCAAAATAGTTCAATAAATCCAAATTAATAAGTAGAATCTGAGGATCTGAACTTCCAAGAGACAAGATCCCTTCCACAGCATCTGAAACCACTCCGAAGCATCTCTTCCCAACTGTCTTTATCCTGCCATTCCACCACGGCACGCTGTAGTTGGAGCTGATGTTACATACCAGCAGTTGGGAGTAGAAAGCCCATAAACTCCGCACCTTTCATATAATGCACTGGAAAGTAAACTTATGGCAGTTTTCTGTACCTATGTGTTTAAAAGCACGTGGAATATCTAGCATTTATTTCTCATCTATGCTTTCCCCATTTCTGTATATGATAGTTGCCTTTTCTTTGAAATCACCTGTAAATTCCTCTGTTCTTACCTTTCATATTCAATATTTCTTCATTGTTGCAGTATCTGCATTATCTGTACTTCCCATTCCTTCCAACATTTTTCACATGCATACATATACATCATATACATATTCCAAGATCTCACTGGTATATTTTCAATTAACGACTCAATTTATCCTGTCGCACAAACCCTTATAAAGTGACAATAAATGATTCCTAATTAGATAGCTGATTTCCATAAAATAGCACTGGAAATGAAGCAGATGAATTCTCAGCTCTACTTTTAACTGGCACATTGGCTCTGGTTCATCCTAAATTTCCCATGGTGTTCATCAATCTAAATCCCTGCAACCCCGCCTTAAAAAAAAAAAATATCGGTAGAGATGCATAATACTAAAGGGTATAATTTCAATAAATACAAATATCTTAACTGGAATAATGCAAGCATATGTGTTCTTCTGCAAACCCAACAGCTGACAGAAAATGATTACACTATTATTAAGCATCTAAGCAGTTTTTGCTGCTAGGTATTGTCAAATCAAAATTACTAAGCTTCATTAGAGAGCTGGTGCCTTTAGAAGAATTACTCTGAATGTCCTAGATGAAGGCCCCTTCAATAAGGACTGATAGCGTTTCAGCTCTGCAGCCTACCCATTCTGGCTTTTTTTCCATCTTGAATTTCCCATGGTGTCATCTTATCTAATCACTGCTTGGTAATGCTGGCTCCGTAAGAAATCTTCCATAGAAAATGAGAGTTCATACATCTGTCTCCTGCTGAAAATGCTCATGAATAATGGCATGCCGCAGCACCAGTCAGGAAGAAAGCAAAGAGCAGTTCCAACTCGGTGTGAAAGGCAGAAGGCTCTGAGGGAAGAGAAATTCGATTCTTATTTTAATTCTGTATCAGGGCCTTCCTCAGGTCTAGGCTGTCCCAAACCGTTGAAGGAATATTAAGGGGGAAGTCACAAAGAAATCTTTTTTTTCCTCTCAGAGCAACAGCCAGACAACAGTTGCACCTTTCGTGGCTGGTTAGAAGTGCAGTGACAGCACTTTTCTCATATCCCCAAACTAAAACTTTGAAGCCGAGAGCCCCTGAGCACTCCTCGGTGAAATTCCCACCAGCCTGCAAGGGGCCAGCCTCGGCAGGGAAGCCGGCAGAGGTGTGTGAGCACACACACGTGTGCGTGCAAGCAGGCAGCTCCGTGCACACGCACTACATTCATATTTTCTTCTGACATTCCCACCAACTGAATGCCATTGCCATTTATTACTGTCATTACTGGATGCTTATTAATTTTATGCTTAATATTTTGAACATAAAACGGATCCCAGCCTTCATTTATTATAATAATCATCACCTTTTTCATAAGCCCAGCTTTGTACGCTGGCGATCCCTAGCAGACCACCTTGGCTATGGACCCTTCTCTGATGCTGCTGGCTAATGAAACAATTAATTTTTTAAGTCTCTTATTGACATGGTGATCCCAAGAGCACAGTATGAGTTAAATATTTGCTTATTATAATTGCACATTTCACATGCTAGGAGCAATTTCTGTATTATATTACTGGTTCAATATTCTGCACTGTGGAACTCTATCTAATAAAGAATCAAATTCAATCAGACTTGAGAACTATTCATGTGAATGACTACCATTACTTGATATCATCTGTAATGCAGTAAACTGAGTGTTTGATATAATGCTGTTATATTAGGGATATGCATAACATATTTGCTATCCATCATTTGAATCACAGAAATAGTGTGATCAAAATTAATTACATTTTAGAGTATGTCTGAATTACAGCTAATCAAAAAAAATTTCAGTTTAAACATGTTTTTCAGAGAAAAAATAGATGTGGTGCTGTGATCTCATTTGCAAAATAGCTTTTCTTAAGCAGCTATGCATGTCACCAAGAAAGTCTGTTCACTGCCTAAACGTCTTGCACTGCAGGCTGCAGTGATACTAGCTGCAGAATGTGACCTTCCAAAGAATTATTACACCATATGAAAAATATTACATCTGCTTTCAGGATAGAAAACTGAAGAGAACGTATAAAAATAAAAGCATTTCCAAGTCAAATATTTTATATGAAGTGTTACCCATGGGAGCTTTTTTCATAAATGCATAAATGCAGCCCATAATTGCTGTATTACATATTCTCACGCTTGGAAAACTGACTCCTGAATTTGAAAATAAATCAATTTGGGCTTTTTTCAAGTGATAGGGACAGGCAGAAAATACGTTTGCTTTTGATTACAGTAATTACTTATGTACATAAGTAACTTTCAGGTCTCTAAGAAGTTCACCGAGAATGGCTTTTATCTTCAAGCACAACTGGACCCCGGCCAGCGGGACAAATCTAACATAGAAAGCAGGCAAACCCCCAGGGTGCGGAGCTGATGCTGAGCTACAGCTTCGTCACAGGCACAGAAGGGACACAGTCTGAGGTGTCACAAGGTGAGTCAGGGAGTGGAAGCAGAGCCGATGCTCGGCCTTGAAGGGAACTGGTAGTGAGCACATCGCAGTCTTATGGGAGGGGAAGAAAAAAGAAAACAAAGGAGAAAGCAGAACTAGAGGTGAAGTCCTCTGGCCCCAGAGGAGGAGCAGTTATAGCCTAGGCAGTGTTGAAAGAGCACCTGAATAAAGGGAGGGGAACACGCCATGCACAGAACAGGAGTTACTTTAAAGGAAATCCTCTCTTCTCATCAGTAAAAAGGGTTTCATGCATGCAGCTGTACCAGACCTCCAAAGACAAGCTGTGTGAGCTGCTGGATGGGGCCCAGGGTCCTCAGCAGGAGGTCACTTCATAGAAACATAGAATCATAGAACAGTTTGGGATGGAAGGGACATTTAAAGGCCATCTAGCACAACCCCCCTGCAGTGAGCAGGGACATCTTCAGCTGGATCAGGCTGCTCAGAGCCCCATCCAGCCTGACTTCCAATGTTTCGAGGGATGGGGCATCCATCACCCCTCTGGGCAGCCTGTGCCAGGGTTTCACCACCCTCATTGTTAAAAATTTCTTCCTTATATCTGGTCTAAATCTCCCTCTCTAAATCTCCTCCCCATCATTCTATGCTTCTATGATTCTCTTTTAGTTTAAAACCATTACCCCTTGTCCTACTGCAGCAGGCCCTGCTAAAAAATTTGTACTTAGTCTAAAAAGCCTGTCCCCATCTTTCTTACAAGCCCTCTCGAGTACTGAAAGGCTGTGATAATGCGTCCCCGGAGCCTTCTCTTCCCCAGGCTGAACAGCCCCAGCTCTCCTAGCCTTTCCTCCCAGCAGAGGGGTTCCAGCCCTCGGATCATCTCTGTGGCCTCCTCTTGTGGAGCTTCCGACAGGTCCCACCTCCAACAGCAGCTTCTGGCCGCTGCCTGCCCTGCCCGCTGCTCTCCACTGCCCCGTCCTTTCCACGTCTGTCCTGCTCCACCAGCCACACCGCAGACGCTTGGAGAACGCTTGGTGTCCTCACCTTGCAAAGTGCGCTTGGGACGCTCTAATTCAGCATAAGAGTCATTTAGCTGGGAAGGAGGAGTGTTTCGGTTGTGACACTGCGTGGCTCTAGAAGCTGCAAATGGTATTAGTCGTGCATGGCAAGGATTCTGGTGTTTGTGAACTAATCTTACTATCTTCAAAACATCTGTGGGATTTACCAAATGGTTTCTAACCTGTTTTTTGCGAGGATCTTTGAGTAGTTCGCGTTTCCTACCATTATTCCCGCGCAACTAAGACACCTGGCTCCTTTTCAACTGGTTTTCAGACAAAATTTATTGATCTTGCTTCTGTTTCTTTATTATCTCAGGCAAATTCAAAACAGAAAAAAAAAAAATTAGTGTCCTGGTTTTGTTGACACATTATAGGAATTTAAAATCCAGTGAAATAGTCTTGTTGAACTGTGTCCTGCTAGACTTTCTACTAAATCTGCCCTCCTTCTTTTAAATCTTCGCAGTTTTGCTAATTACCTTCCAGGTTGGTGTGGATAATCCTAGCGCAGGTGCCAGGAGTCTCTGATAATATGAAATTTTAAGGTTTCCTATTAAACCTTCAAAAAATTCTATCCAGGGTCATACACTAGTGAGAATTCTGGAAATGTTAAGAAGAAATTCTAAAAGCTACTGAAAAAACAACTATTGACAACCAGCACAACTCATTCTGTATTTGCTTACAGTTCTGTTTTATACATGTATATGAACTTTCAAACACATTTACTCGCTTTACTGACATGAATAACCAAGGGCATGGTTTATAATGATTTGTCATCCGGTATTAGATTAAAAAATGTTTAATTAATTTTTCATTAGCCACCGTTAATGATGGGCTTGCTAACCATCTTGAGGTGAAGCCAAGAGCTATTAGCTGTATTAAGGACCAGTTTCAAGAAAATTACTCCTTGTATAATCCCCAAAATTAGTTATAATGGTTTTTCCCCTTTCAGAAAACTGTTTTAAGGTATAGAGATATATTGAAATCTATACAGAAGACAGGCTTTGAGGAAAAATGATCACGTAATAAAAATTATTGATGAATTTTTGCACCAATTAAAATAAAATAAAATTTCTTCAGGATTATTCTAAAAAAATAGTCTTGTGAAATTAGTTACTAGTTCTTGTATTTAAAAATCAACATATCCATTTATTGTATAGCAAAGGACTGAACCAGAGCAGGTGACCATTCAGAGGAACTTCTTCACTGCCACTAGACTTCTGTCAATTCTCTCAACTGTATCTTACTAAGACAGAAATCAGAGTTTGAACTGAAAATTTAAATTAAAATACAATTTAATTAAAAAATTGGTTTGTCCTGCTCTGTGGCCCCTGCTGGTGGGAAGGTTAAGCACGACAGTGGTTGTTGTGCCATGGTCTATGACTCAGAGAACTTTCAAAGGAATAAGACATATGTATGAGTAATTAAACTTGTAAAAATGGAGGGGGGAGGAAGGCAACTGAAATTATTTTTTCTAGCAAACCCCCTTCTGATTTTCAAAAAGAGGGATTACATTAAAAATAAAATCAAAAGCTTTGAAGTGTCTAAACATAGAGTGCTGCAAAATGAATAGTCTTAAAGCTTATTTTGAACAGGTGGGAGGAAGAGGCCTACTGAAATCACTGAGAAACGTGACTGCTCGGTAACTCTAAACCCTGTGGGTCTGAACAGGAATTTAGAAACCTAAATTTCAGCCTCAATTTTAGCACATCTTAACCAAAATCTACTTTCAATAAAAATGTACTCAACTTATGTAAACAGCTACATGAGAACGAAAATAGTGTTTCATAAAAGATTTTAAATTCAGTTCCATTCCCAGCTGCAATAGGTTATCAACATTTCTCCACAGCAAATGCAGAAAAAGGTGGGAAAGCCATTTTCCATGGCTTTAAATTATTTCATTAGGTTTTCTTCCATTTTTAATGTCACCATAACATATATAACACAAACCAAATATGTTAGAAACTCAAACGGAAAGTTGCTTCAAAATTGAAATATTAAAAAAATATATAATTTTATCTTGTGAGATTCTTTTACCTCTTTTTTCCTAAATGAAATTTCAACAAACTTGGCATGAATTCGACACGGCACTGAGAGCTTTCGTATGAATTTCAGTAGAAATTCAGAGCAAAGCAAGCCCCAATGCAGCGACCAATGCAAGAAGGGAAGAGAGGAGCAACAGAATCAGCCCCCAAGGACAGATTGTGTCCCCTAACATTTTGAAAGAAGATGTTTGGCCTCCAGTTGACAAACTTTTACACAACTAACCTCATTCTTACAGCACGGCGCTCCCCAGACAAAAAGCCGCAGTTGTCCACTGCTTGTTCTGCGGACGCAGCATGGATTTATGGTTGTCTTCAACCACCTCTGGAATTTAACTCTGTGTCAACGACTCCATGAACATAAATCCCACCTCCTGTTCCCTGTTCACTGGGACTGCTGCTGTAACGCCCCTGTAAACCCAAACCCAGCCGTGCTGCAGCTAGGCTTCCCTGCACAGAATCACAGAATCACAGAATGGTAGGGGTTGGAAGGGACCTCTGTGGGTCATCCAGTCCAACCCCCCTGCTGAAGCAGGGTCACCCAGAGCAGGCTGCACAGGACCTTGTCCAGGAGGGTCTTGAATATCTCCAGAGAAGGAGACTCCACAGCCTCCCTGGGCAGCCTGGGCCAGGGCTCCG
>Ga0065711_1000517_pt1 | contig 63653 bp, 33 predicted proteins | sample Hoacrofraction12_FD_59098 | JGI IMG/M metagenome (GOLD analysis project Ga0065711, IMG submission 59098) | Hoatzin crop microbial communities from Cojedes, Venezuela - Epithelial fraction 12 v2 (version 2) | ecosystem: Host-associated > Birds > Digestive system > Esophagus > Crop | place... | reverse complement strand
AAAAAAAAAAAAAAAAAAGGGTTTTTTTTTTTTTTTTTTTTTTTTTTTTTTTTTTTTTTCTTGAATGTAGGCGACACATATTGCTCTTCACAGTAAGATCTCCAGTAGGGCACCATATTCATCTGTGTAGCATGGTGCCATGTGTCTTTGGAGAAGAGGATAGTGTGATACCAAGTCTTGAAAAGGTATGCATAACCAGAACTAATCAAGCATTATTATAACAGTGTTTCTGACTTTTATTTAGTTATAAAGTGACGTACTGTTGGATCTTCATTGTGAGTTATTATATTTAATGGTGTAATAGTAATTTCAATATTAAATGGATGAGTGTGTTTTACAGCACAGCAGGCACTGCAATGGATATCGCAGCAATTATCTTATATAAATATGTAAGTGAGCATTGGGTACTATTGTGGTTTACATACAACAGCAGCGTAAAATGGAATGTTAAAAATACTCTTGTTGAAATATGGATGCCAGAGGTAGCATATAAGCTCTCTTTTTGAGGCATGTGATAAAAGTGATAAAATACGTGTACAGATATTAATTAATATTCAAAAATACCCACCTAGTAAAGTAAATTGTCACATCAGTAAAGTTTGTTTTGTCCCATGAGATCACATATAGCTCACTGAGTCCCAGAGCAGCTTTCGTATCTAAAATGAACCATTGATTCAAACAACTTTCCATAGCTGAGAAGAGACCCAAGGGAGTAATTACTACAGCTTTTGTTCATCGTTGTCTACAATCCACACAGATATCACTGTCATCCGTATTTTCAAGATTTATTTGGCAAACAATAGGCCTAAATATTTGTGTTGGGCACTGAGGAAAGGGAGTGTAGCTCCTAGAGCACAGTTATGCAAAAATATTTTGAAAGGTGAGTGCAAGAGCAAATTTACATAGCAGTATAGATTCAGGGTCCTAATAATAGGACATTAAAGCAGCTTGTGTAATTTTATTATATTTGTTGTAGCAAAGAAGTTTAAATATAAGAAGCTGGGCCATTAAAAATGGCTTGGCTGTGGCTGTACTATCCCCTTGTCTTCAGGTAGTGGCTGAAAAGCTATTCCTCATCAAGAAAATAAAGCAGAATTATATCCTGGGGTCTTCTCTGTGCTTCTGTTTGAAGACAGTAATTTCTCTGCAGAGTGACATTTGCAGGAAAGTGTCCACATTCTTGCACAGAAATCCTGATGAAGATTAATGATGCTGTAGGCAGCATGCATTTGGACATTGTTTTCAGCAGGATACAAATACTCATCTGTCCTTTTAGAATAGAGGAGATGCTGAGCATTTCAGCTAACAAGAGTCTTATTATCACTGCCATAGAAAGTGCCAATGTGCATCATATTTTTTATTAAATGTCCTAGGACCAATGATACAGGAAAAATAAAACCCTTAACAGATATATGTTATGGTGCTGGTTAATATTGTAACATTTTTATTTCAATAGCTAAAATCAGTGAAATTTTGGTATGCTTTTGAATACTAGAGACCTAATTGAGTTTATGGTTTATAAAATTAATAACAATCGCTTGACTTAATAAGAGTTTTGTACTTCATCATATTAAAAAACGCTTGTATGCTGTCACAGCCTAGAAAGAAAACAAAAGAAAATCTTAAAGCAATCTTTCTAACAATGGTTCTTTTTATTCTCTCTCTCCAGGAGAGCTACCGGTTTATAGAACAGGCTACAGCTATCCTGAAAGCTGTTGGAAATGTGATAAATAATTTCAGCAGTAAGCCTGGACTTTCTAAATCCTTGAAGGAGTTGGAACGAACTCACTGTCCTCCTGGCCTCCACGGTACTGGAATGGCTGAAGAACACTTCAAGGTGAACAAACAATTTTAATGAACACGTATCTAAAGGCTACAGAAGCTGGAGAACAGCTGAACACTGTCTTCATCCTCTTCAAACCAATAACTATGCTTTTAAAAAGGACCTCTTGAGTGTTCCAAATGTGACATTCATTATTAAGTGTAAGCCCAAATGACATAACTTGCAACTGTGTACTTTTTTTTTTGTCTTTTAATATGAACAAATTTTAATATGCACAGAGTAGCACATTCTAAATTTGACTCTAATTTTGTCAGTTTATTTTAGCATAATTCAGGGCAGAAAGCATCAGCTTTTTTTATTTTATGACTTTAATTTTGCATTTAAAAGACACTACCTGAAATGCAGAAAAGCTAGAATGGTTCCTTTCAGTGCCTAATGTTGATGACACAGCAAAACATTATTACAGTTTATGTTACTGAAGACAGTAATGATTTTTTTTCACTCACAGTGTTTCTGAGTTGTTTGTCTTTTGAAACTGCAACATTCTTATTCAACTTTTATGCTCTGTGTGTGTAGTAGATTAAAGCGTCTTTAGATACATGGTGAAAACATTATGCTTTTCTGTAGATCTCTATAGTGTAGCTATTCAATATTAGAAAAAGATTCCAATAAAAAAGAAGTCGTGTAAACGATATGCAAATTTTATGCATATACAAATGTTGATAATACTGCTATAACTTGAGTTTTCTACAGTCAGTACTTTATATATTACATATTCACTTACTTTCATCAAAGTACTAGAAAGCTCATGCAGTTTAGTCTGTGTATTTTAGAAGACTGAATAGAAGAGAGGGTTTAATATTTTTATAATCATTAGTACTAAAAAATAGAGCACCTAAGCCAGTGCTTTTATACGTGGGCTTGACACCAGGCTCAAATTCATCAAAACAGAATTAAGAAAGAAAAATTCCAGGTGCACCACTGATGAAAGAGGTAATTTTCATGCCAAGTCCAACAGAAAAACTCAGTTTGACCTCTCTAGAATGGAAAATACAAATTTTAAATGTATGTGCTCATATGGAATATGTGGAAAACTTAGGGACCTAAAAAATTCAGTAGGCATGAACATGCATATCTCTTCCTCTCTCCCTCTCTAAGAAGACCAACGTATAGTTGTAAAGGAATAAAAAATGAGAAATGAGATAATGAGAGGCACTGAAACAATGTGATTCAGAAATGAAAATATGGAAATTATCTATCTCTAATACAAACAGTGAAAATTTACTCTGAACATAGGAATGTAGTAGATTCTTTCTTCACCAGTCTTAAATCTTTCAAAATAAAGGAAGTAATTTTTTTAATATTAAAATATATGACCGAGGATAAAAAATTTTCAGAAAGCAGAAAAATCTGAAAATAAGGACAACAGAAGAGAAAAATTATGTAAAACGGTGTGAAAATTATTTTCCAATAAGTTATTACTGTGTTTTTTATTTCAAGTTATGAAACAAGTTCTGAAAAACTCTGAAATTTCCATCTATTGGAAGCAGGACAAAGAGATTGGATTTCTGCTCTTTACAGAGCATCAATATGTTGAGAATAAAAATAGAGCCATCAGTTTAGTTGTATAAATAGGACACCAATTCTTGCCCCCTTGCCCATCCACATATTCCTACTTTTCTTTGTGGTGCCACCTCCGAATTTAGTAAGCATGCCCATTCAGTTATTGGTCTCTGTTCTGACACTGCTAATTAGAATGCCTGTTGTCATGATGGTGATTATAATGTGTTCTTCTGTTCTCTAGTACGAGACCATCAACTCACTTCACATAAACTACTAAGAAATTTTTGGGTGATAAAAAACTTATTCTGTAGAATCAGTCCTATATTTAATAAACCAGGTATGAAACAGGTTTTCTCTTGGCTATTGGCTTGAAGAATTGTAGTCCTAGAGTTGGGACTAGTTTTCAGATACTATTTTGTTAGAGGAAGTTAAGGACTTCATTTCTACATGAAAAAAGAAAAGAGCTAAACAAATTTTGAAACAATAATAAGAAGCAATATAAATCAGCTTTTAAAAATGAATCACTCTTTGAATGCTTTTCCTCTTTTTGATTTTAGGTTTTCAATAGTGCATTTTGGTGTTTGATCAAATACGTATTAGGCAAGAAGGCTCCTTACAGCTATAAATTTGCCTTCAGGTCCTTCACTTTGGATTTTAAAGACACTGAAGTTTCTGAGGGAGATACTGTGTCTTCAGGTACTGTATTGGTATTGCTAATCACTTCAAATATATCTGCCCATTCTTATTTTCATAGAAGCCAGATCTTCACTAATCTTGTATTTTCTTGCCTAATTAAGCATGGTTCATTTCTTATGAGATGCATAAGCCTTCTACTGTTGACAGCACAGCTGAGACTCATCTCAGAATAGAAATTATCATTTTCTTTGTTCCAGAAAGTCTGTTCATGTTTTGTTAATTTATAAAAGTTGTAAAATAGCCCTTTGTCTTCCTTGATTTGTATTTGTCATTATTGAGAAGTATTAACAAGCATCTACAGATGCTGTCTTCCCCTGATGTACTGCAGATCATGACTCTTCTTCAAATTACCAGCTGAAAAGACCTTAAATGCATATATTGCTCACAAAATGAGAGTGAAGGAAGACTCAAATTAGTACCTTCATTGAAAGTTCAACTATTTCTTGGTGATGGGTTGAGGCTGGTTGGTTGGTTTGTGGGGGGGGTATATTTTTTTTTCTTTGCTTGCTTGCTTGCTTGTTTTTTAAGCCTGTTATCTGGCAAATTATCAGGCTGGCTGGCTAGTCACACGCATGCCATGGGGAACTAGCTACAGCACCATCCACTTCTTCTCCAGCCTGTGACTAGGGTACACTGTATACCTGAAGGTATTGTGAGAGGAGCCATTGGAAGACAAACAGTTCTGTTACAAGCAGGGATAATTCTCTTCCCGCAAGTGTTTTGCCTCATTTTATATGCAGGCTGGAAGCATAATCAGTTAGAATTAAGTTTGCCTGGCAACCAAATATATGGCTCTTATGACTTATTTTGTAGTCTAATTTTTTAATCTATGAATATTAATATTTAATTTATTAATAGAAGCTTTATGTATATGGTTTCATAGTACAACAGAAAAAGAATTTATCTGCAAAATTGGCATGAATATACATCATCACCATCTGAAGGCCATTCAGAGTGACTTAGCTTTTCCTTCTGCTATTATGGACTTGAAGTACAATCTCTTTCTGCTTGGTCAATCAAAGTGATATTAACTTCCTTTTGTTAGTCAGTTTATTTTGGAAGGTTGGTATAAAAAGAATTCATTAAAATTTACACAAATATCTTTACTGACAAAATGATGTAATACTCTTGTTCTTTAAGAAAGCACATATACATGCCTCTCAATCTTTAACAGAGGTTTTCCTCCAAATCTCGTCTCTTCTGAGGGTTATTCTTCCGTGAGACATCAGAGGTAAAGGATCAGCCAGAATGACTGAATAACTCATTGCATTTTTCACAGAATTAGATCCTATGACAAGAGTATAGAAATTATAAGGGTCAGCATATTGACATTTGTCACACCACTTGAAGTCAACACCAGTCACATTTTTCAAGATGACTGTGCTACTGATTTCTGTATTCCCAAAAAAACCTTAAATACTTGCCAGCAATAGAAGACATTTTTAAAATTTGATTTGAATAATTAGCAAAGTTGATAGGTCGTAGCAAAGACCTCATACATATTACTTAATTATGAATCATAGAATCATTTAGGTTGGAGGAGACCTTCCAGATCGAGTCCAACCATTAACCCAACACTGTCAATTTCACCACGAAGCCATGTCCCCAAGCTATGCATCCATATGTCCTTTAAATACCTCCAGAGATGGCGACTCCTCCACTTCCCTGGGCAGCCTGTTTCAATGCCTGACCACTCTTTCAGTGCAGAAATTTTTCCTAATATCCAATCTAAACCTCCCCTGGTGCAACTATAGGCCATTTCTCCTTGTCCTGTTACTTGTTACTTGGGAGGAGGGACCAACACCCACCTCACTACAACCTCCCTTCAGGTAGTTGTAGAGAGTGATAAGGTCTCCCCTCAGCCTCCTATTCTCCAGACTGGACAACCCCAGTTCCCTCAGCCACTCCTCATAAGAATTGTGTTCTAGCCCCTTCAGCAGACTCGTTGCCCTTCTCTAGACACGCTCCAGTACCTCGATGTCTTTCTTGTAGTGACGGGCCCAAAACTGAACACAGTATTCGAGGTGCAGCCTCACCCACCAGTGCCGAGTACAGGGGCACGATCACTTCCCTACTCCTGCTGGCCACGCTATTCCTGATACAAGCCAGGATGTTGTTGGCCTTCTTGGCCACCTGGGCACACTGCTGGCTCATATTAGATCCATATCCTATGAGATCTGCTGTGGCAGAATATTATTTAGGGTTTGGCCAGTGAATCAAAAAAGTGGAATAAACGTATGGAGGAGAAAAGTTCTGTTTCAGTTTGATCTCCTTCAGTGTCCAAGATATCTTTTTAATTTAGTTGCTTTTTCAGTCTTAAATTTCCTACTGGACTGGAAAGTGAGTTGTTTCTCTTTGGCTTTATTGACCTTGGATATACATTCTTCTCTGCTTAATAAAGGTTACATTGGAATAAATGCATGCTTTTGTTCAGGTTCCATCCCAGCACTCTAATGGAGACAGCTGCATTGAAAAATGCATAAATCAAATGAAGTGTCAAGAAAAAATAGGTAGGTAGCAGGAAAAAACAGATGACAAATGCATTGTAGGAAGGTCTGAAAGGACTGGCATCACCTGATTTTCCTGGCCCACATTAGCACTGCTGCGTTGTCAGGTTAGTTGCTCAGATCTTGTCAAGACTTGAGTTATAACCATTTGGAACCTAAGAGTCATCAGTGTAAACTACTGTAACAGATGAATGAAATCTTTTTATTGTCTGTCTCTGAGAGTAGATCAGGTCAAATCTGGTTTTGTTTTTTTTTTTTTTAATGCCACCTTCATTTTATATTATATTATGTGCTGCATTCATGTCAAGATTTACTGAGGGCAAGGATAGGATGATGTACTGGGGTTAGCAGTCATGCCTGTAAGGTTTCGGAGAAGCCATCCTGAAAATGATGTAGCGACATTTATTTGTCTGCCAAATACCATCCGTCACCATGGAGCAGTTAGCACAGGAGCCACAAGAAACAAGTGGAAGACCATGCCATGCGAACATATGACAAAAAAAATGGAAGTTTCTGAAGCTGAGTGCTTCTCCATGGCATCACTCTTCTGTGGTCTTCTGGGAAGAGAGTACATAAAGGGACCCTGCAGAATTTTGGGCAGTCATGAGATGCTGAATTTACAGAGGTATGCGATGCTTCCTGGGAAAGGAAGCATGTCAGGATGATGTTACGCAAGCTGAGGAGAGACAGTTTTGACAGCTCAGTACTACCTGCCTGCTCTCTGTTGCATGTTTCATCTGTTTACCTTGTGCTGGTTTCATTGGGCCTAATAGTGAGCCAACTCTGTTCATGAGTTCACGGGAGGTCTGTGGCACTGATTTTCAAGAGTCTCAGAATCATTTAGGCAATTCAAAGGGTACATTTCTTTCTCATGGATAAATTCCAACTCTGAAGTTGGAAGTAGACTGCCTTTTGTGTGCAGTTGTATTAAAACCTGTTGGTCTGAAATTTTATCTTATCTAGAAGTCAAGCTGTTAGCTATAAGCTTATCTTATCTGTGTAAACCGTATTTGAGAAGTCCTGTTCCTTCCCTGTCCTTTTCCAGGACAAGCTTCTCTTTCCTCCAGAAACATATGTTAAGAGCAGTTATCATACAGTTGTGCTGTGTGACTGGAGAGAGAATTCTGAACATTTGTTTCCCCTTGCACTTTGGATTTGAACTTGAGTAAGCAGTGAGGGAAAGTTTGCAATGATTTGGTTGACTATGTAAAGTGCCTTTCCAGCATAGGTAAAACATAACTTTTTCAAAAAAAGCGTTATGTTACATTGCCTACAGCAGACGCATCCCCAGTGCTATGAGAAAACTGCAGCTGATTTTGTGGTGAACAAAGTCTTGCTAGGCTGCTTTGAGAACTTCAGTTTTATTATTAGTAGGGTATCTTCTGTTTAAGAAGTAAAGCATGTCAGAAATTTTTGACAAATCGGTTTTCAATCATAATGTCAAATTTGAAGCATTGACAAGTTAATATTTGTTTTAAAGCATTTTACAGTAACATACTTCTCTGTTTATAAGACAAAATATTAAGAAGAGTTAAGTAAAAAAAAGCACTTTATAAATCAGGATATTTAATTTTGATCCCATTATTTTCACTTGCAAGTTACAAATAAAAATATTTTTGTTCTTATGACATTGTATTAAAAAGAACAAAAAAGAAATTAAATCTTTAGGAACATATAATTTCACAAAGCGTTTAGCATTTCCAGTTTTCAGCCTGATCTGGAGTATCTCTTGATAGTTTCTGTGAGTAGAATTCATTTCTCTGTGTGGCACTGCATCTGAATTATTGTATTTGTATATTCAGAAACAGTTTAACTTTTAACTAAGTGACTGTATATCCATATATTCTTTAGCCTCACAAATGAAATGTATTGTTTCTAGTGAAAGAGGTACTTACTTTGAGTTATGGAGTCCACTTGACCACTTGACATCTCTAGTGTATAAACTTTTCAGTTTGCTCAAAGGGCAACATCAAGTCAAGGCTCTGGGTATTCCCCTGTCAGCATTTCACAGCTCTGTCCTGAGGGAGTAATGGCAATAATGAAGTCTTGGTTCAGTGACAGGTGAGCTGGAATTTTAACTTATCCGCCTGGTCACATATAAAGGCCGCGCAGATGGGAAACATCTATTGGGCTAGATCTGAACTGGTACAGGTTTTATACAAAAACATGAATGCTCTTAAGTGCTTGTGGCACTATGATTTTCACTTTTTGGAAAGTGCAAGCCCTTTCAGTTCCTCTGTCTTTGAATAAACTCTTCTACAGTAGAAGAATGAGGTTCAGCTGTAATGGCTGACCATAGCTATAAATACTTATTCTCACTCCCACGTGAAGCTGCAGCTGAGGTTTCATAGCGGCTTAAACCAGTGTCACTGCAGGCTGTTACAGTACTATCCCCACATCTTCCTGTAGCTCCAGCACTGATCAAAGCTTGTGCTGGGCTGATTTCGCCTGCTAAGTTGGCAGAAGCATAACCCAATAATAAGAAAAAAATTAGAATTATGATATCTAAGTCAATTTTAGTCACTTCTGGAGCCTAAGAGTCTGTTTACAGGCAATTCACAGTTCTCTGGATGAATGTTGTTACTGGCAATACAAATACTGAAATACAGTATAAGCCACTGATTAAATGCAGATCATGTTCTGATCTTTTTAGACCTTAAGGTGCAGTTTCACTAAATGCTACTACTAGAGTCCTGTCCTTCTCCCCTTCCCCCCCCAGAACATACTCGCACCATGAGCAGTTGCACAGATGCTAGGGGGATCATATCAGCTTGCTGATTTCATAGGAAGCTAAGCCAGGGGAAAAAAAAAAATACAATTGTTCATTCAACAAGCTAATCTGACTCATCATACCACTATGTAATCTCTTTATACAGTATTCATTTTTCTGCACCTATTATAATGTTCTCATACGACTGAAGACAAGAGCCTATTGGCAGTCACACACAACCTGACACTACTGAACTACTTGTTCAACTGTCTGATACCAAGTGCAGGTGGCATCATCTTGCACCATTTGGGCATTTTTCTGGGGAAGTTGTCCAGTATTTGATTGTTGACTAAGAAGCAGCAAGAACAAGAGTTGCTTAGATGAACCAGGAGTGTAACATTAGATGTAGTCACACTTTCATATATTATTGCTTCAGGATCAGCGTTAGGTTCTCCTTACTTGTTAGGCCAGTCTGTGTAACTGTGTGTTCATATAAAAAGTATACAACTTTTACTTACTTTATAAATATTATTCTGAGATTGTATGCTTCTGTTTGATAAAAGTGGTTGTGCTGTTCATATTGTTGAGTTCTAGTCTGTTGTCTGTTGAAGTTGCCTTGTGTAACCTTTCAAAGTTAATAAATATTAAAGAGGCTTCGTGGGATTTGGAAATGAGACAATAATGAGGAATGATGGGTGGGAACACAGCCACAGTTAACAACATTCAGTAAAAGAGATTACATTGAAATGCATGACCTTCTGGCTGATGACAGCAATATCTTTTCTTAAGCTAGTTTGTCTGCAATGTTGTCTGCATTTTTCAGGCAGATTTCTCTCTTTTTCTCTTCCATTTTGTTGGCTGGTACTTCCTTTTGGATTCCTTCCTCCCCCGCTGTCTCACTGCCCTTGTTCTGTATCTGTGCAGTTCCAAACTGGCCCCCTGGCACTGCCTCCTTGTAGTGCTGGTCACCACAACTTCCCCCTAAACTCTGGTGCTGCTGGCTCCCCGGATGCTAATTCTAGGCAAGGGTGCCTTCAAAGAGCTCATTATAACCTGTCAGAACCTACTGGTTTCCGTTCCACTCCAAAACTGCTTGGTAACAGAAAGTCAAAGTCAGATAAATGAACTCTTGCTCTATCATAGATCTTATCATTATTCTATGGTTCCTTAGCAAGGGTTGAACACAATATTTTGAACAACATTGGTGTTTAAATTGTTAGTTAGTAAAATGGTAAGACTGAGAGACAGAAGCACTTAAAATCTTCTGAAGCTCTCTTAAGCTGTCTGCAGAGTCAGGCTTTAATGTATCAAGTCCTGTTGCTTCGTGTTTGGAAGGATATTTGAAATTACATTAGGAGGTTTGATTTTAAAAAATGCACTGCAATAGCTGTAAAGAGAAGTAAGAATTCAGTTATTTGGTATTTGGATTTAGCACAGTAGTTGCATTCTGACTTTGTGTAATTATACAGCAGATTTTGTCTAATTTTATGATGATAAGGGCAAAATTTTAAGAGTGATGTTTTTGTCATAAATGGAAGTTTTATGCAGAAAACACTCTGTTTCTGGAATATAGGTCTCTTGTCACTTTGTATTTGTGGTTTTTTTTAACTTCATTGCAAGCAGCTATGGGACTTCCAGCTTTATTGATGTTGCTCATTGTCCCCCGCTTCATTCAGAGACCCGTGAGAAGAATTCCCTTACTAGTTGGCAGAACCGAACTCCCACTTCGGAAGAAGAAGCAGCAGCTCTTAAACTTCAAGCCATCTGGAGAGGCATCTACGTTAGGAAGGTACTGAACAGCAGAAAACCAGGTGAGTCCTTTAAAAATGCCTTTTGAAAAAATGTTTCGTACTTCACCTTATTCAAATATTTACTGTGAAGATTTTGTTACTAATCAATATCTAGCTAAATGAACTGAAATGCAGTAGAATGTTATAGTTGAATCTCTGATCTCATAAAACTAAGAACAGTGCTCAATCGAGCCACTCAATTAACGCATGTGGTACTAAAAAGTAGAGGAAAGACACCCCCCCCTAGGTTTTCATAGATATTAAACCAGAATTTACATTAATGTAGATTTATCTCAGAGCTGGGCTAAATGTTTGTTTTCGTTTTTGTTTTCTGGAAAGATAAGGGAAGTCCATACAAGAACTTAAGCATCGTAATGGATAATCAGCAGAACACAGCATCAAAGGCTGATACGGTGCTTAAAAGATACTGTTCCGATACTACCTTTCATTCTTATGTATATAAATAGAGGAATCTTACATAGAAGTTGAAGACTTGTGTTACATTTCTTATTCAGCAATTCTGTTATCTCAGCTGGAATATTGTGTCCAAGTGCAGTGTACACAGCCCAAGAAGAAAGACAGGTAACAACTGAGAAATTCTGGGTAGAGTTGCAAGGGTCAGAATTAAAGAGGGGCCTTGTACTTGCAAGCTGTTAGTGTGTAATTTAAGAAAAAAAAGATTAAGGAGGACTGCACTATAATCTGTAAGTACCCATATGAGAAAAGGAATTTGATAGCAACAAGGTCTTTAGTCTGAGATCTGAAGGGTTAACAAGAAGGTCTTTAGTCTGAGATGCAAAGATAATGTGTTGAATCCAGACACATTCAAACTAGAAAAAGTGGCATTTTTTTTTAAGAGGATAAGGTATTTATTGAACTAAACCAAGATTTGTGTTGCGCTGCTGAAAACTTTAACATCAAACAGATACTCCTCAAATTCACAAAGGATTAGTGATTCATATATGATAAAATAGCAATTAATACGTTAACAGGACTGTTACACAGAAAGGTAGGTCACAAGGATTCCTTCCAGCCTCACAGTATATGAACGCCTGAGGATCGTGACAAAGAAAACTGCTCCATCGTGAGATACGCACTCTCTCTTTAGGAAGTTATCCCCATACCGCTGGAAGCTCCTTCCTGAATTACCATCACTGCTGGGGTTCTTTTGCCTATATACTTACCTGCACCAGATGATCTCTGCAAGCCATCTTATGTACCTTGATCTCCTCATCAGGAAATCTGCTGCTGCCCCTCTCCTGAACTATCACCTGTAGCCCAGTCTTGCTTAAGCTTTCCTACTAGGTAGTCTAATGCCCTTCTATTTTTGTTTATGAAGTGCCATGTAAATTAGGAATTTCCATAAACTTTCACTAGTATTATTAATTCCTACAAAACCCAGAGCCTGGAAGCTGTTCTTTTGAAGTTTAGATTTTAGATTTTTGTCATCTGAGCTTTATGTGAGTATTCCAACTCTTTTCTTCCGTTGTCTGTAATGTCTTTCTTAACTTGTTCTGATTTATCAATACTCTGTTACCTTTAATTCTGGTATTTCCTTTACAGTGCTTTACTGTGTTTTTTATTTTTTGTCGTATTATTCTTCTCCTCCTTTCCCTCATTATCTGTAATTTTTTCTCTCTTACTTGTCATTTCAGTAAAGTGTTATTACTCCCCCCCCTTTTTTTAAGTTTTCCCCCTCCATTTCTGTCACTAATTGCTTATGCAATAAAGAAGGATTTAACCTAATTTTAGTCTTGAAAAGTTAGACAACAGGTCTAAACTAGTTGCCTAATCTTCATCTGTATTCTATGGATAGAAGTAGATGAGTGGAGATGTCAACACATCCTGTCATCTGAGAAGTATCAAACATGGGTGGGATGAATTACCCGCTGGAGCTGCCTGATTCTTTTCTTTTTAGCTACACAGATTGCTTAGGTGCATACTTACCCCTTCATGAGATCTCCAGATAAAAGCTGCTGGGGGCTAAACAGCGTATTCTCTGAGGACAGAGATCACCTCATATCACTACAACATGAGACGGTGAATAAAATGTGAATCAGAGAAAATATTGATCACATCATTTTTGCAGTTGTAGGAGTGCTGAAAGTTACAAAGGTGATGATGAAGGGAATTTCCTCTGTCAAAGGAGAAATTAATTTTCAGCTCAGTGGGACTTCTGTAAAAGTTTAAATAAAAACTAGGGATTCATAAGAATGGCATTTTTCACAACTATTTGGCAGGTGTATATTTAGAACAATACAAAAGTTAGATGTTATATTTTCTAACTTGTTTTATTATTTCCAGGTACTAAAGAAAATGCTAATGTCAAAGAAACCTTGCAAAAATTGTGGACGGCGATGGAGTTAAATTTTGAACAGTGTGCTGTAATGCTGTTAAGGTAATTATGTAATAAATTAAACTGTTTTATTGCAGGCAGTACCATAGAATTGTCATAAACTGCTAGTTCACAAAATAAATGTAATAACATTACTAGTTTTAAAATTGCAAAACTCTGTTGGAAGGGATGAAATGTTTTTAGTGAAGTTATGCTATGCTTTATTCTGTGTACCCTACATGAGTAGCAAATCTAATTTTTGGGGGGGTCTGTGTGTTACAGGTGTTTTCCTACAGCTTGAGCTAGAACATTATCTTTCTCCTTTATTTAATTTTTTAATATGCTGTAGGCTGTTTCATAATTATAAATCTGATACTGATTCCTTAGTTAACCATCTTAACCAGTTGATTTAACATAGTATTTTGATTCGTGCTATCGATTGAGGAATCCTGGTTGACATTAGAAATGAGAGAGCTGTACTACTTAATTGTACCACAGTTTATGTCATCAGAGGATTTGTTTATAGCACTTGCATGAAGGAAAGTAGATACATTTCTAGGTAGATGCTTCCGCTGGTATTTAATTACAGCTTTTAGAATATAGCTACCTACTCTAATTTCAACAGTGTTCATTAAGTCATTGGCAAGCATGACACTCTTTGGAGATCACATGTTTTCATTCAGTCCTTCAAAAATCTCTCTACAAGTGTTCACACAACTGATCTAGCAGTAGATCAGTTCTGCCAGGGATGAGGAGTGGGAACTAGCAATAGTAACTGGCTGTGCGTATAAATCCTCACTCCTTATAACAAGCAATTTGAGGAACACTCATATGGGGTGTAATTTTATTTCACTTTTTAGTGTTTCTCATCCTGTAAAACTTTTGTATGTTGATGGAATCAGGGCTTTGCAACCACAGCCTTGTTCCAAATATTAGACCTCAGTTTAGATTTGCAGCATCTCTGAATCACCAAAGACCAGACGCTATTATCATTGCTAAAAACATGAACGTAGAGATTGTTTCTGTAATTCCAATTACTATATAGGAATAACAGAACACCAGAGTAGCATTGTCCAAATTTTGTGGATATAACTTTTGCAATTAAACAACTTGAACACGTTCACATTTGACTCAGAAAAGAAGACAGCTGTCACTGAAAATGGATGTTCTGAGGTTTTTTTAGACTATCCCCTTATTGTAAACCATAAAACCCAAACTTTGAATTGGAACAATTAAAAGATAGCAAAAAAGACATATTTTTTATTTACCGCAGAAAGCAGGTAGTTAAAGAATAATGTAAGATGGAGTGGCAAGGAGAAGGATAGCCTTTCCTTCACCTCTATGTAGGCGTATTTTCACTCATAATGTCTAGAGAAAAAAAACTGGAAGGAGCCATAAGATGGTGTGAGACCAGTTACCTTTCTTCTGCCCTGCACCCGACAACATGTTCACATAACAGTGAATTTTGTATGCTGGTTTTCACATTGCTTTGTCCAGAGGAACATTAATTTTTCATACTGCATATGATATATAAAAATTCATAGTGTCAGTTAGGTGCCAGTGAGGTTAGCTCTAGTTTCACAGAACTTCAGAAGACCTGCTAGCTTATTTGCCTTACAAATAACTTCTGAATTTACAATCTTAGGTTCCTTCTTGTGTGAAGCGAATGTCTTTCATCCCATTTTAAATTTATTTGTTTTTGCTGTTATTCCTTTCTTGTTCAAAAAAGTTTTAAAAGGAAATAAATGGTTTTTTTAATCTTCTAATGATGCCACAGCTTTAAGATGACAGCTTAATATCAAGAAAAGGAAGTTATGCTAACTGATATTTATTTAAAAAAATAGTAAAGTTTTGTAGAAGCCATAACATTTTGGGCTATTAAAAGCAGTTGTACTCATGGATATAATGACTGGTAGAAATACTTTTGTGTTAAGTATTGGCTATTACGAGCCATTAGCTCTAAAAGAGCTGATCCCTACCTGATTTATTATTTTTTGAGAATGAACAGCTACTAGAGAATCATCAGTAACATACTTTGTATTACTGTTTTACAACCATGCATGAAGCAGTGTTCTTTGTGATTAGCATAAGTTAAAGTCAAGGTATATGTGCCCTCCTCATTAGATTTAAATATCTATCCTGTTTTCTGTTTCCAGAGAAATGTTTAAAAGAAACTGTAAGTCAATTGAAAAGTTTCCTTGTTATGAAGATGAATGGTGTAAGATCTCTTTCACTGACTATGCTGTAACATATGCCGATCTGCCACCAAATACGTGGTTTGTGGTTTTTAGGTGGGTTTCATACAGCGCTATATAACTCTTCTGGGGAAATAGTATTGATACACTGTGGTTTTACTAACCTGCTTTTAAAATGTAATTTTACAAAAGTCTAATTTCCTTAAATAGTAATTTATACTTTTACTTCATGTTGTACAAATAATTATATTTGTGAAAATAATTGTAATATAATTTCTTTTTCTTTTTTTTTAGAGAAATATTTCTTGTTCCAGAAGACATGCTTATAGTGCCAAAGGTGTATACCACTATCCCTTCCTGCAGACTTCATGTTGTTGACAATGACACACTGGAGGAAATGCCACATGTCTTTTTCAAAGTTGCACCTCATATTTACCCCAAAAATAAGGTAAATGCAAAGAGTTGTTGTGAAAAGTAGAATTTTTGAAATAATAGCAGTTGCCCAAATTTTGTGAACATTTTTAGGTATGTCATAATGTTCTACTTCAAAGTGCACCCTTATTTATTAGCAAGTTTGAACAGAGACTGTCACTGATCTGCTTCTGTGCTAAACCTTTTACAGTGAAGGAATAGCCTTTGTTTTCTTTGATATTTTTTACTATCGCTAAATGGAGGTATAACATCCAGCTTCCTTGTGCTGTGCTACTCAGTGGCAATATGGTTGCTGCTGATGCTGTCCATCTGACAGAACAACCTTGAAGAGTTAGGGGCCAAACTAAGAATGAGGTTTGAATAGCCTTTTATAAGTCATGCTTACAGTAATTAAATTAATATGCATCTTCAGGTGCTAATGATAATTGCAGTATTGATGCCAAATACAGCTTTAGATACGCTCCCCCTCAAAGCTTGGATGTTAGCTCAGGAGCATTAGTGTAAATTGCTTCTAAAAAAATAACTATATTGTTAAATAATTATCACAGCTTCCCCTCCTGCCTGTTTACCTTTACACCAAAGAAGACAGTTTGCTCAGTCTTTTCTTGCAAGTTACATGTTCCATAGTCGATTGCTCTCTGTCCTCTGGACTCTTTCCAATTGCTCTTGGTGTTTTCTTGTTTATCATGCACAAGACTGAGTACAGTAAACTTTGCACCAAAGATTAACTTGTAGCCATACAAATGATGAGTAAGGATTGATTAGTTTACATCTTGCAGGTTTTTCTTCTGTTTGTATATCCAACTGTGATGCTTGTCCTATTTTGCGACACTGTTGTTGACTCATGCACTTCTGTAACCCTAGGTGCTTTCCTGAGGAACTAAATCGTGTAGTTTATTATTCTTGACTAAATATAGTGTATTTCATTACTGACTTTCATGCTATTTTTTCAGGTCATTTCCCTAGTTTAAAATAATCTTGAATTCTTATTTTCTCTTCCTCTAAAGTTACAATCCTTCTTAGTTTGTAGTATCAGCTAATTAAACATACATGTTCTCCATTCCACCATCCACATGACTAATAAAAATATTGAATGGAATCAGGTCCAGGTTAGATATTTGACATCTCCCTGACTGAATCCTGGTTTTCCAAAAGGAGCCATGAATATGTGCTTTCTGGATGTGATAGTCAAACAGCCACCCTAGTTTCTTTGTTATGACAGCATTTCCTCAGGCTTAGAAGAATGAATAGACAGACAGTGTCAGGTGTCTCCTTCTTTCCCATAGGGTGCTTTCCTATAGAAGGAAGCTTGATTGATTTGATAGGACTTGGTATTTGCAGTCTTTTTGCTATGTTGGGGGGGTTGCAAGGAGTTCGTTTCGTTAGTTATTTCATGATGTTTTCAGTCATTGGAGTTATGCTGACTGATAATTTTCTAGACACCTTTGTCCATCTAAAAAAAAAAATGCATTAGTACAGTTCTGTAGTCTTCTAGTACCTTAGCTGTCCTCTGTCAGTTATCAAACATATTTTAAAAGTTTTGTGATTGTTTTCATCTGTTATTTAATTATCCATCAGACAGTTCAGAAGTTCATCACACCTAAGTAATCCAAACCCTTACTTTATCGATATAGTCATTTACTACTTCTTTTCCTATACTGGCCTGCCTCTTACCTCTTTAATATTACCCCTAATATTAACTATTCTAGCCACATGTTCACAGTTGACCTTTTAGTGAAGAAATGTTCACGTTTTAGCCTTCTGTCTAGTCTGTCAGTAACAAGGAACTGACGTCAGTCTAACACTGCAGAAGCAGTTTTCTTATCTTTCTGTTGTAACTTCCAATTTCATCAGACTTTTTTTGTTTTTCACTAGAATGAACTTGCCTTATCTAGTGTTTATAGTGAATATTAGCTGAATGTGACAGATAAGGACTGCTACTGCTGGAGGAATATGCTTAGAAAAGAAGGGTTGCAGACAAAGCTCTTCAAGCTTTCAAAACTAATTTGGGATCCTCAGAGATGTGGTGTGGATTCCACCAGACACGAAAATTCAGTTTGCAATCCTGCAGTGGCAAGTGGCAGGATGCAAAAAGAAATCTCAGTGGTGAACACTGACTGGTTTTCAGGAAAGTGGTGAGATGTGGAAAGAAAAATCACAACCTCAGATTTATTTCAGATCTCATTTCAGTTGTCCTGTTTAGCATGAGAAAAGTGTCTAGTTCTGCCTTGTAAGGCAGGTTTTCCATTTCCCTGCTTTTACTAATTCTTTCTAAGACCTCCTCCCATTTAACGTATATTTCTTGAATAAATATGTCCAAAATTGTACGCAATATTCCACACATGATCTTTCCAGCACTTTGTGCAGTACAGTGGTTTTAATATTGGAAATGCTTGTTTTGCTATGCACTACCTCACCTGCTACCTTACATAATAATGTTTTTTTCCATGGGTACAGCACAGTAGCCTCAGTGATTCTGTCATTAACTAACGAAAATGACCCTTTTTATTTTACTTCTGTCCTTCCTTGTTGAAGAAGTCCCCATTTAAAGCACACATTTTTGTTATTATTCTCCAAACTCATGACTTACGTTTTCTAATATTAAATGTGGTTAATATCACTAAAAAGTGATTTTGGTTTGAGAGTACTAAAACAGAATTGTGCAGGTATGCTGCATTTTTCTACTTGTTCTTACTACATTTCTTCGTCGCTGCTACTGACTTTCTCAATAAGAATATAATGTTATGTGGTACAATTTAGCTTGTTTTCTTCCTATTTGTAAATGGTTTGTTAATGTTTCAGTGAACCTGCAAAAACTATTGAAAGCTCTATTGATATTTTGACAAGACATCATGCAATTATTATGAAACGTAGAATACAGTGGTTTTATTTTAATCTGTCTGTTACCTTTCTTTTAAACAGTATTTTGTAAAAAATAGTCAATGATGTAATGCATCAAGCAAGAAATTATACAGTATGCCTGAATTCCTAAATGTCAGTATTATTACATAAAAAGTCCCTTCCTTTTTTTTTTTAAAAAAAACAAACCTATGAGTTAATTGTTTGGCTTCAAAACTACGAATCAGCAGTTTACAATAGAGCTAAAAAGAAATCCTGTCAAGAAATATCGTTATTCTGCTGCAGAGGCACTCCTGGAACACATTAAAGTTAATGTCAGAATGATTGACTAGAAGGATAAAATCTGCACACTAGCAATAATAATGTCTGTCTTCTTTCTGCAGACATTATAATCTAGATAGAAACTAGCTACTTGCTTTGCATTATTTGGAAATTTTTTTTTGCATTAATTTTCTTTTTCCATGGTAATTCTTTCTACTGCTGGATACAGTTGGTTTTGGTTTTGTTTTCTGAAATTCTTCTGTATTTATTGTTCACAAGTCTTTTGAACAGATTATAAAGAAGGATAGACATAAGCATCCCTCAAGCTTCAGCTGACCAAGAAAGATAAGAGTTTAAGAGATCATCATGAGCAACATGTTTCGTCTAGAAAATAGAACTCTATTTGAGCAAGGATACTGATCAGTTATTTGTCTTGACTAGTCATAGAAAGACAAAGGGAAATAATCTTACTTTACCAAAAAGTTAGTTAAGGTGATATATTAGAAAACAACCCTTTCTGTTTCTAGAGACAATGAATTGTAACAAGATATCTAAGTAGGTTATGAAACCTCTCAACGATTTTTAAGAAAGAAACATAAATCTGATGAGGTTGTCTAGATCTATTTGCTTAGTATTCAGAAAGTGCTCACTTAAGCAGTTGCTTAATTTTAAGTCTATATTTTCTGCATATTTATAGTGAACATTAAGACTGTATAACCTTATCTTTATAAATAGGTATGCAACAGAAAGTGTTTTTCTCATGCACACCATGCTGTCAGAAAGCACTTGAATATCTGGATGAATCCCTCTCGGTTTCCAAGTGTACTTGTTAAGAACAGGGGAGACTAACTCTATGCTTAACTAGATATTTAAATAAGTGAGTTCTCCTGAATCATAGCTTTGAATGGTTGCCATTACCTTGCAGTGATTAAAGAATGTAAAGTGCCTTACACTTACAATTGCACAAATTGGAACTGTGAAACACTTATTTTGCTTTCGTTCTAAGTATTCAGTAGTCCTGAAGTCACAACCCTGCATTATTAGATAGTCCTGAAATCATAACCCTATTTATTATAAGAATCTTTCAATAAAGCTTTTTTTACTGGTAAAGACTGATTTCTTTTAACTGAAATTTAGCAGAAGACTGGCTGCCAAGAGAGAAGACCTTTCACATAATTTTAATCTGGATTATTTCTTGGGTGGAACATGAAATTCTAATGTTAGAAATAGCAAGTTGGTAGGGCTAGATTAGAGAATGTAAAGAAAGGACTTAATTCTGAATTCCCCTGTTACAGTGCAACTGGTCATTACACTCATTATAACCCTTTTTCCTGTCCCTGCCTTTCACGTATTCACATTCATACTGCCTTCTTTTTTTTTTTTTCAAATACAAAATCAAATTTTAAAATGTTTTAAATTATATTCTGGTTTCCCATATTCTTCTTCTTAGGATTCATAAAGAGCTGATAAATTTGCATGAAGCTTATTAATTGTGTTGCATTTTTATTGATTTTTATTTGATTTTTCTCATACTAGAAATATTTTTTCTTATATCAACATCTTCATAAAAATAAGATTAATATCCTGACATTTAATGCTATACTTGCAATGCAAAGTAGGGGCAGTGTTAATTTAATCTCAAATTTGAAGACAGAATGAATCAGATCTCTAAATTTCCATGCAGCAAATAGCATTCACCCATACCTGGATGCAGTAATTTTCATGTTTACATTTTTGTCTTTATCTAATTTTGCTTTCATATGTGTGCTTTCATAAGCTTTTGCTTAATGTCTTGTGCGTGAATTGTCAAAATACTAGTTTTCTTTTCTTCATCTGTGGTCACCTTTGGAGTTAAAAGTATCTATAATCTCAAAATACAGCAACACTTTGCAATGCATATGTTTCTTACATCTGGCATACAGGCAAGATGTTTCCCAGCAGTGGTAGAGTATAGGTTTGATGTGGTTGTCTTAGAGTTTGGAGTGAAAGTTCTGGGCTTATGCAGCCTTCTAGTTTTCATTATGTCTACTGCTACTACTATCATCACCACCACATACAGTTTTTGTCAGAGATCAAAAGGGAAAAAATATTTTGTACCAAATGAAAAGAATTTGATTGATGTTAATGGCTTTACAAGAAACAGAACAGTAATATTACAGAACTCAGAAATGTAGAGATGTTTTATCTGTGAGCTATTTGCAGAGTTGTGTGATGTACAAAGCAAAAAGATACATGGAAGAAATATGTTTTACTGAACTTTAGTCATGTTGTAAGAAGACTTTTCCAACTAGAGTACCGCACATGCTGAAGTAAAAGAGTTAGAACTCATTAACATTTGTTAAACTAGACTTAGTAAACAACTTAGAATCATCAAATAATTTGGTTAGAAAGGGATTTCAGGAGTTTGATTGTACCTGCCCTTAAAACACCTGCCAGCTTTGAAGTTAGATGAGATGGGTTCTGACTTGCGATGTAACTTTTTACTAAATATAAATTCCTGTAGTAAGAGATGCTTTGTAAGTTAGACTATAATAGAACTATAAGATTCTTGCTTATGAAGGACATCTTATTATATTAATAAGTGTAGCATGGACAAAAAGTGTGTTGCATGTACTCATAGAGTGCATTTTGAGGAGTGTTATTTCCAAGTAAAAATGACTTGTTTTCTGCTTTCAGAAAGGATACACATTTATGGCTGAAGCACATACTGGTGACCTTCCTGTGGCGGCTGGAAGATGGAGACTGCGGCTCATTGGTTCTCATAGTCCACTCCCATTTCTCTCTCGTGAGGCTGTAAATAATGTCTATTCTACTAAAGAAATTAAAGAGTATTACATACCCAATGACAAGCATGTAATGTTCAGGTAAATACTGAGAGAAGAATGATTAAATTCTGCTTTTTATATGGACCATCCCTGACAGAAAAATATGTTCTTCCTTCTCTCTTAGAAGGGGAGGTTATTAAGGCAAATATCTGAATTTTATGGGCCATCAACATTTCATTTATGAAAGTATTATTTTCTGAAATATTGCCACTGCTTGGTAAAAAACAGGTATAAAGTACACATTAAAGTATAATTTTAAAGTTGTAATGACAGTATTTTGCATATCTGCAAGCTTGATCTTGAATCTTATCCATATGTCAATTACTGAAATTCCACAGTACTTTGGGGGCTTAAATATCAATTAAAATCATGATTTTGCAGGTGGGAAGGAGACATAAAGTTTGATATATTTTTTTTTCATCTATTCAGATGAAGCTTTAAATAATACATAAATACAGCACTTGCTTTTCTAATAGATGAGGCCCATAGGCAAATTTCTGTCTTGCAGTGTTGGCAGAAAAATTTATATATGTTTTTTGTTAGCATGCTGATTCTTTTAGAACAAATTGAATAAAATAGTGATTTAATTTTTATTAATCCTTTTAAAATTGATTATGGATTATTAAAATCAGTTTATTCTGGCTAAGTTTGAGTTTAGAACTGACCCTGACTAAATCACTATACTGAAGTTTTTACACAAAGGACTACACGCTGCACTGAAACAGGCCCCATGCTTAAAGCAATTACGTGTATATATTTTGAACATTAATTCTAGAATATTTTGTCTTGATTCCTGATGATATGTATCAATATATCAAATCAATGGATTATTCTTGGGACAGAGGTCTATTCAACAGAAGGAATTAGTTTCAATATAAATGAAGAAAGTATGTAATGGAATTATAACAAATGCACTCAAATTCTGTAAACTCTTTCTTGATGAGTTTTTTCTTTTTTTCCCCTTTGATGTTGCCAATCTTTTAAAAATTTTATTTTAAAATATTTATGTATGTTTGGCTCCAAATGTGCTGAAGTCAGGGTGATGGCGTTTTTGTGTATTGTTGTTGTTTGCTTGCTTGGTGACGTTTGTCTAACAAATTGAATTTGTAGACAAAAAGCAAGTAATATATAAAGTTATGAGTTGCAACAAGATTACTGTTTATATTTCATCTTAAGACTCTAATTTTACAGTCTTTAATTCCACAGTGTTTTAAGTTGACCAGAGCAGCAGCTGCTATCAAATGAGACAGGTCTACCCTTTTGAAAGCGAATCTTTCTTTTTTTTTTTCTTTTGCTCAGTTACTTTTTAATTTAAACAATTCCCTAAACTGGATAACCATGTTTTTCAACAAATACTAGTACATACAGAAGGAGGGAAAATATATATCTGGACATTTGATATGGCAGTGAAAAAAAAATGGCAAGACCACCCCTTTTTTGCAGCAGCACTTACTTTGATGATAGAGTCAGTGCATTAAACTTCACCACAGGAAGCTTAGCCCACCAGATTGCAGGAAAGCAGTTGACTACAAGCTCAATTTTAAGTGTTCAGTGCCAGGTCAGCACAACATTTAGGTACTTTCCTAAAAAAAAAGATCCGATACAGCTGGTTGTATTGCTGTAATTTTTTTCTTCCTCTTCAGGTATTCAGTAAAAGCCACAGCATCACATATTGCTACAGTGCAGGTACAAACCTCTAAATCAGATGTGTTCATTGAACTACAAATCCTAGATAATGAGGAAAAAATTGTGAGTGCCACTGGAAAGGGCCATGCAGTCATCCCTGCTTTTAATTTCTTGAGTAATGAAACGCTTTTGAGTTCCCACTGTAAGTATTGTACTCTGTATTTCATAATTTTATTCACTGAAGGATATGCATTCTTACAGTAACTTTAAGGAATCACAGAAAATACTATTTTTTCGTACTTTCTCCGTTTATCCTTAATTGCTTTGTGATTGAGTGAAATCAACTACATTTCTGAGCAATGAACAGGAGTCCTTGGTCCTCAGCAGTGAAGAAAGGTACCAAAAGGATTGATTGAAATAAGCTGTCCAGCCTTATTTTCTTCCTCTGCCTTTTGGTCTAGTTTTATAACTGAGTAAAGAGTTTTGTGGATAATTGAAGTGGCTTCTCAGTTCTGAAAATTTTTATGCATATGCTTCCCTTGTCATTGAGAACTGAAACATGTTTTACTTTCAAGATCTTGTTTTTATTTGTTTGATCTTATAGTTAAAAAAATTTTGGCTGTTAGGAAACTGATGCCCAGACCATGGCACGTGGTAGATAATTCACAGATTACACTGAGTCTTATGGTTTAAATGCACCATCCTGAGCATCACTCCTTTTAGCAGAAGCACACGCTTTATTGGCTTCTCATCCATCACATCAGCCCCAGAGTACAAGGCAAAAGACTCTTGAACAAATGATATAATATTTATCCTTAAGAAGAAACTCTTTAATTTTTGACTATACCTCTGCTACAGCTTCACAATGATATTCATGGAAATAGAAGACACTGAAGGAAGAGCTACTTGCCCCAATCTTGCAAAGTTGGCGTAAAAGGCATAAATGCCCATTAGACTATTGTACTATCGTCAGTTGTTTATTATAGCAACTGAAATACTGAGAAAAAGTTATACTGCATGGGAACACTTGAATTTAAACAAAATTTCCTTTAAGACAAATTTACTTGAAAGTTACAGAAAACATGTTACTGATTTTTGGCTGAACAGTTGAATCTGAGAATTTTACTTTTTCAAAGTTTTTGTTTTGTTTTTGTGGATTTTTTTTTATTTTATTGCGATTCATTACATTGCAGTCTTGTCAGCTCAGCTCTTGTTAAAGGTGAGAATCAGTGTGTGTTCAAAGATCACCTTTCGTAAGTATGCTAAAAGTCATGTATATTCCCAAAGCACTTTGAAAATAGTCATTGTACCTAATAAAAATCCAGCTGGCATCAGTTTAAACTGACTCTCTGTAGCCCAGCAAACTAACATTCTGAATCTACTGTATGACCGAGCCTGGCAGCATATAAATACTGGGAGAAGGGGCAAGGAGGTAAAGAAAATTAAGCCAAACACTTCAGTGGCACCTAGTGACAAGACAAGAGGCAATGGGCACAAACTGAAATACAGAAAATACAATTTAAGCATTAGAAAATGTATGTGGAGGGGTTGTTTGGTTTGGGGTTTTTCGTTTGTTTGCTTGTTTCATTTTTACTCTCAAGGTGTCAAACACTGGAACAGGTTGCTCAGAGAGGTTTTGGAGTGTTCATCCTTGGAGATAATCAAAACCCAACTGCACATGGCCATGAGCACCTTGCCCTAGCTGACTCTGCTTTTAGCAATGGGATTGAGCTAAATGATCTCCAGAGGTGTCTTCCAGCCTCTGCCAGGACACTCAGCTTCCCGTGATCCTGTGATATCAATTAGTAGTTAAGGCTTATGGGTTTTTTTTCTTAATGATTAACAAATAATCCAGTTTCCTTGAATGTGCTGTCCAACTAAGGAGGTAGTCATTTGCAACTGGACTTAATAGAGAGAGCCTTCAGCTTGAGATTGTATCTGTGCTCTGCCATCATCCTCCTCTGATGTAGCAGGATACCTTCCTGCACACTCCCGAGGTCAGAGTTAGGTTACCCAGGCATCCTCTTTTGTGCTTCACTTCCTGGCTTTCAGAAGTTAGAGTTCTGCCAAACTCAGTACTCAAGAGCTACAATCAGACAATATTAGCTGTTCGCTACTGGCATTTTTATTGTTTGATAAAATTGGGGCTGGACTACTAAAGAAGCTAAAATAAAACTGGAATGAAAATTTTGTAAGCTCAAAGTACTCTTGGCCAGTTGATTGACATTTGAATTTGAAGTGGTATTTAATTTTACTGTTCAGAAACAATAAATACAGCTGAAAGATACGTAATTCTTAGGTGTATTTTCAACAATTGTCCTTGTAGTGCTCAGGTAATTTTTGACAAAAACGAAGTACTATCTACGTGCTTCTGTTACACTTCTTATATGAAATAGATTTTAGATGCTACTTCCATGCCATCTCAACTTCTTTCATAATCTTCTTGTGTTTCCCTGTTTTCTATACATTTCAATTCTTAGTAAAGCTATTTCTATTTTATTTATAAGATCGTATACTATTTTGAATTTTTCATTACCTCTATGGGTTTCATTTTGAAAATTCTCTTCTTTGTAAGCATTACAAGTTTGTTTAAGTAAAGCAGTTGTTTATAGGCAAACAAGTCAGCTACTGTACTCTCCATGGACACCACTATAGATCAAGGTTCTAAGATATTAGTCTTCAGTCCTTTTATGAAGACTTTTAAACAGTAAATCAATCAGTTTCTGCCTGTTTGAGCATATTCAGAACCTGAGGCAAAGACAAATTGTTCAAATACTGGATTATTGCTTTGCTAAAGCCCCAAATAGCATCATATTTCATGTGCTTACCTCCACTGTTTTGAACTGTGTAGTTTTCTAATGTGATCCTTTAGAAAAATGTTTTATCTAGATTTCCAGCGCTGTGTGGGAAAAATAACTAATTTAATCATGTTTATGAAGCATCTTGATTTCTATCTCAAGTGCACCTTGTTATTACCAGAAAAGTAAAATTAAATGCTATGGACACCATGTGCTGAAAGTGTAACTCATCAGATGACAACATTGTGGTTTTAAAGGAAGTCATGGAGAAGCTCTCATGATTCTGTCTGAGTTACCAAGATAACAAATAACTTTTTTTGTTTACTGTTTTTGGAATGTGGGTATGGGTTAGTAAACTTCATAGTAGACTGGTGGAAATAGAAGCAGGAAAGCTGTAAGATGGCTCAGATTAGGGTCAGCAACACAATACTTCAAATAAATTGCCAAGTTACCTCAGTAAAGCGAAGGAGAAACTTTCAGGAAACTGTCTTGTTGGCAAAGATCGTAGTCTGAAGACTGAAAGAAGTTAAAGGGATCAATCAGGTGAACGAGAAGATAAATGGGTTCCAACAGATGCTGGAAGGGATAGGATGGGGCAGAATAATAAGAGGGACATTTTGTCTTTGCCAGACTAGCAGGGGGCATAGGTGAGAAGAACTTTACAAAATATCCTCAGAAATCAGACACACACATTAGGCTTCTATCTCTTCTTCTTATGTGCTATGATACAAATAATTTCCGATAATTTAAAATTTTTTTAATCCATTGTGAATCATTCTGTGAAATATGTTATCTCAACCTGACTGAAAATAGGAAAGTTGTCGTATCAGGTTCCTGTTCAGCAGTGGAGCCTACAAAAACACTGTTATGATTTTAGACTGTATTTGAAGGTCGAATTAATATTCTAATGCCATTTAAGTTTGTGAGTGTATAGAGCGCCATGATTTGGAAGGAATGACCGTGAAGCTGTCACTATTGGGTTTTTTTACTATTAACTGTTATTTTTACAATACTAGACCAAGTGACCTGAACATTTAAGTTATTTTCCTATATATATGCATCCTGTATGTCACAATGAAGACATTTTGTGGAAGTGTTCCAAATCTTTCAGAGCAACCAAATTAAATGAAAAGACTATGAAATGTACTCAGTATAACCAATGTGACAGTGTCATATTGCCCAACCCACTAAGTGTCTGTAAGTGCAATATTTGGCATTGTAAAAGCATGTTTCTTTGCTTATTGTCAAAAGTGTTAGGAAATTATGGTTTGTGCAGTAACAATATAGGAACCTCCATAAAGACTGATGCCAAGTTCAGGTGGGGATTTGTACAATCAACACTCAATAGAAGATTCATACTGTCGGTTTCTAGTTGTTCACTAAAAAAGTGTGTTTTTACAGAATAAGAATAATCAGCAACTATTGCTATACCATGGGCACTAAACTTGTTAGTTAAGCAAGACACAATCCTCAGCTTTGAGATATATTCAGTATTGTACATGTTCTGCCTCTCACAGAATTGATTGCTGTTCTGCCAGAAGTACTCTTCAGTGACATTATTGTGCAAGCATCACCAATAAAACATAATCGCCCTTTCCTACTCCTAACCTGTTAATTCATCTCCAGTCACAGCTGGTTTATACATAGGTTTTATAGCTGAAAAACTACATTAAACCAATTGATTTTTAGTATATTTACCTCTTCTGAGATGTAACAGATGACTTGGACCTTGAACATTCACTTGCCAATAGAGTTGTTACATATTGACACGTTGCAAGCACAGCTCGTTTTGTTGATACAAGCACAGCAGTCCTGTACGCACAGATGGGCAAGTGCATGTTCATAATCCTTTCATTTTCCATAGTAGCAGTCTGATAAAATCCAGTCTCAAAGTATAAAAATCTCGTTCAGATATTTGTTTGAATCTGGAATCAAGGCAGGTAGGAGTTCCTTCTAGACAGAGCTTTGCTTAGGAAAACCAAGACTGAGTATTTCTGTGCGTAGTAAGAAAAGTAATTTGGTGTCACAGCACCACCTGGTGACAGTTGCTAGAACTGTCATTTTGGATGTGTGTGCATTTTAGGCAACTTTTCCAAGTCATCTTTCTGGCAAGGAAAGCAGAGTGAGTCTTGTGAAGGATTCCACCATTCTGAGCTGAGTTATCTTTGTGGCAGAATCGTCTTCTGAGCAAACCCTTGTAGAATTTTTCAGTATGTAAGCTCTTCAGGTTTAGGAGAGAGACAGAGGAGAATAGTAAGGCATTTATGAAAGCTAATTAGAGCCTAAGGAATAAAACCTCCTTTGAAACCCACCTACCTTGATAGGTAGAGGTAGGCTCCTTCAGAAGGCAGTGCACAGCTCCTGAAGCCCTGACACCAGCCTGCCTGGATAGGAGTTCACCTCTCTGTTGACTACACGAGGGAGTACATTTATTTGGCCTCACTGCTTTAAAGCTACCTTTTTGTAAATTAATTGCACTGTCCCTTGATAGGGGTGCTAAGGCAGACATTGAAGATCCTTCCTAACTAGAAACTTTCATTCAAATGTTGCAAATAGTATCCTAAAGGCAAGTTACTCTATTGGAAAATGTACATAGAATTAGTCTTCCACGTGGAATCCAAATTGTTTCTTTGCAGCAGGTTTTCACACAGTTGTAAACGAACATGCAAGATTCTGGTCTCTGGATAATGTTTCTTCTTCATCCAAATGCACTGCTCTTGAGTGAAAGCCTCAGGAGTTTGGTTCCTTCTGATGAAAGACTTGATAATCTAACCACTATGAGTTTTGTCTCCTCTCACCTTCGCAGCACGGGAAGCCCAGCAGGCTCTATCTGAGTGAGAAACTATTCCACAGATCTTACTTAGGCATATCTTTTACAAAACTACACCCATGGGGTTGCATCACTAAAAAATTTCTTAGAAAAAAACAAGCGTTGTCTTCCTTCAAGTTTCTCTCACAGGCCTCCTTACCATGGGGGCAGCAACAGGGACAGTTCAGGTGCTAAAGATTCTGAATGTCATGCAGAGCAGCAACTCATAGCTTGTGATTAGGAGTTTGAGACATCTTGAAGAAAGCATCTCTGCAAGGTCTTGTTTTCATTTCCTGACTTCTACTGATTTTCTTAGGACAAAGGAAGCACTGCCTTATGCAGAGGAAAGATATGATAGCAAGTGATCCATGGCATTTGACTTCAGTAAGAAACAGTATTTCCTACTCCTTTTGAGTTTCTAGTGGCACACTTAACCTTTTATTTGGCATTTATACACTGACACACCACCAGTAAATTTTGCTGCATCTGGTCTCATATTCATGTCAACTCCTGTGAACTTCCCTGGATGTTTTGTCAACATACAGGAAGCTGTATGTTTTTCTTTTGAAGTGTTGCAATGATAAGGTATCATCCTTTGCTTCTGCAATAAATCTTGGGAAGAGTAAAGCCTTCCGTCCTCAAAAAGATGTCTCTGTCCCAGTTGATGATCCAGCTATTCTTGTGGTAACACAAGTGAAGCTGCTTCCCCAGAGGTGTTATTTTTGCCCTTATTCAGTTTTCTATGAGATTTTCCATTTTAGAATTCTCTTTCCTTTCTCTGTAGACATTCAGGCAAGATAATATCATAGATTTCAGTGGCATTAGAAATGAACACAAGTTAATGTTTTCTCGATTAATATTTCTGTTAGAGCCCTTCTTTAGCAAATTTGTGGTTCCACAGTTTTTCCCCATAAATTCCTTCCTTGGGAAACAATGATATAACTGTGTAAATGATAGACCACAAATAGTTTTATAGCTCCTTTCAAGATTCGCTTTTTTTGAGCTTCAGTCAGCTTTGTGTAAGGTTGACCTAAGCGACTGCTGTAAGGGTAGGAGTTGCCAGATCTGTGGCCAATGCACCTCTCCCCTACTTCCACAGGTACACACAATTTATTGCTTTAGGTTAGCTACAAAGAGATCCCATCATACAGAGTACAAGGCTATCTGTATTATGTAGTTTACAGCATGGTGCTGTGGTGGCTAGTGCAGGAGAGAAGTGTGGGCTTTGGGGGGAAAAAATTATGCACTTTATAAACAGTAATAGCAGTTATATATACAGTCTTTTGAATTTCTCATTATTTACTTTGAAGTCATTTGTGATTTGCATGCAGAATGAAATCAGGATAGTATTTGGAATAAATATAATTTTAATTGGAACTTTGTGAGCGTAATACAGCATGAGAAAATTGACTATGGTAATTCTTTCTCATAGTTTCTGGGGGCATCTGTTTACCTCATACCAATGATTCATAGAATTTCTGGAAATTAACACTGACAATTTTTATCATCTTGCAGCAAGCAATACCCAAATTATTCGAAGTAGTACAAAAAAGGAATCAGAAACTGGAGGATCCAAAAAAAAAGGTCATATTTCATCTTCAAAAGACATCAAAACTTCTTTCAAGCCAGGACTTGTACAGGAAGGTCCACCTGTATTAGATGATAAATCTCTCCTCTTGGAAAACTTTCAAAATAATGATAGAAGTCCACAACAAGTAAGATATTACAGATCATTGGGGTTTAGGGAAAAAAAATAATGAAGGGGTATTGATAATTCTTTTGGTACATATGAAGCTCTGATATCATGAGGCAAGAACAAGGAATCCAAAATTAAGATTGTTGGTAGCTTCTGAGTGAGGCTATGGAGAAAGGATGATGTGCATACATGAATAACCAAATAACAAGGAGTCGTTTTTGTTTTCAGATAAAGGTGATATATTAAATCTTTAAATGTTCTTCATTTGCCAAATCCAATTCAAGTATAGTATAACTTTCAGCTAAGGGCCAAAAACTACCAGTAATGAAGTTAAACTTCTGATCTTTCAATGATAATTTTCTTTGAAATATGATGTAAAAGAAGGCCATCTTTAATAGTTGTAATCGAGAAACACCTATGGCCAGTCAGCTAAAAGCTTTAGTAACACGCACACAATAGCTGCTACTTGAGCCAATTTTCTCAGAGTGTGATGTCAAAAACATGTGTTTTTATTGACTTCACCTAGTATTATTTGTCTGTCTTAGAAAAATAACATTTATTTTCTAAACCAGTTCTTGTTTCTCTGTCTCCAGGTGTTTCTCTACTGTGATTTTTCCTGATAATTGAGTTCACTTGCAACAAAATATTCCAAGGAAAAAAAAAACTATTGAGAAATAAATTCCAGGCTTGTTCCTTTGATTCAGAACTGTCTTTAGAATTTGTAAAACAGTTTTTAAAGAGAATCATTTCTGTTCAGTGTAGACAATGTTTAAAATAACCCATGGGCCCTGTCACCTTCTACCTCAATTAATACATTATTGAGTTCTAGTATTAGGGCACAAAGCCATGCAGTAGGTCTTAAAATCAAAGACAAAAGTCTTTGTTTTAGTGCATGCCATACAGAGGAAAGTTACATGGAATTCTTAACAGAATATAGCTCCTTATTTTAAAGCCCAGTTTAGTTTCACTTGATAAACATATGAGTAATTGTTTCATTTCACAGGAATTAAAAAAAAAATGTGTGGAGTTAACACTATTTTCTTAAGCTTCTTGTGAATACTGTAATGTGCAAGCTTGTAGATTAATTATGTGTTTTATTTGTTGAGTTGAATAGCTGGCAGTTTACTAACCTACAAGACCTTTGAATGTTTCCCATAATTGTTATGTCTTCAGCATGTTAACATACTGCATTTTCTTTCACAGTCTCACAAGTATATCATTCAGGCATTGGTGTTGTATGATAGTTGGCCACTCACTGAGAGTCAGTTTCTATTTGTTCAGGAACTGAAAAAAATGGAGAAAAATGAAATCAAAGGTAGGTGGATCTAAGTATGTATTTAGTCAAATACATCATGTTACTGATTTAAAAAAAAATGTTGCATTGCTACAAGCCAAGACCATAGGACATTTTTTTCCCTTTATTTACTGCTTGAGTGAAATAATTAAGCAACAAAGCTCTTTGTTCTTTGGGTCATAGAAATGAATTTTGACTGCATGATCCTATACCTTCACAGATTATAAACAAATCAGAGAATACTCTGTAAAACTCACTTGAGCTTCTCAGGTCTCAGCTTCAGGTAGGTATCTGGAACTGCTGCAGAAGTACGACTGCTACAGTTAGAGACCGATGAAATCTAATATAAAGGCACAGAACATCCAAACACAGAAGTTTCTACTGAAACTAGAGAAACATACCTGCTGATAATTTAAGAAAATGCACTGACAAGAAGGAAAAAAAGGCCTGTTTTGGGATATGTATTACTTCTATACTGCTAGGAGAAGAATTTGGACAGAATGCAAGACCACGAAAGGTCCCAAGGACAGGCTGTGTATCCAAGCCAGGAAGGGGATAGAGAAATTACAGAAGCTTTTGTTTTTTCCACAGATTCTCTTAGCATTTTGTGTCAAGGGTCAGAAAAAAAACCCTAACACATATTAAAAGCAGTTAGAATACTACTGAGTATCCTAGAAATTAGATAAATGTCTCATATTTGCTTCTCCTTTTACTGCTGGGGCTGACACAGAATGATTTAGGTTTTAATTATGTTACAGGAAAATTTATCATGCTGAATCCAACAGTCCGAGAGAGGCAAGACTGCTGCCACTCCACATTAGCAAGGCTGAAGGTGTAGTCCCAGCAGGCACACTCACACAGAACATAGATACAGACTACACATATACATATATACATTGCCAGTCACACAGACCACAGACAGACGCTCAGAGCACTCACACAAACACAGTGCCAATGGCCTCAACCTGCTTCCCTCTCTGGCTGGACAGAATGGAAGTCCACTAGAGCGCGGAAAAAAAAAAATATATATGTATATATATGTAAGGTAGATCCTTCCAGCAGCTGGACTTAGACGCCTAATCTGCCCAGTAGCTTGCCCCTGGATCCCACATGAGCTGCTGAGGCTGCAGCCCGACTCCAGCTGCTGGTGCAGGCCATCACACACACGCACACATGCACACACGCAGCTGACTCCCCTGTGCTCTCACCATTAGATTTCTGCAGAACCTAGAAGATTACTGTCCACCATTCAGTAAATTTCCTGTATCATTAACATTAAAGTTCTATAACTCAATTTTTAAGATATGAGATAAGGAGGAATTATCTGCATTATCCTTGCTTATATATATACACTTGCTAAAACCCTTAAATTTTCATAGGAAGATTTGGTCTTTCTTTATTAGTGCTATTTCTCACTTCTTACTCTGGTTACATATTTCTTTTTAAAAGTCTGGTTGTATTTTTTTTTCATTTCTGTTACACTGGACTGAAGTTAGATTCAGCAGCAGCAATTGCTGACATATATGATTTCATTTCTTGTTTTTAAGGTAGCTGGAACATTTGAGATTTTTGCAGTCTTTATTCAGCTAGCATTACAAGATTTGACAAAGATGTATCTTATTGATTTGCTATAGTCCTTAGTCAATTTTAATAATTTTTGAGGAACCACCTCATGTAGCCTTACAGGCCTGCTCACAGCTTTTTTAGTGGTGCTGCTTACAGTAGACATCCTGTCACTTTGTCTGAGTTGGCTACATAGTAACAGCTTGCACTTGACACACCAGTCATGCTACTGATGTGTATCCTTTCATACAGCTGTCACCACTGTCTGTAAAGCTGCAGGTCAAAGGAGGTCACTTAATCTTGAAGTTTCTTCACTAGTTCTCAGCTGTTTTTACTGGAGCTTGTCAATGTCACAAGGATTCTCATGTTTAGTTCAAGGTAGCAGTATTCCAGTTCATAGCCTGCCTTCTCCGTGTTAACTGATGCTTTGGCTCATTTGCAGTCAACCATACTCAAGCCACAGTCAGTGATAAGGAGCACTTTTCTCTTAGGTTTCTTTTTAAATGTTGTGATTTCGGTGTTCTCTCATAATTGCCGCCTCTCAAAGTGACCCAAATCCATTTCACAGTTCACATGAAGTGGATGTTTCTGGTTATACAAGGATACCAACAGATTGCGCAGGCCACCAACAGAGTTTAAAAACAACATACGTCATAAAGTTTAAACACCAACACTTACTGTATTTACTACTTAGCATTTATTTTGTGTACCCCTATTAACAGAAATATTTACCTGGAGTGCTTACTATAGGTAAGTATTTTGGAAAAAAATAACATTTAATCTTTGAATCTTTTTCTATTTGTGAACTAGTCTTAAAGCAATTTGAAAGCTGAGCTTTACCACTTAAAGCTGCCAGCACCAGTTGTCAAACACACAATTCATATAAAAGCAATGTTGGTGTGCAAGCAAAAAGGCATCCTCTCACCATGTTATTTTTAAGGAAGCTGCAGTGGGCCAGGTGAAAATTCCTGCAACAATTTTTCACCATTTCAGGTATCACTTGTTCATGTAAGACAACAGTGCCATCTGGAGTTAGTTTTGTATTAAAGCTAATTGATCATGGCAAAAGCATATTTCAGCTTTGTATTAGCATTTACTAAAGTCTTTTAAACTAGTTTCCCTTTAAATGAAGGCCCATACTATTATGCTATCAATATTCACCGATATTATAAATATTAAGTACATTTTTGAGGAAAGTAAGTTCTTTGGCCTACAGATGCTATGACAATTTTGTATTTGTTGTTGTTTGTTATTCTTTTCTTTCCTCAAAATCCTTAACATTACTGTTTCACAGTACTTGTAATAAGAACTGTGTTAGCAAAAGTTATTTCATGACTAATATTTAGTCATGTTTATTATATATGAAATCTCATTAAATATATTATTAAAGAGCACATTGCACAAACAAAACATTAAAAAAGCATTAAGCAGGAAAACCCAAGAACACAGGCATGAGAAAGTGCCAGATAGTTTATTATTGATACAGTTTTCATTCTTTATTTCTTTTTTTTTTCTTCTTTGTTTCCTTCCATTGGGAACTGTTTATGGGGCAAGACTGGAATGGAAAAATAGCAAAAAAAACAGTAAGGTCTGGATCATAATTCTTGTGTAAAACGGAAAAAAATTAGCAAGCAGTCTTGCAATTGCTGATACCATTTTGAGTTGCTTGACTGTGCGAACAAAATTGTTTTAAGATTTGTTTTGTGTATGTGATTTTCAGCTATTGCCTGCTTGGGTTCTTTGGTTTTACTTTTCTTGTAGTAAGATCAGAAGTTTCATTGTGCAACTGTCACAACCCAGAGCTGAATGATCAGCGTGCGCTGAATGCTGACTGCAGCATGTATTTTATATATTGCCTTAATTTGACACAAGAATATTAGCTGTTGGTGAGAGAAGGCTGTCTATCTCACTGGGAGAGCCAGGGAAGACAGGACGCCCAACCCAGGTAGCAGAGGTGGATTTGAAAAGGTGGCAGAGGCAATATCCTTTGGAATATTCCTTTTTTTCTCCAGAGCTTTTAAAGCTTCTGAGGGTGCAGTCAGAGACAGCAAAAGCAACATCTGAACTTCTCGGTCATTTCCTAACCAAATCTGAAAGTCTCTCATGGGACAAGTAACAGTCATTTCTACCAACTACTGGGTAATCCCACTAAATGTTCAGAGCCTGTATCAGATAGTAGGAGCATGATGTCTTCTCAAAGAAAACTTCAAAAGACTCCTCTGTATTTTACCTATGAATAAGATACATTCTCTGTAATTTGAATTTCATAAAATGGGAGTAGCTGTCTCGCCTAAAAAAAAGAATTGTTGTATCTCGATCTGAATTTATGAGTTTCAGATAGGAACCATTTGGCGTAATTATTTAGCTTGTCATAGACAGGACATCAGACTGGATGATCACTGTGATCCCTTCTGGCATTAGACTATACGAATCTCTGAGTAAATAGAGATTGAAAACTGGTAGAGAAGCTAATTTTAAGAGTTGCTGTGTTTGTCATCACTGTCAGTTGGTGTGATGCCCAAGCTTTTTTTGGTGCCATACATATACAATGACTGCCACTGAGAGTTTGTGATGATCGATGCATAAGCTGTGAGCTGGAATGACCTTTCACTTTCTATATCATCTTCCTGCCTTTCTTCTTACTGCATCCCATACAAAGTGTTTGCCTGGCTTTGACCTTGGAAAAGCTGTGAGGAACTACTCACATCTCCCTTAGAGTCAGAGTGGGTGGCATGCTATAATGCCAAACTGCAGCCAGGGCCCCCTCCAGAAAGATCTGGAGGATGATCCCAAAACCTGGGAGGCTGCCTGCTCTGTTGAGGGAGGGAGGAGGGCTGGGGGAACCTGGACAGTGAGGTGTACTGTTAGCTAAGAGAGCTCAGCTGAATCCTGCCCAAAGCCTTCCTATCTGGAATTAAAGCAGGATACCTCATTTTAGCCCTGTTATTTCATAGGCTTGTTTGTTGTTTACTAACTTCTCAGTGTATGCAAGAAGTCCGGACCATCAAAATGTTAAAATTCAGAATTGTAAAATATTTATAGAAGCCACACAAAGCTTGGGGTATCCCAAGACATAGAACGTCTTTGTCTGATATCGTTTAGCTAATGACACTGAATGTCTCTTGAGTGTTTGTATAAACAATAATTTATCTTTAAAAATTAATAATTCACTGAATAATGCATATACACCAGCCTGATTTATGGTGTTAATATGTTATGATCATGTGAAATTAAATGGAAAAACATTTATGTAATGATATTATAACTTCAAATAATGTCATCACTATTTATTTTATATTTGCATTTCCTCTGGAGTTGTTTTAGTATCTTTAATATTTGTGGAGACCGCTTTATTTTTTACTTTCATTCTTTAAAGTGTGCTTTGGTAGCACTGAATCCATTTAAGCTTAGCACTTTGGTGCCACTGTACATTATTTAAGCAGCATGAGGAGATAAGAATAATACAATTTATATGTAAACACAGGTATAATGTATGATGTAATACAGAGATATGTCTTATAATAAATATTTGTACGTGTAATTATATGTGTATTATAAATACTTTTCTATATATTTAATATTTAAAATTTTATATACCCATATAATCTCAGCCATGACATTGCAGATCTGATCCAAAGCTCATTAAAGCCAGTGGAATATCGTCAGTGGACTTTGGATCAAATCATGCAGCACAGTGATCTGTCCTCAGTGGACAGAGATTAGGAAAGCATAGCATTAAGTGAAAGGTACCTTGTTATTATTGTCAGATTGTAAAACACTCATTTCCTCTTTTTTCTAAGAGGAATCCCCTGTTATATTGTAGTGACTAAACATAGGTTTTCAGCATTTGTTTTAATGTTTCAAGCGGTATGAAGGTGGAGGGAAATAGAGATTTCAGACTCAGATGTTTAATCTTTCTCATAGTGTTTTAGGTCCATTCCAGGTTGTTTCAACCGACATGTTCCTTTTGCTATTATCTATTTATTTATTTATTTATTTTAACAAGAATATGATATGCAAAAAGTCTTTTTCACAGCTTCCACCAGTTAGCACTGTGCAGAATATGTGTTACAAATGTCAATTCTCGGTATCTTTAATTCAAACATATAGCATACATAGAGCATACACGTATACTGATAAAATAATTAATCCAACAAGTTCCCAGATAGTTCTGAGAATTATAATTTTAAATTTTTTAAATATGCATCAATTTTCAAATATGTTTCTTTGCCTTAATTCCCTTGCATTTTAGGTGGGGCATATCTTGCCTTCTGCTCTTCACGCTTTCGGGCTTACAAGGGTATGAGACAGGGAGATCAGTGACTTTACCTACTTTGAGCGCCTGGTGCATAACCTTGACAGAGATTGTGTGAGACTGTATGAGTCACACTGTGATTCTGTACACTGCAGTCTTTGGACTGACCCATATACAAGGCAACAATGCAGTGACTCATGCAGGGACCGTGGTAAACTCCCAGTTAAGCCCTGGGTAAAGTGCTATTTAGGACAGATAAGGCTGTCACAATATGTCCACCTTTTAAGTTTGTTTTTAAAAGTTGCTTTGTCCCCACGTTCTTTCTTGGTCCAACAATAAATGTTAGTGTAGTACTTCAAAGTGTCAGCTATCAACTGACTTTTCTTTGTCTTTCTGTATGGCTGTTTTGTGCTGTTATTCCACCCTGGATATTACATGGGCAAATATATTTATGGATGACAATGGTATCCTCTAATTCATCATGCATCATAACTACATCTGAATAGTACATGGGGAAAAGCACAAGGAGCACCGCTTTCCCCTAATGCCCAGTTATTCTGAAGGACAAAAGTCTGCAAGTGTTCCTAAACCAACCAGAAAAACAAAAGATAAAGTATCTGAGAAGACGGAAAAAGAGAAGTCAAATAAAGAAAGAGGATCATTTGTGTCTCTTGCATCTCGACCTGAAACTCAGGTGAGAAGAAAGCCAGAAACTGGATTTGTTGAATGTGTCATCATTGTACTGAGTGTAAAGATATATTTAGGTCTGCAGATCAGTCTATCCCTTGCATTTCTCTATGCCCTGCTTTGCCACCTTTTTAGCTTTACATCTGAGAGAGACTGAACTACACATGTAAAAGACATGCATCCTGCATTTAGAGATGTAATGTGCTCATTTGTTTATGTATAAAACAACTACTGATTGTTCCTTTTGTTCATCTAGTTTCTGTCTCTGGTGAAGGTTTATTAAATTCCATTAATTTGCCATATTTATGTCCTATTAGTTCCTCATTGTAGTGGTTTTCACAGGTTCACAGGTAGACGAAATAGGTCTTTCCCCTATAGTCAGTTCCTGTCTCATATGTCACTATTGTCGTTAGCTTGCGGACATACAGTGGCGGAAAAATTGATACCTACTTGCCTACTTGCAAATTCTTCTCATCTGTGGTGGGATAATCTGAGTGTTCTCTGGTTGACTGAAATGCTGCTACCAGCCTGTATGCCTTCCAAGGAATAATAGACTTTATGGATTGCAAACAGATTAATGGAAGGCAAAGTAGAAACTGACAGCTCCTTGTTTAATGATATTGCTTTTCCTGGGAATTTTTCTGCCTCATGGCACGTAGTTCAAGGAGACGGCATCTCCGCAGAGTTTTTCATGAGGAAATCTCTACTGAATAGTTTTGTTGACTACACCTGCTGCACAGCAAGCTTCCCTATGATTCATATCCACAACTGATGATAGAGTTCTGGAATTGTGCCTTATCCTTTCTTTCAGAGGAGTCAGAGTGGCCAGTTGAGACTGTTGGCCTCAGAAATGCAGTGCAGCTTCAGGATGTGTCAGGTTTCTGCCTCCAGCTCCAGTGATGGGGTATGCTAGGAGTGCTGGGATGGTGATTCTTGGGAGTTCTTCAGTCTGCCACTAAAACAGATGCAAGTTTCGAGACAGGACTGCTTGCAGATAAATAAGATTCCCACCTTTACTCTCAAACAAAAGCTGAACTCCTATCTCTGCTTCTAAATCTTGGGCATAAAGCTTCTGCAGATGTTACGACTTCCAGAAATACATGCAGCACAAGATCTCGTTGATTGGTCAGACAGCAGAATAGTCTCCTATATTTCAGGCACTACTTGTACCCTACGGTTCTGGAGAAGCCGTGCGTTAAGGTGGTTTAGAGTGTTTGGGAAATGATGGGAAAGAATCTGATGCCTCATAAGACAGAGCAAGATGTATTTCTACACAAAAAGCCTAATTAAATATAATAAGACTTCTACTGAAAAAGCTTGCAGAAGGAAAAGGAGGGAAGGAAAGGAAAAAAGCTTGCGGGGAGATAAGACAATTGCATGAAAATCACTACACAATACTCTTGTTCAGAGAGACTGTTCAGAAGATCTGGGAGTGTGGAGCATGCTTTATGGAAGTGGGGGGAAGCATGTTAACAAAATACCTTAAAGAGCTTTTAGACACTGCAAAGTAATTGTCCTTTCCTTTGGCAGCCACTGTTTGTGTAGTAATGCATGTCAATGTCTATCAGTGTATGATGTATATCAGTTGGGAAAACTACCAGGATACAGAAACATAATTTCATCCTAAACAGTGGTAGTAGATGTGTAGCAATGAATACATTATGTTTATGATACTTCACTTTCAGCAAGCTGCTTCAAACAAACCGTACTGGACTCTGCGTCTAGTTAGTGAACAGAGAGAGGCAGACATTCTGGAGATGAAGAAAGACACCCAGAGAGCAGATGAGATCAAAGCCATGAAACAAGCATGGGAGTCTGCAGAGCCAGGAAGAGCTATCAAGGTAATACCAGAGTGCAGTCTTTGCAGTAATGTTTCTTCACAAGTTCCAGGAGCTGCTGTGGTGGTAGAGCCATTGCCACAACACAGACCTGACGTCATATGGCTGTCCTCTTCACCGCTCTGTGGGAGACAGGAAATTTTACACAGCTGAGATAATCAAGTGATTATGTGCATGACTTCTGGGCAGGAATCCAGCTCATCTACTTTAGGCTTCTGTGGGTCACTGAGACTTCAGATTCTACTTTACAAGACAGAGAAAGTTTTCTTCTTAGAAGGCCTGCTACATCTACACACTTCCAAAGCTGCTACTTGTGGCAAGTTTGATGTTTAACATGAACAGATTCTAGTGAGAAATACAGTTATAAACGTGCCAAAAAGATTTCTCTTGAAGAACTGGCACCTGGCTGTATCATCACTCAGATTGTACCCTGCAGCCAGGATTCCCAAATTCATTCTGAGTTGCAGGTTACCCATGAGCCGGTACATGCTGCTCTGTATGAATTCACTGTTTAGGAGAAGCAATACTAATTCAGACGTCAGCTGCAGCTGGGTTCTTTTGACATGGCATATGCTTAAGATGGAAAAACAATACAAGTTCTTCCTAGCAAAGCAAAAAGTTACACTCCTGATTCAGAATTGGAAGCATGATTACCAAAAAAAAGGAAAATAAAAAACCAACATGCAGTCTTTAAACTTACCTGACAATCATCCCCTATCACCACCACCATCGTTCACTATTGAGGGATACTCAGCCAGAAACCCCAACTCAGAAGCATTTTGCCTTTTTTATATTACCTTTCAGAAATGAACCTCAGACATGGATCTTCCCAGTTACACTTTTCAGATTTTCTCAGTTCTCTTCAGTTATCCAAAGCTCAAAATTTTTTCTGACAGCACTTTATTAAATTTTGATGTAAGGAGAGATGCATTACCCTGCAGCCTTGATTGGCTGTGCTGGGACTGAAAATGCAAGTACAGCCCCCTAAAGATTAGCTGGAAATGAATCCCCTTTGATGTGTAAAGTCTCTTCAGAATGCTGGTTCTATCACTGTTGCCTTTTTTGATCAGAAAATCAACTGAATTACAGCTAAAGGCTCCCATTTTAAAATCCCCTTAGGTCTGTGACATTTTTCTAAAACAGCTATCAGTAAGAAAATTGCAGCAACTGCACGAAATACACTAAAAAAAAGGTGGTCTAAATTGGGGATCTGCTATTCAGCATAAGTAGTTTCCCTTCTCCTTTCTTCCTGATCACCCTGCCCCGACACCTGCCTGTTCCAGTGGTCACATGCCCTCTGACTCTGGGCATTAGGTCCCTGACTCCAGGCTGCCTTTTGGCTTCTCTGTCCATTCCAGCAATCCGAACCTTTAAGAGAAAGGCCAGTGAGCCAAAGTCACCTTCCGAAAAGACAGGCAGAAGTGCTGATGCCTCTTTTTGGCATCATAGGTAACAGAGTCTGAAAGAGTTTGCACCCATCGCTCCCGTTTCTCAAGAGGAAGGCTAAACCACTAGGCTGTAGGAGCTCCTAGGAGGAGGTGGTATTTCCCTAAGAAGGGGCAATAGCTGAATGTATTCGGACCACACATTCAGCTATGAGGGAACCTTGCATTTCAGGGTCTGCGTTTTTTTGTTTTGTTTTTTGTTTTTAAAACCAAAGATTATTTTGAACTGCCCAGAGGTCAGTGCTTTCCCAGTGTTTCACTGCATGATGATCTTCAGTGTGAGTACTCAATGTCCCAGGACTGACTCAATGGGAACCCTAGCGTCTTTGCTGATTCCAGCCCCAGGCAGAGTTGCACACTGCACTCTGGTGTTGGCTTTGTTATTGACAGCATCGTTTTCTCGTTGGGGATGTGTACTAAATATAGCCAGTACGCACTGACTGGAGTGAAACCATTCAAAATGTACTGCCTACTTTTCATTTTACTGAACTACCATCTCACAAAGGTTTACTTAGGGGTTCTTATTCATATACTCAAAACACACTTGATATTGATAGAAATTAAAGGTGAACTTTAAGTACTAATGCTAATTTATTTCTCCTCTACACAACACATTAAAGTGAAACAAATAAAGGTTCCAGAATATTACTGGAACAATTGGGTGTTTAGTGTTGACGGGTTATTTTTTCGGAAAAAATCTGTTGGAGATAAGGCTTGAATATGACTGACTTTAAATATGGTCCTTTTACACTTATCTTTTTTTCTACTCAGTGACTCACTAATGGTATTCCTGTTGTTAGAGGTGATGTTTCCATAGATCAAACCAGTGACATATACCCACCAGTAATATGAAGTAGCATCATATCTCACATGCACTGGGTTTGAAGACTTACTGTCTTATTGACCACTTATAGATTCCTCCTTTTGAAAATTCTTTGAGATTTAAAGTATGCAGTAGCAGTTTTCTTATCTGGATTAAAACTTTGATCTCTAGGCTTTTCAGGAACGCATGCGGTTTATTAATAAGTATGCTGTGAGAGGTTCAGAGGAGCCCATAGCTGGCACTGAGACCGACAGTTTAACACCTAGTTCAGAAGAAAGAGGTAAGGGTATAACTTTCTGTCATCATGTTCAGCTCCTTAGAAAATCCTTCTGCATTAAATGGTGGTAGTAAGTGGATAGAACAGCCCTGATAAAGGTGTCCAAATGCACAATGGCCTGCTTAGTCTCTGTTTTCTCCATCCCCTCTTTGTTTTAATTGTTGCATTGCTCTATTTTCAGACACAGCTACAGCCTCACAGCTCTTGGAGGCTGCCAAGTTACCCTTAAGCAAACTTTAGGCAGTCCTTCTGTACTAGGATTCTAACCCTAAATTAACCTGAAATTTTTGGAACTTCAGTGGCAAATACCTACTCCCTCAATTCCAAGTTGGGTACCAGAGGTCATTAGTGTAGAAATATTAAAAAATTGTTTAGCAACTGAAATAGTATGTCAGTAAGACACTAATATTTCTAATGTGCATTCTCTTTATGTTAACATTCATGGAAACTGTTCATGGACAGTGCTCTGGAAGTGAGGTGTCAAAAAGTGCATGCTAAGTAGCATCAGCTTCCTGGCAGCTTCCATAAGTGTTGTCTAAGCTTATTTAGTGGTTACAACTTCTATGGATTCTTCATTTGTATTTCCTGGCAATTACTGGACTCTGATGAAAATCTGAACTGGGTGCAAGGCTGCAAGGCTGTTTGTTGCTACTTTTCTTCTGAGAATAATGCTGAGATCAGGCCATCACAAAAACAAAAGTATAATACTCGGTCTGATTGTGACAATATCTGGTCGTGGCTCCTGTGCCTGGAACTAGAACCTGTGACCAGTACATAACTTGTTAAGTTTAGTATTTTGCCAGTTAGGTAAGTAATCCTCCCAGGAATGTTTAAGAACTTAAAGCATAAGTAGTCCTTTCCTTAGGCCTTAGACAAACACATCATTAGTTACTTCTTGCATTCCAAAGGAACTTGAAAAAATACTATTTCCTCTAAGTCATTGGATGAGGACTTCGAAATTAATGGCTGTCTACCAAGGGCTTTGCTCTAAACTGAGCATTTGGAGTCTAATACAAAGTCTCATGAAGTAAAGAGGTGACACCCCAGTGACTTTCAGTTGTTACGGTTCAGTTCCATAGAATGCAGCAGCAGGCAATAATGTGCTTGAACATTTCTGTAATGTGCAATATCTTAATGAGAATTTTTATGTTCTGGAGAATACTTTTCTGATGGGGAGTGTGTAAGGCACTTCCAAAGCCCATGTCACCCTTCTAGATCAACAGAGAAGGCTGGTATATTTGTCTATGTATAGACAGTAAATATATAGACAGTAAATTTTTTTAATGCTCAGAAACCTCTTTCCTATTTTTGGTGAGAAAATTCCAGTAATATTTTGAAATGTTTCAATTGATTACTGCTATAAGTAGGGTAATAACAGAGTTTTTATGGAAACAAACTACTGCAGTCATCATTAAATGTCATCAGATTTCACAGGCATTTTCAGCACATCCAGATGAACTGAAAGAAGGAAGCGCTGGAATAATCACAATGCAGCTCAGCACAGTGGCATGCTTAGCATCAGATACATCATTGTATTGTGAGAATGCTATGTTAAAGCATAACATGGTAACTATGTGGTTAAAAAAATTCTGAGACTTCAGAATGACAATTTTAAGTTGTCAGGAACCTTTTGTCTTTAGACTGGTATTTCCCAAACTAAAGCTTTGCTCAAAAGGGAATATAATTTTTTTAAACTACAGCCAGGACTGAACAAAGATTTCTATTGATTTTTTCTTAACAAAAGAATGTGATTCCTTGCTGATTACAAGTTGTTCTTATATTCTTTAGGCACTTTAAATTGAATGTTCTTGCTGAGATTTACAAACCTTCTTGAGTACTGTGTATTTAGCTAAAATACATATATGAATTTCACTCTAGCATATGTGGGGGTTTTGCAGCATCTTTGATTCTGTGACGAGTGTTGGAAACAAAAAGGCAGAAATACTTTATCGTCTCTAACCCATATTCTCATTTAATAATGTCTTTTGCTGAGCCAAAAGAAGGAAAAAGCTATACAAGAATTTAGATGGAGCCTCCTAACATGACTGAATAACCAGTTTAATCTGTTCTGTTGCAGATTCTCATACCACAGGAGAGAAAGCGTCACAAGCAGCTATTGACTCAAGCTTACAAACGCAGCAAAAAAAATGGGAGCCTATAGACCTTAGTCCTTACATGAGGTAAACTGCAGCAAGAACAATTAAGTACCAGTGAAACACCAAAATGAGAGACTGGCTAGGGATTTTCATATACAGAAATTAGTAAATGAAATATATTTTTATGCACTTGTAGCCTATCTGTAATTGGATGCAGTATAATAGATGTGAATTTAGACTTTATCCTTCAAATGTCACTAAAGTAAGCTACAATTCTGTCACATGCTGGTTAAAGTTGCAGCAAAAATCCTGGCCCATATTTTATCTGTCCTTTACATTGTGTACGCAGACTCACTCAGCAGTGAACACATAAGTGTAGATGGCATCAAGATACAGTTTTCAGCTTTGATTTTCCTGGCATGGATGTGTTTTAAAATCTGTGCTTTTCTACATCCATTTATAATTTATGTCCTTCCCTTAACTTAATACATGTCAAAGGAGCTGAATAACTGCATGGCATGTAATGAGAAGGTGACATAAAAATCTGAAGAAAATGCATGTGCAGGCAAATATGTTTATTTCAGTGGTCATCTTGAAAGAAGTGTGGATGAAGTTTGTCAGAATGTGATGCTAGATTCAGATAATACACTTTAAAAATGCAGCTCAGTTAATAATTAAAGTTAATAGCTGAAATAATGATATTAATTGTATTCTTTATTCAGAAGACCTACATTCTTTATTACATGTGTTGATATGAACCTATCTAGCTAATACACACACATCTGTATGTTTGCTGTGCTTCAGCTAGAACCCAGTTCATGCTTAAGTCCATTTGTATTCCCTGTGGCATTTATGCAGGTCACTGATTTTCAGAAGCCCTTAGAACATGCATAAAAAAATCCCCAAATGTAATTTTAAATTGAAAGGGAAACTGGTGTTATATTGATGTGAATAATATTAAAACAGTAGAAAATATGGCAAAAGATCTTTCACAGGCTTGAGCCTTGTAAGCATTTAATTTGTCTTCAGCTCCTTGACTTTTACACCAGTCATTTAAGTCACATTATAAAAATATATTATGCACTTAGCTGCCATTATGCCAATGGAAAAAAAAACAAAAAACACCCTACATTTGTCTCAATGCTGAATTATAATATCAAAAACTTTTGAAGTATAATATTTCTTGCACATAAAAAAATAAGTGTCACATGTAGGAGTTTTTCATATGCTCAAAGATGCAATTATACAAGTTGTACAAATACTTTTAAAATAGACACTCAAATATAAGAAGACCTGGCCTTGGGAATGTGCTTTCTCATTGGGGTTATACATAAGCAGAGGAAAAGTGACTCCTTAACTGTATCTAACCATATGATGGTGACGTTGCAGCATATAAGCCAAATATATGCATATAGGTGTTAAGCTAAATAAACCCCACCTAAAGCTGTACTGAAAATGATACAGATATCTTTGTATTTCCTTCAGAAAAACAATGTCTGAGTCTGTGCTAAGAAATGAGTCTATCATTCAACAGCAAGAGATACGGAAAGCAGAAAAAATCAACCATTTTAGGGAGATTCGAGAGCTGGCTTTGAAACAAAGAGAAAAAGAACAAAATGCCAGAGCTTTACTGAAGCAAAATATACTTGAAATGTATGAGAATCTGCAGGTAAGTTTTCAAGATTACTTTCCAGTACCTATTACTGTGATATCCACCACTAGTACGAATATCTTCATCAACCATTCTCAAGATTTTTGTGTTCAGTACCAGTAATTAAAAACAATGACCAAGCTTGACGTTTCACTTGGGCAAAGGTTAAAACAAAAGGTTCTAAGGAAAAAAACAGTAATACACAACATCCTTAACGTGATATTCTTAGTACTTTCTTGACACAGCTCTTTACAAAAACGGTATTTTAAGAATAACACCATAAAAGGATAGTTAAAAGTGAGAATAAATTGAGTATTTTATATCTAAGACCAGACGCATCTTGATAAAACATCTCTAATTTGCCTGGTTTTTTTTGATTATAGAATTGTATAGGGCTTTTTGGCAAGTAGTAAAGAACAAGATAATTTACATAGGAGGGTGAGTTGCTCCTAAAGTGTCTTATGGCAAAGTTAGAGAACACAATTTTCCTGGAATATGTATGATGCCAACAAACAAAAAATTGGTATTATTAATACTTAAAAAAACAGGTCCATAAGTAATAAATTTGGTAGCATGAATGTAGGTTCCATTGTTAGGATTAACTCAGCCAATGCATTGCACATGAAATTGGTACAAGTATCCTAATAAAATTGGTTTAGCCCTTGAGTGTCAACAGGAACAAAATGTTTTGTTACACGGCAGTGATACAATAACCACTAGTAATCAGCTGGTGACTATTCAGAGCTCTTAAAAGTGGAGAAGAGACAGTAAAAACAATTTTACATCAAACCAACCTATTTACAGACAACAGTGGAAAACATCTCCTTAACAAGTTCCCAGATAGCCTGATTTATATTACTTAACTACAAATCTGCAAGGAGCCATAGTTCTCTACTGGTGACTGACTGATCCCTGATAAGAATGCATGTCCAGGTTTTCAGATGTTGCTATGATTTTGGATGCCTAGCACATCGTATGTTAGAATGGCAGATTTTGATTACAAGTAATTCCTCAGCTCTTTCTAGAAGATAAGTCCATTAAAGAAGTAAGATGTTTCACAGTACTAATTTAAAATGACAGTTACTTGTGAATATGCATACTGTGCTGATTAGCACTTTTACAGTTTTTTCATTTCTGAACCCTAGAGAACTATATAAAGGTATCCAGGTATCCCCATTTTCCAGGATGGAAAGGTAAAGGAAAAAGTTTTTGAAAGTATCCAAGTCCCCTTGCCCTAAATCTCGTTAGTCTGTTAAAAGACGAGAGCTCCTAAGCCATTTTGGCATTTCTGAAAACTAGGTTTTAAGGGATTTGTTTAAGACAACAAAGCAAGCCAGTAACTGAAGAGAGCTTAGACCCAGATGAGTAACTAGTCTGTTGCCGTATCGTCCTTTCACACAATTAGCTTATTAATGCCAGCAATTTAAAAAGGATTTTCATGAACTTTGTCTTCTTCATGCTGAAAGGACTGACATATAGCTGTGTCACTGTGACAAATCAATAAAAATGCACACAAAAAGAAAAGGAGAGATGCCCTCCCTGTACTTATAGAGTCACTAAGTGAAACATAACAGGAAGGATGCAGTTACTTGTGATGAAATCAAGACTTATGGGTTGGGGGGGTATTGCTGTTTGTTTTTGGCTAGGCATCCTTAGATGAAACACGAGCCAGAGTTCACAGCATTCGGGAAGCATACAGAAGTAAGCTGCTAGAGGCTGAGCGCAGAAAACAAGAAGAGTTGGCAGTTCATGAAGCAGTCCTGCAACCAGAGCAAAAGAAGAAAAGCCAAAATGCACACAAAAAAAAGCAAGGAAAAGGTTTAGGGAAAAAAAAGTAGCTGCTAGCACTACTGAATTGTATTTTAACAGTTTGGGAAAGAAAGTTTATGTGCAAAGAGAAGAAAGAACATTTGTTATTTTCCAGTATTTTTGTCAACTATATCACATTTTATCTCTTTGTCTGGTGCTAGTGAAAGAATTGATCTAGTATTCTTTTTAACAAAATGCTTGGTATTTTGCTTCTCATAAAGGTACTCACTACTATTATAGTTTGTATGTTTTACTGGAATAAAATTGTGCAACAAAAATTCACATTCCGTTCAGATTCTTCCCCAAAATCACAGTGTCTTTTGTCCTCTTTTTCCAATCAAAACAGAACCAGTCAAGAATGAATCAGAGTTGAAACAGTGAATGTAACGTATCAGTTTTGAAGTCATTTAACTTGGCAGAAACATGAGCTCCTTAAGTGGATGACAATTTGCAGAGTTTAGAATAGTTAAATAGTGGCATACCGCACTTTTCATATGCAGGCATTGGAAGGCTTCCCAAAGTCTGGCTCGGTAGGCACTCACAAGCTTTCTTTGTGCTGTAGTACTTTTCCCTTTCATCGTTCTCTTGCGTGTTTTTTGAATCTCATGGTAACTCTCTGTAGGGGCAAACTTGTGGCGCAGCCTTCCAAGGCTTGTTGAATATTCCTTAAAACCCTATTGCTCTCTTTATTTATCCTTCCTAAGCTGTGTTTTGCCCACAGTGGCTTTGCTCAAAGTGATTACAATAGACCCTTGGTTCCTAGATCTTCAGTTGGAATTTAAAAGTGTTTCTTAAAGGTTGAACCAGTGTGTGAATAAAGGGGCAATCTCAGGCTTTCTACATGAAGGGTACAATATCTCCTCTAAGTTTTGCTTTCATTAGAATAGTATTCCTGTATTTTTTGGTATTGTATTCAAACAAAAAAATACTTGCATTCATACTCACTGGCTAGCACTCCGTACTCAGAGACAATGGTCAAAAATTTTATGATGGTGAAAACTCTCTTAAACAGAGTGAGCTGTTTTAAATGGCTTGAAGAACTTTCCATGTATGTAGCCACAATCAGAAGCTTGGGAAGTTAGACTGCCTACATATTGTATACATACATTGTAGACATGTATATGTCCAGGATGTCCAGAAGAATTTCGTTATCTAGGCAACATGAGAAGCCATGAAAGCCACCTATTTAATGCAAATCAAAAGAAACATTATCCTTTGCATTCTGGCTGCTGATACTGGCTAGCCATTGTGTTTGAAACCAGCCTTTCTTCTGCATCTTAATGACCTAGCAGGTGTTCAGCTTCTGCTGGTTGTGCTCACCTGTGCTTTATCAGTACCTCACTGCCTGGCTTGAACTTGACTCACTCCTCTGTCTGTTCTGGGATGTGTGTTCTTTGTACATCATCACACCTACACACCTGCTGTGATGCTTCTTCCTCCATTTGGCCTCCTTCCTCCTATACAACATAAACTAAACTGGCTTGAGTTTTCGTGTCTGAAAAGGAAGAATTAAAACCAGTGTCCTAAAACTTGCATTGGTGATTTTTATTTCAAAGACCAGCAGCTAAGTTTTGCTTTGACCCATACAGGCTTCAAATAAAAAGCCTGTCAGTCTTGTGCTATAATTGCTCTGGCTTTGTCCTCTGTATTTTGGAATATGGGCTATACTGCTTCATAATATTCCATCTTGTTTCCATGGTAATGGCATGTGTTGGTTGCCTTCTTATGTGAATCTCTAATGAGCTTCTGTAGAGATCAAGCTGAAGTTTTGTTCTTGATGTCACTGCAAGTGCTATAATGACATTCTGTTGTAAAAATCAATCCAATTCCAAAAGCCAGCATAATTGACATCTAAATGTCAAAAATTCAGCTAATAACCCGCATGATCATAACCCATCACCATATGTCAGCAGCTATAAACTGACTTAAACTCAGACACAGTGTACTCAGATCTACATTATCAAATCTAGTTTTGATGTTATACACAATTCTAAGTTTCATAATTTCTTCATTTTAAAGAGTAATGTAGCATCGTCAAAATCTGCTGTGTGGTTTGTGAAATTCTCTATTGGCTCATTTATTATTCCAACAACGCAGATATAATGAGGGAGTGAATTATTGTCACACTGTTTAATTGTGCGTACTTTGGAGTATGTAATGTTTTAAGAGAAGCACAATAACAGTTCTATTAAATCCCTGTGCATATTCCAGAAGAACAAAATACCCATTTACCTTGTAATGGACCCTCGGAGACAAAAGGGCTTGTTTGGATTGTGCCAAAGAATTTGCATACGTTGGACCCAGAAACAGACGACTGATGAAATGTCATATGCCTCAGTTTTACATCAACACAACAACTTTTTACATGATGCACTATATTACAGCCTAAGTTAGTAGGGAAAGATGTACAAAAACTAAAAATGTAACTGTATTTCAAAACAGCCATTTGCAGTAATTTAAGGAGCCATCAAGTTTAGCGCTTTACTGTAAGGAAAACAAAGAAGTAAAACTAGACATTGTGTTTTATTTGATAGGATTGTTGCCTCCAGTTTGTAGACCAAGTTGCCCAATAGTCAAATTGTGTGTCCACATAGATAAAGCACTTTTATTCTTTTGCCCTTTAGGAGTAACACAGCTTTCAAGCACCATAATTTTATGAACTTTAACCAGCCTTTGTATCAAAGGAATTTATTGCCTGTATTCAGTGCAAGAAATTGCTCAAATACTCTTTTTACAAATTGTATGTTTCAGAAATACGGGTATTGCATAAAACATTAATATTTTCTTAAGGTTTCCTGTACTAAAAGAGCTGAAATTTGGGTAGTCATCCCTCCTGCTTATACTCAGCTTTGCCATTCAGGGCCAGATTCAGTAGGGGTGTAGGGACAAGCCTTAAATTATGTGCTTTCTTATTCAGCAAAAGAACTTCAGCAAAGGACTGAAACACAATGTCAAGCCCTTTACAGAACGGAATAGATGGGGAAAGCTTTGCTGAATCAAGACATGATTGCTCGATCTTTTAAGATGACAGTCGTTTTGGAGGTGCAATAGAGGAACAGCTGCATCAAAGCATACTTTAATAGGTATCTGGTGGCTTCAAGTCACAGAAGAGAGGGTTTGGATTTGGGGGAGTGGGAGCAGAGGTTGAACAGTTGACTTCTAACATTTCTTGTAGAAAATCACCCCTGAGAAAGGTTGCACAGTTTGTCACTTAGACAGCCTCCAATTTTTATTCGTGGAAAGACTCTGCATATGAAAAACAGCAGAGGTAACTTCATCTCTAAATGTTGCAGTTCAGTTGTCTTGTGACTTGGAGAGTTGCATACTTCTCCCCTGAAATGCTAAGCCTTGCTCCTGAAGAAGAGTATGTCAGTAGCCATCTCTGTACACAGGTGAAGAGGATGGGGTACACCAACGGTTCAGAAATCCTGATCTGTCTCTGGCAGAAGATTGTGTGCTTCTTACAGAGCCGGTCTCCAGTATTCTGGCAAGATTCTCTATTTGGGTTTGTGTGATTCCCCCACACCTGAAGTACCTCCAGCTCCTGAACCAAGTACAAAGCTAATTCCAATCTCTGCATTTAGAACACTGTGGAGCAGTCTCTTGGTGTCTAATCATCGCTGAGGATGTCTACAAGGAGAAGCAGTTTCAGGAACCAGCACAGTGGCATGTGAGAGACAAGTCTGGCTTTCTTTCTGTGGACCAGTTATGCAGTTTGAGACCTGATGAGCTCAGAGCTTAGGGCAATACTGGAAATATCTTACGATTATACTTTGTGATTGTCTGGAATTTTGAATAAAGATGTAGAGATTCCTTGGAGCAGGGGGGCATCTTTCAGAGCATCTTTAAGATTGAGCTGCATTTTTTTAATGATAAAAAGAATTTGTTTACTGTACTGATTCCTGATATTCTTTTCTCTTTCATATGAAGTATAGTCAGTTATTCAAAGGAAAATGTCACTGTTCAGCAGAAGTTTTGAACAGTTTTTATGGAAACTGCAAATGCCACAGAAGAATGAAAACTTTTCAACACGTTAGACTGCTTTGTGAATAATCCCTAAAGAATTTCTCAGTTTGCTTGCTTTACTTCTACATTTTAGGAAAAATAGTAGCATTCACAAAACGATGCAGGTACCTGAGAAAGAAATTAAGTCTTTGACTTGATAATTCAATTTAATGGGAATTAACTCTGTAAAGAGTTAATCACTTCTAATAATTCTTTGTAGGTGTGTTCTGCTAAGCTTTAGCAGTTTTCACTGCTTGATCCTTTTCTTTTGACCAGCTATTATGAACTAGAAAGGATCTTTTTCATTATAATATGTATCTAAAGTTACTTTTTAACGCAAGTAGCTTCATTAATCTTCAAATGACTTGTCCCATCTGCTTTGCTTTAATTTGGCTGGCATTTACACAATGAGTTACAGACCAAAAACCAGACCAAGCCCGTTCCAGGATGCCTCGCTGCCGAGACAAGCAATGTGCTGTGAAATCAGGCTCAGTTCTGAGCTGCCAGTCTGCTCACCCCAGCAATGTGCAATTTACCAGCTATGTAAGGTCTCATTTTAATTCAAGGAAGAGACACAGCATTTATGCACATGCACAGCATTTCCCCTCCAAAAGGCAAGAAAAGTGTCTACATATTTTGTCTGGCAGAAAACATAAGAGGACAGCTTTGCATAATCACACAGCAGTTTGCAGAATGAAAGAAATCTCACTTTCAGAGCCCTTTTTTCCTCTCATTCATTTCTTGAATCAGCCCTAATATATTCACTGTCCAGGTAATGTTTCAATGATTTAAATATTCTTGCTGTTTGCAGAAAAAACAAGGTGCTGTTGTCCTCTGTCTCAAAGGAGGACAAAGACAGGAAAGAAGCAGAAAGTCAGGGAAGGAGAGGAAACAATCTGCATCATATGAAGTGAGTGAGACAATAGCACAAAAGAAGGGTACGTTGAAGATGTTAGTAGTCAAAATAAGAGAAGAAACAAGGGGTGGTCAAGTAGGACTGAGGACCTTTGATTTCTGTGGCAATAAGAATGTGGTTAGGGACAGTGGTTCAGGGACTGGCAGGCAACTGAGACACATAATGTACAGACCCAAGTGCAGCCAGGACGTGTCACTTCGGGTCGGGTCTGGATGCACTCTCTTTGAAACCTGGGCTTCTCTGCCCAGCACCTGGACTTCTCCCTAAGGGCAAGCACCAAAACGCTCGCTCTTTCGGGCACACAGGAGAGGTGTTTGACTTGAACATGGTAGCACAGTGGGTGCAGCACAGACCGTGGAAAGCAATAGCTGGGCTTCTGTACCCTCAGCCTGAGAAAGCTGAAGTGGCTCCATGGGTGTGTGCCCCACTCAGCAGGGCACCACAGACATCCTTCCCAGTTACCTTGAGTTGGGACCACCATACCATGCTCACAAGACCAGGTACAGAGCACAGCAAGGCAGAGCCTGCCTCTGTGTATAAAACTACTTGTTGCAAAGCTGGAACATGCAAGAAGGAGGGGTACAGCAGCTGCATGTTCAGGGCTGTTGGTAAGGTTTAACTTGCCAGTAAGTCACACAAATGAAGTGTCTTGCTAAAAAGAGACCACTGTTTTGTGGCCTAGAGAGTCCTAAATTTCATTTCCATCCCATGACTGGACATTCTACAGGTCACAAAATGCAGAAGACATCAGCTACAGATGGAGTACTGAGGCAGTCAAAGCACTCAGCTGTGGCATGGCTAGGAGCAACCAGGACTACTTCAGACATACAGAAAGCAGAAAGTGCCTAAAGGGACACAAAGGGGCAGTGAAAAATCCATCCTTCCTCTTCTCTACTCTGCCCACGCCAGAGTCAGCTTTAAGGCCACAAAATTCTTCTTTTTTTTTTGCACTACTGAGAAACCTTGAGTTGGCTCTGGAGACAGTTGTTGGCAGAGGCTAGAGTCATAGATCTAGAAATGCAGGAAAGACTAAAGCTGCTCCATTCCCAGCCATCTGGGTAGACAAGGGGATGAGAAGTTCTGTGTCACAGGGTTTTACATATCCCATAAAAATATGACTCTTGGAAACTGGAGAAAGATAAAGAGATGAGAAATTAGTCACAGATGCCTAAAGCAATGCTTGTACCCTTCTTTCTTAGACCGCAGAATATGGTGTGAGGGGACGTGAGGTTCAGCTAATGAGGGAATGAGAAGCTCCTTCCTCTCACCTTGTCCTTACCCTTGATAGAATGAGTTTCAGAGCACTTCCCTGTCATCATCAAAGTAATTAGGGAAAGCAAGAGAATGATTTTTTCCGTTGTTGTAGTGCAAAAGGTGGGTTTCCTGGAAGCACCTTTCTCAGACTTGCTTAAGCAGCTTTCACCTAAATTATTAGTGTTAACAGTTCCAAAGACTTCATTGGCATCTCAGATTTTTTGAGTATTTTCTTTTTTTCTGCTGTACATATTACTGGCTTAACATATTGCGGCTGCAATGCTGCAGATGGAAACTGTTTTGATAATTGATGATCTGAAATACCATTTATGCATAGACTGAGATATTCAAGTGCTGTTTATGGTGTTTGTCTGTCCATATCCCTATTGGCTTTCTCTTAAAGACTCTGATTTATTCACTGCAAAATAACAACAACAACAAAAATATCTGGAAACCTGGCTAGGATGAGAAGAATGTACTTCCCTGTCATACCATTTACAAATTGGATGCACAGAAAAGCAAGTCAAGATGAGGTGTCATTCTATTTCCAGTCTTCTCACTGACCTTAGCAAGAGCTAGAGGACTAGAGGTCTATTATTTTCTCCCACGTATCTATCAGCACATGTGTGCTGAGTATATCATTGATATAATTTAACATGCAGTCAGCACTGGTACCACAGTGCCGGTGTGCAGTGCAGAACAATTGCAAATCAGGTGCGAGACATTTTATGGGATAAAGTCCCTGCTCAGTGAAGTTCAGCCTGAGTTTTGCTGGAGGCCAGGACTTCACCAGCGGGATGCACAGGGTAGGACCTTGTGAGGTACCACCCGTAACAGTCCAGTTAAGTACTTTGCTTTCAGATGCTACAGGGCCCAAAGTCTCCCTTTTTTACGGGTTCCACTGGATTCATTGCTGCTTTCATACTGTCACCCTGGTAGAAGTGTGGTGAGACGGGGAAGATAAAGTGGAAACAACTTCAAATAGAAACCTACAGAAAGGTTGTGGCACAGTCATTTTTTTATCGAAGATAGTGTAGAGGCAATGCATAACTCTGGTCGACTAACTCTGGAGGCTGAGTCATTCGGCCACTTTTAAAAATTCATGATTGTTGCCTGGAGGAATTTCTAAAATGAGATGTGAATTGTGTCAGTGACAACAGGTAATATACACTGCGAATAGGGTAATTAAGAGAGTATTTAGCTTACTAAATGGCTTGTAATTTTGTGTGTAGCCCTCACGCTGCTGCTTCTTCATGTAAAAATCTAAAATCCTTTATTTATTAAAACAATATATAGGAGCTTTACAGTCATTCAGAGGAGTCCGACACCTTCTGCTCCATCAGGTGTTTCCAAGTCCCACAAAAACGCAGACCAGGCAAACTCCTGAGTGCACTCTCACGGCTGCTTTGCCAAACTGAGGATCCATTTTCTTGCACTGTGCCTCGCCACCGCTCGGGCTCCCCAGCAGCCCGGGCCAGGTGCACTGCGCCCTTCTCCCACGTGTGCTCTTCACCGAGGGCCCTCCCCAGTAAGGGCCACTTTGCCCTGCGGGGCTCAGCTGGCTGAGGCCCCAACCAGGCCCCCACCACTGAGCCGCGCTCTGAGCTAGTGGCGGCGACAAGAGAGAAATGCTGAATTTCCAGCTGACCTGGGCTTATTTCTGAGAGGCTGCAGGGCCCTTCGAAGCTGGACCCTGTCCTGCCCCATTCTGCTTTTGAAGGAGAATGAATCCATGTGAACTGGAAGGACTCAGTGCAGCTTTCGGTCCCTCCCGAAAGCTGGTGTGTGCAGCTACTCCGCGACAAACCTCCAGCACAGCTCCGCTTCCCCGGGACGAACCCTCACAGCTGCAAACCCCCACGAATGCAGGCGCGCTCCGTGTCTAGCTTCAGTTATCTCAAGCCTTTGAGTCCGAGAGGACTTTGCCACTCTTTGCCTTCAGTGCTTGCCCTGCGGCCAGATGGCTGCTCCGCTGACCCTTCTCCTCCAGCAAGGCCAGCGCCGGTGCACGGTATCGATCGCACTGCGGTACAGGAGGTGCAGCCGAAACACCGACAGCCACTCACCTCGTGCAGTGTAGTACAGCGGACTTCCAAAAAGTACAAGTGCTTGTTCAGGAGGCCAATAGAGTAAATCATTAAAAATACCTGCTGTCCATTGTGCCTCTTGACATTCACTGCGCTGTAGCTGTGACTTGTTTTATTGATTCATTATAAGGATATAATGCACTGGGGAGTCAGTAGCTTGCAAAGGGAAGTATCTGCCGCCCCATAAATTGTCCCTCTAATTCTGTAACACATTACGGTTTAAAGGCAGGTCATAATGTTCCCAGTCAGTTACCAAAAGGTAAGTCTCTAACTAAAAATTACTTGATTTCGTGAGGAGCTGAGGAACTTGCTCCAAACTGGGGCACTGAAAATCAGGCCAGTTTGAATTAACTGCTGGTGGAGCCTAGCTCTGTAAACATGGGCTGCCGTCTCCCAGTACAAGGCTTGCTTTTTAATACAGATCCAGGGAATGAACAAGCACAAAAATTTTCCAGGCAACTTCAAAGTACCATTCAGTGGCTCTGACCCTGTGTGCACCAACGAACACAACCTGAAGACCCTCGCCTTGAATGAAGACACAGTACAAGTGCCATCTCCACTGGATGTGCATCTGCTTGACCCAGGACAGGGTCTTCAGCTAGGGCACCAAATCCACACTCTACATGTTGTACAAGAGGAAGATGAGGGATTAGGATAAATGAAGGACTGTTTTGTCCCCTCCAAGTACTCTTGCACAGACTGAGTAACTAACTCTGTACAAGCAAGTTGAATCATACCGGGAGCTGCTTAGGTGTTTGAACAGCTGAGTGACCTTTTCCTTCCATTTATTTATGAATCGGCTACATGTTAGTATGCTATTTTCTTTCAGCAGATTTTTGAGTCGCAGCATTGAGAGCTGCAGCAAACCACTTACATTTTTTTAAGTTTTGTTTATTACTTATTTTTCAAATGTCAGCATGCACCAAAGGTCTGCAGGAGCCCATTGCTTCTCAGGGACAAGAAGACTGCAAGAACCTTCTGATGGGGAACAGTCCGTGCAGTCTTCTGCCTACAATAAACTTTATTTTTCCCCAGTATGTGGGCAACAAGGCAGAACATCACAGAAATTAAAAAACAGATTGAAGCTCTCATTGTGTTTAAGCTGCAGTATATATTAGGATATGGCATTTGTCTAATGATGAGTCTTATGGCTGAGGTGTTAAAAAAGAATTAGTCTAGGCAGTTTAGCCACCAGACAGCTATTGATATTAAAGATATGCAGTCTGATTGACTTTGAAATTCTCCAATTATAATCCTTGCCAGAATTATGATTATGCTTCTCTGTAGAGCACTACTGAGCCTCCACTTTTGACTCATACCAGATTCCCACTGAAGTCAGCAGGAGCTGTGCTTGAGATGGGGCTCTCATAGTCAGTACTGTTTGTCCGAGAATAAACAAGCTGTTCCTGTAAATTGGCTCCCTGACATGGACTGGTTTCCCCTTTGTATGTTAATGGCTCTAATCAGACATACAGATTTTGCTTTGTTCCGCCACAGGAACAAAGTAAGGTTTAAGGGACCGGTGGTCTGGAGTATTTTCAGACTTGTCCGTCACTGTGAAAATCTTAACTAGACTTTTCAGGCTGGCAGATTTAGGGGCTAGCTTGAGTCTCTGGAGTCTCCATCCAGTAATTCACTATCAAGAATAGCTTGGTTGCCTGTAAATCTTCTCCTCATTAGTTTGTGGACAGCGAGGTAAAATATCTTCAACTGATTTCATCATCATGATTAAAAGGAGGTAAGTAGATTTACTGCAAGAGAAGTAAATACTCAGGTTTATTGTGGAAAGCTTACACGGGAAAAATCTATCTTCATCTCCTTACTGCATTATATGCTCAGGAAAAGTCTGTGTATTGATTGTGGATGAAGTTGTTGATTGCCTGGCCAGCACTGCAAGCGAGGAAACGTGTTTGGGAAGCAGCTTTACATTTTTGTAGAAAAAGAAGAAACAGAGATCATAAGCCGGGGAGAACCTGAAATAGCAAAATTCATGAGACTATCATTATTCATGTTAAGATGCACAATGTGAGAGGAAGATCTTCATATTAGGAAGTTTCTGTAAAGGTTAGCTTGCTGACAAGTTGCCCCCATTATCTCTATAATCGCTTGCTAAGCTGTAAAAAAACCCTCTCATCTCGCAAGCAGATCTGTGGAAGTACAATCCCATGGGATTCTGCATGGCCCTACCAGCCTGTTAAAGACAATCAGAGGACAGGGTTAGGGCTGCCATCTCAGGCTATGTTTGAATGTCATTATATTCTCTTATTTCTGGGAGACCTGAGGTCTTCACCCCTTCAGTATTTGTCTGGGCATTAGTGAACACGCATATCCACAATAAGAAGTATATGGGCATTTCTTCATGGAGAGTTTTTAGAAATACTATTACAACTGTCCTTAAACATCATGTTCTACACCTTCCTGTGTCCTTTATACTGCTCTGCCACATGATGGCTGTGTTAACCTAAAGCCGTGCCAGCGTTTTAATCTCAGGCTTTTTTTTTACTGACTCCTCTTCCCAAAATTTGCAGTATCAAATACTTATAGGCGAGCAGAGAAACAGGACGGAGAGTATCACTCGGAATGTTTGCCATTGCAGCGGTGGCTACAGCATGTTACCCTGTGGTATTTGAGCAACTTGCATACAGGAATGGTTTCTGTCTCCAGCGAGCGCTGGGTGGCAAGGAGTTGTCCACATTTTGCAGAGAGTGATTTGGGTACTAGGAGTAATGCCGCAGAACTGTTGTGGCCTTTGGAAAGTGGCGTTAGGTGGGAGGCACAGCATGGCCACGGTTTCATAGCGAGTCCGGGGCCTTGCAGGACCTGGGCCCTGGGCACACCATGCTTCTGACAACCCAGTCAACGCCTTCTCCCCATAACCTGTAGCCACGCTGCACAACTCAGTGGGGAGAAACACTCTTGCTGAGCACGCAGTGCCTTCCTTCTGGTGGGAGGGAAACCGAAACTTGGAAAGTCACCTCATCCTTTTTTCTTGCCTTACTTCTGCCAGACAAAAAAGCGAGGCTTCCTAAGGTGCGCGCACTCGCGTTAGCCGGGCAGCGGCTGTGCTGGGAGGCGCTGGGGGAGCTCCCACCCGCAGAGGAGACGCCAGGTTAACCTCGGCTTTCAGCATCTCTGCTACCCGCAGCCGGCGGCGGGGGCGGCGGGACCCTGCCCGAGAGACACGAGTGTCATCTAGTGGCGAAACGGCCCCGCGCGATCGCACCCCGAGGGCCACCGCCTGCCCGCGGGCTCCCACGCGGAGCGCGGGCCGACACGTTCGGTTTCTGCTGCGCTGCAACAACCTGGTGCCGAAAGTGTGCGTGGTAACGCTTATCCGAGCTTCTGTCCTTGCGGGATTTATTTTCCGCAGGCTGACGGAGAAGAGTACGAGCCAACCACAGTCAAGCAAGCAGCGGGCGCTGATGGCTCTCTGCCCGAGGGTCTTCTGTCCCTGCGGTGAGAAAGGGTCTGTCTGCCTGGGTACAGTGACCAGCAGCATCAGCCTCAGTCCCCAGGAGTTAAGTGAGAATTTTACAGGATAAACGGCCGTTTGAAGCTTTATTTGCTTGTTATATCGTGTAATGTGTCCATTGCAGGAATGGGCATTCAAGATCTTTGCATTTTAGAGCAGATTTTCTCCCAAACTCTTTTGCCTGCTATCACACATAAATCCAAGTTCATTAGTGAAGCAGAGCATAATCACAGTAATTATCTTTTAATTGGTCAAATACAAAAGAAGAAACACCTTCCTATCAGAAGCATCACTAGCAGAGGAGCACACAGGGAGAGGTGACTGAGCTGGTAACAAAGGGGAGCAGAGAAATAGTGGCTGTTTATGTATAATTTTCCTGATTTGACTTTCTGGCAGTTCATCACAGTAATTGCAACGTAACAAGCCCAGCTCAAGGGGTTGTGCTGGTCTTCTGAGGAAAAGCAGACTTGGAATGCCCACAAGTCATCTAGAAATCATGATGTTGTAAAATTACTCCCACAGCTGGGATCCACTTGAGTGTACTCAGTGCACATTTCCAGGTGCAGAACTGGAAACTCACTTTTTTAGGACAAAGGTGAACTTCCCATATTTTCAGCTGATGCCCACGACTGAGGCTTAAGAAAATTCCCAAGTGCTAAAACCAGGAGCGTTGAGAGGTGAGGACTGGTGAGTGGAGCAAGGAGAGCTACATGGCCTTGTACCCCTGCTCCCACCATGGGCAATGCAAATAGAGAGACCACAGCCTCTTATCACCCTTCCCTCCTGCTGGAGCAAGCTCTGTGGGCTATGCCAACAGAGGAGACACTTCTGCTCCCCCTTTTAACTCAGCTGTTTCTCTGAGGAGGAATCACATCCCAAAATGACAAGTGCCGATGGGCCTTTGGGACTGGCAAGGGAAGAAGTGTGGCTGGTCCCGCCAATCCCTGGCACCGTGTTGTTCCACGTGTGTCTTGCCACCAGTTCAGTTGCAGAGAAGCGCTCCTGTGTTTAGAAAAGGCACATTTCTAGTTCTGTCCTTGAAGCTGTGAGGAAAGGATGGTCTACTGGCACAGGATGCTCTAGCGGCACAGAGCGAAGGGTGCTGCAATTCCCTTCCCAAAGCAGAAGTCCTCCTTTCCCCCTCTTTCACCCCTTCTTACGATTGTCCCCAGCCTGACTCCTGGCTCTGTGCTCTTTGGTGCCAGATCCTTTCCTGTTAACTGGACAGCCCTGCATGGCTCTGCATCTGTCAGGGGTTGACCTGCCACCTCTTGCCCAGTTGCTCGCCCTGTGAGCCACGGTGGTGCTAACGCTGCTGATGGGAGCTGGCACTGCGCGAACCCGAGAGCCTGGGCTCCCCGGTCACCACCCTTCTCCTCCTGAGCTGTGCCACTCTGTCTGCGTGCTGCGCAAAGATGAGCACTGCTAATCCTAGATTTGCTCAATTCACTGGTGCATTGTACATTATGTCAGTGATACGCCAGTGTGCAGTGAGGCTTTCGAACGATCAGAATCAAACTGTGCCTCTGGATGCTCACTGATCAGCTCCTGACCCCAAAGCCCCTGTGGTCACAGGGACCACGTCGTGAAAATCTGAGGATCCAGTCCCTCTTCTCGGGAGAGAAACTAAGGGCATGCTTCATCATTCTTTGAATGGCACTTCACCTCCCATTGCCTCGCCGTGTTTTCTGCTGGAGCAGGCCTTGGGCAGTCACGCCACGCACATTTCATTATCCTAGGAGTGCATACAAGGGGAAAATACCCAAACCAACAAACAACCAAATAAAAAGCACTGAATCCCTTTGCAAAGCTGCCAGCTGGCTGTGTAGCAGCACGCAGGGCAGCGCTCAGATCAGCCAGGCAGTCGGGGGCTCTGGGCAAGCCGAGGGCAGTGAAGCACACGGGTCTATCCCCTGCAGCGCTCCGCGCCCGGAGCCGCAAAGGGAAGGGTGATCAAGAGCCGCTGGCCCTTGCTATTTGCCAGCCCATCAGCCTCTCTCTCCAGTCCCCCATGAAAGCTGACCCGGCGGGCCTCGTGCTCGCTCTTTCGCTTGTCAGCCCGCCTGCGTCAGCAGTAATACAGGGAGCTCAGCTGCTCATCATCCCAGCGGATAGCGTCTCGGGGGGAATTAGGCAAGGCGTGCTGGTAAGAGGGAGACAGAGGGCTTGAGAGAGAGTAATCACAGGCACAGTGATGGGAAATAAATGAGATCAGGAAAAAAAACAAGCTTAAAGAGGGTATTCTCAGGCTAGAAGGGGGTGTATTTTTAGGAGGATTGGGCTGTTTCTATCGCAGCCGTGAGGAGCCATGGGATCAACAGCAGGTCTCCCTGGGATTTCGGCAGGGTTTGGCTCAAGACTGCAGTGAGCGAGTTGCCACAAGGCAGTTGGCATTCAGATGTGCTGCAGAAAAGCTAAATGGGTGGTCTGAGAGGCTACGTTGTCCCCTTGTCCACGGATGAGATGAGGCAAGAGGCAGGGGAGGGCTTGCAGATGCTGTTGGGTCTGCATGGGCGCTATGCAGGCTTTCTCCCTTCTGAGCAAAAACAGAAAGCTTTGCTTGTCGCAGGGGCTCAGTCACACCCCTTTCAGCTGAGATCTGAAGCAGTCTCTCCCCGTGAGGACAGTGCGAATGAGGAGGGGCCATGCCACAGCTGCTCCGACTGAGACTGGGGGAGGCCCGGGCGATGGGAGCAGCGTTATTCGCTGTGCAGCAGCCGACTGGAGTCCAGTCCCTGGCACCTCCCTTGTCAGCAGAGTGAACAAACAGAGTGCTGTATCAAAAGAAGGTATACATTTAATCAGTTCCTGTGGTGCTGTAAAACTCAAGTTTAATTTGCATTTTGTTTAATCTGCTTCAGTGCTATACCCACTGCTAGGACCAGAGCGACATTATTCTCCTTCTCCCAGTTATTTCCCAGCAGAATATGTCTCTTTTCACTGAAATTCAATAGATGTTTTGAAAACACTGTGGCAAGGTCAAGCATGTTTTGCAAAATCTTTTCCTGGGTAGCCTAAGTGGACCTGGCAACAGAACAGATTGTGCTCTGAACTTGGGACAAAAGGTGAAATAACTCACAGAATCACAGAATCACAGAATAGTAGGGGTTGGAAGGGACCTCTGTGGGTCATCTAGTCCAACCCTCCTGCCGAAGCAGGGGCACCTACAGCAGCCTGCACAGGACCTTGTCCAGGCGGGTCTTGAATATCTCCAGAGAAGGAGACTCCACCACCTCCCTGGGCAGCCTGTTCCAGTGCTCCGTCACCCTCAGAGGGAAGAAGTTCCTCCTCATGTT
>Ga0065711_1026647_pt1 | contig 63686 bp, 32 predicted proteins | sample Hoacrofraction12_FD_59098 | JGI IMG/M metagenome (GOLD analysis project Ga0065711, IMG submission 59098) | Hoatzin crop microbial communities from Cojedes, Venezuela - Epithelial fraction 12 v2 (version 2) | ecosystem: Host-associated > Birds > Digestive system > Esophagus > Crop | place... | reverse complement strand
GGAGAGGAGAGGAGAGGAGAGGAGAGGAGAGGAGAGGAGAGGAGAGGAGAGGAGAGGAGGGAAGGCAAGGCAAGGCAAGACAAGGCAAGGCAAGGCATGGCAAGGCAAGGGAAGGGAAGGGAAGGGAAGGCAAGGCAAAGCAAGGCAAGGCAAGGAAAGGAATTGTTTTTAAATAATGAAAAATACATTGGTTACAGTAGTCAAGCAAACACAGAATATTTTCGTTGATGATGCACTAAATTCAGAGGAATATAAACAAATAATTTAGTGTCACTTGTATTTTTCAGCTTGGTTCCATTCTCCAGACTACGGTGCCTTAGTAGTATGTGTTCTGACCCTAACAGTCTTTTCAGCCTGTAGGTGGGTATAACCTTTAAAGAATATGTATGCTGGAGCAGATTCTCAACTGGGTAGACTGGATGTTTGATTTGAATTGCTGTTACTTTAGTTTGTATTTCCAAGTGTCTGTTTACAAGAAACAGTTAAGTTCCTCTATTTAACTGAGAGCAATAGAAAGCATGGGCTGCCAAAGTTCTCGTGAAGGTTTGTTCCTCTCTGTACAGCTCTCAGATGTCGCCTTAAACACTGTCCCTGACAAGGACTATATGCCCATTGCATTGCTGTTGATGAGAACACTTTATCGGGAAATTCGTCCAGTGAGACAAGGTTGTGTCTTTAGCACTGCTGGAGGACAGTGATAAGGAATAAGGCGATGCCAGCAATGCCTGAGGCAAAGTGGGTCTACAGTAGTTTTTGATGGCCCTTCAGAGTCTACATTAAAGGCCTTCTTTGCTGCCTGTACCACCACAATAATATGGCCCTTGGTTCAGGCAGGAGCTGATCTCCTGAGAGGTACAGTGAGGCTGTAGCTGGGCTGTAGATCAGCCCTGCCACTGGTAAAGCCATGCAGGGAAAATGGGCAAGAGATGTCCACGGTGCCTGCTCTGTCTTTGCATCAACTGCTGACCAGGGAGAGCCGAGACCATCAAATCCAGGAGTGGCAGGGTGAATGACATGCACTAATTTAGCCTTTGGAGAAGCAGCGTGTATTCCTCTGTACAGCCATCCAGGTCAACTGGAGGAAAGCAGCATTTGGGCTTCAGATTGGTTTGCCTGGTGTTGGAGCTTGGAGAGACATGCAAGGAAGGGAGATGAAACCTTCCCACTGTCATCAGCTGGCACAAGGACCAGGCATTCAGCACTATACAAAATAATATGATCAAATACACAATTTCCATTGTTATGCAACCTGAAGAAAATTTCAATAACCACTCTCATTTTCATATAAGAAATCTTCACCTATTTTTGCGGGCTATGAAGAGCACAGAACTGTAGCACAGATTCCCGACTTGAGTATTTTCTGTTTACAAATTGGATTTTCTTTTGTTTCTGGGCATGTTATTTCAGTAGAGAATCCTTTATAAATGCCTAATTGCTTTGTAGGCCACACGCTATTTGATCCTGGTGGTCTATGAAAAACAATAAAAGTAGACTTACAATAGCCTTCTTTAAATCATGCTTGGCACTTGACCATGAACATGCATGTATTCTGAGGTTTTCATTTATTAAAAATCCAGCACTGTTTATTGAGCAAATTAATGGTTCAAAATCACAATGAAATAACACTATTACAGCTGATCTTACCTAGAAAAATATGGCACTAAACCTAACAAGAATGAACTGTTCTCTCTCCATTTTACATATGCTGCTGACATCCACATGTGGCGTTACAAAAACTGTCTTTGGCCTTTTTAGAAAAATCTTAATGTGTATTTAAATGAAAACATAAGTGGGCTACAATCCTCTGAAGTACTTTATTCAATTAACTCTTTTTTTCCTTTCCTCAGTAGAAAGATTTGAATTATTTTATATTGTTTTGCTCCCTGCAAGTCTCTAGTGTGATTACTATGATGATGCCATTTGTGCCACTCCGGGTACATTTATGTCATATTTTTCATTTATGACTCCTTGATTCAGATTTTTATGATGAAACCATTAGAAGTCCAGTCCTGTAAAAGAGACTTAGACCCAGGTCCTGGAAACACACATACATATGCTTAACTTGACTGTTGAGAGCAGTCCTGGTAGCGAAGTTAAGCATGGCTGTAAAAGCAGTACTGTGGCTTTCTCTGTTTCAGTAACCCTTCTAGATGCAATGGGACAAACTGGTGCTTAAAATTAAGGTTAGACTGGTTGTGTAGGTCCAAGGCTGAAGTTTTCTCTGGGATGAAACTGTAAGATCTTAGGTCAAATGCAGCTGATCTTAAGAAAAAAATGGAAGCAAATTGTTTCAGCTGTTATTATGTCATATAAAGAAAAGATATAGAAATGGTGTGATATTAGATGCCTTTTTTAGCTTATGAAACTAAGAAAAATATTTTTAAATTAAATTTTGCAGGTCATTAGTCTTTAAAAGGCAGAGAAGTGTTGAGGGCTATTTTGAAAATGCCAGATAACTAATATTTTTCCGAACTGATCATTCATACACACATACACCCACAACCTAATTTTAAAAATAATAAATTTCATAACTGCTCACAGATTGTTCTGTATGTGCAGCAGCCAAATAGACATGAAATGCTGAAACAGATTTAATGGAGCAGTTGTAGTCTATTGGGGTTAAAAATCTCCTGTCTACAGGAATTTAAATATGCATTTAAATAATAGCCCATAATAATTCAAAGAACTCCTGTGCTGTATAGAAGAAATAGAATAGCTGGTAATAGAAAGTCAGCCAAGTTATCGTAAAGATATTTGGAGAGCCCCATAGAACGTGGGTTCATAGGATAGGGAATGGTGCCATCAACAGCAGTGGTCCTTACTTACCCAGGCTGCCCACTTGGCTTGCAGAGAGGTGATTCAGCAGCCAGATTTTGAGCCTCTTGCCCACATTCCTCTGTGGTTGTTCATTCACACAATGAGTCCTATTAAAACCAAAAGGACTCCTTGGGAGAACAGGATTTCTTGCCTGTGGGCAATGGGTTCCCGGTTTGACTCCAAGAAAGTGAGATGTGGGAACGTTGCGCTGCTCAGCTGTGGTGAAGTGTTTTGGCAAACTGGCATATAGGCTTGGCAAATCAGACACGCTGAAAGGCATTCACTCCACTACACTGCTTCCAAATTAGCACGTGCTTTATCATCTCTGTTTACTGAAGAGACCATCTTTCTTCATTGGGACAAATGTACCAAACAGGGGGTCATAATCCTTGCCAGCACTTTGGGATGTGTTTTTTTGCATTTTAACAGTCCCATTTACTCATATTTTCTCCTTCTTGGTCTGCTACATTATTTAGTGACATCTGTGAGCTTCTGTGTATTTTCTATACTCATACATTCAAGTCTTGACCTTGCTAACAAACACTCACAAAAACATCTCCTTGATTACAAAGGCACTAGTGACAACAGTAAAGTTATTCATGAGCTTAAACTCATGAAGAACTGCACCTGTAGGATTAGTGCCTTAATTTAATTACCTTTTTTTGTTGTTTGTTTAATATTTAAAATTGATTTATGTATTTTTTGTCATTATGATTAAATACAGGTGAAGAGAAGCATTTTTGGATACTTATCTTCCTTTCATCTTTATCAAAGTTTTTCTTTTATTGAACTGGAAAAATATTAAACTTTTCACCTCAGACAGCAGATTGAAGTATGACAGTGTAATCCAGATGGGAAACATAGGAAGACTTGGATAAAAGAAAATGACCCGCAAAGGGGCTCAAGCTGACAAAGTTGACAATGCTGTGATAGTGCCTTCGACTCAGTCTCGAGATGTTTGTTTTTGCAATGAGCACAAGTTTCCACTATAACATTTGCCTGTGTGAAAAACTATGGCAAGACTTTGGTTTCCATGGTGACACTTCTCTTTTTTTCATACATATTTATCACTGAAAAGCAGGAAGCCCACCCTTTTCTATCTGAGAATGTTACTTTTAGCACTTAATAATTGAAGCCAAAGTTGATTTATGTCAGGGTGTCTTACACACATTCCTCTATCAGTGAAAACTCCCGCAGTATTACAGTAATTTATTGTAAGTAGTTTATTCCATACATTACTTCAGGAAAATATTTCCAGGTTTTAAAACTGGAGAGTGGCCTGCCTTTTCTCCCCATAGTTTCAGTTTGCACTACAGGGTATCAGGGCTAAGCTTTCAAACTATTTCAGAGCACAAACCGCTCTACAGACAAAGCTTTCGGCTCCTCTAATATGGCATGCAAGAGACAGAGCATTTCTGGTTCCTGCCAGTGCCCAGAGAATACTTGGAAGAGTAAAATATGTCATCAAATTAAACTTTTTGGAAACAGAAATGCTCTGCCTTTACCTGGCTAGCAATCTTTTGCATTTACACAGCAGCAATGCTATTTTTCCTTCCAGCACAACAGAGAAAAAACTAACAAATATGCTGGGATGGCCGCTGTGTCAGTTTTCCTGTTCTTCAAATCCATACTTCAGCTGGCAATTTGCTAACATTTCTCAAGTGAAAAAAGTTAGAAACTCAATCCAAAACAATTTTTCTGCTCTCAGGTTCCCAAGCTGATGCCTTTTATTAGCAGAGCTTTTCATGGAGGACAGATACCCTGGTGAAATATGTTGTCTAATTAGTTTTGAATCTAAAAGCACCAAGGATATGTGACATAATTAAATATACAAATGCTACTTGATCCTAAACAATTCTTATAGAAATTGAGGTAACTTCAGGATGATACGTTCAGAAATGTATTAAGCAGCAATAAGCAAGGTCTGTACACTACATATACTATCTGGCATGGGTCAAGTCGCCTTAGGTGCTTTAGTGTGTGCTTAGTACTTACAGAATTCTGCATGTTTCCCAGTGTTTTCCAGCATAAATTAAAAAAAACGATCCTGTAAATCCATTGCCTATTAGTGCTGTAAATCCAAGCTGAGATGTTTGGCCAGTCTGGTGGAATAGACTGTGATTTGGGATAGAGTAACCATGCAGTTATGGTGGTATATGGTATATGTATAATATGGTATAAAAATGCAGCTGTTTTTTAACTTAGTGGCTGGGAATCATTACAGCATTAGTCAAAAGTCAATGAGTGTTCTAAGTGCAATGCACCTTGAAAAGAGTATCAGAAAAATGAAGATTAGATAATCCTTAGGAAGAGTTGTTACACGTGAAAAATCATGGATACTTTTGTCGCTGTTTTCTTTCTGGTTTAAATCCAGACTACCCCCTCTGGCCAGCAGAACTGAGTTGAGGGATGACTTTGCCACCACCGGTGTAGGAGTTGCAGTGCAGCGTACAGTGAGGACTCCTCGCCACATTTGGAGCACAAGTGCACAGCAAGCATGGCATGTTCCTCAGCCAAGGGCCCATTTTACCACCTCGTGTCAACTCCTTCAGACCTGTGGGAATGGGAGATCTGTGTGAATGAGAAGAAAATGGCAATGCAATGCTGACATGTCTGCACTTCACAGATGGAACCATGCTGCCCGCATGGAAGTGAAGGGAGAGTGACACTCATGTTTTTCTCCTTGAACAAGTCCTTCCAGGTGCAAAAGATGGAGCTGCGCCATCGAGGGACAGGGTCCTCACAGAGACCAGCTCTCCCCGATGCTGGAGAGAGATGGTGTCTGTGAGGACCCTGTCCCCCGATGGTGCCGCTCCTCTGAGAGGCTGTGGTTTCCCTTTGTTTGGGAGACTAGGTATTCTCATTTAGGAAATTTTTGTGGTTGTTTTTGAAGAGTTGAGCAGAATTTGTATACTGTTATGCATTTAGGATTAAGGAAATAAAAGCTGTGAGAAAAACAGATCAATCATTAGATTTGCATGACATTAAACAGACAGATAGATAGCTACACAGATGCACATACACTTACATACATGTACTTCCCATCCCTATCAGTGCTAATGTGTTGGTGGGCAATGAAGCAGTAAGAAATATCAATAAACTCCTTAATACAGGACAGGCCAAAGACAGCACTATATATATATGTATAAAAAATGTAGAATTCATACACATATTTATATGTGAAGTCAGTAGTTGAGGTTTTGAAAGCAATATCTAATTTAAATTTTATAACATTTTCGAATTATTCAGTGTTCTTAGTTTAACTGTTACCATCCTTTGTTTTCATATAACCTAATAAAGACAATTTTTTTTCTTTCTTGTAACTTGGTTGCTCACACCACATGCAGCTATTTCAGTCTAGGCCTTGGTCTTTTCTTCTGGATTTATTTATCTTCCATTATAGAGCAGAGGCGGTCTTTCATATATGTACTAATAATATTTACATTTCTAAAATGGAACACAGACTTTCTCTTGAGGTAAAAGATCACAAGGTCAAGGAAACTGAGAGATTAGATCTTCTGCTTAAGCAGACTGCAACGTAGTAAAACTTTGGAGATCTGGATTGGTAATGCTAATACCCTGCTTCAGAGCTAGAGGCCAAGGCCTTTTGTATACCAACATTTTTATTAAAATTGCCTTCTAAAATTTCTTTTAATTACTCACACCAGCGAAACCCCAGCCAGCCTAACTAGCAATTGGGAGCATTAGCATATTTCAGCTTAGTGCTGTAGTCTCAGTGTGATCCCGCCCTGGCAGAGAGGGATGCCAATCCACCAGCTGCCCACTCACACCTCCTGCCCACTGCTAATAGAAGTGCATTGCTGGCAATGAAACCACAAGAAATGTTAATAAATGGACTAGTAGTATAGGCAGGTCAAACACATGACGGTGATTTTTAGTAGAAGAAATGCGCCTATCAATAACTTCGAAGTGAAGAAAGTGAAAGTCAACGTCTTGGAGACCGGGCTGTTTGGGTAGCAATGTCCCTAAACAATGAAGTCTGCCATGCTGCAGAAAATCTCTACAGGTAGGTTACCTCACAAGTTTTGAATAAACTGGTGGTTACTTTTAATTCATTCAGATAAGGTGGAACTAAATTAGTAAAATACTTGAGATAACTTTCAAGCAGATTTTCTTAGGAAGAGTTTTTTCCCTGCATAAACATTGAGCATCATCTCCATGACGGGCATGCCGTTTCCACAAGCAGTCCAAGTATACCTCTTATTTTTCTCTCAGTGTGCTTTGGGATGAAAACTTCTAGGCCTTACTTAGCCCAGTTTAGATTTTGTGCTTGTGCCTAAGTTGAGAATTGAGTTTAACTTTCTCTGTTAGACAGTTGTATCTGTAATAGTTTAAGATTGTAAGAGAGGCAAAGTAAATGTGAGAGATAGCATCTGTTATTGGATAATCTAAGATAACTGGAAGATACGAGAGATCTAGAATAATTTCTGCTATTTTTACTTGCTTTCTTTCAAAAAAAACCACCATGGAAATATAACAAAAATCCAGCAGAAAAAGATTTGCCTAAATTATCAACTTTTTGACTGAAATGTTTTGACATTTTTGACCAGAAATACTGTTTCTAGTTTGTTGGCTGGAAACAAATGTTTGTTTTGGACAACATTAATCTGCTTTACATTTTGAATACCTCATGGGAATGGTAGTTCTCAGTCTCTTACACCCGCCTCCTTCCCTTGGCCATGCTTCACAGTCAGACCACCACTTTCACGGTCAACAGTGGCCACTAACTAGTAATGAATTACTACAATGCTCAAGGGAAAGAACATGCAAATTCCCCTATCTGCAAAAAGCCCCTGTTGCTGGGCTTTGTGTAGGAATTTTTGTTGCAATGCTGAGAAAGGAAAATGTTTCCTTTCCTGTGGTTAAATATGCAAAACTCCTTGCCCATTCTCCCACAACTTCCCTCTCCCTCTTTGCAGAAAGTTCCTTCTTTGTCTTGCAAGGTGCTGTGTGTTTTGTCTGGTCCCTTTATATCACTGAAATCTAAAAGCACCTTTCTTTTGTACTGAAACAGGTGTAAGGGATACAGTCTATTGATGTTCCAGCTGTATAACTCTATGTAGACCACAGAGGTGTCATCCAAACTTGCAGCCATTTATTGGAAAAACAGGAGAAAGTGGCTTCTGTAAATGGTGACTGAAACAGGGACTATAACCTTCCTGGAACCAAGCCCACAGGTAGAGAATGTGTGTAGCCCACTGGAGATGACAAAGATCGGATGGATGCCTGTGTAGAATCTCTGGTCGTTTATTGAGTTGCAACCATGATGAGAATGGAGCCAAAATCAGTCACTGCAAACCCAGGCAACTTCAGGCTAGAGTTCTGATTCCAGCCAGTTTCTAAAAATAACATGAAAGCTGTGGTGAAAACTGATAAAAGCTTGGAAATACCAAGCTATAGCTGGTCACAGGGCTTGATTCACTGCTATATTAAAGCCCCTTTAAACATCTTCGTCAGGGCAAAGGGTCTTTAAAGTAAGTGTGAATTACATGCTTAAATACTTGCAGCTGATTTATCATAACTTGTGCTGCTGTATAGGGTTATGGAAATATATATTATCTAGTCCTATTGTCCTGAGCTGTGCAGGTCTAAGCAACTCCCATGTTTCCAGGATAGCTTCAGCTGGAATACACAGAATGCAGTGTGGTGTGGAAGGCTCAAGCTTGAAACAAAAGCTCACACTTCTCAGTGTAGGATGTTGCAATACACCAAATTATATCAATGTTTAAATTATTTATATTAAGTAAAATTTAAAAATGTTAGGAACAAACTTAGACTGCATTCCAGATAGGTTTCTGTATCTGGCTACAATAATTTTACACACATAAGTAGAATTCAAGACATATCATACTCTTCAGAGACCTCGTTTTTTAAGATGGTGAAAGCCTAAAGTTCACTCCGTAAACACCATCTAATTAAATAATTTCACCTTAGTTTTAACACCATTATGCAAAATGGCAAGAAAATATTGTTCTCTGGGTTGCACCTAATCCAGCTGAATCTGTTTTAAATAGGTGTAATTGGTGATTTTCTAGATCAAGGGTCTTACTCAGATCAATGACAGTAGCTTGTGTATATTGATTACTAACCATGCCTATGAAAATATCATTTGTTACCTCGGGAATGATAGTGGAATGAACAAGCTAAATCCAAATTGGAAGGGGATCAATGTGTTGCTTGTAGATAAAAAGAAGCATGTTACCTGAGAGAGCATCAATTTTTCATGGACTGTGGAGAAAACACGAAAGAAAAAGGAATTCACTAGGTCAGACACTTAATTACTGAGGTCCTGCATTAGTATTATTTTCTTCTAGCAAAAGAGAGAAACAAGTTCATTTTTCAATCATAGAGAAGGAGAAAATTCTCTAAACCATGCTGGAATATATGGGGCATATCCATTAAAAGTGAAGACACATGCTGTGGTATTACAATCATGCTTAATGGTTTAGAAACAGAGACTAGTGTATCATCTTATAATAAGTACTCCTGGGCAGACATGCTAAGCCACCCAGGGGTGAATAGTTTATGCACATAAACATCCCAAAGGCGTCCAGGCCTCCAATAGAAGCTCACTTCTCCCCTTTTCCTCAGACATCTGAAATTAGGAGTAAAGCATATCAAGTTCAAAAACTACACCAAGTTCAAAAAGTATATGATATTGGAATTGTATTCACAAACATGCTTCCTTGCAAGCGCATATTTCAGATTATTTCTTCCTTTACTCCGGGTTTGACACCAAAGTGGATTGGCAGATCGTGACAGATCAGTTTTTTAGCTGTAACTGTGAAATAGAAGAAAGACTCAGTCCACAGCTCAGCAGCACATGTTGCAGTTTCAGGGAGGGCGGGATGTTCCACAAGGGGAACAAAGTACTTGTCGTGCAGAGCTGCTCTGCTGAAGTGCAGAGCAACGCAGGGGCAGTGGTAGGGGATTTCCGAAGCAGAGGAGCTGCGGATTTGCCTGAACCAGAATGGAGGTTCCCTCATCTCCACAGGCAGGTCCATGCTGCCAGCTGGCTCCGGGCAGTCAGTGGGAAAGCCCACTGCTTGCTTGGTAGTGAAGGAGCAGAGAGAAAAGGAGAGAGGAGAGACTTCCTTTACCTGGGAAATGATCTGATGGACACATCCCACTGGCCAGTTCTGTAGTGTTTGGGGACTGTGGCCTTTTGACTGTCTTGGTTGTCCTTTCTGGTATGCAGATGGCAAACACCCATGTGTTAGGCAGTGCTACTAGAATCAGGAGAAGGTAATTCTTCCTGCTTTTGAATGTCTATAGGGACTTAGCTCATCCCTGAAAATCACAATTCCCTGATGCACTCCAGACCTACCTAGTGGGATCTGTAGGAAGTTACTCAACTCTAAAGTAATACAATTTTTATGTGGTCCTTTAATGTTGAGAAGAAATAATGCAGGTACTTAATCAGTGGAGTGGTGAACTGAAAAAGTGTCTAAATTCTTCGCTTGTTTTTCATTACTTTTCTGCCTGATCTCCACCCCATGAAAGTTCCATAGCATTTCTTTCACACTGCGGTTTTGTGAAATGTATGGAGTACACTGGCAAAAGTTCTGTTTTCTGATTTAACAGAAGTATTCAATTTTTTTCCCCTCTAAATAGAAAAGGGGAAGGGAAGGTGAGGGAAGGGAAAAGCTTTCCAGAGTGAAATCAGAAATATTGACTGTTCTTTGAGCCAAAGGTACAAGGTACAAAAATAAAATATTTTATTAATTCCACATTTATTTGCTCCTGTGATTTTGGGACCCCGCTTGTGGTATTTTAGTTCATTGGGGAATTTGGCAATAATCAATGAAATTATAAGTGTTATTAAAATCAGGAGAAATTGCCTAGTTTTCAGTCATATTATCTTGAAGGATTTCTACTCTATGAGCAGAGATAATCCTAAATAGCCTGTACCTCTTCTCAGATTTGCTTTTGACAGTGACAGAGTAAATACAGAAAACGAATACAGGTTTTCTGCTTTATTAGGGAAGACTACCTTGTAGCTACAGAGTTTGCAGATTATACACTACCACTTCAAATAAACAATCTTCCGTAATGTTACTCACCTAAAGTATTTTTGTTTGGGTGAAATAAGTCAACTACATTCATCTGCTGACAGAAAAGCAGGAGAAGTTGAAAACACAAGTACTTCTGTGGCTCAGAGAATTTATAGCTTAAAGTAAACAAGTTAGCTCTAATGTTAATCCTTTGTTTTTTAAAATTGAAGAAGGTCTTAAAAAAAATCACAAATAAGAATATGGCATCTGGGCGTACTGAAGGCATCAGATCCTCATCAGAAAAGAAAGCAGTGTTGATATTAGTCAGCTAAACTGGATTCATGCTGTTTTCTGCTTCTGCTGCTGTTGTTTTTCCTTTGCTTTCAGAGTTAAACAAATACTAGCTTTCTGCTTTGTTTCAAGCAAGATGATTAAGCATAGATGCTGGCTAGCTTGCAAAAAGGAAAGATTGTCTCAGAGAATTAGCACCCTTATCATATGGTTCAGATTTTAAATCAAAATTAACTAATAAGAGTGTCACACTACTGTATATGAACCATAGGGCAATTTTTACATATATAAACACTGATTAGCATTTCACTTCAATTTGTTAATTTAATTAGGTATTTTCAAAAATTTTAAATATTGTTTGAGTAGAACTCCTGTGTTGAAAGCTTTTATATGGAGGTCACATGGACAAATCTTGTTTTGCCAGGTGGACTGTCTACAGTGTACAGAGTCCTGATAAAAACCAGCTGCAGTTGCCTGATACTGGTTAAGACTCAAAAATCAGACTGTGCAAACAAATATATCTTGGCCCTAGATACTTGCCACATCTACCAACAATTAGTTATATATCAGGACTAGAAAGGGGCACAGAATAAACAAGATCTGATTTCAGAATAAGCAAATAAACAAGGAGCTCTGCATCATTATTCATCAAGTGGATGTGGAATTACCCAAGTTGTAGGCTTAGATTCAGAGCTGTCAATCCTTGAGGTTTAGCTAAAAATATTAGGTAACAAGAGATCTGATTGACAAATACTTTGCAGATGCTCTGGGAGCATGTTATCCCACCTGCTTGTCTGCCACCCAAACACTCAGCCAGGGCGCTTCTGGGGGACAGATGCTAGCGGCGAACTGGCTGTGGCAGCAGAAAGAGCCATTTCTAAAAAGCTTCTTGTCATGATCGTGAGGGTTTCTACAAATAGTGGCATCATTATGCCACTGATGTCCTGAGATATCCGTCTGTTCAGCATTAGGTGAGAATCTAAAAAAAATGAATGCCAAAATTTTGGACTGAAAGGCCGTTTTTAAAACAAAATGTTTTATGAGGATGAAGGAGGGAGGGAAGCTGACACTCGGTGAAAATACTGAGGTTTCCTGGGCTGCAAAGTTGCTGTGTAAAGAAGCCATGAATCCTGACTCTCATTTGCAGGCAGGCTGTTCCAAGTTTTGAAGATTTTCCAAAACATATTAACCTGTTTCTGGAGAGCATGAAAATGAAACAACGTTGAGCTTCTATAACAAAGAAGCATTTAATGACAATAAAATTGACAAATAATAGGCCACGTTTACTTTACTATCTAGACAAAGCAAGTCTTTCTGATATTGTGTTTCACTTGAAAGATTGTATTCAATTAAAATCAAAGCAGGAAAGGAATTTTATTACCTGCGCGTAATGTGGGATATGATATAATGACCTTCATTCAAACTCCCAATCATTAAAACTCTCTAACTGGTGACCAGGGAGGACTTCAAATTCAGGTCCAACAGCTGCAAAATATGAATAAAAGCTATAGCTTAATTGAATCAGTGATTCTAAATCTTAATACACAAATGGCATGAGAAAACCAGGCATGTGGAAAAATAAGTTTTTGCTCTAATGTATTACATTTTATTTTGAATAATTCTTCAGCTGAGTTGTGCTGGGTAAAAGATAGTAAGACACAGCACACTGTCAAGTCTCTCTGATACCCTGATTTTACTCTCTCTAAGGAACCCTCTGATGGCTGGCAACAGCAGTAACCTGCCAATAACAAAGACTGAGCTACTGCTCCCTTGCACAATGCAATTTCTATAGTGGACCAGGTCCAGAGCTCAGTTACACCAGAGCAAATCAAGAGTAAATATCCTTCTGAGGCCTGATCTGAATGGCATATGAGAAAAGGCATTTTTGTGTCTACGGAAGGGGAATTAATGAGCATGGTTTTTTCATAACTGGATTGATAATGGTCATATAATCACACATTCAGGGACCCTGATTGCTTATTCCACTGAAATCAGCTTCAAGATTTCCACCGATTCTGGCCAGCTTTCAGTCAGGCTTGCAAACAGCAATCAGGCGGAGGTGAGTAGCGTAGAAGTTATTTTTCCTAAGCTTTGGGGAAATCAATTTTATTCAGAGTATCTCTCAATTAGGACACAGGCCTTAAAGCAGCCTCAAAAATAATTTCCTGTCCTTTTGTACAATGTCAGAGTCAACACAGAAGCTCGTAGTGACCCATTTAAATTTTATGGGATAACGAGGCTGAAGGGTTGCCATCGTTTTGTTTTCTCATGGATCAGAAAGAAGAACCTGTCCTGGTCAACAGTATTGCAGTCATGTCCGAAAGTAAAATTCAGAGCCTTCCTCAGAAACACAGGTTTCAGAGAGGAGGAGATGAGACGTCTCCTCCTTCAGGTTGCTGTTTTCAAAGTTCAGAGCTCACAAGGAGATGAAACAGAGTAAAACCTAAGCTCTAGTCTTACCCCACATAGCCTTAAAAACTCACATGTATACAACTGAGTGTATTGTCTGACTTAATTAAAAAAACACTCTTTTCATCTTATTAACTATATTTAACAAACCCAGTTGAAAGTTTCTTAAAAAATCAGAAATTCGAAAGGAGATCATTAATAAGTGAATTAGCATTTCTCTGATTTCAGTCTAATATGATTGCATTTATACACTACAGAAAAATTACCACTTTATTAGAAGTCATTTGTGCACTTAAATGCTGTATGAATTCACCTTTGATGTAGTGGAATAGTATTTATATCAACTGTCAAGTATTGTAAGGTAAGTAGTCTTGCTCTGTTCTGCTTCTAAACAGTGAGTTATTAGATGCATGTGATATGATACAAGTCTTAGGATTTGTGGCCCAAAAATCTCCCTGAATCTAATGGGATATGTGTCTGTAGTGACTTATCTTTATTCCAGAGAAATTATTACTTTAGGAAAAGTATTGCAAACCTGATGCTGATCTGACAGGAGTCTAAAGCCTAGTTTTTCTCTCTAACCAGTCAAACAATCTGGAAACAGTCAGCAAGAAAGTTCGAATGTGTTTCTTCTGGGAAAGATGTGGCTGAATAACAGTGTGCTCAGAAACTGTCCGAACACTGGAATACCCTGGGGAAGTTCTTCCCTGACTTCTGTGTCCTTAAATAAAAGTACAGTAGGAAAAAGAAGAGTATAAATATATCTAGATTGAATATATCTAGAGGATATTTGGTCAGCTTTGCTTTCTAGTCCTTCTAGATGCCTGCAAATGCAGAGGAATATTTTTAAACCACGTTTTGGAGTCATCAACTCTTGTCTTATTCGGAAATCCAAGTGGTGTTAGAGCAAAGTGCTCCAGACTGATGTAAACAACCCTTTTAAGTGGAGCCAGGATTCTCCCTTGAGTCCTACCCTCTTTCGTCTCAAAGCCACAATGTATTTCTGTACCTTCAAGGTGAAGAAGGAAGGAATGAAAGAGGGAATAAAGTAACAGAAAGGAGGGATGAAAAGAGGGAGGGAGGGTGGAAGGGAAAGAAAGAAGGAGGGAAGGAAAAAGAAAACATTTCACGATACTTTGGCTCTTTGTCTGAACTGCTGGTAAAAGACTGAATAAATTCAGTAGATTCTCTTCTGGGATTTTCTGTCTAAAAAACATATTACTATGAACAACACAAGCAAAAAACAATTGTTAGTACAGAGACGTTGCATACTTTTCCCTTTGAACAGTATTTCAGTGGCTTAAAGGGATATTCCCCTTTTGAAAGGTGTTCGACAGCAACTCTTAGGTGAAGTTCATGCGGAACAGCACAATTCCCAAATAATCTTCCAAAAGCATGGTTTAGTCCTAATTTACAAGGGATTGAGATACTAGAAGCTGATCTCCATGCTTATTCACTTTTTGGTTTCCTTAAAATGTAATCTAAACATTGCCAGATTTCATTTGCAACATACTAATTTTACTATGTGCCTACTTTATAAAGAAATGTGATTTGGAGTGGTAACCCATTCCCACAAGCCATGCAAAAATTTGAATTTTTATAAGCTTCCAATCCCCAACAACTTTTAGCCAGTTTCAGAATGACAATTTACAGGGCAAATCCCCAAACTCATCTGAGCCAGCATTATCTTTTTCTTTCCAAGATCTATATTTTTAAAAGCAGGTAGAAGCATGATCATCTGCAACTGCTATCATGTTATTCATTTCAGCAAAGCTTGCTGTTGTTTCAAATGGTGTTTTTGTCCCAGTCTTGCAAGAAGAAGCGTAAGCACTGGGGAAATCTAACTACACAACAACTCTTCCTCCTAAATTCTGTAAAACTTCTGTTGGTCTATCTAGGCCCTTATGGCTCCTATGTTTCTGAGCACTCCTTTTAGTTGTTTATAAAGAGGCAAAGATCCTAAATTTCTGTTATTCATTTTTTCTCATCCTTGAAGTGGTTGATAAGTTTGTGTGTCTCTGTGCATTGTTCAGCTGTGGGTGCATACTTATGTAAAATAGTGGGTTCATTAAGGACAGCTGAATTGAGTAAGTAGCTGCACTTTGTTCTAAAAAACCCCTTTATTTCCATGATTAGTGTGAATGAATTCACAGGATCCTTCATGTTCCCTAAGAACTCAGTTTCCAGGACTTGCAAGCCTCTATTTAAAGGATGTTTATAGGATGAGAGCTTTATTTGTGAAAGGGAAAGCAGAATCTCTCAGACAACTATTGACAAATAGAAGGAGTCTGTGATTATCAAGATGGGCATTTATCTTTGAATTTTGTCTCAGGATGGAAAGTGCCAGCATGCAAAGTAGATCACCAGTTGCATTCACAGGGAGCTGCCTTGCCTAGGAGATGGGCTGCTGCCTTCTGTCGCAAGAGACCCTTCATGGAGAGACCCTGTCATGTTCTGCCTGGACCTTAAGAGTTAGAATCGCAAAGCCTAAGGAGTTACAGTGTGCCCTGTTCTACGGCAGGTTCAAACATGAGGTTTAACACAAAGTTCAAATATCTGGTAGTAATAAATGGGACATGTGTGTTTATGTATAATATTGTAATACTCAATAGTCATCAGTGGTGAGTATTCTGGGGATGAAGATTAACTAAGTCACAGGCATATTCCTTCAGTAGTGAGATATGCTACGGAAGAAGTAAATGCTTGTCTTTCTATGAGTTTCTCTCTTGGTAACACTATCAGGCACAACAAGAAGAAAAAATCTCTCTGTAAAGAAAAGCTTTCTCCTTTCCCACTTCCCCCCCTGCCCTTTCTTCACTGTCCAAACCATTTTTTTCCTATTTAAATATGGAAAAGCAAAGCTCCGAATACATTATAAAAGAGGGTGCTGAAAGAAGATTAATAAAATGTGTGTCATCTTTTGCATTCATGGCTGCTGTTACAGAGGGACCTGGAAAGACTGTAGTGCACACCTCTGTCATCTTTTCCCTAGACATAAAATAGTAAGGAAGGCATAGATTAAAACTGAACATGCTTCGATTCTTGTCATTCGCATACAAATGTATGTGGATGACATAGCACTGCTTAGAGTAAATCTGTTACAGAGATAAGTCTCCTGTCTCATACTGATTTCAGTCCTACTTGGTACTGGTTTTGTAATAATAGATGTGTGTTGAATGGAAGTACGTCAAGGTCATGCTTTTGGAGCACCAGTGAATTCATCAGCCTGAGTCCATCTTCCAGTATCTTCTCTGACTTGTACTAAAACTTTTCTTTTTCAGATAACTTCTATGAAGAATTCTTATAGTGTTCTAGCAGTATACTCCTGTATAATATTCAGAGCTCCTTACTAGAGAAATTATAGTACCTGTCAAATTGATGTTCAAACATTACTGTGTTTCTGTGGGATAGTTTTCATTTGCTTTGGTATCTTTTGTTTCCAAAGGGGAAGACATATTTATATCGAGTTGAGCTAAATATATTTATTATCACAGTATGTTAAGTAAAACAGCTAGAGTACATAACGACTGATTATTGGCTAAATATTTTGCAATCAATTTACAGTCTCAGAATGAAACATCCTTTTTTCTCTTTTGAATTCTTTGTAAAGACATTTGTAGTAACCTTGTTTTCTGAAAAGCGTTATGTTGACAATTACTAGTGTGGTAATGTATTATTAATGTAACTAAACTCAAAACTAGTCACATTCAGCTCTTTCTTCAGTTGTGGGTTGCTTTTTTTAGTACATGGATGGGTGCTGACTACTGTGTCTGTGCACAGCCAGCTCTCTGAAGTTGCCCACTTGCCTTTGGAAGCCTCACGGCTCTTTCATCGTGGCTGGGCTGGAGGTAAAAATCTTTGCTGGTTGGTGCTTGGGCAGTGAAATGACTGTGTTTTGCTGAGATGTTTTGATGAAATGGTAAAGGTGGATATTCCTTGTTCATTGCTTAACTCAAAATGATCCTGGTTCTGAATTTACTTTGCTTGTTCTGCATCTGTCACCTCCTATATGTCAGATTTGGGACTTAGGAGGTTTCATTCTGCTCTTCATTAGTGTAAGTATGGAGTTATTTGACCAACCTGGAGCTTTATTTCATAGATACAGGCTATTTAATTAGGTTTAATTCTTTCATTCTTCTAAAAGACTTTAACTTCACATTTGGAAATTGTAGAAAATTAGGAGGTGTTCCAAGTAGCTGTGAGGACAGAAAAATAATATGGGGGCCATGGAGGTTGGTAATATGCAGTGAAAGTAAGTGCACATAGGTGAGAATCAAAATTCAAAAGAACATATTATGAGACAAAGATCACATGAAACGGAGATATTCACTGGAAGGATAATACTTTAAAAGTTGCTGAGTCACAAGGACCTACTGTGAGGCAGTACAACAAAGTGTTTGAACTTACAACGTGGCACAATAGAAAAAAAATTCCAAAGCATAGTTGTTGCAGTGAAACCGTTTTTGATAGAAGAAAATCCTTATTTGCCCTTTTGCGTCTGCAGAATATCTTGAGGCAAAGTCACTGTCTCTTGTGAAGTATTTTATTCTATCCCAATTAAAACGTCAGATTTTCAACAAAAGAGGAACTTTTTAGTACTCTACATAAAGGAGTAAACCACTTCTCATTGTTCTTCATGCCAGCATATACGGCTACTGTTCTGAGAGTTTTTAACTGCTTTGTTTGCTTATGCAATAAAGGTCTTATCAAGGATTGTTTGAAGATAAAAGTGCTAGTTGATCACTTTCTAAAGTCCAGTCTGAATCAACATAAAGCAGATAGGTATAACCTTATTATCTTGGTATTCTGAAAGTAAGGTGCAATATACAGCCGGCCCAGCACGATCCCTCTGTAGTCTTTGCATAGTGCCCAACACACCTTACAGATGACCTTACAGTATGGATTTGTTAACTTGATTTCTTTTTTCCTTTTTTTGTTTATTCCTAACAGGGAAAACAGTCTTACCAAATGATTTTGTTTTGCCAGATCTGATCTGATTTACAGCTGCAATCAGATGAGATTTTTTTCCTGACAGAAGTAGTGAATACTTCCCCTCAGTATAATTCATTTGGGCGTGCAATGGAGAAGTAGAAATCAGGTCAGCGAGAAAAAATATGAAGCTGTTTCAAATAGAGGAGTCTATGAAAATAATGATCAAAATGAGGTCACTGAATTATCTTATTCTGAAAACAATTTTATTTGTCTGCATGCACTGGAGCTTGAGGGTCATAGATACTGAGATGAGAGCAGGAATGAATATGCCTGGAGACGATGAGAAGCGCTTGAACTTGTAGCTGCTGTGATCTGTGATTTTGGAATATTCTCTTGAAAGTGATACTTCAAGGATTGGCATCAGAACTTCTAACTCAAATGATTGATTGTTTCTTTGACAGAATTCTGTTTTTTTCTCCTCTCACAGGCATTACTTCCGAGAATTTCTTTATGTGTCCTGTCAAGAATGCAGTTATTTGTGAGGCATCCATGGGTGCTGTGTACTCCAGTTTGAAGACTCTCCGAGCAATGCTTTTTGTAGAGTATTAAACAGTCTGGAAAGCACTGTGAAAACATATTGGATGTGAATTAAACACTCAAAAAACACATTTTCAGTCTTTTAATTCTTCATCAGTGCAAGTGAAAATGTCTGTCACAGCTGTCATGACTCATGTACTCCGTTCTTTTTAAAATGGTGTGTGACTTCTGACATTGTGGCACTTCTGTGCTGCTATGAGTGGGAAGAGAAATTTAACCGCATTTACGGAGTTTTAGCTGTTAACTTTTAATAAACCACTTTTCTTCTACATTGTGAATGCAAGGACAACTGAGAAATCCCATCAAGTGGTTTTGAGTTGTTCGTAGTCCCATGGCATGGTGAAACACGGCTGTTCCCGTAGGAGCAGTTCCTGGGATAGTCTTCTTCAGAGGAGTGCAGTGTTCCCAATACCATAGCCCCAGGTTTTCCACTCACAGCTGAAAGGCAGGGAAGCATGTATTATATGTGGAGCCGCTGTGTGTCTTCTCTGAATATGTCACCTTCTAAAATACAAAAATGCCTTCTGTACATGAAGGAAAATACCTTGAGAAAGCACCCAAGCTCACTGAACCAGGTCTTCCTGACTGTTCGCATTCTGGATCCTGCTTGTGTTCCTCAGGACAGTTGCGAATGATGCATGTGTTAGCAAATCAGACATTCAGAAAGTGAGCTGAAGGGAGTAATGATGCAAAATTGAGACAGTGGCACAAGCTTTCGTAGTTACCATTGGTCAGTGGATACGCAGGAATCTGTTACCCTTTGGTATCTTGTTCATATGTCTAGAAGCTTCATCTTCATTTGAACTATTTTAATTCAAAGGCACTCCTCTGAGCTCCATATTACGATCTAAAACTAAGAGCAGAATTGGGGTCCCAGTGTCTATTACGTGTAGAATGTATTTGGTTTTGTTTTCTTTCTGCATGGGGACTGGAATGAGGTATTACTTCTTCAGACGGGTCAGTGAAAAGACAGGTGATCATTTCCTTGGACCAATAAATTACCTAATTTAGGGCCCAATTTGAAGCCAATTAAAAAGTCAAATCTGATTTTGATTTTTTTTTATTATTAGTATAATTTTAGTGGCTCTAGTGGAGGGGTTTCTAGTTTAAATCAGAAAGGAATGAAGCCAACAGTTCTGTTAGAGGAAATAGTTTTGAATCACTTGGCCTTGTTAGCCACTTTCTCTATTCTGAGGCCCTTGCCTTCACTGTCTTCTAAATTGCTTGGCTTCATTCTAAGTCCTTGTTTCAACAGTCACAGCTTTGAGAAGAAAGATCGATCCAAACTTGCTCACTGGGCTCCCTCAACTTCCATGGAATTGATGTGCATTATCACATACCAGAACAGAAAAATAGGCAAATTGAATGTGTTATGAAGTGAGTAAAGCATGGAGTTTAAAATATTGTTGCTAAGCTACTTGCAGGTCACCTCCAAAGGACAGGAACAAGCACTTTAAGAAGGAGCACATGAAGTACAGTGATTATCTTACTGAATATAAAGCCTTTTACTACAATACATTCTTCCTTTTTATTTACTTTTCAGTGTGTTAAACAGCCTTAATTCCGGTGGAGGTGACCTACTGCTGGCAAAATGGTGAAACCACTGCATATGGACATGAAAATTCAAGTTTTAGATTAAAGTACCACTTCAATCAACACATAAAAACAAAGTCATTGAAGAAGTTGGTATCTTCAGAAAATCATGTCTGATACTTTTGTGATGGAAGACATTTGACATGCATCTTCTTACAGTTCTCTTTAATATTTATGTATTAAATTATGTAATAATATGAGCAATTCAGATTAGAATAAACTGTCCACATATGAAGATTTGTATACCGGTATGCAGCAACCTGATTCTTTTATGAAAAAAAATCAAAGCATAGTCACTATGGGAAAGCAGTAATGATAAGAAAAATTGATGGAAACTCCTCTCCATTACTCCTTCCATTCTTGAAAACTTGATCCTAAGTGCAAATATAACTATTATCAATGTCCGTCCCAAATTAAGTATCTGAAACAGTTGGTGATACCTATGTTTTGGGACCTGATTTGAGTTCCTCGCCAAAGCAATCAGAGAAGCCTATTACACACTCTACCCACCCTGCAACCTGCATTCAGGGGACTGGAACATTCTCTTGAACCCATGGACTGCAATAGCCTACAACTACCAAGCTCACAGAAGGTTATATTTCTGCGAAGACCACAGTTTCAGAATATTCATCCAGTAGATGAATCCCACTGAATTCCACTCAGGTAAAATTCAGTTGACTAAACAGAGAGTGTCTTGCATCATTATAAGTAATATGGAGTTAAGCAGTTTCTCATCAGCAGCTGCTGATCTAGTGACCTAGAGAAGAACAGCTCTAGTGTGACTTATGCCAGCCTTGAATCTTTCAGATAATCCAGGGCATTTCAAACAGCAAAGGACACCTGCATGGTTGCAACTGTGATAATTCTTACCAAAGACACACCTACATCAGTGGGAGAGACTTATGAACTTATACAGGAATCCATTGCATTCATGTAATTGCAGCTTCAATTGGAAAACACAAAAAGCTTCACTTGGTCATTTACAGATGTTTTCCCAGCTCACTCTAGAACCAGGTATACCTTGGGCCTGGTGTTAGCATCATGCTAATAGAGAGAATATAACTTCTCTGCCACCTCCCAGGCACAGCAGCACTCCATAAAAAATATTGAACATTTTTTTTAGATTCCAAAGGCTGTTAGAAGCCATGGGCATTTACAGACTGAGAATATGGTACATTACTGTAATCTGCTTTCTTTTACTGACATTTCTGCCCATGGTACATACGCTTCCCAACAACTACACAAGATTTATCAAACAGCTTGTGTGTGTGTGTCTTATTTTGTATGCTGATTAGCTTCATATTGTGCTGTGTGATATCTGCTGCATCATATGAAAGGGGTATGGTAAAAGTGGTATACATCTGCAGGCTTTCTGCTCATACAAGTACACTCTAGGAATCAGTGGTATCCCCATCAAGATTCTTAAAATTTTTAACCTATGGTCTGTAGATCTGACCTAGGTTCTTCTTTGCCGCGTAGAAGAGGCTAAAAATTCAGCTGGCTGGAAATTCATACCCCATTCAAGTACGAATCCTGAAAACATCCTTCCTCTTTTAAATATACCTAGTAAGTGGCTTCATAAAAAAGGAAGAACCCATTATTTCATTTCCTTCATTGAAAAAGAAAGAATTCCCTGAAGTGATCGTAAGATTATATGCCACTTCAACCCTGATATGGAGCCCATAGACAAAACTGCAGGCCAGCTACAACCTCTAATCAAAGAAAACCTGTACTTGAAATAACAAAACAAAAAAGGGTAAACTACACCTACCTACAGGTATAGGTACAGCAATTCAGCCCCAAATTATATCAAGCTGGGTTTGGCATAGCAACCTTAAGGGGTTTTTTTTCAGAGATTTCAAAGGATATTAAATCAGAAAACTTCCTAAAGGTTTTCTACTCTTTATGTGGGTTTTCCATATAATATTCTATGAAAGATAAAAAAGAAAAACAAAAGGAAAATATGATTACAGAAAAAATTTAAAAATCATTATTTTTAATAAGCAGAGATTTCAGAGATAGAATTCATTTGGAGAAAAGAACTGAGTTAGTGTAAAGTTTGCTAGGTTCTGTAAAATTAACTTGCTTTCTACTCTACCTACAGTGGAAAATCTAGTAAGTGTGCATTCATTCTAATTAGTATTGTTTGTCAGTGAGGGTTATTTTTAGAAAAATTTATTATTCAAAAATCCAAACCCAAATGTCAATTTCTGACAAATAGACATCCTTCTCCAATCAGTAAAAGTGAACATGCAGATGATAGTATCAAATAATAAGACATCTACTTTTTTATGTTTTCATGATACTTTATACACCCAGCATATGATACTGGTACTACTAATAATCCTCACAAAGGTGTTCAGGTGCTGCCTCTTAGTGTATATTTATTTATCGTATTCACAATTTGATAAAATTGTTTAAAAATGGATCTAGATACTCAAGACATAAATAAAATTTTCATTTAATAGAATTTCACGTTATATGGAAATATTAAAAAAGATGGTAAAAAATTATAATTGTGTATCTATCAAGTACCGTTAGCCAAGAAAATATTGCAATATTTTTTTTTAAATCTTATCTCTGTCATTTGTTATCTTAAGCTTTATCTTTAGAATGCATTATTTCTTCTGTTTTCTATTTAAGTCCCAATTTTTAAGCACTAAAATAATTAAATTTTTGTTTTCCCCTGATGAACTATAGCCATCCTTTATACCACGTACTTTGAACTCTTAAATATTCTGTATTTTGATTGGATTGCCATTCCACCTTTGTCTGAAAGGTTATTGAGGCTGTCAACAAGAAAAGGACTAGAATTACCAGCCAATCAAATTACAGAATACTTAAAAGGTCAAAGTAGTACAGCACACTAACATAATTCACTGAATATATGAGGCATTAAAATCCTAATACCTCATTCTCGTAACAAAGGTTGTAATGAGAGCAAGAAATGGCACAACATGAATTCATTCACGTGACCGATTATTACAAGAACCTGAAATGCAATAAACTTAACCCATTCTTGCTGCTAAGCTAATACTGTAACTTAGGTTCATTTCAAGCTACCTTGAAAATTACTTGTGAGCTAAACATTAAGTAAGGTACTGGGTAGTAAGTTTTGCTTATACATCACCTTAAATTAACTGTTAATCACAATTATGAATTTGTTGTTTATGGTATATTATGTAAAAAAACCCCACCAACCCAAACCAGAAATCACTAATCAGTGATCTTTTAAATTGTCTTTGTTTGTTCATCAAGGAATTTCTTGATATCACAAGTGGTGAAACTTTACACCTGTTTCTATTTTGCTAGTGGTATACTGAAGTTGTGTTGTCTAACCAACTACGCTACAAAATAGCAACATAGAAATGCCACTCACAAAAGTAGACAGGGCAGATGTTTTGTAGAGTACAATTCGTGTGTTGCAAGGTTTCACAGGAACGAGACTTGCTTTTATAGGAGTCTTTAGTATCTGTGTCATTGCACTTATTAGAACATGTAAAATCTTAACAAGTCTTTTTTTCCTGATGGAACTTTCAGCTTTAGATCACAAATCTTGTCAAGGCAAAGAAGGCTGGCAATGACAAGCTGCCAAACCCTTAAATTTCCAGCATTTTGGGGAGGGGAGCGTTACTGTAAAAAACGCTTTTATTTTAAATTTCTTTTCCTCAGTGAAATGCGTAGCATAATCCTTTAAGTAGTACTATCTATAGAGAGAAAATAAAAACAGATTTAGCCTAAAGACCTTTGGTTAACTTCTTCCTAAACTAAATATAAAATGTTACCTCATCTTTCTTGGATTAAAAAGGGAGAGGGGGACCTCCCCCCATTGCCACACATCCTCTTATTGAGACTCTCTTCCATATAAAAAGAAGAGTCTGGATATAAAAGACAATCCAGAGACATCTTTGAAGGTTCTCTTTCAAAGCATCTCTACTTTACTGAGCATCTGGGGATTTCTGTTATTAATTGAAGTTAATTTTCTAGGATATCAGTTTGCCATGCACGTGGGAAAGATTGATAGCCTTTTCAATTCTCAAGAGTGTTGAAAATGACACTGTTCCATCACCGGGTGTCTTCACTTTTATCATCACAAATCAAATTATAAACATCGGGGCAACCTTGCTGGAATCTGGCTTCGGGAGATTTCCATAAGATTAATTAGGCGGCCAAAGCAAAGATGGTAAAATCTAAGGGGGGGAGGAGGCCGGGGGAAGGGGGGGAGAGAGGCACCATTCATTCCTTGTAGAATGGGAAGTCAATTCAACAATGGGTAATTAGCGTGGGCCATGGATTCTCAAAGGCACTGAGGACACTGGACTCTTTCTCTCGCTCTGATGTTTAGTGCGGTATTGTGGACCCCTCATTTAATTAGTGCACTTTGATACCCACAGGAGCTTGAAGCTCCAGGGCATGCTAAACACAGACTGACACCAGCAAGCTTCTGCCTCCTTCCAGTCTAATTAGAGACACAATGAGCTGCAAAGACAATGTTTTACTCCAAGATTTCTTCTGCAGATACCTCTGGCAGGAAACAATCGTTTATTTTGTGTCTATATTGGTATTCAGATTAAATTGTTAGCATGCAAAAGATGAGCTAAGGGCACATATCTATTAAAAATGCTTAGCAGAGTTCAGAAATGATGGAAGCAATTTGCGGAAAAAAAAATGTATTTTCCCCTTTGGAATTTTTTTTTTTGTTCTCTTATCTAATTAGAAGTAAATGGTTTGAGTACGAAAACCAAAATAGGCTGGACTCCAAAGCGTCTCTTATGAAGTGATTTTTCCCTCTTTGCATTAATAATTTCTACCTCTCAGACAAGAGAATTTTTAACTTAACAGTTTGCAAAAGTGGAAGGGAGAGAAAAAAAAAATAAACCAACAAATACTTCTGTTCCAATTTTCTGTTGAAATGAACACCCACCTACCTGAACAGGTCATTGTGCAGAGAAAATGTTATTCAGATTTACAACTCTTTAAAGAAGCAACCCCAAAAACTTTGTGCTAGTGATTGTGTGTATGTGTGTGTGGTGCGTGGGTATATATATATTTATAAAGTTACTTTTGATGGACAGTTCTATGCTGATTGGAAGCATAGAAATGTCCCAAGGGAAACTGCGTATTGAAAATTAATTTCAGCATACACAAAACATTTGTATGTGCTGCTTAACAATAGGTTGGAGAACCAGTACTCCTAAAAATTCAACATCTTCTATATTTATAGTATCATTATTTTCCTCTTTCTCAGGTAATTAAAAAGAAACAGACCAACATGTATCAATGTGTAGACTCTTAGACTGAAATGGTACTCTGCTGGTTAAATTATGGTGATCTGGACAGATCTACAATATAGTAAGTGATTATAAGGGGAGAAGGAATGCATGTGAAAACACAGGAAAAGAAACCCTAAAAAAATATATTTTTATTCAAATTTTAAGGGAAGATCTGTGAATCTACTCAACTGTGGGCAGCTTGTGCTGCGGAGCAGCCAGGGGAGCTGTCTTAGCCTCTTTCCCGGCATCAGATGCAAGACCTTTGGTGCTGCTGATGCGAAGAATCCCCTCTATCACTGCTTTTACCTATGTTTGCTTTGGTGACCCCTTGGAGGCTGCTCCTGCTGCCTGGGGATCACAGGAGGGTTACAGATGTCCTCCTACCCTCCTGTATTCCTCTGCAAAATCAGTTCCAATGAAAAGAGTCTTCACCAGCTCCACAAGCTGTAACCTTTAGATATCAGCATGTCCTTCTAGCAAGAAGGAAAAGCAGGCTTCAGCCCTGACCTAAAAAGTCATGGCCAAATTTGGACAGATTTCTGGTCAGAATAACCAAAACACTGAACAAAGTTTTTCCTTGGTTGGAACTCCCATCCCAAACTCAGAGGCTATGTCTATACTGGTAAGCTGAATGTAAGGAAAACATTTACTATAAAACAGATATAGTTATGTTTTTAACTGTCTGAACCACTGATATATGTGATTAGTAAAACTTATAATGCTTGCTTCCTTTTACAGATATTTAACTGAAAAACCTCAAGCAAGTTTGTAGCGACCCAGCACTACGTGCTGATGTAAGTTGGAAACCATATGTCAAAGTTGAATACATAGAAATATTCCAGGAAAAGAGTTAAGTAAGCTTGATTTTATGATGGTAACTGCTATATTAGGTCCAGGTCACAGGCTGAAGTTGTGGCCTGCTAGCATTCATGACGTTGACTGTTACCAGAGTCTCATGTACACTTTTGGCCTTTGCCACCTAGCACTTTTCCCAGATACCTCCAGACACTACCTGGGGAATACCACAGGTCAGAGTCCACTCACAAAAACAAGTACATACAAGTTTGCATGTGCTGGCTTCTTCTCCGTGCCGCAGTCCTCCAACACAATCCCAACAGTCTTTGTACTCTCCAAACTCCCAGATGTTCTGATCCCACATATTAAGGGGTGCAAAAGAATCATTAATTTTGGGCTAAAATCCCACCAGTCAGCCAGGCTGCAGAGAAACACATTATTTCATGAGCTGTGAACTAAGGAAAACACTGCTCAAATAATCATCATGTCTTATGGCTATGACATTCGGTGATCCCAGAAGAGATCCAGAAGCTGTGTAGTGCAGGTGGAGTCAGGGGACACCACTTGACCAAGGACCTATGGCTGGGCCCTGGTCAATGCTCTTTTCACTTTCTGACAGAGCCATGGAAAGGACAGGACATAAGCTGTCCATAACAACGGTTGTGAAAAGTTACTCCTGTTCCTAGTAAGGGTTGCTGTCTCTGTTGCTTGACATAGCTTTTCTTGTATGGAAACCATCAGATAGCATTGTTGTTGGGCAGAATTTAAGTGCATGTTACTTCTCATTTAACAGTTTTGCAACAGGCACATGTTGTACTCAGGACCACCTGGATGATGTATTGTTGTGGGAGGGAGTACCCAAAGGATGTCACCAAAGATACAAAGATATAACCACATGGAAGTGTTAATTTTCCTTTGATATATAATTTCAATTTTCTTCTTTACTTGCAATTCACTCTGGTACTCCTGGTCCTGGAGAACTTGCAGCAGACAAGGCTGAGGAGCTCTGGCATTAGGACTGTGACTGATAAGCTCCGAGGGCCTTCCCTGAGGAAGCTGAACTGTGCTACTTCCAGTCATCGAGCTCATAGACCAGGGTTTCACTGAAGACCAGAGAAGGTGGGGTCACTGAAAGACTCTGAAGAGTGAAATAGTTAGGAAAGGGCAAATGAATTTCCTTTTCCGCTGTGCCCAGCAAGAGGTGGGGTTGACCGCCTATGGCATTAAATCCTTCTGTACTCTGGAGCTCATCTTTCAGAGCCCCAACTAGGGACGTAGGGTATTAAGCAACACCTAGATTTGGTGTGAGTTTTTTTAAATGAGATTAAATTTTACCACTCTGTTTCTGTTTTTGAACGGAGAAAGAAATAGCAGTGACTCTATGCAGTGGATGTCTTCTAGTAATAATCCTTTACTGTAGCTAGACTTACTTTAAAAGCATGATCTGTTCTCCCCAAGGCTACTTATTCCCTATCTGAAACATTAAAGTAACTGCTGAATAATTAGCCGTTGATACCTTGGAAATTAATGTTTAAAATGCGGAGAAAAAATTTGTACATTTTCTTGAAGAAAAAAAGTCAAGCTTTAAGTTGAAAGAAACTGCATAATCCTTTCAAATATCCCTCACTTCCCAAGGAAACAAAACAGAGGATATTATTGCTATTTACTATATATACCAAGGTTTTTGTTATTTTTAGTGCATTTCTGAAAGCTATAAGGCAATTAATTAGGCAAGGACTAGGATTTCAATGTATTATTGTCCATATGCTGTTTCTTGACATGATAATATGTGCCTGTTATATAAAAACTACAACAGGTGGGGGGGACTAGAGAAGAATGGAGCAACTGAACAATAATTAGGTTTTAAATACTTAATATTGTTGAGAAATAATTAGGTTTTCAAAAAAGGACATAGGTAGCAGTCAACAATGAAACCCAAGAACATTTCTCAGGTGCATGTGGGCTTTTCAGCCATTCATTCCTGTGTAATTAAAGCTGTCATTCTGAATACACCTGTCTGAAAGTAAATCAATGGAATCTTGTCTTCCTGAGTGTGCACACCTTCAGAGCCTTTGCTGTTCCATATCTGTTTGCACAGTCACAGGAAAATTAGAACAGCATATATAGTCAGAATCTGTAAAATCACCTCAAATTTCTGGTGCTGCTTCATGGGAATATGGTAAATTATGATGTGGGGACTGGAATGAGTAGCTGCGATTGGAAGCTTGAACTTCATAAACTGACTTTCTCACTAGAGAAATTCTGCATGTAACTATATCCTCTGTGTCTAGTAAAAACCAGCTCTGAAAACTGCAGCTCCTAAGCAGACAGATTTCCCAGGTGCAGGGTTCCTGGTATTCCAACAACTTGTGCTTGCCAGCAGTAGCTGGAGTTGTGGGACGGAAGCGACCTTCTGATCACTTTGTTCTACCATGTCTCTTTGGCAGGGGTTTCCTTGATATATGGTTGCCCAGTAGGACTAACTAGGCTAGGATCAGTAACTAGTTCATTTTCAAGATATGATCAAAGATGACTGTGGGCCAAAATCCAGGAAGCCCTTAGTTAATTGCATACACTTGCTATTAAAAATGTTGTAAATCATCTGTGAAAAAAGGCTGACTGGCCTGTGCTACAGGGCTGCTGCACTATTTTAGGTAATAGTCAATCAGTATCCAAAGAGCAGTCCCAGCAAGAAGAACCAAAGAAATATGAGGAAAAAGCTCTCATGCTCTTCTTCATTGTTCCTTATTGTCTCCTTTATTTCCATTTGACTATTTTCTCTGCCACTCCTCTATCTGCTCCTTTTGTTTAGAAATTCATCTCATTCCCTCTTGAATTCAATGATGCTTCTTGCTTCAGGGGCCCTTTATACTAATTTATTCCATACACTTCTAATCCTTCTGAGTAAAATGGTTTTGCCTTAGCATTTTTCTTGTTCCCAACTTTCTAATTTTTAGATCATGTCTTCTAGCTTCTGTGGTCTTGCAAGTGTAAAGAGCTTGCTTGGATCAATTTTATCAGTCCTCTTCATAATTTTTAAAACTTCAAATAGGTTACATGAGGTGTCTTCTTTTCCACTGAGAATATGCTCAACTTTCTCAGTCTTTCCTCATAACTTAAATCGTTGATATCTGGTATCATTTGTATAATTGCTCTACACTGCTCCCCTGAAGAGCAATTAAACCTTTACAAAGATATAGTGGCCAGCACTGTATAAATTACTCAAGGTAAGGCTCTGAAAAGTAAAAATTATTCTTAAATAAGAATGATTCTGATTCTCTTGATTTAGATGGAAATTCCTCTAGCATCACTATTCAAATTCTAGTTCAATTTGCTATATTTTTAATTTCAGCTGCATAATGGAAAGAAAAATGATTGAAAATTATTTCCTATATGTAATAGGTAAAATGAAGGGGGAGAAATATTCTGCTGCTATAAAGGTGATATAGCAAGGAAAATAAGGGCCAAATTAAAGAACAAAAAGTTATGACCCAATTGGACAAGCCACTAAGGGCTCATCTGCCCTTCCCAATCCTTCTAGGGGTCACAGAGTCCCAAATGTAGTTTGGGGGGGTGGGGGTGGGAAGGGGGAGTAACACAGGAACAAAGTGCCCAAATAACAAAACCACAGAAAGAGTACACTTCCAGAGCTTGGCACTGTCTGTACCCCATTCTGATTTTCTACTGCATTTAACCTTAGGTATAGAGACAAATAGTTGTGCTCAAACCAGGCTTCAGTTGCCGCACTGGGTCAAACTCCTTTCTCTTAGTAAGCAAGAGCAATAACTTTTCCAGTAAGCAGTTTTGTTTTTTTTTTTCTGTCTGTATCTGTGAGGCTTAGACTTGCTCGCAGCCATCCTTATTTTGCTGTGCTGAGTACGTCACCTGTGACAGAGGCTGAATCTTATAGACAGCACAGTGGCACGCTTACATGTTTCTTATTTGTTGAATATAAATATAAGAATCTCGCTTTAACTAACCTCACATGCTACAATGCTGTTGCAAAGTAGAAGGTGTATCTTAAAATACTAATTCACACTTATTTCCTAAGTTAAAATTGTTTAAAGAAAACACTTCTGCTAATCACCCTTTTCTAAAATATAAAATAAAATATTTCTTTTTCAAACCCTTTCATTGACCCACATTTCTTCACAACACTGAAGAGACTGGATGGCCTTACAGGTCCGCACTCCAACATTTTATGCATTCATAAAGTCTTTATTGTTTTTATATTTAGAAGTGATAAAGAAAACTGATCTTTAAATGTCTTCCTCAGATGCCGAGAAAAATGTTTCAGTACAAATAGTAAGCCATTGACCAGCTGAGAGTGTAGTTAGTACTGCTTATATTGCTGTTGCCCTGACAGTTCGACTGGCTCATAGAAATACTGTTTTAGATAAAGGCCTGAACAAGCAATAGTATTGGCATTGATGTCGTGTGCCTCTCCCAAGTACAGGATACTTTTTTATTAGCTTCAGGGTGGTGCTTGTGTATTCCTGTCATCTAACGGACCAGATATTATGCTACAGTAAATCAGTCTATCTCCAGGAACATGGAAAGGTATTTGTCACATAGAACTATTGAGGATCGTTGCCACTAAATAAACTGTACCTTGTCTAGATATATCTGTACAGAAACTACTCATCAGAGGGACGAGTGCTCTGCCCTGTAGTAGAATCTGTTGGCTCCTTTATACAGTCCTTTGAAGAAAGTGTTGTGGTGATCCTCCCAGAGAGATAAAAGGCTACGCAATGGGAGAATTCCCCAGAGACCCGGGAAAAGCTTTGCAGAAAAATTCCCTGTGTTGTCCTTAACATTTCCCAAATGAGTTGTTTCACTTAAAAATAGCAGAGATTCAGTAAAACAAAGCTGTTTTCAGGAAACTCAGATCTTTACAGTAGGATGATGCCGTTACTATTTCTATGTCAGCCAAACTCTTTGTTACTGCTTTCCTATATGCAGTCCCATCTTCTATTTTTCTGTAAGAAGTAATCTAGTTTCTTTATTAGCTGCAAATTGTTTGTCACCCACAGGTTTCACACACCCAGCCTAGCTACATTGACAAAATTTCTCATTTGCCCCAAAGCCATGATTAGTTTGTCACCCTACACTTGCTGTTATAAATGTCTCAGAGTTAGCATGCAAACCAAGAACCTTTCCTCTTTCACGCCACTGAGGCCTGCCCACAGAAACGGTAGTCTCTTACAGCATACTCTGTATGTATGCATCTGTTCTGTCACAGTTAAGTGTAACTGTATTCCTGGCAAAGTCAGGATAAGAAAGAGTGCACGTAAAAATGTGTTTTCCAGTGTGTCTCCGTTTGCTGGGTTGTTCTTCCTCACTGCCATTGCAGTTGTCCTGTCACCGTTCTGCAATTTGATGTGCTCTGTCAGTCAAGGTATGCCACATGCTCTGCGGAGTCCTGTTCATGCTGCACATGTCCTTTTGTTTGTCATTCGGTTTAACTCTCTTTCTCTGTCTCTTTACATATCTCACTTATCTTTTTCCTCTTCCTTTTCTTCCCCTCTATAGGCTGTTCTCAGCTTGCTCCCATCAACCTCCTTGCTGCTTCTCATTTTCTGCATTTAAAACTAACCATGTTTCACTGATAAATCTCTTACACTCATTTATCCTCCTGAGGACCTTTGCTTCTCTTCCCAGCTCCTCCACATTCAACTTAAGATTTTTAATTGTTAAACATCCATCATGTATACAGTCCTCTCTAAGTCCCTCATTGTTCGTGGCTGCATGCAAACCACATCTCCAGCGACGGATGGCGGTACTATACTCACTTCAGAACGCCCTGTTTTTCATACAGAAGCAGGCACAAAGATAAACTGATGGACACTTCCTGCTAGCACAATACAACAATTTTATAGAAAATCATGCAAGCAAAGGAAAGCCATTTGAGTCTGGTGGTGATAAAGGATTTGGAGTGAGTGGCACAATACGCAGAAAGGAACATACACTGTCCATTTACAAGTGAAGTTCTTTGTTGGGTGCACAGCCCAGTTTAAGAATGCCCAGGTTAACACTCAGATACAGAAAGAGCCTTTCCATAAAGCTCTATAATGAATGAAACAATGGAGGTTTTCAGTTCTGTGCACCTACATAAGCAGCTCAAACCCAACTACACTCCCTATGAAATCCTGTTGAGAGGAAACTGCTGGAAATCAAGACCAGGTTCAACAGGAGAAAATTCAATTATAAGATTTATGAATATTTTCTATTATTTGATGTACCTGAATTTTGGAATGTCCAAAGTTGGACAAGCACTTTTTTTTACCTAGAGTCCTGTGCTGACATAAAGCATCCCTTCTAGGAATAGTTTTTGTTACGTATGACAATGCCGAGATACATTGATGAGCTTTATGCGTCAGAAGCCTTTCTCCTTGCTTTCCTGGAAGACCTCATGGTATCATAGCAGATTGTGAAGGTGTATTGTTAAGATACACATACTAATAAGAGGAATTACTGGGTTCTGTTCACACTCATCTGGAATACAGAATCGGCTCTTCTACGAAGTTGTTAACATGAAGAATAACAAGGACAAACTCTTGTGGAAAATAATTTGCTTTCTGTACTACTTATTTTTAGAGTAATTTCTTCCTTATGCAACTTGTCCAACTAAGATGCCTTGCAGTATTTAGACAAAAATTTGGTCGTGAAGGCTTTTTTTGTTGTTATTCTTTTGAATGACCTATTAGCCTCACCTCTGTGTTTGGGAAGATCATGGAACAGCTCATCCTAGAAGCTATGCTAAGGCACATGGAGGACAGGAAGGTGATTTGAGACAGCCAGCATAGCTTCACCAAGGGAAAGTCCTGCCTGACCGACCAAGTGGCTTTCTATGATGATGTGACTAGATCAGTGGACAAGGAAAGAGCTACAGATGTCATCTGTCTGGATTTCTGTAAGGCCTTTGACATGGTGGCCAAAACAGCCTTCTCTCTGAGTTGGAGAGATTTGGATTTGATCGGTGGATTGTTCAGTGAATGAGGAATTGGTTGGATGGTCACATCCAGAGGGCAGTGGTCAATGGCTCAATGTCCAGATGGAGATCTGTGACAAGTGGTGTCCCTCAGGGGTCTGTACTGGGACCAGTACTGTTCAATATCTTCATCAGTGACATAGACAGCAAGATTGAGTGCACCCTCAGCAAGTTTGCAGATGACTCCAAGCTGAGTGGTGTGGTCAACACACCTGAGGGACTGGATGCCATCCAGAGGGACCTGGACAAGCTTGAGAAGTGGGTGCCTTTGAACCTCATAAGGTTTAACAAGACCAAGTGCAGGTCCTGCACCTGGGTCGGGGCAACTCCTGCTATCAATACAGGCTGGGGGATGAGGGGATTGAGAGCAGCCCTGCTGAGAAAAACTTGGGGGTACTGGTGGATGTAAAGCTGGACATGACCTGACAGTGTACACTCGCAGCTCAGAAGGCCAACTGGGCTTCATCAAGACAAGTGTGGCCAGCAGGTTGAGGGAGGTGATTCTGCCCCTCTGCTCCGCTCTGGTGAGACCTCACCTGAAGTCCTGTATCCAGCTCTGGAGCCCTCAGCACAGGAAAGATATGGACCTGTTGGAGCGGGTTCAGAGGAGGATGGCAAAAATGATCTGAGGAATAGAACAGCTCTCCGACGAGGACAGGCTCAGAGAGTTGGGGCTGTGCAGCCTGGAGAAGAGAAAGCTCTGGGGAGACCTTATTGTGGCCTTTCAGTACTTAAAGGGGCCGTATAGGAAAGATGGGGACAATCTTTTTAGGAAGGCCTGTTGTGACAGGACAAGGAGTAATCGTTTTAAACTAAGGGAGGATAGATTTAGACTGGATACAAGGAAGAAATTTTTTACAGTGAGGTTGGTGAAACACTGGAACTGGTGGCCCAGAGAGGTAGTGGAGGCCCCATCCCTAGAAACAGTCAAGGCCAGGTTGGACAGGGTTCTGAGCACCTGATCTAGCTGAAGATGCCTCTGCTTAGTGTAGGGGGGTTGGGCTAGATGACTTCTAAAGGTCCCTTCCAACCCAAAGCATTCTATGATTCTATGATTCTACGATCCTATCTACTATGCAACATCATATGTTCCCACGAGGTCTATCTCTGTAGTGTAGTATGGATTTTTAAGTATGTAAGAATATACACTTTTTAAATAAGGCATCTTGTCAGTTCTGATTCCAATGTGACTATGCAAGACAACTCTACCACCTTTAAGCCTTACATTTGCACATTTGAATTTTCAGAAAATCTGCATTATTGTATTAAATTTATTTGATGGGTGATAAGACCTGAACATTGATTTGAAAAATATTTTCTTATTTACATAATATGCTATTTACAATAATTCTGGATCTTTTTTGCTTGATCATCGTGCATATGTGTCGCAAGATCTATGTTCTCATGAGGTTATGCTCTAAAAAGACAAAACCAGACAGAGTATAAGAGGTGGAAGATTCATCATCCCTATTTCACAAAAAATGAGATCCTTGACACATTCAACAGTTTGTCAAGGTCAGATGGAGTAAATCATGCTAGGCACTGATCTCGAGTCTCTGCTGTTGGTGATGCTTAATATGTTAGTACCCAGGCAGCCTTACTACCTCAATTCTGTTGGAGGGTGAAACCGATCAGCTGCTGAGAAAGCAGATTCCAGACCCACCATGAGGAGCTCTGGACCATAAGGCCCTGCATAACTCTGTGCCGGGGAATCATCAGCAAACTTAGCCTTCTGTGTCAGAGCAACTTTGGTGTTGGACCTGTTTGAGGTCTGGCTAATTAATATATTTCTTTGGCATGATAAATAATTTTTCCAAGATAAAATAGGAGAGTATTTTAAGCTGTCTTACTGTCAGAGCCTCTTGACTGGGTTCCAGAGCTCCTTTTTCACCTTTGCATGATGTGTATACTTTATGCACATAAGACACTGAGAGACCTATTGATTTTGGTGAGAACTGCATACCTCAACAAGGACGCAGAAGAAGGGCCAAAGTTCTCAGTGGGATGTGTATCCATGCTTGGCTCTGTTGATTTGAAAGAGCCTTACAGCGCTTCAATTGGTCAAACTGCTCCAGAATCGGGGACCATAGGACTCTGACATGGAGTGTGAAATAGCCTCTAGTGCTGCAGGGACAGTGACTTTAGACAGAGGTAAACAGAGATTCTGCACATGACATGGAGCCACAAAGCACCAGTGTAACTCTTTCTTATGGAGAAAGTAGAGGACTGTAAATAAGGCAGTTGCAAGCTAGGGATTGTGACTTTTTTATTGTTCTCAGGAGCTTAACAAAAATTCAGCTAATATATAAAGTGATCCAGAACTAAAGCGCCACCACCTAGTGCAGGTTTCATCCAGGAGACTCTGTGGCCTGCTGTCTTGGGTAGGGCTCTTAAATTTTGAAATTGTCTCTATGTATCTGCGTCCCATTTACAAAAATGACTGAAGGCGCATCGGCATTTAACACACACTTATTTTCAGCGAAAAGAGGATTGCTTCGAATAAAACAGGAGAGAAAACCTTACAGAAACCTGGGGAACAATCACCTGTCATCTTAGAACAGGGCATATAATAGACAATCTGCTTCAAGCCCTCTGTCACTTCCCCCAAATTTAAATTCAAAGGGAAAATAGAACAATGTTAGTCCTTTTTGCTGCATAAAGACTTCTTTCTACTCATAACAAAAATAAGAAAAGATGGTTATTATATGTATTACTTTGGCAATTTTAATCTACGCTTTCCATTTTTTCTTCCATATCTAGAGGGCTATTGTATGTCCAGTGTTTTCAATGTATATACCACTTAACATATAATGCAAGAAACATACATCGTGCCAAAATCATTTAGTTTTTATTACAACTTTTTCCTTCCAATTTTTCTACTTATAATGAGTGCATAAAAGACCCCTTTTCACCCTATTGTTTTTAGTCTAAAAGCCACTTTATTCTTAATAAAAGGAATAATAAGTGCCAGTGGTAAAATACTCTGTCAATCATTCCAGCACTTACAATTGTGTAACACCTTTCTTTAGGACCTCTTAGAGTGCTTTAGAAAAGATAAAAACAAATAAAATTACAATTACATTTAAATGCAGAATTAAACTAATCAGTTTTAGATCACTTTAATTTCATTACTAAAGGTTGAAAAGAGACAATGTGCCTCTGAAAACCCTGCAATTTGCTGAAAGCTGCAGTAGTCTTGTCCATGCTGATCTTTGAATGAGCTGTTTCAGAAGATCCTCATTAAAAGCAGCCTGAATAGTAGCAGAAAACATCTTCTTTTGCCCTGATTCCCTATAGCTGATATGTTTCATCGTACATTATATACATTTTCCTGTTTTTCTGCTACTTATTGTTTCCTCTGTGTGCACTGGTGTTGGTGGATGAATTATTTCTTGAGAAAAAAAGTAAAATATGGATCCTTCAGTAAATTCTATATTCAGGTTAATTTGAAAGGGTGAGGAGTGAAAACTAGGTGGGTTGAAAGCTCAGTACTGGAGAGGGTCCAGCGGAGGGCTACAAAGATGATCAGGGGACTGGAGCATCTCTCCTACAAGGAAAGGCTGAGGGAGCTGGGCTTGTTTACCCTGAAGAAGAGAAGGCTGAGAGGGGACCTAGTAAATGCCTACAAATAGCTTAAAGATGGCTGTCAAGAGGATGGTGCCCAGAGACAGGACAAAGGGCAACGGGCACAAACTGAAGCAGAGGCAGTTCCAGCTGAACATGAGGAAGAACTTCTTCACTCTGGGGGTGACGGAGCACTGGAACAGGTTGCCCAGAGAGGTTGTGGATTCTCCTTCTCTGGAGATATTCAAGACCCGCCTGGACAAGCTCCTGTGCAGCCTGCTGTAGGTGACCCTGTTTTGGCAGGAGGGTTGGACTAGATGACCCACAGAGGTCCCTTCCAACCCCTAACATTCTGTGATTCTGTCATTCTGTGATTCTGTATGCTGGGAGCAATGCTTAGCTTGCGTACTGCGGATATTTAATTTAGGTTTTGAGATGACAGTTGTTTATAAATTCAGAAAAACAAAGGAAGAGCCAGAATAGACATTATCTAGTGATTAAAAATGCTAGCTCTCTTTACAGTCACTAGTTAAACATGTTTGAGACACCTGAATTAGATACCTATAGGAAGTGTTCCCATGTCTTTTCAAAAGGATCAGTGCAGCTGGTTTTCTTATAGTCCATAATGTAGGTTCTCAGAAAAGCATGTCAGTGGTTCATGCTGTGGTTTGCAGTTATTTTTGGTAGCGGAGGTCTCGTTACAAGTAGATCATAATCCACGGGTTTATGAAACTATATGTTTAAAGTAATGGGAAGGTGACTAAACATAGTCATACAGATGACAAAACTACTGTGCTTTTTTGTTCTGTTTTTTTTTTTACTAACAGAGATATCAGATCCTTGAGATATGCTGCCTTCTTCTCTAAGGGCTCACTTAGATCGTAAAGGAGCAATGATCATCTTAATTTAATGGTAAGAAACCTGGTGAAACAGATTATACCCATTTTCTTTCTCATGACTTAAAGTTCAGCAAGTCTGAGGGGAATTTTTCAGTAGTCTTTAGATGAAACACATAAAACACCGAGGAAAGCTATTAAAACTTGTGCATTATTGGAACAGAAGGAAGTCGTCTGGTCAAATCCCATGAACGAGGCCATGCAAAGCCTGTTGTATAGTTGATCAACTGCAGTAACCATAAATAATTAGGGAGATGCTGATAAGAGCTGACAGTTTTTGGGGGAAGAGTAAATGCAATCTGATCCCAACCTACTACCAACAAAAAATTAAACAGAAACAAAGAGAGTGGAGTCCAGCTGACTTGGGCCTCATGCCATCTGAGAGGTGCTAGGACTTCCTGTCTTACCTCCACTGTTCAAAATGACACAAGTATTCCCTAGGTCCTTTGGAGAATTTTCCAGCCCCGTAAGAACATCTGAAGACACCTCAAAACACAGTTGATCCCTGTATTTAGGCAATGGAATGGTGCTAGTAACTCATGGGAGTTTCCACCTGTACATATCTAAATTAAATTCCTCCATTTTGATATGTTGGTACCACCTTCGGAGCTTAATTCAGTTGCATAAACAGAGATGTCTAGTGTCATTTGAGGATCCTTTGTGTGTCTGAGACATCCAGAGAGGGCTGTTGTATGCGACATGGTGGGTATATGCCCTTCTGGAGCTGGCTGGTGGAGGCAAGGCATATTACCTTGGGCATCTTCAGATGGCACTAGAGGCCTATATTTATGCAACTGAAAGAAGTCCTATATCTCTGTTGATTATGACAGCAACCTAGAAACCTAACTTCCATGCTGTAGGCACTGAAGGCTGATTTAGCTGTCCCAACCTCAAAAAGAAGACGACTCCCAGTAGCAAAGATATACTATTAGGGAGAGAGGGCAGCGTGCTGGAGGCGTGGCCATGCACACCCTTCTGAGCCCCAGGATGTGACCCCTCCTATGTCGCTGACAGGGCCTCCTTCAACAGCTTCTCTCCTCAGCTGCACAGTCTCATTCCCATGTCATAACCTCTGCTACGCTAGCACAACCAGTTGTGGGGCTCTGAAGTAAATCAGAAAGGGAACTGATTCATTTCTGGTGGGTCATTTTTCATGGGGTCCAGGTCCCTGACTCTGTTCACCGTGCAGCTGTACAAACAGTGGTACCAGCACAGGGAAGGGAGGGTGGAGGGAATGAGTGGTGGAGTGTGGGAACCAAGTCTAAGTAGGCTTAAGCAGCTCTGCTGCCGTATGTGTAACCACAGCCCCGGTGGCTCTCAGATTGTGAGTCTGCTCTATATGATTTCCGTTTGCAACTTTCCTTTTGCCTGTTTACCTACAGATCAGTCACTTGGCACCTGTGTTTGCTTCCTGCATTTCTGCTTCTGTTTTTTCTCATGGTCAATGACTGAGCAGTACCATTACTCTGGCAGCAATAAAAAATTGTCATTGGAATTCCTCCAGAAAAGAGCTAGTTGGTGCTCTCTATTTGGCATATGTCGGGGGTTTGCTGCTGTGGGTTCGCTACCATCTTTTCTTTCTTTCAGAGAGTTGGTGCTTCAGGTGGCTGTTGCGTGGGGAATGCACACTCTCCCCATTTTCAGCACGGGGGATGAAATCCCCAAGGTTTCAGCACAGGGATGAAATCAGCTTCTGTCTTCCATGTAAATAGTCTCATTGTGTCATCAGTTAATTTTCATTATTTCCTTTGGCTTCTAAAAGTGACTACTTGTCCTTACAGACATGGTCAACCTGTAGGAAGAGGCAAATTAATTTGCGACTCATTGCAGTAGAGCTCTTTAAAACTTACAGGACTCTCAGAGCAGGAGTCAATGAGATTTAAACACGAGTTTAAAAGAAAGCCTTCACTTAATTCTGTTGTAAACAGGACATCAGTGAAAAACACTACTGTCCACTGTTTATTCAGCACTCGTGCATCAAAATTTTAATTCTTTCACATCTTGTCTGTACAAAATGTGATATCAAAACTTGCCTCTAAACTCAATGAACCACAGTAGATTAAGAAGGAAAATTTCCCACAGAAATTTTATCTATTTTTAAAGTGAGGGAATTAAACACTCTACAACCTCTTTAAACCAGAAAAAGTTCTAAAGACCCACTTTTTAAGATCAGTTTTTAAAAATTGCAACATTGCTCTAAATTAATGTTTACTATTCAAGAAATACTTTAGAGTTGTCAATGTACACATCTTAAAAGTATTCAGTGTGCAAGCTAATGTTTAAATAATAAATTTCTCTATGTACAGCAATCTTCAGTTTTGACTCTATATTAAACAAAGAAGGAAACAGTTATTGAGAAAAGTCAGTGAGTGGAGAAGATAAGTAATAACTTGAAAAAGAAAAGAAAAAATATATGTGATACAGTTATAAAAAAAAAACAAACTCAAACTCCAAACTCTAGGATACTTATTACAACAAAGAGCCAACATAATACTTTAAAGATGCATCTGCACTGTTTTTAACATAGAGACGTAAAAGATTATTTTCTTTAAAAAAATTCTGTATCATATTTGTAATTCTATACAACTTCACAGTATTAAGTAGAATTTTAAAAACTCAAAACATGCCATTTTTATTAATGGTCCATTTTAAAACCACCAAACATTTTGATGTCAATTACTAAAACAAGGTTTAACGCTGTCAAAAAGCATTACTGCTAAAAACAGTCATCTTCTCGGTGTTTTCATCTGCAAAGCATTACGGTTTATAAAACAATTTTAACTTGGAATACGTAAGTCTCTACATGAAGGTTTCCATATGTTAAAAATTTTATTTGTGTGTTTGATTTTAAATTGCTTTGAAAAACAGACAGTTGAGGTTTATAGAAAGGAATCTTTCTTTTAGGAAATAAATGTCTCAAAAGTACAGGGCACCAGCAGTAAAAACATTCTTACCACAAATCAGAAACACATTGTGAAGTGTTTGTCAAGTACACCTTCTGAAACCAGAATTTGTTTCTATTTGCTGGAAAATTGAAAAATCTGTTGTATCTTGGCATGCTTGTTTGGCCCTGTCCCAGGCTGTTCATGCAGCAGTGGCAAGATTGTGCAATAAGGCTTTCAGGACTTGTAAAACTTTCAAGTTTCTCTTCCATTTAATTTCTAACATGCAATGTATCTGCCAATAGTCTGCATAGAACCAGCCGACACTGTTATTTTATGAAGTGAAAAGCAAAAGTGTGTATTCCATGATATTTTATTTTTAATAAAAAGTGAGGTATTTCAAGAAATGAAGACAATTAATCAGCATCTCAGCTTCTGCATGGCACCTAGCCAGAAGCCACCAAGCAGACAGCTGAAGTTTTGAGATTGTTTTTGCAAGGCTAATTTGAGGTGAACTTAGATGGATTCAAGATTTATAAGCACTACAAAGTCTTGACTGGAGCAAAGTTCAACGAAGTAATCCACAGCTCACTCTGCAGACAAAGTGCTGCAGCCGAAACTTCCCTGTGATTTAGTCTACAGTCAATGAGAATTTTCCAAACAGGCAGAAGGAGTGAGTTTCACTGTTTCACTTCAAAGGTCTCCTAATAACTGAGAGGATTATACTCTTTTAACCAGTTAAGAAGGTTAGATGATTTTGAGTGAGTAGCTTTACATTCATCAATAATTTAAAGTTGAAAGTTTAAAGATATCCTGTGCATGCACATCCTTTAACTCCTTCAGGGTTGCAGTGCAATAGATGCACCTGTTTTGTAACGGCATCCAAACCGCTACATAAATGGTAGCTGTTTTTAAATTGCTTTACTGAAACGAAGCTATTGTTAAGTAGATTAATTAAAATGCTTTACTGAAACATTTAGTAAAATTAAGAACCTTTAATCTGTGTCTGAGACTTCCTTCTTTCCCTGCTAAATAAATATATAATGCCCATTTAAGATCATTCTAATGTGAGCTGTGCAGACTTTGATGTTAGTTCCTTTTACCTCTAGCATGCTAATGCCATATGTATATTTTATCAAATTAGAAGTTTCAAATGCTCAGTTCCAGTGACAAAGGTACTGCTGAAGTAAGAAAGCTGAGGATTGTCAAACTGAAATGAAAGAGGTACATGCAGGAAATGGCTATAAATTTCTTCTTTTTACAGGGGAAGACAGGAAATTATACATCATAATAGTAAAAGAACTATCCTTTATCATATCAAGTGGTTCTTCTTAAGTTCTTTTTGCTCACGTTTACCATTATTAGTGCAGTCAGAGAGCCTGGTTAATAAAGAATTACTTCTGCATTATATGATTGTACCTCAAATCTTCTGCAAAGAAGTCAGGGTAACACATGTGCTGTGAATTCTTAAAGAATGGCTGACAATTTATTGAGTTTTACATAGCCTATATTACCATTAGCATTAGCCCACAGAACTACCCCTAAAACAATTTAAAAAAAAACCTAAAAAGACAGAGATGGAATGAGGAAGTGAAGAAAGGGCCATATAGGATTGCATATACTGTATCAAAAATCCCATTAATATTATTAACAATAAAAATAACCATCATTTTATTAATGTAATGCCTAGGAGTCATAATACTTTTTGAATAAAATATCAGAGACAACTGGGAAAGGTAATTACAATTTTGATTGATAGAAGGACCACCCGTATCTTCTATCTACCCGGCAAGATATAATACAAATAAATGGACTTAATTTCTCAAATGGAAAGCTGAAAGAGTGGGAAATGAGTCAAATCTGCTGTGATGACTTTTAGAAATGCTTGAAAACAGGAAATGTTTTCTCTTAGAATGTTTTGGATACAACTGCATCCTGCTTCATCAACATCAGACATTTTCTTCATAATCTCCTATGCATTAAATATGGAAAACCATTTCTGAAAAATGGGAACTATGCTTCTAAAAATCAGAATACTAGGAATACCTGATGTAACATATCACCAACTTTCCTTTCTTAACCATCAAAAAGAATGGAAAGATGTTGATTTTTTGTTTGCTCTGTACATATAAGCTTTCAGGGCACCGACTATCTTATTGACGTGTGTTAGTGAAAAGCTAATAGATATTTGACTGAGAGCTATGATCACACAGTAATTCAAATAAAACTTAAAAAGAACATAATGTCATTAGAAACTCATCTTTGCATTTCTTTTAGGATGCGAAGCATCCCTTTAGCTACTATACAAACTAGATACTGTGAAGGTGAAAAAGTTTTTATGCTCCTGCTTAGAAAAAGTGGTTTTGCACTATGCCATGGCTCCAAAAATATTATCAGAGCTACATATTTAAAACAGCTTTGATAGTAATTGCATAAAAGATGTTTCCAAGTGTTTATATTAAATATCTTTTTGCAATTAGACTTGGTGAAGTCATGCTCTGTTTTGTTTGGTACCTGAGTGGCTCTACGAATCTTGCATTTTTGACTTTTCCTAAGTGCTTAAGCTGTCTTTGTGGCTTATGCCCGTTAATCTTTCCTTGCACCCAAGTTTCCTGTGGTTTCCTGAAGCATTGCTGAGATAAATCTGTTAAAAATTGTGAGACTCAATGGGCTGCAGCCTGAGTATTATGGGTACACAGTAGTTCTGGAACACTTCAGTTGAACCAATAGAGGGTTCAGTGAGTTTAGGGAGATTTTTGCCTGGTCTGACACCTTGCAGGACTGATACCTTTTCATTTTCCAATATACTTGTTGTGCACTGAAGGTTAGAGTATGTTCCCTGGGGCCTGCCTTTTGGGGGATGCATTTCACCCTGGAGAGGTTGCTCGTATTTTAAATGTTTTGATAATTAGATGTGTTTCCTTCCAGAACCTTTAAAAAGAATCTGAGATTTCATTTTCCTTAATGATGTGCACAAAAATAAACCGGCAGAACTGAGTTGCTAGCCAGGTAAATGGGGTGGGGAAATAACAAAAAAGACAGATATAGTTGGCTGGGTAAACAAATCTGGAAGCAGTGACTTAATACACACATGTTAGTGCATCATAAGTGCCACTCGATGTATTTGTTTGATTTCGTTATTACTTTCCACATGGTTTGTTATGTGTTTTTCAGTTTAACTGGGACAAAACCAGCACTTCACGTGCTGAGAAATCAGCTACAAAGGCTGGGTCATCTGTTGGTCTGTGCTGAAGGATCTCTTCTTCACAGGATGCTCAATGTGATGTGACTCCTCAAGGGTGCACGACAATCACTCCTACAGAGCGGAGTTTTAGGCTGGGTGAATGGGAGTCCCTGTGAGCAGCACTCATACATTTTTCCCATCAGAAGAATGTATAATAGGGTTTTTCATCTGAGATTTCTTAGGCATTCTAAAATGTTACTTCTTTATCGGTGGGTGGTTCAGCCTGCTTGATACTGCGACTGCTTCCTTAACCAATGCTTGACTGCATCACACAAGTGCTGTGGGTTTTTCTATTATTAACACAGTCCTGCACGGTGCTAAACAAGACAGCCAGTGGGAATTGGGAATGCTGGGCACTTCATGAGACGTGCTCAGCACCTTCCAGTACTGAGCCCTAAATAATGGTCAGGAGTTAAAGCAGCATACTAAATTTCACAGTCATCTTCATAATCAGGCAGGGGGAAAGGTCATGATATATCCACCAATTCCTTAACACTAGCGAAGCTCCATCTATATGTATGAAAAGCAACAAAATGTAGTGTAAGAAATGTACTTTAAAAAATTGATCTAAGGACTGTAAAAGCACTCAAAAGTCTTTTAATATGCATTATTTTGCAAAAATGGTTCTATAAAATATAGATAGCTAAGAACAGAATGTATATAATAATTTATCTATGGCATGTTAATCTGAAATGAGAAAGTTTGTCATATATTCAATGCAAATGAAACAATCTTAATCTATGGGAGATGAATATTTCAATACTTTCACAAATAATTGAGATTATATTGTGGTATCTAGTCAGTGATAACTTCAACACTTGAAATAATGTTCTTTCCATATGAAATATTTTTATATTTAGAATGAACAGGAAGGAAAATAATCAGTCATAGACATACAGTATAAACAGTTCCCTGGTATTAATGTTATGTTTAAAATGTTCTGACAAACAGTAGCAGGATTTTTTTCAGGTAATTTCTGTGATGAAATTTCTGCAGCCCTTATGTAGTCAATACTCTCACTGAAACCAATAAATGTGTTTTTAAAGGAAGATGTTACCAGCTTTTTAAATATAACTGTTTAAATTTATCCTCTTAAACCACATCAGTCATTCTAGGAGATAAGCAGTGCTCTGTTAAATAGACTCAGTTTGGAGCAAGTAGCCCTCGCATACGATCCAGCTGCTGACTGGGATCAGGAGTGGACTGAGTCATGAAGGAATTCAGCATTGAATATGTAAGGGCAGCACAATCCTGATCAGCCACGCGTGTACTCATTTCAAGTTGCCAACTACACTGCTGAAATGCAGTATAGTATTTTGAGCTCTTAAGCTCTTTTCCAAATTTAATACCAGATATTAGCCTTACTGAAATGAATGGGGAATGAGATAAAGTATGAAATTACCCTTTTTGAAAAACAGTTCTTAATTCCTTTTACGATGTTCACCACCTTTTCTTCAAGACGAACCATAAAAAAAGAAAATCTATAACAAGGGACTGTAAGCTTTTTCCACCCCAAAATTGGTGAGTACTGTAGAATCAATATATTTGAAAATCTTTAAAATGTTATGAATGTTTTTGTCTCTAGAGTTTATCTCTTTCACCTGTCTGAAGCACTGTGACTGCATTGCATCAGATGAGACCGAGTGCACCTAGAGGGTTCACTGATGCTTGGGACAGCTGAGTATTTCATACCTGTCCATCTCTACAAACAATCCACAAAAATTTAAAACAGAAAGAAAACCCGCTGCTGCCATTCACCAAGAAGTCTATTATGAATCCCTAGGTGGCATGGAAAGCATTTAGACTCATTTCATTCACATGTCAGGTAAAGACTTTCATTTACAAGTGAGATGAATGCTGAATAATGGATCTTTTGAATAATGTAATTAAGAATTCATTAAAGCAGCCCTTAAAATAAAATCTCCAAAACGCAATGCATGTATATTTCCCCTCTCTAATGTACTAGAGGATCAAATGAATGAACGGGACATAATATAATACTGATGTTTACAAAATTTTCACATTTAAATTAGATGAACCCTCAGTATAATACAATATGTAATTTTTAATGGCTTCTGAATAGGAACAATTTGGAGTCTTGAAAGAGACTGGTGTCCTGTTAGGAGGAAAATGAATGTATCCAGACTAGTGATAATCTCTCTAAGTCTGGCTTTTGCAATATGTGTTTGCTTGAAAACCTTGACTCCATTGAAGTCTATGGAAACTCTCACACTGAAGTTTCTATTGAAGTCTATGGAAACTCTCACACTGAAGTTTCTCTCACCTGCAATGTTTACACAACTGTTTTGAGTAAGCAAGAACGAAAAAAATAAAAGCTGATATGGACTTGTGACCTAGCTTTCTGATTTCCTGCAAAGCAGCTCTCTCCTGTGAAATGTCCTCCAAGACTTTCTGTATTTGCCGCTTACCCCACCCAGTCACTAAGGTGATTTTGCCTGAATTGCGCGTCAATCAAGAAAGTGCAGAATGTGCTTGTAAGATGCTATTCAAACAGGCCCTGAGTTATACACCTAGCATCCATCTAGGGATAGCCTAACTAGGAAAAATAAAGTCATCTGAATGCTCTGGGAGTGTATTCCCCATTCTTATCAGTGGGAAATCTGAGACGAAAATTACAGTGTGCAGGATCATCACTGCCAAAGTCAGACTTCTTCCTGCATCATCCCCCATCCAGTCCATGAGCAGGACAATATCCAGCACCAGGATTGTAAAACAAAGCTTTGGCCTTTTTCCACGCTTAGCTTGAATTTGAAGGTGAATTTGGACTATTAGAGGGTAAAGACTTCATCCAATTTGTGCACATGGATAAGTGCAGAGGGACAGAACTGGTTTCATGGGCCTTGACCTCTGGCATTCAAGAATAGGAGTGTCAAGGAAAAAATATATTTTCAAGGATTTAATGATGACAGAAGCCCTTGATTATGCAAAAGTGACTAAAATCAGATTGGAAGTTAAATGTCTGACCAAGAATCTAAGCACACAAGACATTTATGTCACTGTTGAATGGCTTAGACTACATGCCTAACTTTTACACAGCCAGGGTTAGTTAAGATGAATTTCATTTAGGTTTGTCTTCAAACAAGAGAAAAAGGGTGAGGAGTGGATTGAAGAAGCTGTTATGTTGACACAACAGGAGTATCCCAATATAAAATGGGGAAGGGTAACGGCCTTGACTACATAGGCTTATCTGATGCAAATGTCCTTCTGGTACTCCAGTGACTTCTCAATTTTTGTAGAAAGTGTAGTTTACAGAAATCAGGCTAGATAGGACCAGAAGGACTTAGTTCCCCTGTTCTTTATTACAGATACTCTGCAAAACATTAGAGGTCCTCAGCAACCCAGAGAATGTTGACCTGCATTTTAAGAGTGAAGTTTTACAGCCCAATAAATGTTTTCACCTATTCTGAGGCCCAGTTTTGAAAATCTGTCTCTATTGTACCACAATAAGTATGTAATCACAGTTCTGCAGCGATGGTGACAATCCTTTATATTACTTCTTTTATCTTTACAGAAACATATGCAGCGATGCAGGAGCCAAGTCCATACTGCCATCAGTATTTGTAGTAATTCTGAATGAAAAACTTGCCATTTCAGCAACCTTTGACTATTTTGTCCATCAAGCTTCTCAGACTTTGAGAAGTCCCTATATAGACGTGAAGCACAATCTCAATACAGAGGTCACCCAGGTGGCACACACAGGAAAAGAAGTGAACAGGCTTCATTTCAACAGCCCACAACTACACGCTTGTTTTTAAAGAGCCAAACTTGGCAGAGATATTATCACACTTGTTGCTGGAAAAAATCAAAAGATTTCAAGTACACAATGGTTTTTCTAGGTCTTCAGATAAAAATCTTTCAAAATAAAACCAACAACAGTTGACATTATAGCTAAATTACTTTACCACATGTGTCAATATGTGGCTTCCTGAATGTTTTTGAAAGGCTTATTCAGTTGTTTACAAAGAAGACGATCGTCACTCCCACAAGATGCAGGTCAGTGGAAATCCTCAGTTGATGTACTGGTGTGTGAAGCCTCCTGAACCTGACTTTCCTCCATACCTTTATCTTTCTGTCATGTATCAGCTGAGTCTGTTTAGCATTGACCGCCAAATTTAACACGATCTATTTTACCCACTTTTCAAGAGACTAGGAATGCTGATGGATATGACAATTACATCTCAGCAGGTTTGTGGAAATTTCCAGCAGTCACTTTTAAACTATTTTAACTGAGCAGCTTGCAGTTATCAGACCATATTCAGCTTTTCTGCCTGCACAGCCAGTCACTGAACTTCTCTTTTCTCCTGCTGCTTTCCTAGTGGAGCATGCAAGCATACTGCAATGCTAAATTCACTACCTTTCATAAAACACCTTACTAAGTTGTTCTGAGAGAAGATACTACAGAAGCAGAAAGTTTTCTCGTTGCAATGTCACTTTTGGTGGGTAGAACAGTTGTGCAGTGAGAAATTTGAGAGGAGGAGGAGAAGTGTCAGAAGGAAGGTAGACAGCTGCCAACACAACCACTTTCAAATTGCTCTTCTAAGTAAGACAAAGCAGGTCACTCCTTTAAATCATTCCTGTCACAGAGAAGTCTTTGCCATTGCTATGTAAGAACCTTAAGGTTATAACATTGCTATGTTGGAACCTATGGACCCTGCGGCGCAGTCCACGTGAGCTTAATGGGTGATTCTGCCCTGAAGGGTAGAGTCCATCGTTTCATTAGGAACTTACAAAAAAGGCTATATTCAATGGCAGTACCCCGATGTCACTTGTAGTTAATCAATTGCCATGTGTGCCAATCAGAATAGGTTGAGCTACAGGCAACTCTTTTTATTTATGGCTAAGAGACTGGGAATAGCCTATGCAGCTGGGAAGCCAAGCAGACCCAAGGATTTTCCACAAGCCAGCAGTGAAGGAGGGAATTTATTGAGGAAGAAACCCCAGAGCAAGAAATTAAAAAAAATAAAATAAGGCAGTGATATGTTTTACATTACAGAATTTCTCTTGGTATGGGTATCAGTTTCTGAATATTTCAGCAACATTGCGTCTCATCTCTCATCTACATATCCATCGAGAAGTGTTCAGCAGAATTTGCCCTTTGTTCTGCATCACCGATTTAAACTGACTTGCAACTCACTGCCATACTTGGACCTTGAAAACTGAATACGCTTTGTGATGATTTTAGAATGGTCTAATCTTTACTCCTGTCAAGCTAAAATGCAGGATTATCATATGAAACTTTTTCAAATGTCCAGATTAATCACACATGACACTCAATGTTTTATTCTACCCAATAGGGACAATCTGTTTTATGCATTATTGAGGGTAAAGGGGTTATTTAGCAATTGAATTCTATGATTTGTGACACTTGTTTTGAATTACACATCATCTTGTCCTGGGAAACCGCTAAAAATAAGATGTAGTGCCATCTCATCAAGAGGCATCTACTTTTGCCTTCCTTTCATGAACATATATCTATGTGTATATCTATGTTTACATATACACATCTATATAAAGGAATGTATTCTTGCCTATTTACTCATCTAAGCAGTAGGAAGTATACAATGCATTTTACACTGGCTTGATGTTTTGATACAGGGAAAGTCAGAGCCAAGTGCTGATATCCAGAATGAGACACTTCCAGCTGTTCGCTTCAGCGGTCATATCAGCACACTCTCAATTGCAAACTTATGAGGTAAGTGCTGCTTGCATTTTAAATTTATCTTCCTTTAGAAATATGGATGACAATTCCCATCATTAAATTGACAGGGTTCTACGCAGACACCAAGTTCTCCATACACTGGTGGCTGAATCTTTAACTATTAGGTTATACTCTATAATACAGTTATTACTAAACAAATGCTAAAATAATGGTTCCTTAAGTGGAATAAATGGAACAGTTCCTTAAGTTTCTACAGAACATTTTAATTCCCCAGTTGCCCAGATTCTTCTTCCACAACTTTTAGCATGAATTAAGAGGCAGAAGACTGCTCAGTCTGGCCAAGTCATGGCTTGAATGCTTCTGCAAAGAGACTGAGGACTGAGAATATTTATATATTACATATCGTGGAATTAGTTACTGTATACATATCATGCTTTAAAGAATAATCTGCACGTTGTTTGACTGTTAGATTTCTATTTTTTTTTGCATATTTAAATATACGCTATGACATAGCAAAGCAATGAAACCTATACCCATCTGTAAATTGTTTGTCCTGTGCAGTTAAAAAGACATTTTCAACATTTTTATGGTTTAGAAATCACTAAATAACAGTACATCGAAAGATTCAGACCAACTTATCACTTAAGTGCGAACTTTCTTTGACCATCTGAACAGTTCCATCATGGGAACAAACTATTCCAATGTTATTGTCTCTCGAAGTGTTATCAGTTTACTGTGACAGACTGATGAATTGCAATAGGGATCGTGGAACTTTTGCTGGACAATTAATACCTCAGTAAAATCATCTCAGCTACATTTAAGGCCATTTTGCTCTCATTCAGACAATATACTTCTAGAATATGTAGTGTGGTCTCTTGCAACAAGGTCCTTAAAGAACAAATAAAAAAGATTTAAATATTTGCTGTAGGTAATATGATGAGTATTGTCAACGAGACAAAATGGTTATCCCTAGACAAGGGGCTGAAAACCTTAAAAATCTTATGAAACACTGTTTTCTCCTGATTTTTTTCCCCATAACCTCATTTTCTACCCCTTCTTCATTTCTCAGTTGTTGAAAGAAAAATACAAAAGAAATGTTCATATAGATAACCAGTAGGGTACCAGAAAGGACCTTTTTCAGTCAGAAATGGTGTAGTGGCCTCTGGATAATCAATTGTCCCTGCAACACTTTAGGATTTTTCATGCACTGAGATGCAAACTGAGCAATTTCTTCTTTTTTTTTTTCCCCTATATAGTTTGTTAATACTGGAAAGGCAATTGGACAGTGGGGCCTCCTCATTCTTGGCACTATTTCAAAAGCAACTTGAAATGCCCTGACAGCAGTTCTTCTCACAAAGTAACGTTAAGGTTGTGACACAGACCAACAAAAGGCTGACACACCGTCGTTAGCTTACCCTGTTGTGCTTAGGTAATGGTGGAGCCTCAGATCTGTGTGTGATGTTAGCATTATATGTTCTTCAATAACAAGGCACCAGAGGATGAAATGAATGTAGAATGTCGTCTGCAAGAATGATTTTCTAAGTTTAGGCTAGCTTCTTTCTTTAATATTAAGGACTAACTCTGCATTAATTATACAAAACCATTGATAATAAATATATTAGTTCATCAGAGATGGTCAGTATTCAAGTGTAATATTTTTAAAATGAGTAAGTTCTGCAAAAATGCAGCAATAAAGTCACAGAAGTATTCTTTTACAGAGTTATCCTGATGTATTAAAAATCCTGGCCATGAGCTGGCATCCACAATCAAATTTCCCACCTGTCCAGCAGTGTTCAAAACTGGGATTTTGTTCTAAATACATTTCTGGTTTTAACTAACCAAAAACCCACTATAAATTGTTTCCCTTATAAATTTCATGGGACAGTTAATCCAGATCTGGAATTTTGGGGCTGAGTTTCACCACAGCCATGGTAAAATAATAAAAATAATTAGATGGAGTACAGCACAAGTAATACCCTCATATTTTTGCAAAATTGGCTAATATCAATCACTGTATAAAACGCTCCTGCCTGTTAATGCTTTGCAGTTTCCACTGTCTGTAAAAAGAAAACTCATATGTTTCTTCGTAAAGCCAAAGAAAAATTGGCTCCTCAAAGATAACAAACTCAGTGTTTTTACACTCTCCAGTTACTTTAAATCAAAGTATTAACTGTGCTTCTCTTCTTACATTCACTGTGTTAGAGTGCAAAGTTTTCCCCAAAAAAACTTTAACTCTGTTATTTTTTATGCAATTATATAAGCATGTTCAAGAAATGCAATTTTGCAAGCTTTTAGTTGAACTCGTTGCTTTGAGACTAGGATCACATACGGACTTAAATTTTCTGGATCGGATAATGATAACTAAACATAGCTCACCAGTGTGTTGTTTTTCAAAAAGGGGAAGGATGCCATTCATTTCACTGCCTGGTCTTAGGTGGTTTAATAGTCATTTGAGGTCCTGTGTCTGGGAAGAAAAATCTCAGATCTTTCAAGAATCACCTTCTTGGAACCTTCCTTTCTTCTTGTGTTAACACTACATTATGTGAATGAGATATAAGCTTTAATTCCTGGAGTAGGCACTCATTGTTCAGAAAATTTGCGGGCAGAACAAGTAAAATTTGCTTTGTGAGCTCCCTGTGGGAACCAAATTGCAAGGTCTGTCTTCTCCACAAGTGGAAATAGCTGGCATGGTATTATCCAGTTCCTGAGACAACATTTCACCCTTTCTTTTTATCTCTTTACCCCTTCCTCAGAAATCTTGCCCAACCTATAGCAAGCATCTTTCATCTGTGACTCTTGATCCCAAAGCAATTGAGAATAAATGCTGTTAAAAAGAATATCACAGAGTATCCTGTAGGATGCGGTCCTTTAAGATAGGTCCATCACGGGGGATATGAGGGTATTTTTCTTTGCTCAGGGAAAGAAGAAGTTAGGTTGGAATTTGTCAAATATTGACACCTACAGCTGTGCAAGTCCTCTTTGGCTTCATTTACAGTCAGTGGAGGGAAACTGGCACTTCTAGGGTGCAATTAATGTCATCCTTGGGTAGAGGTCTCAAGTTAGTGAAATGAATTCTCCCCTTTCATTGCCACCTAGGACAAGTTCAGATTAATTCGGATCCCACCTGAAGCTAGGTGGATAATTTCCACTCTTAAAAGTATATAGTCTGCCCTCAAATCACAATTTTAAGTAGGAACTTCTGAAGTTATGTCAGAGATGCAAACTTTTCAAGAGTTATTATTTTGCATGTAAATAACCTTGAAATCACATAAATGGCACCCTTCAACAGCACCAGTGTTCAAAAATAGTTTCTCACATAACTTGGACCCCTCAGATAACTGAGACAAAATCAGACATGGATGCAGTGGCTAATCAGAAGCACAGGGGTTATTAAGGTATGTAAAACACAGCACAGGGGTTTGGGGAAAAGGACTTGCTGGAAAAAGCATAAAAGAAAAAAAAAGAAAAATGGTCTCCCTGCATCATATTCATTGTTGCTTATAATCATCTCTGCTGAAGCACAGTCTTACTTGTTTGTTTTAGAAATAACCCCTGGTTCGTGCATAAGAAAATATATTAAGTATTCTAAAAATGATTCCTTTTCTTCTCTATGTAGCAGAGAGTCAGGGGTCATATTCTCAGCTGCTGTAATCCCCATGGAGTTATTCTCATTCATTATTGAAATGGGATAGATCCTGGGCTCACATAAGCTGGTGTAGCTGTATGGAAGTCAGTGGAAATGTGTTAGATTTATTAGTAGATGAAAACCTGGTCCTTGAAATGCAGTAATTAGGACTAAGCTGGCACTCCAGGCCAAATTATTTTCAGTATTTAGCAATATCTGGCATTTTCTTTACGAGGCTGTCTTATTGTCATTCAGTGTACCTAAAAAGAAAAATCCCTGCAGTAGTGTTGTAACAGTGAGTGGCAAAAAAACCAGCTTCAGTGTCTGCTTTCACTTTTTGCTCAAAATGATTTATACACTAGTCTGTTTGAGGACTATGTTTTGCCATACAAAACATCTCCTCTGTTGTTTAGTAACAGCAGCAGATTCTGTGGCACAGTTTTTTAAAATATTTTTTAACATTCAGAGGTACTATAGTGCGCAGATATCTCAGTGGAATAATGCACTGGTGCAGAGGAGCACTAAATCAAAAGATAAATTGAGTGTAACATCGATTATGTTAGCTATGCATAGAAATATATACATTTGATGGTCATTATGACACATGAATGTTCAAGACGAAAAGTGAAAAATACATTTCAGGTTCTGTATATGTGGAAAACTGACAATGATCTGTAATTTGCATCTAGCATTAAATTCTATAAATCTGCTGGTGTTTTCAGCATTGAAAGCCTGATTCTAAATGGAAAGGTCATTATCATTATTAAGTTTTATAAGAAAATCAGTACGTGTACTAGTATCTATTTAATAACTGAGACATCATGAATGTCAGACTTAACACACTTTTCTGGGTGCTAATAACTCTTTAAGTGTACCCTTGACTCAAGTCGAAGGCAGTATTGGAAATTTTATATTATCTGAACTGCCTGGTAGCATTTAAAAATACTTCCATAACAGGTAAAAATATAGTGACTTCACACAACTTTACCTAATTTTGCTCCTGTTTCAAAGGTTAAGCTAAACTCCTTGCTCCCCCCTTGTATAAGAACTGAATGTGCAGGCAGCTGAGTCACAACGGACCTGTCCTACTTAACCATTCCCTCACTTTTATTGGAGCATATTGTGCTTCCTGAGAAAAGTATATGTCAGTAATGACAACAAAATGAAGCCTTTTATACCTAAAATATGTGCCTGGCAAAACAATATTTGTATCAGTGTCAAAATTTCTTTTTGAAATGTCTTAGTGAAATGGTGCTCTCTAAATATAAAATAAGTATTTATTCAGCATTTTCTAAACTTTTGTAATTCCTGCATTATATTATCTCTAATACAAGTCCAGTAGTAACTTGATACAGCTTGTTTCTTTTTTTTATTAGATATTTAAATTGAAAATTGGAAGATGTAGTTTCTATTAATGAGTTTTGTAGGGGTCTTTTAGTATTACGTCCCTAGGGGAGTTCCTTACTTGATGTGAAGTCCTCATAAGAGGTGCTTGTGCACTTGATTAATTCATAAATGGTGTTGAGGGCTGCATAGTTGCACAACACTTGTTAAATCATGGAAGTCTGCTATTTCTCTGTACAACATATTGCCAGTTGTGATGCCTGTATGATGCACCTAACAACTCTAGAAGTCCCATATTTTCCAGGTATTCTCATCTGCACAACATTCATCTCCTGTGGTAAAGGTCAAGGTCCCTTGGCAAAGTTTATATTGGTTCTGAAGCAAAATAGACAAAGGGAATATTCAGTCTGCTGAAAAAATAAGATCAAGAAAAGCAAATAAGTAGTCAAAAACATCCAAAAGTCTTGCATTAGTGATGAGTGCTTTTAGCAGCTAATACTAATTCAATATTGATCTACATAAGAAGTGACACTACAAATGTATTGATATCTGTAGATTTTTACTCAGACTTCGGGACAAGAGGCAAGGCTAGTTACAAATGCCTATGAAGTTTGCAGTAATCTTTTCTGATTGATAAAATGTAAGTCTATTGGAGGAAAGACCTGTGAATACAAGTCCAAAATTTCCTCCAACTAATTGGTGTAGACTAGGAGCAGGGTATTTTTAATGAAGACAAGAGCACTGACCACTTACCAACATCATCTGAGAATGCACCAGTATTCAAGGGCTACAGTTAACAAACTGGTTTGCCAGGATATTCAGGGCAGGAAACAAAAATGCGCAAAACCACTGCTGTAGCACACTCGTCTGAAAGCCAGACTGTTGTTAGCTACATACTGCAATATAAAAGTGGACTTTATTTATTTATGTGCAAGCAAGATGACAGTTGTTAACAAATCATTTTACTAAACACACCATTCTTTTGAAAAACACAACTTGTTCCATATTGTTACTGTTGATACTATTATGGAAGCTCTGTTGTCCTATGTGTGTACAAAGGCATAAAAACACATGGACAATCTTTTTCTTCAAGGCAGTATGCTTTCAATTTTCTTTTCATGAAGGAACCAGAAGAAAATATCCGACTCTCTAACTTTGTCCCCAAAGAACTTTATGTCAGAGGAGCATACCTGAGGTTCTCACTTCTTATCTGCAAAATACATCCACTATATGTAAATATGTCTTTTTTTGTAAAATGCATAAATGATTCTTAAGGCACAAAATGAAAGGTAAGTTGCTGGGTTGATTACTAATTTCTAATGTTTCTGTTTTTTTGGCCATTCACTTATTTTTATATTATTGTGAGACAGGGAATTCAAGAAAATACGGCAGCACCCCAGCAGTATTTAGATGAAAGACAGAAGTTCAGCATGGCCAAGACTCCAAGTCATTATGTGCCAATGGGTCAGATCACCCTGGAAATATGTTTCCAGACTATGCTATTTGTCTCTCTCTTCTTTTGTCATTAAAATGTTTAATTTTGAACTTGGTTTTAATCTGGACTCAGCTTCTTTTCCTGGTCTAATTAAGCACAGGAGAATTTTGCAAAATGTAGGTTTCTTTCTACTCCACTTTTCAGCTACTTGTGAAACAATGGGATGCTCAATGTGGTCAGCTTGGTTGTAAATTGTGCTAAAAAAAAGAAAAATGTCCTGGCACCGACAGTGCTAAACTAAAAAAACTACATTAGATACTTTACTTTGAGGATCTAATACACAAGCAAGATCAGTTAAAAAGTAAAAAAAGTTTTAAAAAAGAAGCCAAAATTGATAAATGAAATTGAAGTAGATCCAACTCTTTGTGTCAGAAAATGTGAAAGCCAGCTAAATTGCAGAGGCTACGTTCAGGTAAAGTCTGAAGGATGGGCCTGACTTTGAGCTTGTGAACAGCTGGTCTCTCAGGTGAGATCACTCAATTGCTTGGAGACTCGTATGTGAATAAGTTACGTCACTGAATCAAGGCCATTTTGCAAGAAGAATACAGTGTCAGTGTGTAACATCTATGCTCCCCAGGAAGGAACTTTTTTGTGTGGAAAAGAAGTGTTGTTACAGAGTCTGTGTATGATCGGGCTGCACAGTGTTCTTTGTTTCAACCCACTAGGGTGCTGTCTTTTCCCATATTATTATTATTGCATGCACTGCAGTAATTTAACATCTCAGAAAGCTAATAGTTCTCTTTAAATTGTAGCCTGCATACCATTACTGAGAGTTACAGCAGAGTGCAAAGTCTATTTGCACACTACACAAGCTTTAGTGAGGTTTTTTGCAAATCAAAGAACATCAGTGGAAAAACACTTCATGCCCAATGTCTCAGAAGCACAGGATCAAGTTCAGCCTCTGAGGTATGCAAAGGAAAATCTCTTTGCAATTGATGGGTGACAATTCTGCTTATATCAGTAATGAGGTACCAAATATAGTCTATTACATAAATAGCACCATAGATGCTTCAAAGAGGGGCAGAGCACAGTCCCTATTTCATCTGCAATACGAGACACACCAATTGTTTGCCACCTCAATAACATCAAGAAACTTAAAGGATCTTTGTGTAGGAATAGTAGTACACAATGAGGTGTATCTGACACTACACTGACAGAATTACACCCCTATCAGAAAATAGAATTTAATGGGGGAAATAGGCAAAAATGCTATTTTACTGCTTTACTGCTTCTTCTTAAAGCTACTGTAGTACAATTTAGTTGTAAGGACATGTGTGGAAAGCTATACCATGGACTAAAGAGAGCTTACAGTTTGCTGTACACACAGTACTCTGTGATTCCAGGGTGATCCCGTTATGCATGTCCAAGCAGTGCAGTCGGGATGCTGGCTCTTGTTCTTCTGCTAATACCGTCTGACATAGCGCCCTGAGGGGCCTGCTGGAAGGCTGGGTGTTGCCGCACTCCTCAACGGTCAAGCTTCAGTTTTCCGTGTCACAGTATGGATGGAAGATCAAGCAAAACATAGCAAGGCTTGCACTTAGCAAAATAAAAAGGAGCTGACATCCTGCTTAACTGCTTCCGCAGAGATCCAACAGAGAAATGAGCACAATTTAGAAACTTCAAGGGCAAAAGCAGAACTATGGTCTTTACGTTGACAGAATGGGGCCATGATTCTGCCCCAAATTTCCATCAAAACAGAAAAGTGGAGGAATGTAACAATAAATGATTATTCACATTACAGTATAGCCCTGACATGGACACCGGACAGTCAAGACTGATGGCCAGGAGAAGGCTTCAATAGCTGCTCAAATCAGTTGTCCAGGTGCTGTGATCTGGGATCAGCACACAAAGAGCTGTGCTTCAAATACAGTGAGCTCTGTTTCTGTAGAGCTTTGAAGTTTACTATGTGGTCTAGACGCAATTGGTAGTAAAAAAAAAATATCTCATATCTTCAGTTTCAGTGGTTCTCCAGCCTACATTCAAGGTTAATTTGTCAGTTGTATACCGAATGATATAGCAGTTCTGAAACATTCTTGAAAAAAACGTCACATCATAACTCTTCCGGTTATTTATGCTGCCATAGCTAAACTGTTCTGGTATGTGTGCTTAGGGTGAATCCAGGTTATTAAATCAGTGTGCTGCGGAGATTTTGTCTGGTTCCAGCTTGGTTTGTACTTATGCTTGGACACTTGCAATATGCACTAGAGATACTGCCAGTAGACTGAGAAGTTTCCCTCTTGGTGGAGCTGCAGCTGAAGCCATGCCCAGGAGCAGCCCTCTAACATGTCCTGTTGTGATGTGGACACAAGGCCTTCCAGCAAGCAGCTCCCTCTGCACGCAAGCTGTGTGCCTGGGCCAGCCGCGCACCTGGAACAGTCATTGCTGTAAAGCTGTTATGCAGGTGTAGGGTCCTAGAGCCAGAACACATCTTGCTAAATCAAAGCCTAGATCTTTCATCTCTGCACTACACCTTATGACAACCTAAACATGTCCATAAAGCCAGTTCAGGTTCCTCAGAACTTCAGTCTGCAGTGTAGAAAATGTGTTGGAGTATGGGAATGATCTGGCAATTACCATCATTGCTGTTGTATCACTTTTGCCTGCAATTATCTAGAATTTCCTTTCGGGAAGAGCAGAGGGGGAATCACATTCCGCTTCCAGTTGTCCTTTCCTACTTTGCCAGGCTATATAAACTTGCCTGTAACCACAATTGAGTCTACCTTTGCTCATTCTCACTGGCTAGCCCCTGATGGTTAAGACATTGGGGGTTTAGCCTCAAACTGTCAATATTTTGTATGTGACTGAGCAAGACAATATGTCTATGTTAACATTAGCAAATAGTATGGTGCAAAAGGATCAGATCTCTAGAGTAAACCAGTTGATTCTGAGGACCTAAATTCTTCGTTGTACACACGCATGTATTTTTTTCTTCAGATTAGCCCTAGTTTGGTTGCATGGATTGACCTCTCTTTTGTGGCTGAAGAACATTAGGTGTGGTCCTGGATGCGTCTCGGGGGACAGTGTAAGTTATGTAGTCTTTGAAGGTACCTCACATCAACGGTAGCACCCAGAATTTTGCTTTGTAGAAACTTTTGTGTCTTTGCTGACACTGGTCTTGGTCTGGATGAGAACAGTTGGGTTAGGCAGTCTGTAAATGCACAGAAATTTATCCCTCCATCCACTGCTCTGAGCACCGGTAGGAATGCCAGGAAAAGCACAAGAGGACAACCAGCACTTGGACTAGTTATAAGATTATGAATCAGAGACTTTGGTAGTGCAAATGGCAGCAGATAAATGGAATCGTAATCTCAAAATCTTTCTTCTCTCAGACAAAATATCCAGTTATCTCAGATCATTTATTTTGACAACACCAAAAACTGGAAAAAATGAAACTGAGGGAGTGAAAGCCAAGTATTTATTGGAAGATAAATATTTAAAGTATCTTGCAGCTTCCCATGTGTATTTTCCTCTTCCACCAAACATTCTCTGTTATAGCCAGTTTTTGGCAACTCTCAATTGCCAGTACTGGATTACAGAAAATTTAATCCAGTGTGAGTGATAATCCATCCCAAAATGCACAGTTTTTTCAACACATAGTGGAGAAGGGAATGTCCATATGCCTAGATGTCTCAGAGTGTAACCAGTCAGTCTATTACAGAATAAGATTAATCAGATAAACTTTTAATTTGTCCAGGAGAGAATTTAATTCTGAAGATGAAGCAAGAAACACAAAAATGCAATGGGAAAATTCTTGGCTCTCCTAAAGTCAATGGGAGCTTTCAGAGGAGCCAGGACTTCATCCTGTATGTTTTGTTTTGCTTCAGATGTCAGTTACCTGCATACAACATAAATACGATGTGGTCAGAGAAGTGTACAGTGAATGGCTGAAACAGTTAACAAAATCAATAAATGTGGGGAAAGTAGATGAAAACATAAGCCAGACTGAGATATTTTTTCCAGACCAAGATTTTTAAGTCTTCTGTATTTTGTCATTTGTTAAACCACAAATAGTTATAAACAGAGCTGCAGTTCAGAGGGTCTTTGTTTCTAAGATAAACAAGGTATAGGGCATAGCTCTGTATGTCAGCCAAACATGACTATAAGTTACAAAAATGATATATATGTATAAAAGAAGTGTCAGACCCTAATTGAAAAATTGTATTTGGACATGGACAAATATAAGGAACACACTTAACTCCAGAAAGGCAGTAAGTATTTAACAGAAAATAACCCAGGCAAAATTAATGCATATATTATACTGTATCTATGAAATTAATTTAATTCAATATACTGAAACTCAGAAACTTGGGAATTTTGCATCATTTAAGTATCACTATTCATACTAGTGTGTCTGCCCTAGTTGAAAAAACTATTATGAACTTATGCAACTTTTAGTTTAGCTAGATCTAGGAGCAGAATAGCAGACTGTATCAAACTGGATTAAATATACAGCAGAAATTCTGTTTTTTAAGAGACAAGCTTTGCACAGTCATTAATAGGAAAACTATTTTTTGTGTAAAATGGCTGTATTTCCTAATAACCAGATCATACCATAAAACACCAGATCTGCAAGATACCCATTTAAATACTGATTTTTCCACTTAATTTACTTTTTCCTAAAATAACATTTTCTGAACATCATTTCTGAACACTTACTTTCAAACCATTACTTTGAATTCTTTTACGGTTGGTTATTTAGAACTAAAAAGAAATAAAGGTCTCAGATGACGGTGTTAGCCTCATGAGTTTTGGTGCTACAGGCTCTCGTTTAGCTGCATACTGGGTCAGAGCAGTCACCGCGGTAAACAATGTTCCAAACTTCCAGAGCCTGCAGAGGTCAGTATAGCAACATCAACAAGAAATTATATAGCTTCACTGAATAGATTAACAGTCACAAATGTTTGTTGTTAAAACGCAAAAATGATGTATCTTTCTGGCTCTTACCATAGCTATGGGACTACTATGGCATGTGAAGGTTAGAGCTGCCAACCTCATATGCTGTTGCAGATTTTAAAAGTTTTACAGACATATTTTTGCATTTGCACTTGTTAATTATAAAAGGGTTAAATATATTTTTCTTGAGAGTGTTGGAGAGAAGTTGGATGGGCATTATGGAAAACCTGAGCGCACTCTTCGGAAGCTGTCTTTTGTGTGTTGCCCTGTCAGTGACCTCTGCTGTGACATTGAAGGAATACCCTCTGTGTGGGTGAGAAGTAATTTGCTTCAATAGCTCTTCTGCCCCAGACTTGTATAAAAAGGAGACTGTAAACATATACTCTGCATTTGCTTTGGCGCTGACGGAACTGACACCATCAAAGTCATTTAGAGCAGAACTTTTAGACGTTTGTGACAAACTAGACCAGGATGAATGATCCAAACAGCAAATGTTAAACTCCAAGCTTGGTGCAGTGAAATCTCCAGAACTGAAAGGGAGTGACAGATAAATAGTGCTAATCAGGCCCTTGAACAATACTGTATTAATTTTATTTACCCTATTGGCCAGTTTTTCATGACCTACCCACTTGCAGCACTAAAAAGCAGTTACATTAGTGTTTCACTGCACATTCTCAATCGTATATTGAAGAATAAGCAAATGTTCAGAAATGACCTTGGGGTCCGCAGAGAAAGATTTTGAGAGACAACCGTTGGGCTTAGCATATATCATTTGCTTCCTTCAAAGCACACCACTTAAGCAGGCAAAAGCAGATACATGATACCCACGTCACAAAATTCCCACTCCTGAAAAAAAGATGTTTATAATAAAATATTTTTCTTGCAGAAGTTTGCAGAAGTCCAGGGTGAACTTTGTGTCTCATCAATACACAGGGTGTATTCTTGTCTCAGCTGTCTACCATAACGTTATTTTGCAAGGCGGACACTGAGATGTTGAAAGTGGTTCTGCATTCATTTTTTTTCTTTCCCAATGGACATTCATGTAATGCAGATCTTCATATCTTTATGCCTTCACACTTTCTCAAAAGAAAATGTGGATAGCTCAAAACGGAGTAATTTTAGCAAAAACATCTGAACCAGAGAAATCATCCTGAATATGAGTGATGGGTCAGATGCTCTACTGCTTCTATTTATGCATCTCTACTTGAACTTAAAGAAAATTGCACACAGATCTGTGGCAGTGGGAGGATTACATATGAACTTTCTTGGCTTTAAGCGACCCATTCAGAAGTGCACATTTATCTATCTATGCATATATACAATTACATAGAAATTAAATAGTGTTGATTCCTGCTTAAGTCCAAGGTGACAAATAAAATGATAAATGGTGAAATGTGTCTAATTTCACTTACTGTCTCTGCACAGCTACATTGTTGTACTAATAAAGATTCATTAAATTAGTAGTGCTCACATATGTGTTAGTTGCCATCAGGTTTTTCTTATAGCGTTCTGCTGCGTGAGTAAGTCATGGGTTTGGGTATCCAAAGTGTCAGGAAGATTTAATGCAGCCTCATCAACTCCCAGTCAAAAACTATCCCTGAGAAGGTGATAAGAGCCAGTTGTAAGAAATTCAATGGGTGGGAGGGGGTCACACAGCAAAAGTCCAAATGTTTATTAAATCCCAGCTTCTACTGAAACAGCTTGTTGCCCATAGCAGCACTAGCATGACACTGAATCAAGTACCTGCTTCATGTGGTTCTTGCAAAACCGAGTCTAAGGATTTCTTTCTTTGCCACATTCATAATTATCTTTCTGAGCAAGACAAAAAAATGCAGTTCACAACCTATTTCACAGAATCACACAGAATCAGAAAATGTTCGGGGTTGGAAGGGACCTCTATGGGTCATCTAGTCCAACCCTCCTGCTGAAGCAAGGTCACCTACAGTAGGCTGTAGAGGACCTTGTCCAGGCGGGTCTTGAATATCTCCAGAGAAGGAGACTCCACAACTTCCCTGGGCAGCCTGTTCTAGTGCTCCGTCACCCTCAGAGGGAAGAAGTTCTTCCTCATGTTCAGCTGGAACTTTCTATTCTTCAATTTGTGCCCGTTGCCCCTTGTCCTGTCACTGTGCACCACTGAAAAGAGTTTGGCCCCATCCTCCTGACACCTACCCTTGAGATATTTATAAGCATTTATAAGGTCCCCTCGCAGCCTTCTCTTCTTCAGGCTGAGCAAGCCCAGCTCCCTCAGCCTCTCCTTGTAGGAGAGATGCTCCAGTCCCCTCACCATCCTCGTAGCCCTCTGCTGGACTCTCTCCAGTAGCTCCTCATCTTTCTTGAAGTGGGGAGCCCA
>Ga0065711_1000516_pt1 | contig 63696 bp, 63 predicted proteins | sample Hoacrofraction12_FD_59098 | JGI IMG/M metagenome (GOLD analysis project Ga0065711, IMG submission 59098) | Hoatzin crop microbial communities from Cojedes, Venezuela - Epithelial fraction 12 v2 (version 2) | ecosystem: Host-associated > Birds > Digestive system > Esophagus > Crop | place... | reverse complement strand
CCCCCCTTACGTAAATGCATGGCTGTTCCTCACCTCCTGCCAGCGCCTGGATCCTGGTAGCTGACTCCCGAGGTGTCATCGGAAGCATCTGAAACGCTGTTGACCGCTTCCAGCGTGTGTGCTTGCTCGTCCAGTGGAGGAAGGGTGTAAATATTTGCTCGAGTTCTTCAGTTCGTTCTGCCTGTGCAGAGCCTGTTGAATTCACGCCAGTCCGTTGGGTGTAAGAAACAGGTCCGTATTGTATTCAAGCTCTTGTTCTTACTTAAGCTGTAACTAAAATTTTACTTTAGTACCGAAGACATCGTTAGGACTGAAGGAAGGAGCGATTTGAGCGTAAGGGTGAAGCAATGCTTTTTTTTTTTTTGTAGGTCGATAGATTTTTTTTTTAACTTCCATTTTGTTTTTCTTCTGGATGTACAGAGCTAGCTCAATTTTAATGTCTTCTCTACTTAGATGTGAGAAAGGTTATTAGGATGCACAGAATGGCTTCATTAATACTCTTGAAACTTTGTGGGTTATTTTTGAGGAATAATGTCTGAGCGAGAGGTACAAAATTGGAGTTCCTATAGGCTCCAGAGGCCCTACAGCTGGAATAATACAGCAAGTCTCGTCCAGTTCGGACAGAGCTTGGGGAGCTGTCGCCACGGCGTGAAGTCTGCTGGCAACTTGTGCCTGCAGCGTTTCTGAGGGAAAGAGCTATTTCAAGAACTGCCCTTCGCATTGGCAGGCTGTGTCTTGAACATGAACCGTAGCTAGTTTGTGTGTATCGGTACCAGCTCTTGCAGCTGCGGGGCGATGCCTGTCTGACGTGGTACCAGCGCCGCTGTCTTGAAAATGCCAGAAGCTGACCCCAGTTGTTCTTGTGTTTATTCAGCATTTACCTGAAAAATCTAATTGTATGTGATTACTAATTTAGGAATTTCCCCATAGGAGCTACTACAGAACTTCATTTCTTCCCTTCCCCTAGGTACTTCATGTCCAGGGACCCCCACTTTTCTAATTAAGACTTTTAGAAGTCAGGCGTTGAGGGTTGTTAGGCTTATCTGCTCTCTGAGAAGTCAATGTGTTCCTTGCCCTGATCCTTCATCACTTGTGACAGCAAGTGGTGTTGAGCTCTGACCCCTGGATAGCTCTTCCTACGCTGTTGGAACAGTTTTTTGTACATTAGCTATTTCAGATGTATTTTCATATATTGACTGTATTTGCCAAAAACTTCCCTGATTCACCCATCCTGGCAACTCTTGCTTCTCTTGCCCCTGCTTTCCCAGAGAGGGAATGCTCAGTTGAGCAGTTAAATCACAAATGCTGCTTCCTCCTGTGCTCATACTTTCTCTAGACACACGTGTAGCAAGGCACAGCCAGCGCTGTGACCTGCACGCGCTGACTGAGCTGCTCGTCTTCAGCTTCCATCCTGGAGCCGAAGGAAACCAAGACTTTGACTCGGTGGTTGTTTTGTTTGTGTTAACTTACTGAACTGTGCTGATTTGTTTGCTTAACTTTAAACCTCTGTTCATCCACTTGGCTCTAGTTCAGATGCCCAGTTCAGTCTTTGTTGTCCTGAACATTGAAATTTCAATACGGTATCGAGCTCTGCTGCTCTGCAATGCTATGCGGTCTTGGAGACAAACACTGATCCAGGAAATTTCCTGTTCTTGCTCAAAGGTTATATTTACTGCTCATAAAAGTGGTTCAGAACAAGACATTATTTTTTCAGATTTTTTGCTGAAACTTAGAAGGAAGTCCTATGCTGACTGCAACTCAAGGTGTTGCTTTTTTTGTACTGAGGGATATTTGAATTTAGTGTAAACCACTGTGTTCTGCTGCTGCTCCCACTTCTCTCCAATAAGCCATCATTCTTCAGGAATTAAATGGTATATACTTATTCTAGACGGGTATAATACGAAAACTGAGTAGTAGCTGCGTAGCTGAGCGATCTCAGTATTTTCTGATTAACAAAAATAACCTTGAAGAATAGAATAAACATGAGGTGGGTAGGAAGTTTTACTTTTCAGGTCGTACTAATGTTCAAGTAATTGTACACTGGACAACTCAATTTTGGTGTCTAATATAAATTAAAGCTGGGGTGAAGTTTCCCTCGTTCAGTATTATAAAAACTTGGAAACTGTCAAGTCTTAATCTCTTTCCAATATGGTTCTTAACAGGTGAAAATACAGAAGTAGGACAGAGACAGCTCTCCAGAATGGTGCAGTTACTTAGGGGAGATCTGTGATAGAACGGATTCCTGAAGAATTGTTCTGTAACTATCCCTGTGGACGAAGCATTTCGTATGTAAAGGTTTGTTTTTTGAGACCTTTCAGTTCCAGCCCTCCCACTTTTTACCGTCACCTACCTGAGGATTTCGGTGTGCGGTATAGAGTTGATATCCAGAGGTGAGGCCAGGTATGTTTAAAAGCCCAAGAAGCGCAGTGATGAGGTAGGGTGTGCTGACCAGGTGATACAGGGGAGGGTGACTGTACTGGTAGCAGTGCAGGAAGGCTGGTTTCTTTATGCCCTGTAGTACCGGTAGCATGCCCAAAGATGTATAGTTTTGTCAGGCAGCTATCGGCATCATCTTATTTCTCTGCCTTAGAAACAAAATCAGGAAGCTTCTAAAGCTTCACAGATTTCACTGAAAAGCTTCACCCAAATGTTAAGGCTGAGTAAAGAGACTGTGAACTAAGCTCAGCTTATACTGAAAATCTTATTTTACCTCTCCTTTTTTTCCCCAGAATCTAAAAATTTCTGTTGACATCATTGAACTTGTCAAATTCTAACAAAGCAGAAGCCAAATCACAGATTGTTTGGAGCGTGAAATAACACCTTTGTATTAATACACGTCATCATTAGAAGCTTGTATTATCTCTCAAACATCAGCAGGTAAAGTAGCTATCTGTAAAATAGAGGAGAAAGTAGCTTGGTCCAATTATGTGAAGAATATTACTTGCCTCAATTGGAATGTCAAAGTAATCCTTACTCCCCGTTTCAGGTATTTAGAATTAGGTGGCTGTTCCGGAAGCTTCAGAAATGCCTCAGTTGTTTGTTTTTTTTTTTTTTTTAAGAAGACAAAACATAAAATGAGCGAACACCCATAATCCCACCACCACAGTACATGGGGAGGGGAGAGAGATGATGTTTGCCTTGGCCATTGTGGTTTTTTCCCCTTGTAACACTGGAATATCCCTAGCTGTAGTCTTGGAAGGAACGTTGTGTAGTTGATGCGCTTTGGAACCTGAGGGAAGTTCCAGGGGGATCGGTATTAGAAGGAGGTGGAGTGGATGAGCGTGGCAGCTGGTAATGCAGTGCTGTGCAGAGACACCTGAGATGCCTTGGGTATTGGACTAGCACTGCATGATGTTAATACACATATAGTTTACGTTATTACCAGCTCTCCCATTTATCCTTGGTGCAGAATTTCATTAACAAGGAGAGAAAAGTATGTAATTAATCCCAGTAAAGAAGGCTTTAAGGAAACTAGAACTTGTTAAGTTTATTAAGACTTTGTTAAATGTGTCTCTCTTGATCTTGAGGATCTTACAGAATATAAAAATTACTACCGAGTATCAGTAAATGCCATCCAGTTCAGGATAGTTCAGGAATAGTCTCAGGGTGCACAAGGCTGAATAGTTTCCGTGGATGTTCAGCAAAAACCAGTGATCACTTGTCACACTTTGTTTTCGTTGCTGATCTTGTTGGTGCAAAGAGTCTGTTGATTTAAAGCTTCTGCATGATAAAATTGTGGGTCATGAAATGGCAGATAGCACTATGGCAGCCATCGTGATTGTCGGGCAAAGTAGATCCCTCAGGATGCGTGTGCTAAGGCTGCCATGCGCAAAGCTGTGCGCCTGGGAAGAAGGCAGTTCAGCTGAATTGGAATCAAGGTATCCTAGAAAGCAGTGGCTGAACTGCGCTTTGGAGTTGTAGTGGATAAACAGCTTAAACGCGAGTTTCCAAGGTGATGCTGTGACAAAGAAGCTAATGTAATTCTCCGATGGATTTAGGGAATGAGCAGAGAGCCATTCTTGCCTGTGTGGGGTGGGTTGAAGTCATTACCAAAATACTAAGTATGGTTCTGGCATCAGCACTTAAAAACAAACAGAAAAATGACTGACTGAGAGGGGGATTAATCCCCAGTTTGATGGGGAGCTAAGTGGTAATGCCATGCAGTGAAGTGTTAAGAGTTTAGTGTGCAGCTTCTCAGCAAAACTGAGAGGTGATTTGATCAGAGTCCTCGCATAGGTGGGGAGCTGCTCTTCTTTCACCACCTTCCCTCTTTTTGAACAGAGATAGGTTTAGGACTTTTCCTTAGAAATCTAGAATATGATCAAGCCAGTAAAATCTTCTGAACGTCTGAGACAGTGAACAGGTATTGATATCTGGAGGTGTGTCAGAACAGTGCCCCGTATATTTAGTCCAAGCTTGTGACTGTAAAAAAATCCTTATCTGTGGCTACAGCGTTCAGGAGCTGTTGGTGGGATAAATGTTATTTCTGTGCTGCCAGGGCACAGTGCTGGCTCGGGTTCAGCTGCATGTCTACCACGTAGCCCTAGGACCTTGTCAACAGCCAGTCCCCAGCCTGTAGCACTAAAGGGGTTCCTGCTTCTCGGTTCCTAGCATGGGAAATGCTCGGCGAGGTGATTTTTGTTGAATCCACTTCAGAAAATACAGCTTTGTAACACTGTATTTTCTTATTTGTTAGCTAGAATTGTTTATTGACTCATATTTATATATTGCATTTATAATATGTATTGTGTGAAATTATTTTATATATATATATATATGCACTGATCCTCTTTTTAAAGCGGATGCTGAGCAAAATACTGAGTTAGTCAGGAATGAAACTAGGGAGAGAAAAGCTGTGGGAGAAGGAGTAAACTTAATAGTTTTGAGCTCTGATAATGCATCATGTGTGCAGACTTGACACAAGTGTTTGACACTTTCTGAGCTCTGCAGAACGTTACAGTGAGTAGCCTGATGGTGGACTAAGCGTCTCGAAGTGGAGGTTGCTGAAAGCTAAAAGTGCTTTTCCTGTATTACGTATGTTAAAAAGGTCGGAAGTGGGAAGTGTAAGCTTGAGAACTGTCTCTGCTGCCGAGCTAACTTGCATATAATCCACATGCACATGTGTTTGGCAATTCTTGTTTCTCCTGGCTGTTTGTAAGAAGGCAAATAGGGTAGCTCTGCTCCCATCACTTGTGTTCTCTGCAGAAATTTGGTCTCTGTGTGAGTCCTAGCATTCGCACAAGGCCAGCTTTTTAGGTAGATGCAGTGAGTTTTGTGGTGATCCTGTAGCTTGTAGGAGGAAGAAATGGGGAAAATACACCACAGTTGATGGAAACACTGTTTTGGTAAGAGACTGCGGAGACGCTGTAGGTTCAGAAAGGGATCAGCAGGTGCAAAGGCAAAGATCCCTGATCCCATGGCTGGGTGCTGGGGTGGGGGAGGTAAACCACAGACGTGACTGACTGCTCTCCCTACACAGCGCTTCCTGCTTGAGCTGTGGAGACAGGCTGCGGGACTAGATGGGCACCGATCTGTCCTCGCAGGACATGCTTTTATATGTTGGTATTAGAGGAAGGATTGGTTCTTTTCTTCTTTTTTTACCCAACCTATTGATAGAAGCTATACAAGTGAATTTATAGCTGTTGCTATGCTGTGAGTAACACCAAAGCATTCAGGGAAGTAAAAGTCATGACTTCCCTGGAAGACTTAAGTTGGCTTACACTGGAACTGTTTTGAGCCCTTCTCCTTCCACTCTTGTGCTGGAAACTGCATTGCCAGGCAGTGAGTTGGTCAGCTGAATTTGCTTCCTGTCTGTGTCCATCTGTTCCCTCCCCGCCAAAAAAAGGTGTGGGGCAAATAGATGTAAGTGGATGTGGAAAAACTGCAGCTCTGAGTTTGATTTGACCCTTTGTGGAACCAAGCCCCAAAATTCTGAAAAGGTAATTGAGACCACAAGTACTAATGGCAGCTTTTGGATAATTGTAAACACTTTTTACCCTTTTGAAATAGAGCCGTAAACTTTGCTGTATGTTTAAAGTCACTGTCAAGGGAAGTGAATTCTCCCATTGTTTAATGATGGAAGAGACATCGTTGCTCTGGGCTGGCTCTGTTTCCTTGTATTCGATTTGCAAAGCTGTTTTCTTGAAACCACCTCCAACATTCAGAGATATAAAATGAAAGCAGGAAATACTAACGAATTAAAAACGCCCCTCTGGTTTGGATTGTACCTACTTGATGTAAATGTAACAATACTACATTTTAAAACAGTAGCTTTCTCCTGTATGCTGAACTGTTTGCAGTGGAGGTGCAATATAAACTTCAGTTGTGCTTTCCCGGTGTTTACAGCGAGAGAAGCCCTTAGAGGCACTTCAGGAGCTTTGAGATTACAGGGTGAAAAAATCAGGTTTTTGAAGGGTAGTAGTTTCAGTCAAAGCTTATCAGATTATTAAAACCTTGTTTCTTTTCTTTTCTTTTTGGAGGATGGAAGAAGTTAGTGTTATCCAGCATTCCTGCTGAGTATCTCACTTACTGCCATTTCTGATCTTTGAAGAGAGATTTATCGCTTCCTGTGGCAATACTGAATACTCAACAGGTACTCATTGATTACTTGATCCTTGCCTACCTTCCATATTAATGCGCTCCTCTCCTTCCTGCTCAGGAATGACTACTGTTGACTCGTATCTACTCTGAGCTACTAGAGCATTACAGGAGCCCAGAGTAGGTCGTACTTGGCTTCTGTAGTGTGTCTGGAGGTAGTTTTGTCCTGTTGAAGCAGCTGCATCCTCTCCCTGTTCTACTGACGGTTTGACCTACTTAAAGAAGAATTTGGCAGCTTCCATGACATCGTGATGGAGCAGACTGTCCAATTTTCAGATGTCTGGCTTGCCTGATGTGACATCTGTAATGTTTTTGGAGACAACTGCTTTGAGTGCCTTGTGCAGACAAATCCTTAGGGATGTTTTCTCCAGATTCAAAGGAGGGAGATAGCATTGAATGTTTGTCCTGCTCTGTTATCAGTCCGGCTCTCCCTGGTTAGAAGTGCTTGGATCCAGTGCAGTTGCTGGTTGGTAGGATGTGTTACCATGCATTTTTGTCCCAGAGCTGCCTCTTCAAACAGGGTGTCTTGTGCTGGCAGTTGGGGAGCCTTTTCAGCCACCTTCTGGCCCTCAAGATAGAACCTTTTGATAAGATTCTGGAGAAAAGAGAACACAGTAGTCCTTGTTTCTTCAAAGACAGATTTTTCTTTTTTTTTATTAGTTTGGATTTATTCATTGTGGTCCTGGGATTTCTCCTGCAAATTAAAAAAAGGTAGGCAGTTCTCTTGTCAGTACTGCTTCCACCTTCTCTATGTGAAGTTCACGTAAGAGCCTTGTCCGACATTGGTCTTTGTACAACACTTCTTTGACTTCATATCGCATTTGGTTTTGTGTCTCCTAAACAGTGACACACTCGACCTGTGCTCTTCTAGTGCTGCTCTCTTAAATATTAGGCAGCTTTGTGTATTCACAGCTCTGAAAGTGCAGGTCAGCAGCAGATTGCCAAGAGAGGCTGTGCTTTTCTGCACATTAGCTAAAGAACTGGTCAGTGTTTGAGATGTTGCCAAAGTCTTCCAGGTCCTCTAGAACTTGTGTGGAAGCAAGTGCTGGGAGTCGTAAATCTTTCTGTCCTAAGAGCATCTTAGTTAGAACTGTGTAGATGGAAAAAAACCCACACTGCTTTGTCTTTGAAGTTTAGGTATATCCTTCATTTTATGTAGCGCCAGAGAATGGTAAAATAATTTGGGTTGGAAGGGGCTTCTTGTGGTACCCTGGTTCAGCCCCTGGCTCAGTGCAGGGCCAGCTTTGAAGTTAGATGAGGTTGTTAAAGGTTTATTTAGCAAGTGTTTTCAATAGCTGAAAGATGAGAGTTTCCACAAGGTCTCTGAGCGACCTGCTACTGTGTTTGACCACTCACATTGGTGCATCTTGTCCTTTTACTGTGTACCTCCAAGAGTGTGGTATCATCTTCTCTTTCCTCTCCTGTTAGGTAGTTGAAGGTAGCAGCAAGGTCTCCCCTTAGCCTTGCCACAGCTGACTGGGTCAATCTATTCTTGCAGGTCTTGTGCTCTAGACACCCCATCATTTTGGCAACCCTCTAATGGGCTTTTTCCAGCATATGTCAGTGTACTGAGCTTGGAAATGGACATGTAGAGCACTTGAATTTCCAGCTTGTCCTTGTTTTCCTTCATGCTCATCAAACCTTGCCCATATGTCAGAGATCTGATTGGAATGTAAATTCATGCAAGGTATTCTACGCTAGAAAATACCCTGGCTGCTGTAACAGAAGTAGGCTATCTTTCCAGTAAAGGAGGGTAGGAGTGGCTTTTCTTCCCTTGGGGACATTACCATGGAGTGGACCAGAACAAGTATGCCTTGCGATTTTGAAATAAGCAGTGCTGGGAAACTTTGCTCCTTGGCCTGTACGTTGGTAGGCTCATGTTCCTTGAGCAGTGTCGGAGCTGATTGCTTCAGAACTCCAGTAGCCTGCTTCCTTATGCAGAGTCTGTACCTGCTGAAAAGAGAGGGGTGATGGTTGTGCTTTGCATTAACCCACTGTCAATTACGATCTGCAGATATCCCTCTGAACTATTCTGAATTTGTGCTGTCTATACTGTGGAAAGTTATTATTGTTTCATTTCTCTTTTCTTTTACTAAGAGGTTGGGTGCAATATTTATTCAAAACAGATCTTCCTGCTCGTTAAGTCATTTGCCAAGCAGAAGTTTTCGTTTTGCACATTGGAAGAAAAGTATTTCTTGATTCAGAATTTCGGGAAAACCAAAGTTGGGCTAAAAAAATAGCAGTAGATAAAAGGATGCTTCCATTCCATTAGATGTGCTCAACTGAAGAGTGCTGGTGTGTTTTGTCCTGTGATGAAACTTGTGAGGTGGTACAGCTCCACACAGGAGGCGTTTGCTTTGCATCGAGTGTTTTCTGAATGGAGAAGTCGTCCACTGTTAAGGCTTATCTGTGTTGCTTTACACATTTTTAAGTTTTAGGAAATAGCAGTCTTCTCCAGAGTCACAAGTCAGGAATAAAAACTCGGCTACTAAACATACCAATTTTATATGCCTGCCACTGTGCGCAAGCTCTTACCAGCACAGAACGTGGCAAGGATGCAGCTCCCGTCAGCAGCCTAAATGTGCTCTTAGTAGTGGAGCACACCCCTCGTACCCTCTGAGCATCCCCTTTTCTGGTCGATGAATGTATAGAGGATAAGTGATTTCTACAGAGTAAGTGTTAAATAAAGAGAGATCAGCTCCAAATGCTTTTTTAAAAGCTTGCTATCACTGGGCTTCCACAGCTCCAACAAACTTCTTATCAGTAGTGCTCTTTGAAGCTGATAAACAATTAAAAATAGACTCGCCAAGGGAAAAATGCAGCCAGAACCCAGACTTGAGTGCCTTGTAGTACATAAATGACAGAAGAATGGGGTGGGGGGGAAAGTACTTAAATTCAAGGGGCGTAGAACTAGTGTGAAATTCAACACTGCTTGGCCCGCATCACTGATTGCAGCAAGAATATGTGCCTTGCTTTAGAATTACTCCCGTGGAGTTGCTTACTGTTCTCAGGGTTTTCAGCATGTGTGCATGCTGAGGACTGGAAGGGATTACAGATGAGAAATAATGTGCTGTCTTGTAAATATTGTAGTTTGGTAAATGTGAATATTTTAAGCCCTTAATTGATTAGGGTAATGAAGGTAGCCTCGCAACTCTTCAGCGAGCTGAGGCTGTTCTGCCTTGCAGTAACAAGGTCAGAGTTGATTTTGTTACTGCATTGATAGTGTTATTGCTGCATTGACAGTGTGTGACGGGTTATACTTGCTTTAATTTACACACCTCTAGCAATGAAAACAGCTTTTGTGTTTTGATTTGGTATTCCACAGCACAGGAGGAAAAGGGTATCTGAAGTGGGCATAACCAGCTCTCAAATGTCGTATTGCACTCTGAATTTGACATTAGACATAGAGTTTTTGATTTTAAGAACTGTAAATGCTGTAGAGTTTGAGAAGAGCTAGAGGGGTTTTCAAAACAAGTTTGTTCTTCCTGTTAAAAAGTGTTAAAGCTGATTAAGATACTGTTTTAGTTTTGTTTAAAGCTTTTTTTTGGTAAGGGAAGGGGTCCTCAAGCAGTTATCAATACTATTCTTAGACATGTAGGACTACACATTTTCTGTTAAACAAGCATTAAATATTCAAACAGTGCTTCCCCCCCTTCTCTTCCCTTTCTCTTTTATGTAGTTTCACTAGCACGACTCATCTGTTCTGTTCCAGAGTGTGTTCTGACATCAAGAGCTGCATGAAGAATAGCCAGCATGAAGAGAACAAATCAGTCCAGGCAGAAGTGCAGAAGCGTCAAGAACATAAATGTAAATTAAGGGGTTTTAAAGTGTGGTATGCATTCCATGCCGAGGCAGTAGTTTCCTGAACACTTAAAGCTTACACTGTGCTGCAAGAAACTCTCTTGCCGTGCTGCTCTTTTGGCTGGCCTGAGTGTTTGGGCACACTAGAGACCTGGTCTGGATGGAAATAAGTATCTTTTTGGCTGGGTGAGTTCTGGCCTGGATTAGTTTCCTGACCAGTTGACTGCAGTCTTAAAAATGCTTGCGCTAACCTAAGGAGTAGTTGGGGTGATGTGGGTGGGGGTGAGCGGGCAGTTTAAAGGCAGGGGTGGTTTCTCTGGCAGAGTTGGCGTGTTTGAAAATGAGGTCCTACTCCTCCTGGTAGAGGAGTTTTTTCCTCGGAGGTCAAGTGCCTCTGTGGGAATTTTCTTCTTGCTTCATCTGCTTTGAAGGTTGATTGTAAAGGCACTTCTAGGGCTGGGTGTATAAGAATATTTGAATCACGAGTCCAAATGAATTAGATGCGTGTATAAAATGTGTTAAAACGCTTCAAGCTTCAGCGTGAGGACCACTGTCTAGGGTTTGCCTGGGTTTGATTCTGTTTACATCTGTACCAGCATTCCTTAATTCGAATGAAATTTTCTGTGATTCAAAAGCAAGTATGACTGACTTTAGGCACCACGAGTTTGTCTTGTCCACCACCCTTCTCCCATAGGTGTTTCCAGAACTCGCCTGGAATTTCCTGTCCCTGCTGCAACAACAGTAAAGTACACCTCTGCATTCGACAGCCTGACATTAGGCTAACTAGCACTGACTGCAGTTTTCCCAGTATGCAGCAGGGTGTAATTCGGGAGGTGATTAACAGTGACTGCATGGGCAGCTGTTGTTCACAGGGCAGGACCCATGTTACCAGCCCAGGGATGAGCGCTTCCTGCTCCTCGGATTTGAAGCCTGAATCCCCTTGTCCTGGAGGAGTATTACTACTTGATGAGTACTCCTGCAAAGATAAAAGGAATCGCTGTTTCCCAAAACTTTATGCTTGGATACTTGTTCATCTAGACGAAGCCTTAGAGGAAAACAAAATCCAAATACTCGTAGCTTGTTGTGAAGTCTCCAGAATGCCATGGAACTTGTTGCACTGGTCTCTTTTCAGGTGTGGTAGTGTGTGGTGTTGCTGTTTTGATGTCACGCAAGGCTGCATCAGATGGCCAAAGAATCCTGCTCTGGTCAGCCTGGTTTTGAAGAAGGGTGTTTTTTGCTGTTAGCAGTTTGCTAATGGCCTAAATGAAAGCCTAAATTAATGTGTGAAGGGGGGGAAAATGGCCACAAATACTTGTTGATAAAACTATTAACCTTTTCCAGTACCCTGCCTACGGTATTAGACTTTACTTTTTGTGGCAATGGCTTTTACAGGCTGTTTTAACCTGAAATAGTTTTCTGTTGTTCTGTTTCTTACCTTGAAGTATTCCAGTGGTGTGTTGTGAGCTCCTTCATTGCTTTTATATTATGAACTGTAAAAGGAAGGGACTGATTATTTCTGTGATCCGGCATCAGCTGCGAATGAATTCCTCTGTGACTGCTACTGTAAATCTTTCTGTATTTTACACCTGACAAAATTGCATGTTTATCCTTCTGAAATGAACTGGTACGTTAGCAAAATAGAATAACTTTCTTAATATACTAAAAAGGGGAACATTTAAAAAAAAGCCTTGATATGGAAATGTTTAGTTTGCATTTCCCCACTTGAACTAGAGAATCGTATGTGACTAAAGAACTACTGTCATGTAGTGAGACTGCACTGGCAGCTATTAGAAGAAATAGGGAAGATTTAAAACTAAAATTTAACACAATGTTAGATAGGGATAGAAGGAGAAATTAAGGAAGAAGAGAAAAAGGTTTAAAAACAATAATATTTATTAAAATTGTCCCTACTGCCTTCTCAGTAGAACTTTGATTCTCCAATCTAAGGGGAAAAACGAGGATAAAATCGTACTTCCAGAAATAAAGCTGAATTGCTTCCACCAGACTTTTCCTCATTAAGGCTTCACATGTCAGGTTAAAAGTTACTTATAGCCAAGGTGACTGGAGTATGTGTGGCATTTGTTGTCAGTAACTGCAGTTATTTCTTTTTTTATTGTTGTTTTTCTTCACAAGGCAAGTTTCAAGCACTTGGCATTATTGTATTATGCTTTCCTCTCCATTGTAGGCTACAGCTTATTAGGGCAGAATTAGCAGTATTAGTTCTGGAAGAGGTGTGGTTCTGAGGCCTTTTGCCACTGTCAGGTGCAAGGATTAAGTGGGAGCTTGGTCTGCAAACAGCTGAGGAAAGATACGCAGTTGAGTTTCCTTCTGTCTTGCTGGAGGACCCTGTATTATATACTGTGTTCTCATGCCTTGCACATGTCTTCCCCTGAGTTCTTGATCCAAATTAACAGGTTAACTTTACCCTGAGTAACTGCAGAAAGTCACAGGTGTGTGCTACTCACTGGCTGAAAAATAGGGGTCAGGGCTGACTGAAGGTTCTCATCACTTTGAATTATTTCATGGGACACGATGAATGTTTGAAAGAGCCCTGCGAAGGTCCCTGGGCAGGAGCAGCAACTAGGAAGATTACTTTTTGTGGGTTACAGAAGGAGGGTAAGGGCTGGAGGTAGTTGTAGAAATGTTGCTAGTGGCATTTTTATTCTAATTCTACACCAGGCTAGCTGTGGGTAATGAATGTCTGGTAGCCAGGGAGATGGCTTGGCTGTGCTCGTGGGAGTTCAGAAGGGTAAAAGGTAAAGATTACCTCTGATAACATCTGGCCCAAAGCTGAAGTAAAAGTAACTTTGGTTCACAGTTAACAACTAATTGAATAAAACAGTAGCGTGTGGATTTGATCACAGTTAAATGCTATTGAATTTAAACGGGAAGGTGCCAGTAAACTGGCTGTGACCCAGAGCGTGGCAGGATGCTTGAGAGAAAGAAATTTCATTGCAGTGTGTACTCGGTGGATGGCAGGATGGCACAGAGTGGAGGGACACAGCTCAGTGTAGCCACCTAGCTTCTGGGACACAAGGTTCTGCCTGCGGTGGCTTCCCTGGAGCTCTAAGCTGGTACTGCTGCTTGACATGGCCCTGGCACTCATAACCTGCTCCCTTACCTCTGGCTGCCTCAGCATTTGTGTGGGGAATCAGATCAGGAACTGAACACATTCTAATGTAATTAACTGTTTTTCCTGCATTAGTGTTCAGCTGGAATTAGTTCTCAATTGAGTTCGTTATGGTGAGTAAATTATTCTGTCAGTGTGAAGGAAGGGGAAAGGTGAGAGCAATTCCTTTGGCAGCAGCACTGTGTTTTGCTCTTATGGGGGTTATGAAGCCATTATGCAAGTTACGAATCTGGTCTCCTGTCTGGTTAGTGGGGATAAAGATGGGTTCCTCTAGACGAGCATTTAGTGTAGGGATCCGCCTACATCCCACCTGAATCCCTCTCTGGAAGAATGTGCTCTTCCCCCTGCCGTGTTGGCCAGCCTCCCAGCACGGACACCTCGGCTAGGTGACCGCCAGCAGGCCTCCAGCCACCATCAGAGCTCGCTGTCTGCGTCCCATCCCTGTGCAGGGTCAGTACTTAGGGAAACCATCCTCCTACAACTATATGTTTGCAGTTGCAGCTGTCAGTCCTGTAGCTTTTTATACATATTTCTTGGGGCCTCTTCACATTGACAGACCCCTTTTTGTACTTAGAAAAAGCACAAGCATTTTTTTTACCCGTGATAAAGTTCTGTTGCTCTTTTGTTCTAGGTTTCTTGGTTTTCCTTTTCCTTACTATCTCCATGATGCTAGAATATTTCTCAAAGCAATTGCCTAGTAGTGAATTAATAAGACTGCTTTTTTTAATTTAAAACTGCAATAAATTTTTGAAGTAGTACATTTGATTTTTTTCAGTGCCAGTGTTGTAAGTGGCAAGGAGGAAATGAGAAAACAGCTGGACATGGGTGTAGCAGTCATAACCAGTGGATGTGGAATTTAATGCAGTAGACAGCTGAAAACTTTACGTTTCCAGTGTGAGAAAATCACTTAATAAAAGAAACTTAGCCCAGCTTTCTAGTCTCTGCTGTTGGTAGTTTAACTTTTCATGTTCCACATGACAGCACCATGAAAATATCCTCTCCCAAGTTATTCAGGGGATGCTATCTGTTTGTTAGCTTTGTCAAGTAGTTTCATGTTCCTAGGCTTATCTTGAAAAGAAAAGAGAATAAAGTTGGTTCCCTCTTTCACCTGTCCCTGAAGAATTCAGCATAACATTCTTAAGCTTTTGTACAACTTCTGTTTATAATCGGATGCTTGAGTAACTCCTAATCTTGCATATTTCTGTGGGCAGTTAGCAACAGAAAGGGACGAGAGTCTGCTGTGAGTCTTCAGTCAGTCTCTGTATAGTCCGAGTTCTGGATAACCCATGGTTCTTTGGCTTTATCCACAGCTGGCCTGCCTGGATCCAGCTGAGCCTCGTGAATGTAGTACCATGGCTGAGCTCCTCCTAGAACCACCCTTAGTTCAGAAGCTTTGTAGCCATGTGTGAAATGCTGAGCTCAAGCTAGCAAACTTTTCTTGGGGGTGCGTGGCCCTTCGCGAAGCTCTTCAAGCATCTTCCTGCCGCTTTCCCAGTTGTGTCAGGATTTTTTGATTCTAGTGCCACACTGTGTGGAGAAAAAGAATTGGCGTGCTTTTAAACCGAGAGGGGGGACCTTAGAGAAGAGATTGCCCGTACACCTAGTTCATATTCTGGATTTGTTGCCCGTCTAGGGGTGCTACTGATACGCCCAGGAGATTGGGGCAACTGTAGTGAAGAGCAGCAGCACTGGGTGAGGCTCTGCCTAGCGCTTTGTGGTTTATATATGTCTGTTTGCTTTGGAGAAAGTTAGGTTCATGCCATGTTCGTCTCTGAGCAGGCAAGCCCTGCTGGAGGAAAAGCGAAGGCTGCCTGCCTGTTAAACTGCCTGGTCTTTGACTGTGCTTGGTTGGGAGGCTTTTCAGAAGAGAGGTATTTCTCCTTCCCCATTGTGAATGGCCAAGCACTCCTGCAGTTACTTTGCAACTGCTAATGTCCTTTAAACACTCACATAGACATACCTACGGACTGCAAGCAGGAAAAAAAGAAAAAAGTGCCCCTTTGTCCATAAACCCCGTTGGATCTATTTTTTTAAAATCTTTCTGTTGCTTGAAGTGGCAGAAATACTGCATAACTGTAGTCTCTTAGGTGAAGTTTTTGCTTATTCCTCTCTCCATCTTTCAGAGGTTCACAGGGCATGCAAGAGAAACATAAGTTTCCCATGGTTTAGCATAATGCTTTATTTCCACTCCTGTATCAGTTTTGGTAAGTGGCTAATCCATAAGTGTCTAAGCTGTGGCAATTTTGGAGTGGGATATGTATGTGGGTTGACTTGAGTTCGAAGTCTGAATGTGTTGCAGGGTGGGCTCTTTTGCTTGCACTAATGTAGCTGCTGATATTTTCACTATTTTATGAATGCCAAACACTTATTGACAGCTAGCATTTCACTTCATTGTTTCTACTGATTTTTTTTTAATTTGTTTTCCTCAAGTGAACTGTCTGTTACAGCACTAAATCTACTTTTCAATTGCTTTGAGTGTCCTGCAGTTTCTAATGAGACTGTGCCTTGTTTGGCAAAAAAAATAAATAATTTACTGTTGTTTGGTCCACAAAGCTTGAGGTAGTTCAGGGTTTGTTTTTTTTACCATGGGCTGAGAGGCAGGCAAATGCCTCTTTGTGACAGTAGCTTTATTGTGAATAATCCAGCTAGAAAAACATGTAGTGGCAGTAACCATTCTAATATATAGACAACTGTCTCTGGGTTTGTATTGTCTGCATTGACATCTACAGCAAGTTGTCTGTAATGCTTCTACAATCAAGATTAATGCTGTTGTAGGACTGCATTAATTGAATGCTCTGTGTCTCGGTTGTTTTTGTGTTGATGTGCTGAGTTTTATCAGCCTTGCTGTACTGGAATTTTTCTTAAATCATGTTCCTGAATGTGGAGAGTTTACACCTTGAGCTGAATGCTTTGCTGGTTAAGCGTGAGGCATTTGGAAGGGACCTGGAATGGCAAAACGTTGTACTGTAGTTGGGCTGAGACTTTCTTCTGTGCTGCAGTTAGTAGGGCTGTCGGCATCAAATTCCTTCCTCTCAAGCAACCTGTTGATTCCGTTCACTGGAATTGTGTCAAATGGCATGCCCCATCTTATTTCTGCTGGTTTCGGTTTTTTAGATGAGCTGCCCATTGGTTATTTGAGAAAGCTTAGGCCCTTTGTTTGGACATGATGACTCTCTACCTGGCTAATTGGATGGTGACGGTGGATGGAGCTGTCCAGGGACGCGGTGTCGTGGTTGGGTTGGCGGAGCCCGTTCGGCGAGCATGTGCCTAACGACTAGCTGGAGCTATTACGTGCGAATTGTGGTGGCGATTTCAGGTGTTCTTTGGTCTGTCGTCTTCATTTACCAAGTCACCTTCTATTAACCTGCTGCTCTGTTTTCCTTTTTAGATTCAGTGTTGTGGAGCTAAGCTGTTGGTGGCAGGTACAGTAAATAGTAGGAAGAGAGCTGAAGAGAAAAGCCAGAAATAAAAGGTTGGGAGAATGGTAAGACAAGATATGTTCAGCAGTTTTTATTCCTGGTGTTCCGCTATAATGGCCTTAGTTGTAGTGAATGGGACATGTTCTCTGAAATACCAGAAGCTTGTTCCGGGAACTTGGCTGGGTAGTTTCCAGGAGTGTAAATCTGTAAAAAGTTGAGGAGGATCCACTTCTATTAAAATTAGTGGAAATGGAGAATCCTCAGCAAGCTGCAGGATGACGTCCAGTGAGTTGATGGTGTCTTCTGGTGACTCCTCCAATAAATGTAAAACTTTCCTGTAAAACCCACTTTGCAAAAAAGGAGGCTTAAGCTTAAAAACAAAAAAAAGAGGGAAAGGCAAAAAGCTAGCAGATACTTTAGGACGGAGTGATTGGGAAGCGGCGTGGACAGGCAGCGCCCAGTTCCCCGCGGCAGGGCTGGAAGGTCTTCCCAGGGCGCTTATTTAGCAGGAAAGGGCCCGCGTGCTCTGCCCAACACCTGCTCCTTGCTGAAGCTCCAGGGCCACCCTGCGTTCCCCCGGTTACGGAAGTGGTTTTAATTTGAAAAACCTATATTTTCACAGAATCACAGAATGGTCAGGGTTGGAAGGGACCTCTGTGGGTCACCCAGTCCAAGCCCCCTGCCGAAGCAGGGTCACCCAGAGCAGGCTGCACAGGACCTTGTCCAGGCGGGTCTTGAGTATCCCCAGAGAAGGAGACTCCACAACCTCCCTGGGCAGCCTGGGCCAGGGCTCCATCACCCTCAGAGTGAAGAAGTTCTTCCTGGTGTTCAGCTGGAACTTCCTCTGCTTCAGTTTGTGCCCATTGCCCCTTGTCCTGTCGCTGGGCACCACTGGGGTGAGTCTGGCCCCATCCTCCTGACACCCACCCTGCAGATATTTGTAGGCATTTATAAGGTCCCCTCTCAGCCTTCTCTCCCTCAGGCTGCACAAGCCCAGCTCCCTCAGCCTTTCCTTGTAGGAGATGCTCCAGTCCCCTCCTCATCCTCGTAGCCCTCCGCTGGACTCTCTCCAGTAGCTCCTCATCTTTTTTGAACTGGGGAGCCTAGAACTGGACACAGCACTCCAGATGGGGCCTCACTGGGGCAGTGTAGAGGGGAAGGAGAACGTCCCTCAACGTGCTGGCCACACTCCTCCTAATGCACCCCAGGATCCCACTGGCCTTCTGGGCAGCCAGGGCACACTGCTGGCTCATGGTCAACTTGTCCCCCAGCACTCCAGGTCCCTCTCCACAGAGCTGCTCTCCAGCAGGTCCGCCCCAGCCTGTACTGGTGCATGGGGTTGTTCCTCCCCAGGTACACGACCCTGCACTTGCCCTTGTTGAACTTTCTCGGGAAGAAGGCTTGGCGGCTCGGGAAGGTTGTTGAGCTGGCCGAGACATCAGTCGAGGCTCCTGCTGTGCATCCGCGGGTTTTCACGGTAACCCGGAGCGCTTTGCCGTTCAGTTCCAGTATTGTGTCGTGGGCGCGGCGCGGCCGCTGGCCGCTAGGGGTCAGCCGTGCGCCGCCGGGGAGGGGTGGCTCTGCGGCAGGGACTGCTCACCCAAAGCAGGAGCTGGGTGGCACATGGTGCCTGAGCTTCGCAGCCTGCCTCTGAGCCCCCCTGCCCCTCACACCCGCACGGCCCCGGCTACAAGCACCCTGGGAACGGAGCCTTGCCCGCAGGCCTTTGGTCTCAGAGTGACCTGCGGCCCTAGGCTGGCAGACAGCTGGCGAGCTGTGTGCTGGAGCCTTCCTGCGTGGGAGTGACCCGTTCCATGGTGGGTGCGGGTCTGAGATGGTGGCCCACTACCACCCTTCTGCAGGGTCCTGGAGGACACTGGCAAATCTTGGCCTGCTGGCTTCCTTTCAGGTGGCTTAGCAGGCTTGATACCGGCTTCGTTGTTGGTGATTAATGTGAAGGTCTGTATGAGAGAGAGCCCTGCCTCTGCTCAGAGCTGCATGTGCTTGTATAGAGGTTGCTGACTTCTGCTCTGTTCCTCTACAAGGCATCGAAATGAAAATGGAATTTCATTAGCTCTGGAGATCGGCTTTTGCTATTTTCTCCCTCCATCTTAAATCTTTCATTATTACTCCCCCAGCCATTTACCACATTCTTAGATATTGTTTAGCTCTGTCCTTCCTTTTCTTGTTCAGAGACTTGAGGTCACCTGAAAAGGCTTCTCCTCCTCTCTCTCTGCACATACTTGAGATAACAGAGCAAACTGTTTTTCAGTTTCGCTGTCGCTGTAGGCCAAAGACCGGTGCTCCATTCTGATCGCCTGCTGGCTAGTGTGAAGTGCTTACGTCATCTTGCGTACTTCAGCTGTTTGTCCATATGAATTTGCTCTGACTTGGAAAGCTGATGGGCAGTGAAGGGAGGGAGTGGGGAGCCCAGTGTCCCGATTGCTGGATAGCTGGTGCCCCCTGCAGACGTCCCTGCCTAAGCAGGCTGAAGAGCAACATCAGCTGTGTTGGTCTCGCAACAGAAGCACAGGATACTAGGAAAGGCAGTAGAGGAAGAGCAGGCATTCTCTCCGAGTAGGAACAGTTACATGTCTTGTAATTCTTAAAGCTCGTGAAGACTGAGAGCTGTGCTTCGTGTTTGTATAAGCCTGTGTATTTCAAAATGAGTATGCAAGATCAAGTGTAGATATTTGAGAGGAGTATAGAGTTAAGCGTTGAGTTCACAAGACAGGTTAAATAGCTGGTCTGAGAGGCTTGTCAATCTAACAGGAAAGTTTGGAAGTCCCTTGTCAAATCTGGAATTGGAATCAGAACTTTATCACAAGCTTTGTAAGGAAACTGGCATTTTTGTTACGTGTGTCAGCAGTAAAAGTGACCTTGATACTTGAGAGGGGTACAATAAATTGTATCCCTATGCAGGGAATGTATTTGACACTGTTGTGGAATCTTGTTTGTTTTTCGGAAGTAAACCACGCGGAACAAAGGTAGACTTACAAATTACTCCTTTACTACGCTTTTTATGGTTTTAATTTGGGGAAAAAGATAGTTGCAAAATTATTTCTTTTAGCTATTATTACTATTGAAACAACCTTCCTGTGGAATGAGAATGCAGGGATTTCATATTTTAACCTGACTGCAGAGAATGCTGGATGGTCCGAGGAGGAAGAAAATCTCACTGTTAGACTTGTGTGCAGCCATTTCAGAGTTACGGTTAAGGGCCACCTAAATGCTGAGCTTTGTTACTGCTGCTTGTGTATGACTGTGTGGATAGATTTAGCCCAGGTCTCGCGAGAAATCATTAGAGTCCACATCATTTAAATCAAAGTAAAATTTTGCCTGAGCCTTGTCTGTGTGCTGTGTCTTGCTGGGCCTGACAAGGGCACCGTGCATCGCCTGCTCTGCTTAGGAGCCAGGCTGTGCCCAGAAGTGGGAGCAGGAATTGAACTCCATGGTGCTTCCAAGAAACAGGCTTGAGTAACTCCATTACCTCTTTTTTTTGTTGTTGTTGTTGTTTAGAGGAGTTTAAACATACAGGAAATGGTAGTTGTTTGACATGAAACAAGTGAGACTTAAGTTCTTGTGCTCAATTCATAGTGCTTTTTCTTTCTGGAAAATTTCTGCAGTTCTCAAATGTAATATTTTTATTAAGGTTGGCTTTATACCTTTAAAATTTATAGCCAAAGACTGCCTCTGATACTGCTAAGCTATGGGAAGTGACTAAAGCTCAATAAGGAATAATACTGCTGTACATCTCGCCTGTGGGATTTGTGGTCTTTGAGAAATGGGAACGTGTGTATCGCTTAATCTCTCCTCCTTGCTTTCCTTCCTTTCCAAGAAACCGGTACAGTTGTCTCACTTCAGGCAGCCTTTTGTGATTGCCTTGGTTGACTGTGGTAACAGGTGAGCAGAGACCTATGGTCCTCAAATCCTCTTTTCTGAATGTGGTCCCAATAGGTTGCTGCTGTTGAGCTGGTTGTTTTCAGTTAGGACACTCGTCCCTCTGCGGGGTTTGTGCCGTTGTTAATGTACGTTGGATGACGTGCAGCACTCATTGTCTTGTTTTTGCAGCAGGAAAGTGAGATGGAAGGTGAGGCAGTCGAAGCTATTGTGGAGGAATCAGAAACGTTTATTAAAGGGAAAGAGAGAAAAACCTATCAAAGACGCCGTGAAGGTGGGCAGGAGGACGATGCCTGTCACATACCACAAAACCAAGCAGACGGCAGTGAAGTAGTGCAGGATGTCAACAGTGGTGTGCAGATGGTGATGATGGAACAGCTGGATCCAACTCTGCTTCAAATGAAGACTGAAGTAATGGAAGGTGCAGTGCCTCAAGAAACAGAGGCCACGGTGGATGACACGCAGATCATAACACTTCAGGTTGTTAATATGGAAGAGCAGCCTATAAACCTTGGTGAGCTTCAGCTGGTCCAAGTACCTGTACCAGTGACTGTACCTGTTGCCACCACGTCTGTGGAAGAACTTCAGGGAGCTTATGAAAATGAGGTGTCCAAAGGAGGCCTGCAAGAGGGAGAGCCCATGATCTGTCACACCCTTCCGTTACCAGAAGGCTTCCAGGTAGTGAAAGTGGGTGCAAACGGTGAGGTGGAGACACTGGAACAAGGTGAACTTCAGCCACAGGAAGATCCCAACTGGCAAAAAGATCCAGACTATCAGCCACCAGCCAAAAAAACAAAGAAAAACAAAAAGAGTAAGCTTCGCTACACTGAGGAAGGCAAAGATGTGGATGTCTCCGTGTATGACTTTGAAGAGGAGCAGCAGGAGGGTTTGTTGTCTGAGGTCAATGCAGAAAAGGTGGTGGGCAATATGAAGCCACCTAAACCAACCAAAATTAAAAAGAAAGGTAAGCCTTCCCATCTGCACGTGAATTTTGAAAATGTATTTGTTGTGGTGGGACCTTGCAGGATGATTGAAGTGACTGAGTAGATGCAAGTGGGAGTAAAGCAGGCATGCCTCAGGTCGCTTATTCCTTATATAAGAGCAGTCAGCTCTATTGTTTCCTGGGCGAACTTCCCACCTCCTCTGTGTAGGCTATAAAGGAGCTCGTTTTCCTCGAGCATGATGCTGTGGCATTAGTATTCCCGTATAACCACGGTTGAAAAGGCTCTCCTCTTTGCTGTGATACAGGTGTAAGAGGTTGCGTGTATGTGGTTTACATCAGGAATCGATGTACAGTTGGCTCTGTCGGTTTTTCCTAACTAACTGCTGGGTAGGGTAGGTGGTGCAAAGCACAGCAATAGGTGTATCTGATTTTTTTTTTTTTAAAACTGTAAATTGAGGAACCCTTTTTAGAGTGGAGAAGGAACATGGAGTGCTGGCATACTAATGAAAACTGAAGGCGAGCCAGCCATAGGCAACAACTGTTCCTAGGGATATGCACTTGGATTTAACGGTGCATGATGGCTCCTTGTAGTAGTTACACCTCCAAGAATCTTTCCTTTGCCCTGCTGATCTTTTATGTTATGCAGTAGACCACGGTACTGGCAAGAGTAATGATGATTTCCTTCATGGCTAGGTGTAAAGAAGACATTCCAGTGCGAACTGTGCAGTTACACTTGTCCACGTCGTTCCAACTTGGACCGCCACATGAAAAGCCACACTGATGAAAGACCACATAAGTGCCATCTCTGTGGCAGGGCTTTCCGGACAGTCACGTTGCTGAGGAACCACCTCAACACTCACACAGGTACTGTTGCTTCTGCGTACGTTGTTTATGTAGGATCTGCTCTGTCTTTAGAATAGCTGGAAAAACAGGATGGATCTATCTTGAATCTGTCCAATTCCACTTACAGAACAAGCTAAAAAGGAAGAAACTCTGCAGTGCTGCTTGTTCATTTCTCATTTGAACACAGTGTTCTGCATGGCTGGGTCACATGCAAAGCTCATCCTGCACAGAGTGTAAAACTGATCCTGGCCATGATTTGGAAAATACCCAAAGCTATAGAAAATGTTCCATTTGTCTTGGGCATCAGTAGTTGGGTTCTAAGCTTTGTGTTGCTGCTGCTTGTGTAAAAGTAAGGTGAGAATGAGGTTGGAGCTAAGTATAAGGGAATTGAAAATAGCAGAGGAAAAAGACCTAACCCCAAGGAATAGATTATAAGCTGGACCAACAAAATTTATATGATAGGAACTGTAACACATTTCTGTTGCTCCTTATGTAAGTTTCTAGTGTAAAACTGAAGGTAATTGAACTGTAACTAAATTTAAGCTTGTTGTGACCTTTCTACTAAAAAGGTGTAATTCATATCCCTTTTCTCTGCATACTTATGTCTCACTGGGTGGCTTGAAATCGGTAAATAACCAAGTGATGGAAAAAAAAGGAAGTCTGTTTCCTCATTGAGAAGGTATTAATCCTCTAAGATCTTCAGTCCGTTAGTTATTTATACAAAGGTGGTGATGCTTGTGTATTTGCTGCTCTAATCTAATCTTTCAGAACATGAGACGATGTTGCTAATTCACTTCAAAAAAAAAAAAAAAAGGACAACAAAAACTGTCCTGTATTTTCTTTTGTCACTAAATCTGTATGTCATCATCTTTCTGTTTTGCTACAAATGATTAGGTACTCGCCCTCACAAGTGCCCGGACTGTGACATGGCCTTTGTGACCAGCGGAGAGTTGGTTCGGCATCGCCGCTACAAACATACCCACGAGAAACCATTCAAATGTTCAATGTGTGATTATGCTAGTGTGGAGGTATGTTAGTTAATTGTCACAGCACTGAAGACTTCCTTGTACGCTTCAAAGCTTGTTCACCATCTGTTATAAACTCTGTTCTTAGGCATTTCCTCTTTGGCCATTTGTTTAAAAGGCTCTGAGCAAAAAAAGTTATAAATCGGGTCTGCTGTTGGATGCAGATGGCGGGGTTTCCTCAGTTAATGAGAAAACAGTTTGAGAGCATTTATGCACAGAAATCCTAGGTGATATCCATTTCCTCTTTGAGATGATAGTTGTTGTCATTGTTTCATAAATTATCTGGCCTTTCAGGTGGCTGCAGGGAAGGTAGTGTGTTCCCTGCTGGAGGAGGCAGCCGTCTCCTGCCGCAGCAGGGTCTACTCTCGCTCCCATTTTAGAGATGCGCGTTCTGCGCATTATCTGTTTAGGCCATTAAGGTGGCTGTAGCCAAAACTAACGAGCCTTTGCCTCAATATTGATGAAAAGCAGCTTTGCTAATATTGGGTAATTGTCTAATTTGCTAAAGTAAATGAAGCTTCCTTGAATGCTCTCCACTATGCAGTATTGTTACTTACGCTAGAGAACAGCTTTTAAATTGTGATAGGAAACTTGAGCAAGATGATGAGCAACATAATTTAAAAAAAAAAAAAAAAAAAGAAAGAATAGGATGTCTGCAGTGGAAGAAGGCTACAGTGGGGTGAGGTTCAGCGGGGGCTTTTACCTTTTTCCTAGCCACACCGTGGCTGCAGTGCTGTAATTCCAGGCCCTGTGGTTTGAGTGCTGGATAATTGTGTTGCAGTGGTTTTCATAATACGAATTCGAAGAGAGTGACCAAGTTGCTGAGCTCGTGCTGCATTTTATAGACACAGGCTGGTGATTAAGCAGCGTGGTCATGTTTGAGCAGAAAATGCCGTAACATTTGTGTTCGTGCTGACCTTTAAGCTGGATTAGTGCCTTCTAGGTAAAAGCAGGAGAGGAAATCAGTTAAGTCACCTTGTTGATCGTAGGACTAGATTTTCTGTTCTTCTTAGCGAGAAATTGATTTGTCTTATCCCTCTCAAAGTAACTGGAGAGGACCCAAGAAAGCATGTTGTGGAGAAAAATACACTGTACAGGGCACACTAAACCCCTGCAATGTTCCTTGGGTGTGTGCTTTGCCAGAACATGTCTCTGTGTCTCTCCAGGATGCTTTGAAATTTTAGTGTGTCATTAGATGCTGGGGTGGTCAATCACAGTAAGGTGAGCACAAGAGTCTAAGCCAGGCTGCACTGAATATGGGAACAAGCAGCAAGCAAGACTGGGAATGAGGCTGGGAGGTGAGGTAGGGTGGGCAGGAGTGAGTAGCTGTGTGCGGTGTAAAAATGGTGTTGAACCATGCCTATCTGGTTTAGTGACAAGACAAAAATAGACTGCATTAAACTCTTGACTGATTTCTTGTGCTTTTGGCAATCTCACGTGCTCATCTATGCTAACTTCCGTCTTGCCCTTGACTTCCAGGTTAGCAAATTGAAACGCCACATTCGTTCTCACACTGGAGAGCGTCCGTTCCAGTGCAGCTTGTGCAGCTATGCCAGCAGGGACACCTACAAACTGAAGAGGCACATGAGGACCCACTCTGGTATGAATGCCGTGGTTTTGTAGTGTGCTGTTCTGGTGTCGGAGTGCTGAGGTTGTGTACAATGTGCGCTAACACTTAAACAACAAAAGAAATACAATTTTGTAGTTTAATATTAAACCTTTGTAAAATCTGTAGCTGAAGAGAATGCGCCATGGTAAATACGCACTGGTAAATTCATAACCTGAGAGTAATTGCTGCAGTGATAATTGAGCTTGGAGGATTCTGATTTCTGTTTTGACCGTGAGGTGATAGGATACAGACACTTCTAGTATGAACAGAAGCAGCAGCTTCTGTCATCAGCGTTCCACATCCAGTTGAAGACTAGCCATTTACAGTTTCATGCGTGAGTGTAGTTGCAAAAGCATCTCGTGCATGTTAGTAAAGATTCTAAATTTTTTCTTTGAAATAGAAATAGGGAAGGTTTTAGCACAGAATGCTACTGGAGTGCCAAATTAAGCATATTGCTAAAATTGAAGGGGAAAAAAATGCCCTTGCATGTGTACATGAACATTCAGAACCCCCACCCCTAAAAAACTCTGATACCGCTTGCTGTCTTCTGGCAGCCTGCGTGTCAGTCTGCTGTGCATTTCTGAGTAAGGGTAGTTTAACTCATTTGCTTAGAGATTGAACTCGAGTCTCTTTGTAGAAAGATATACACTGGAGCTAAAACCTCTAGAGAAAGACATTATTGAGCTCTTTCTAGGGTTACTATTTCTGTCACCTAGCTGTCTGTTGCAAGTTTCTGGGTGGTTCTTTTATTTGGGGCTTCTTGATGAGATTTCTTTTTAACAAAAGCATTTGTGCTGTTTTTTTCTTTCTGCTGCTGCAGGAGAGAAGCCATATGAATGTTACATCTGCCATGCTCGCTTCACTCAGAGTGGTACCATGAAGATGCACATTTTGCAGAAGCACACGGAGAATGTGGCCAAATTTCACTGTCCTCACTGTGATACTGTTATAGCGAGAAAGAGTGACTTGGGTATGTATCTCACAAAAGCAGCCATTTGGTGAAGATTCATGAAAACACTTCCCCAGAATCAGAGTTCACATAACCCAACTGCTGTCTTTTTTTTTTTTTAACCTAATACTTCTGGAAACTGTACAACATGAAACACAGGCTTAGATTTGTGGCTGGTAATATACACTGCTAGTTTACAATAGCTGCTGCTAGCTATAAGAATTTTCAGTTTCTTTACATTATTTGAAAGTGTAGCATATTTTCCAAGCATACAAGGCAAGTCACTGTTTTAAGGCCCGTAGATGCGAGGCATTTATTGAACTTGGTCTGAGATTACAACTGCAAATGGATTAGCATCTGAAAAAAATAAAAAAAGTCACTTGGCTTGACCTCCTGGACATTGGGGGGCATGAATTTTCATGCAGAAGTATCTTCACCAAGCTAAAAGGTTTGAATTAGACCAAATAGTTTAATTTTCCAGGATGTGGAGCTGTGTGCCACAGAGATGGTAGGAGAGACTGAGTTGTCACGAAAACCCTGCGTCCTTGTGGTAGGAGAGTCCTGATCTAGTGAGCAGAACCCAGCGTGTTTCTGGCAGGCAAGCTCTCTTTTATGTTCTGCAAGAAGGTGAAAAATAATATCGCACCCAGAGCAGCTGAGGAGAGGAAGAAGCCACGATTTGGCAGAACTTGCTGTCTATAAACAGAATATCACCCAAGTAATGGGAAGGCAGGCTCCCTTCCAATAAAGGCAAGTGTAAAGTGCTACAGTGAGAGGCGGTTTGAAGGGATGGCAGTCAGTTGATAGCGGGAGCAAAGGAGCTAATTGACGACAGAGGAAAACTGATGTTAGCTATGAAGACTTTTTCTTCTGATAATGCTTTAGTCTATCCTAAGCTACCTTATGCAGCTGTGTTATGCTCTTAGTTGGAGGATTTTAAAGAAGCGACTAAAACCTCTGTCAGGGATTATCTGCTGATATCCCCGTTGCATTCTAGCCCTGTCACTCTGACTTCTAATCCTGCAGAAAATCCTGTCTCCCCTAGTGTATTACCTGGCTTCTGGCGGCATCCAGGCAATTCGGAGTAGTCTTAAACATAACAAAGACACTTTGACAATCAGAAGTTATCAAATGCAAGTGTACTGTACCAGCACAGATTGCTAATAACCAAATCTAGAGTTCTGTGGAAAAACGTGGCGTTCTTCTGCAAGACCTTTGTCTAGAAATTGTTCTGGTTGCTTTTATTTGAGTCTTGTAGGTTTTTGGTAGAATCTTAAATTACCTATTTAACTTTTTTGGCTTCAGCTCAAGAGTATATGGAGGGAAGATCGCTGAGGGGACTGTAGGCTCGTCTTTTGTGCTTGGAAAGCCGTGGTGATTAAAGCCTCCAATTCCTTTGCTTCTAGGTGTCCATTTGCGAAAGCAGCATTCCTACATTGAGCAGGGCAAGAAGTGTCGCTATTGTGACGCTGTGTTTCATGAACGGTATGCCCTCATACAGCATCAAAAGTCTCACAAGAATGAGAAGCGCTTCAAGTGTGACCAGTGCGATTATGCGTGCAGACAGGTAAGCTGGTGGGGCTGGCCACCCCTTACGAGGGTTGGAACAGGAGCTAAAAATACGATGTGGAAATCTTAGCTGTTAAGTTTGACCAGCTGTCAAGATCGAATTAGCTCTCTCAGTCTTTTGAAGGGTGTGAAGGAAAGTTCAGTGGCCTTTGCTTCTTGGTGCAGTGCTCCCCGTAGAGCAGTACCTTCTAAGTGGCAGCCTTGATGTATCCGCTGACAAAGGGATAAGACTCCCTATAGGATGGTAGTGGCTAGGACTGAATATGCCATCAATCAAGATGTTCTCACATTCCTGCGGAATCATCCTTTCCTTGATATTAAGGATAAATTTTGGCCTCCTCTTAGCTGAAATATTGCCCTTTGGTATCCATATGTCTGAGTTCTCAAGTTGCTTTTCCTGTCTGGCTTGTCCCCGCCAGGAGCGGCACATGGTCATGCATAAACGGACCCATACTGGAGAAAAGCCTTATGCCTGTAGCCATTGTGATAAAACCTTCCGTCAGAAACAGCTCCTCGATATGCACTTCAAACGGTATCACGATCCCAACTTTGTCCCTGCTGCCTTTGTCTGTTCCAAGTGCGGCAAGACATTCACTCGCAGGGTAAGGGAATATACGCTTTTGAATTGTGGGGTTTTGGGGTGGAATGAGGCTTTTTAGCCAAGGGGAAGGGAATATGGTTACCCAAAAGGAAAGGTGGGTGAGGTGCGAGGCACAACGCTGACCTTTTAAATAGAGCACTTCTTGCTGAGAGGAAAAGAGAGGGGGAGACCTGGTGTGATTCAGAATTAGTACTAACACGTATTAGTGTTGACATCATGAGCAATGTGAAAATGCAACTTTATGAATAAAAGTTAATGAAATTTATCCATTTCCCCTAAATAGTCTTGCTTTAAAAAAATAAGACAGAAGTTCCCAGGAATGTGTTTGAAAACACAGGGCCAAAACATCTGATCTTGGATTCAATACATGTTGTATTTTTTGTTGTCTGTTTTCTCTTCCACTGAGTAGAACACGATGGCCAGACATGCTGATAACTGCTCTGGCCTAGATGGTGGTGGGGAAGGAGAGAATGGAGGAGAGACAAAGAAGGGCAAACGTGGCCGAAAGAGAAAGATGCGGTCTAAGAAAGAAGATTCCTCTGACAGTGGTAAGAAACAGCTCGGTGCCTTCTGAGAATTACAGGCCTGTGATTCACTGTGTGTTTGGCTGTTAGTTTGCCTGTTCTGTGGGTTTGTTCTGACACATGAAAGGCTTTTATCTAGCTGGCAAGCAAAAAATGCTGCTACACAGCCAAGTACAGAGGTGACTGCCTGTGAGGGATTGTATGGAGTCTGCTGTCCCAGGCCTCTTCCAAGACACAGTAGTTGAAAAAACACTGTATGATGCCCCTTGCCTAGGCTGTGCTGCCTGCCCTTCTGTGTATGAAGTTCTCCAGTAATGTTTTCAGCGTCCCAAAAGAAACTGTGTGTTTGTATGGTGCGGTGCTGTGAAACAGCACGTGCTCCTGCTTCATGGCTCCTGGATAGCATGTGACGTGTCCTGACAACCCTGATGCAGAGTAGCTTGGCTGCTTCTGTGGGGGAAGGCAGGCAGCATCCAAGAGAGTGCTGGCCATCTGTGGACTCTTGTGAAGGGCCTGCTGAGACAACTAAAAGGTCAAGGAGCTGGTGGTGTCTTCCACTTCATGGCTGTGTGTGTGTGCTGGTACTGAGAAGATGGCTTCTGAGGGGTTCTGACTTCTGGCCAACATGCCGAAGATGGGTTAGGTGCAATTCATAATAGGGTAGCTACTGTATCTGTAAGCTTCTCCAGAACAGGGAGAAGACAGAAACTGTTGCAGCAGATGATGATCGCCTTCACTGTGGTATTGCTTGTGAAGGAAAAACTTGGTCCTCCATCCTGGTGGAGGGAAAACTCAGTCATATCTTCAGCAGGAAAATCCAGGTGGAGTCTCAAGACCAACCAGTTCAAAGATGATTCAGCAAAAACAGTGTTGCTGACTTGTCTTTTGTCTGAAGTGCTTTGTGTAATTACTCAAGGAGCATAGATTGGGAGAACAGGGATCCTGCTGGCTGAAGAATGTGTATCTGAAATTCTCACATGGCAAACAGGTTTTTTTTAGGAAATGAGACAAGTATGGTCAGCTTGCTTGGGTAAACCTTGACTGCAAGAAGTCTATAGAAATAAGTGCTTAAATTTGTGTATAGATACTTCAGAAAGTGTGTTTTGGTCAGTTCAATAGAGCATGTGTAACTAGTTGTTCATTTAAAACATGAAAAAATCTTGGAGGCAGAAAGAGTAAAATAACTGCCTTGATGGAAGGTGATTCAGAACCTGGGATTCTGTAGTATCTGGTATTTAATGCCTACTTTGTAGGCTTCCAGTAAGTCTAGCCTGTTGATTTAGTTGATATGGTCTGGGATTCAAAATGGATTTTGGAGAAGCTGGTCAAGAGTCATGCTTGTTAGATGACTGATGAGCATTGTATGGTTGTGGCTGAGACTCTGCGACTGAGAGAATACCTTCAGCCTCAGGCTGGGCTGACTTCCTCAGGAGTCGTTTGATAGACGTGAAGAATTGACTCCTGGGAGCTGAGTAGCAGTGAGAAAGAGGTCCTAACCACATGCTTGGAGAATTGCATTATTCGGTGGTGTTCTTATCTCTAGATCTGCAGTTTCATGAGTTTCGGCAACTGCTAAATGTCTAAAAGTGGTGAGCAAAGCTGTGATGAAACAGACTCATCTTGTGCTAATGGGAAAAATATCAACTAGCAAATGAGAATTTTGTCTCCCGTCTGGCCTGTCTGCCCCAAATTAGACAGACTGGGTTGATAGACCTGGAGTGGGGGGGCGGGAGGGGGAGGGTATAAAGAAGCGCTAAAAAGTGGGACCTGAGAAATCCAATAAATGGAAGAAATTTGGCTTGGGGAGTATTCCTTGAGCGACTGTGTAGAATGATGCAGCGTATACACGCCTCTGCAGGTAAGGGACGATTTGTTTGGAGTTTTTTCCCCTTTAGTTGGATGAACAGAATTATGCGTTGTGGAGTGGCCCGTTGGTTCATGAGCGAAGCTGCTCTTCTGTGCAGTGGATGCCCTTACAAGTTCAAGGGCAGTCACCTTGCTGTCCAAACAGTACTATCAATATATAAGTTTCAAAAAACTGTTGGACTGGAGTCAGCTCCAAAGTACGTTGAGGTAGAAAGAGTTCGTGTGAATGGGAGGTGCCGTCATAAATCCATTGAGGATACAGGAGACAGGGCCTGGTAAAATAGACTGCGTTAGACCTGTCCTGCCTCTGAAGAGAGGTGTTGGGGAAGATCCTCTTGGTCACTGGTTGATAAACTGTGTGTTGATGGCCCTGAAAAGCCTGGTTGAGTGGTCTGCAGGGCTGTGTTCACCCAGAATGCCTAAGAATGCCCCAGTTTTGTGTGGTTCTGCCACACTCAACTTGAGACTTTGAGGTCTTGCACGCAAGTCCCAGTATCTGGGAGCTGCTACCCTGGTTTCCTATCTACCTGACAGAAAGACTGGAACATGGCGTTGCTGTTTTCGCGAGGGCTAGGAAACTTGCTCTTGGATCCCTCTTGAGCTCTGGTGTTCCATAGGGATATGGTAGTGGCTGCTACTGCTATTTACGTGCAACCGGCCCCTTTTCTCCTCTTGCCCCTCTATTTTCCCACACTTGCTGCGCTCCAAATCCCCGCAGCCGTTCTCCTACGCATCCTGTCAGTAGTCCTGCGTGATCCAAAACTGCCTCTCCCCTGCATTTGATTATGCATCCCACCTCCAGGCAGCAACCCCCCACCTCCCTGAGTCTGAAAGGTGCTGGGAGAGCTGCTCCCCGGGACTCAGCGTGGGGGTTTCACGCCCAGTGCTGGGCCGGTGGCTCTCCTGGGAGGGGCCCAGGTAGGTGGTGAGTCCTCGCCGTGGGTTCCCACACTCCACTGTGCACCCCTGTGCTCCTCTGGGTTGGGCAGGTGGGGCTTTGGGTGGAGGGCTCCTCTCCTGCCATGGTCTCTGAGCTGGATGTGCAGAGGAGCATTTAGCACATAATCTGATACAATTATGTTTCCTTTTGCTTTCTGAAGGACAACTCTCTGAGGGTAACAGACTAACAGTCTGTGCCACCAGCTTCTCAACAAAGGCCTGGTTTGCCGCCTTTCTCATCAGAGTTGACTCCTTTGGGATGAGGAATTGATGGTATTTCTCTGTAGGTGGATGTCTTTGTTCCTGTTTAAGCTGGCGGCTTACCTGAGATAATGTTTCTTACAGAGGAAAATGCTGAACCAGATTTGGATGATAATGAAGATGAGGAGGAGACAGCAGTAGAAATTGAGGCTGAACCAGAAGTCAAGGAAGAGACTCCTGCACCACCTCCCAGTAAGAAACGAAGAGGAAGACCACCAGGCAAAGCTGCCACCCAACCAAAACAATCCCAGCGTGAGTCACTGTTTGAAGCTTACCTTACGCTGCTTGCTTGAGCTGCTTTTTCCTTGGGTTTGGAAGGTCTTGTAGGAGAGCTGCTCCCCTCAAGTGAGGTGACGTTAAAAGTAGATAACTGCACTCATCTCTGCTTTGATAAGAGCCCACGTTTTGTGTGAAGTTTATTGCAAGAGTTTCCTGGTCTTGAGGGAACATAGCCACTTCAGGCTGTGCTAAAAGGAGAGGATGTTGGTTTTTTTCTTTACTGTTGTTCGAGTTCACCAATGTGCAGACTGGTCACTACTTTTTGCACCGCTTACAGTGGTTCTGCTGTAGTACAGTTCTGGTAAAGCAGCTGTTGGTACAATCACTGTGGTGTTCTTGCCTATGTAAACTTTTGCAAGTATTGCCACAAATGAACATGCTTCAGGCCTGTAGTTGTGAGCATAGCGTCAGTGCAGAGGTGGTTTAAGCTTGACAGTTTTCTCCATAAGAGTAAACATTGATAAGTCTTACAAGGAGCAACTGAGGGAGCTGGGGCTGTTTAATCTGGAGAAGAGGCTGAGGGGGCACCCGATTGCTCTCTACAACTGCCTGAAAGGAGGGTGTAGTGAGGTGGGTGTTGGTCTCTTCTCCCAAGTAACCAGCGATAGGATGAGGGGAAATGGCCTCAAGCTGCGTCAGGGGAGGTTTAGATTGGATATTGGGAAAAATGTCTTTCCTGAAAGAGTGGTCAGGCGTTGGCACAGGCTGCCCAGGGCAGTGGTGGAGTCCCCATCCCTGGAGGGGCTCAGAAAAGGTGTGGCTGTGGCACTTTGGGACGTGGTTTAGCAGGCGTGGTGGGGTTGGGGTGACGGCTGGACGTGATGATCTTGGAGGTCTTTTCCAACCTCAGTGATTCTATAACTGCACAAAGTCTAAGTAAATGGAGAGCGACTTTTCACAAGGGTGTGTAGTGATAGTACAAGGGGGAAGGGCTCTAAACTAAAAGAGGGCAGATTTAGATGAGATGTTAGGAAGAAATTCTTCCCCATGCGGGTGGTGAGGCCCTGGCCCAGGTTGCCCAGAGAAGCTGTGGCTGCCCCCTCCCTGGCAGTGTTCAAGGCCAGGTTGGATGGAGCTCTGAGCAACCTGGGCTGGTGGAAGATGTCCCCGCTCATGGCAGCGGGGCTGGAACCAGATGATCTTTAAGGTCCTTTCCAACCCAAACCATTTTATGATTCTAAATAAATTCTAGAAACAAAGCAGGAGGGGCGGATTTGTTCCTTTGAGGGGTAATGGCTTCCCCAGTGGCTTGCCTGTCTGCTCAGTTCTGCAAGCGTGACCTGTGTCCTTCCTAGAACTACAGCCTGCGGAAACATTTCATGATGAATTTGTCACTAGCGTCACGGAGTTCCCCTAAACTTGGAGTTTTGTCGTACGCCCATGTGTTGATGTGGTCTTGTTTGTTGATTACTTCACACATCCATTGTTTGAGTGGTGTCTCAATACCCAAAGGCATACTGGAGCTGTTGCAGTGGTAGCACATCTTCCTACGGGGGCAAGGAGGGAGATGCTTGATGCTTGGATGCGTGAGGCAGGTTGAGCCGCTCGCCGCTACGGCAGGAATGCGAGTTGTGGGCCTCACCTTCCCCTCTGTGAAAGTCTTCCATTATCTACCAAGAAGCTGCCTGGTGAGGTGTGCAGGCCACCTCTGGAACCGGTAAAAAAAACCCCGTTGTTTCCCCCCTCCCCCTTTGTTTTCTGCCCTTCTAGCTGCAGCAATCATTCAGGTTGAAGACCAGAACACTGGTGAAATTGAAAACATTATAGTTGAAGTAAAGAAAGAACCCGATGCGGAAACGGCAGAGGAAGAGGAGGAGGAAGCTCAGCCTGCTGTAGTGGAAGCTCCCAACGGAGACCTCACTCCTGAGATGATTCTCAGCATGATGGACCGGTGATGGAGGAAGACCACGCTGGCTGACTGAACTGGCCTGGGCTGTGTTTAAGCGGCTCAAATCTATTTTTCCTTTTACCTTTTTTCTTGGCTTTGGGAAATGCATCATTTTAGACCATTTTACCAAACGTACTGGGAAATAAAACTTCAAAATGATGTTAGAATGTGATTTAACTAGAACTTGCTGTTTTATGTTAGCATTACAGGACATTAGGAAATACTTTGGAGTCCTCGAGGGTTTCCTGTGAGGTGCTTGATTTAGTTTTGCTCTGAACTGCATTGTAAAGCTGGTCGGAGGGCCGTGTTTACATGCACCAAGTTTTAATACACAAAAACGGAAGCCTTGACTAGAGTATGTGGTAAACCACTCCGGACTTGCCCTTCCAGTTCCCAGAGCCCTTGAACCTCCTTCTCTCAGTAGTGTTTTTAACTGTAAATGCAGACTTGGGAGGTTTCTAGACTTTTAAAATGTTTGGTTTTTTTTGCTTTTCCCCACTGACTAGCTCTGGTTCTCCAAGTCGGCTGCACACGGTAGTTTTGGCATGCTCCAACTGGTTTCTGTCCTTACTATGCTTTGCTTTCTGCAAAGCATTTCTGTAATGGTCAAGCTTGTAAATAACTTTTTTTTACATTTTAATCTTTTTCCATTAATTAAGAGGTATGCAAAAATGCAGTTTAAATGAACCCCAGTATTTTAATTCCTTTCAAACGAAGTGACAAGAGAATGGATAGAGTGTAAATGTTGGAAAAGCTGTTGATAACCAACAACACAGAGAAGAGACGTCCCCAGACTATTGCTTGCAGAACGAGAGAAACCAACACCTGAAATCTGGTTTTGAAGCAGAATGCAAAACTGGCATTGGAACCATGTATAATTAACCTTCTTTTCGAGTTATAATTTCACGACTACATTTTCTTTGCTCTATCTTGTAGTTGTATTTTGTGTTTATGAATCCTATGTTAAGGCAGAAGTGGTGATTAAGAAATGGGTCACTGCAGCCCTCGAAACCTGGGCCAGGAAATTTTAATAGGTCAGTAATTACACAATTTTGGATCTCTGATAAAAGACAAAAAAAGGAATAATGTGAAATACAAATGATGCCTGTATATGAACTGTCACATGTTAAAATATGTAAGCTTTTTATAGAGCCTCAGTCTTGCTGATTTCAAACAAATTTTTCTTCTATGTATCGCTTTTAAGAGAGCTATCAGTTTAGCTATCAGACTCTAGGTTGATGCATTTTTGTACTTAGCTGTACTGTGTGATATTTTTCATTATTTTAGGAAGCCAACATGGGAAAAAAAAAATACTGTTATAAAATATGTAATGGGGTTTGAAAGCTGGGAAGGAGAATATACTGCTGTACAGCTAATAAATAATAATGGATTAAAAAGTGTGCTCACTGGCTGCTTTCTTTCTGTACGTTGGCGGCGTCACCTGGCAGTGACCTCCTGACTAAAGCCCCGGCTCCTGGCAGGCTCCTGCAGGGCGGTGAGCGGGGAGAAGTTCTGCCGCGGCTGCGGGCGTTCGTCGGTGACGTTCAATCACGGTGCGCTGGCGGCCGGTGAGTGCGTGCGTGAGCGAGGGCCGTTACGCGGAGAAGCCGGGGCATGGTCCTGGTTCCCTGACAGTGGCTGCCTTGCGTGCCGGGGGTCCGCGGTGCTGGCTCAGCTGGGGCTGCATGGAGCAGTGTGTAGCAGAGAGGCGGTGTAAAGCGTGTGGTGTTTACACCTTGAACCATGCAGGGAGTGGTGGTTGTTGCTTCTGTTTGTTTTGGCCGTGAGTTTCAGTGGTGGTGGCTGATGGTTGAGACAGCGGGAAGATGATTTCCGTTTCATTCTGGAGAACAGGACTGATACTCGGTGGAGTTTCTGTGGCGTAGCTTGCCTTAGTTACCAGTGAAAGCAGCTTGGAGCCAACTGAGAGTAAGCAGTCGGATGCCCGGAGGCGTCCCGGGGGTCTGCAAGGAGTGTCACCATCATCCCCTAAACCCAGCCCACCGCTGGCAAGAGGGGTGCGAGGGTGTTGCAATGGCTTTGCTAACCAGTACCCGAGCCGTGTCGTGCGTGCGGTAGCAGCGGCCTCCCTTGCGCTGCGCGAGCCCTCCGTGCCGCTGCAGCTCGTGCCATTGTCCCAGCAATACATTACCCCACGGTGTGTGTGGGCAGCTCTCCTGGAGATGGGAGCGTGAGGGCGGCTTGGTGCTGGGCTGGAGGGAAGTGGGGGTGTGCAGTGTGTTTGTCCAGAGCCCACGGGTGCTCCCAAGTCTCCTTCGATCTGCTGGCAGCGTGTTGTGCTCCTGAGCAGCTCCAGCCCTGCCGGTCACAGCCCACAGAGATGATGGTCCTCCAAAGGGGACCACTGGTGGCTTCTTTGTGCTGATCCGAGGAGACCATTTCTAAGCAGCGTTGTTTCGTGAACGTAGTAGGTCTGTGTAGCGTGCTTGCATGTGGAGTGGACCTGGTCGTTTATGGTGGGCGTGAGCTTTCTCCAGAGGCCCAAGCAAGGGTTTCATGGGGATGGGAGCAGTCGCCCCGTGGCCATTCTCCTTTTTCCCCCAGCCTGGTGTGTTACTTCGCGGTCCGCTCGGTTGACCTGGTTTCTTCGTGCTTGCTCAGTCAATAGTTTTGTTACGCAGCCTGGTTTTGTCTGATTTGAGCTGGGGCTCCTGCCTTGGGCAGGTTTCTCTGCTTGTGTGCCTCTCTTGCAGGCTTCCGATCTGCCCTTGGTGGAGCTGCTCTGGAGAGATGGAGAGCAAGATCCCAGCCTGCTCCTGAGGACACGCATCCTGGGCAGCGTCTTGAGCCTGAATGCGGACAGCACGTCTGTGCTCCACCCCAGCGCTGGTACCGGTGTTGGAAAAGCTGTGCCCCACGCCCTGGACCGTGAGTGAAAAGCCAGGGATCCGAGGAGCATTGCTCCCTCAGCCAGTCGCTTGGCCTGGCCGCAGTCCCTGGCTCTTGGGCTGCTGGAGAGCGGCTGTGGGGATGGAGAGGGGCTGGGACGGGCTCCGTGTGGCTACTGCAGCCTGCCGAAGGCTCGTCTGGCTGCCAGCGGGGGAGAGCTCCCTGGGTTAGAGGGACCAGCTCCTCTGGCGTCAGTCAGTGGCGGGCCAAGCCCGCATCTCTAGCTAAGGGCGTCAGACTGAGGTTTGGTTGGAACAAACCACGTCTGTCTGTTCTGCTGCAGTGGAGGAGAAACGAATCACCTCTTCTAGTCTTTCATCCTCACATCACTGTAGCAGAACCTTCTCAAGGTGAGAAGGGGGCAAATAGGGCTCAAGGAGACTAAGGCAGGGAGGCAGCTGTTGGCAGAGCCAACAGAGTGGAGCGGGGGAGAGCAGGAGGGAAGAAGGAAGCGCATGGAGAGTAGAAGGGGGGACCAGGCTGCCCTGGAGGAGCAGACATTGCTGGAGTGTGCAGGGATGGAGTCGGGAGAGCCAAACCTCGGCTGGGGCTGGGCTTGGAGAAGCACGTGAAGGATGGAAAGAACTTCTGTGTTAAGAAAGGCTTCAGCAGCAGCAGGAAGGCTTTGGAAAAATATGGGCCATCTCCTTAATGGAGCAGAGGACTTGGCGGCAAAGGACGTGGAGAAGGCCAAGGTGCTCAGTGCTGCTCTTGCCTTGATTTTTGGCTGGTGAGGTCTGTCTTCAGACCTCCCAGGGCCCAAGCCTGACAGCAGAGTCTGAGGGAAACATGCTGAGGTGCGGAGGAAGGCAGCCAATGCCATCGCACTCTCTCAGCTTTGAAGAGTCCTGGTGATCTGGGGGGGTTCATGGCACCTGGGAAAAGGCAAAGGTCCCACCTGCCTTCAAGAAGGGAGAGAAGGAAGATCTGAGGAACTACCCCATTACGTTCTCCAAGGAGGTCGCTGGCTGTGTGGACAAGGGGAGAGCGATGAATATTCATCTGGACTTCAGCAAGGCTTTCAGCACAGTCTCTTGTAGCCTCCTTGTAGCAGGACTGAAGACTTGGGGGCTGGAGAAGAGGATTGCTGGGTGGGTGGAAAACTGGCTGGGCCAGCAAGGTCAGCAGTATCATCTCTGCCTGATGCTGGTTGTTCATGTTCCTCAGGGATTGCTTGTAGGGCCAACTGGTCCCATCTTGGCTCCCTAGTGCAAGAAACCAGCAAGAAACTGGCTGAGGCCCTCCGGATGGTTGTCACAGGGGCTCAGGACAGATGAGGAGACACCATGGGAGACTGCTGTGACCAGCCTGGAAGAGAGAAAGCGAGGGGAGACCTCTTTGCTGTCTGCAGAGAGCTGATGGGAGAGTACGGAGAAGGTGGAGCCAAACTCTTTTAGGAGCTGTCACAGCAAGAGGCAATGGAGACAAACTGGAACAGAGGAAACTCCAGCTTGAATGAAGGAAAACCTTTCTCACCGTAAGTGTGGTCGAACGCTGGAAGAGGTGCCTGGGGAGGCTGGGGGTCTTAATCCATGGAGATGTTCTGATCTCAGCTGGGCATGGCCCCAAGCAGACAAACTGGCCCAGTCCTGAGCAGAGGGTTGGACCCAGAGGTGAGCACCAGCCAGAGCCTGTAGTAGTTGAGAGCCATGGGAGAAGCTGTCACCGTGAGAGCACACAGGACATGGTCGCTGGGAGGGCTCCTGGGTGCCTGTGTCACCACAGCCCAGGAGCATCTGGGCTGGGAGCAGAGCTGCAGGCAGGGGAAAGGATGAGGTGCTGCTCTGGAGCTGGGGTGAAGAGTTCCTGCTGTTACCCCCAGAGCACGGTCAGTGCTTCAGCTCCCCAGGGGTGACCTAGGGATGGAGAGGAGCACCAGGACTTCTTGCTGGGAAGGTCCTGATACTTGAGGATAGAGCTGGAAAAGCCCAGCTGTGTCCTCTGCGGGGCAAGGCAGAGGAGGGAGGTGGGTTGCTCTGGGCATCCTGGTGTGCCTGGGCTTGCACAACGGGTGGGGAACGCTTGTGCACATGGATGTCTTCCTCTGCCCCGCTCCTGGGGAAGACGTTCTGCCTGACTGGTGCTCAGTGTGTTCCGGCACGTGGGACCTGGTGTTTTGGGGAGTGAGCTTGGGGTGCGGCTCGCCTGGGGCTCCTTTGTGCTGCTAAACTTTAAGAGAAGCCATCTTCTCATGGGTGCAGTGGGACAGCTGCTTTCTACATGTCCTGAATATCCTTGCGTGTCAAAGCTGGGACCTGGTGCCCTTTCTGAGAAGTTCAGATACCGGTAGCCTGGTCTCCTGTCACCCTGGAAAAGCCATAGATCCAGCCAGGACTGTCACTGGCAGACGCTGTCTGTGTTGGGCGGTGAGCACCCTGCGTCCTTCCTCTTCCCGGTGCTCGTCTGCCCACTGACGTAGCTCGGGAGGCTCGAGGAGGTGCCTCAGCAGAGGTCGATCCCTGCGTCGAGCTGTGTTCTCCCCAGCCACCTCCTTGAGAAGAGCTGCTGTGCGTTGTGGTTGGGCTCTATGGAGACACCAGCCCTGCAGGGAGATGGCTTCCTGCCTTTGCACACCGAAGGCGGCTGCAGAAGCACCGCAGACCCAGGTGCTCGTGGCAGGAGAGCGGCATTGCCCAGCCGTTCCAGCAATCGCCTGATCTGGAGTCATTCCACCTCTGGAAAAACTCCTCCGGGAGCCCTCGGTTGGCAGATTGCAGCTCAGGCAGCTGGTGGCTTGTCAAAAAAGGCAATTTAGGCACCCAGCTCAGGCAGCCAGCACCCTCCATCCCAGCTGATGCTGGTCACGGGGATCCAGGCTGCTGGCCCCTGGTAGGGCCTGCTGAGCCAGCACTGAGCAATACCAGGTCCAGCGATCTCCTGCAGCATGGCATGGGGCATGGGACAGCTTTCCCCCCCGGCCTGGAGCACTGCTGGCTTTTTGCCTGGCCCAGAGCCCTCCCTGGGGAGCAGAGTGGCTGACGTGCTCACTCCCGATGCTCCTCACAAGCCACCCGGCCTCTGCCTGCCTCCCTCCCTTGCTTCGGGGCAGTGGTTTTGTCATTTCGGCGTGACACCTGGGGTGTTTCTGCTCCGGAGAAGCCCTGCCTGCAGCACCCTGCAGCGGGCACCAGCGCCCATCCTCTGGAGAAACACCCTGCAGCGGGCACCAGCGCCCATCCCGGCACCTCCCCTTGCAGGTGCCCTCTGCGAGGTGGTGGGGCTGGACCGACCTCCACGGCAGGGCAGAGCTGCCCGTTTCACGCTCGCCGGCCGTCCTGGGGCAGAAACACGTCCCCGTGAGCCACCTCGGGGGCTGCGGGGAAGGAAGAGCCCCCGGGTCCACAACCCTTGAGGGCTGGAGCCGCGGGGCGATGCTGCTGCTCCGGGATGAGAGGTACCGGTGGGGTCCAGGCGAAGCTGTACCGGAGGAGGAGGAGGGCTGGGCAGGGATGCCCTCTCCTCCCGCCATCGCTTTCGTTTCGCTTCTCTTGCTCAGGCGGTAAATCTCGCCTGACGGGGCAGGAAGAGGCACCGAGCGGTGGGAGGAGGGGGAGGAGGTGCCGAGGCGGCGGTGCTGCCGGTTGGTAACCTCAGCACTTCCTCCCGGCACGGTGCCTTTCCCGCGGCGCCCGGGGATGCTGCCCTGACCCCCGCATCCCCGGGCGGGTAACCTCCGCGTGCCAACCATGGCTGCGTCCCCGGGAGGGATCCCGGCCAAGATGCAAGGTAAGGCTCGCCCGCTGCTGTGCTGCCGGGGCACCAGTGCCACATGGAGAGCGCGGGTCCGGGGCCTGCTCGGCCCCGCTTCGCCGTGCCGGGGCTGGCAGAGTCGCTTTCGCCTTCCTCGCCCGCAGCAGCTGCTGTTCAGGGGGTCCGAGCAGGATCTGGAGCCCCAGAACTCCCACGCTCAAGGATGCTTCTGGGGCCAAAAGCATCCGTGGGTGACAGCCGGGCTCCTCGAGGACCTGTCTCTCCGTGGTTCCTGCTAGGGTTTGTGGGTGCAGCCCAGTGCTGCTCGCTCCCATGGGCTTGGGGTCCCTGGGCAGCTGGGGGTCCACGGCCCTGCCCCGGCTCCCCGGCAGCACGGGGGATGCATGAAGTCCCGCTGCTCCCAGCCTTGAAAGAAGGAAAAGGCCATGGGGATCTCGGGGTCCTGCAGCCCCACCAGCCCCACTGCAGCTTGCGGTGCGGTGGGAAGGAGCCAGGTCGCGGTGTCCCCGCAGCCCCGGGTCCCGGCTCTGCCAGGGTGGGTCCCTGGGGACGTGGGGCTCAAGTCACCGCGCCCGCGGGGCTCTCGGCCGCCTCAGCAATGGCCAAAGCTGGTTTGCACGGTGATGGGCAGCCGTGGTCCTGCGCCGCTGCCCTGAGTGAGAGGCATGAACCAGGAGAGGGGGCTTCGGCCACCTTCCTTCACGGGGACATTGGTCTTTTCAGAGGGCATCACCGCCTTCCTGGGGACAAAGAAGGTCCTGCTGGTGATGAGCGTCCAGCTGCAGGTGAAATCCAAGTACGACGACTGTATCTTGGTACGTGCGGAGTCCCGCCTGCTTCCTCCTCTCCCGGTTTCCCCAGGCAGCCGTTTTGCAGCTGCCGTGGGGAACGGGAGTGGCTCGCGTGTCACCCCAGCCCCCCGTCACGCCGGTGTCCCCTGCCTAGGTGCTGACACCCTGGCGAGCCTACGTGCTGCCGGTGATGCTGCCGGTGAGGGTAAGTGCCAGGACCCGACGCTGCGGTAGAGCCCCAGGGCTGCCAGGGAGGCTTCGCCCGACTGGGTGGGTGCCCTGGTCTGGGAAGCCCCTAGGAGGAGGAGGAGGAGGAGGAGGATGGGATGAAGGGGAGGGAGGTTGGGGTCAGGGGCCGGTGAAGGCTGGGGAGCGTGGCCAGGCGCTGACCGGGGCTTGGGTAGGGGTGGGAGCTGGGGGCACCTGTGGGTCCCCCTTCTCCGTCAGCGCCAGGGCTGATCCTGCTCCTCCTGCCCGCAGGTCCACAGCAGCTTCAGCTTCCTGGAGGTGAGGGAGATGACGGTGCGAGAGCCCAGCTTGGTGAGTGGCACCGACACCCATGGCAAAGCCAGCCTGGGCACCCTCCCCACCTCGCGCCCACCTCCCCTAATGGCAAACCCTGGTCTGTGGGGTCTGGGGGTGTCGCAGCCCCCCTGCTGTGCATTGAGGGTGTCCCCAGTGACAACCGGCGAGAGCTCCGCAGGGGATTTATCCCTCCGCCACCTCCGAGGAAACCCTCTTACAGCCTCGCCTGGGGTATCGCCCTCGGGGCTGGGGGTGCGTGGAGGCACGCGGGGTGCTGGGGCCCTCCGGCAGCCCCTGCTCGGCAGGGACAAGGTGACAAGCGGCTGCTGGCTGACCCAGGCGAAGCCAAATTTAGCAGGAGGGTGTTTTAAACCCTGCTAATCCTCTTAGCGAGAGGCGTGCACGGAGGGCAGACGCGGCGGGTGGGCACTGTGGGGGAGAGCAGCGGGACGCCCCAGTTGGGACGCATGGGCCGAAACGGGGCCGCGGTCCTCGTTAACCTCTTGCTCTGCCTTCTGCTCGTGAAGGCAGCATCAGCAACGATGGCTCCCGCCTCTGAGCAGGGTTTCGTGGCTGACCCCTGGGAGGGAAATGAGGAGGAGCTGGGCGGAGGGTGAGGGGCGCTGGGGGCTGGAACGCCGGGCAGGCGTGGGGCGAGACACCGGGCTGGGGTTCGGAAAGCCCAGGGGTTATCGATGTGCAGGCAGAGCCGGGCGCCGGCGGCAGAGCCGTCCTCGCGCGGTGCCAGCCGATAATTGCCATCTCGCTCCCACGCCTCGATCGGCAGGTAATTAAATCAGGGAGCGTGTTGCCATGGGATTTTTTTTTTTTCCCTGGTAGGAACCGAAGGCTGAAAAAGCCTCAAAACCTGATTAGATAAATTCAGGGAGGAAACCTCCGTCCTCCAGCTGCGGCGGCTGCAGGCAGCGTCAAGGCTGCTCTCGCCCCCACCGCTTCGGGCTGCTTTGGCGTTAGCTCACCTTGAATTTTGGGGAGGTTTGTGCCTGATTCTGGCACATTACGATCTCTTTAATGTCCTTTATCCTAAATTTCTGGGGCTTACAGCCTTCCTGGTGCTCACGGCGCTCTGGCTGGGTTTATAAGCAGCGGCCAGGAGGAGTTGGTGGCTGTCACCGCTGTGTCTGAGGGCTCGGGGAGGCTGCATGCTACCAGCTGGCTCCGGCATCTCCCATCCTTTGGACCCCGCAGGTTGTCATAGAAACGGACGCGGCATCCTATGCCTTCCGGTTCATGTCCTTCGATGATCTGGAGCAAGTTGTCATCCACGTCACCATGTCACTCAAGAAGGTCTTTCCAGACTCGTCCCCTGGGTAAGGGTCTGCTGCTCCTCAGGGTTCGCTGCGTAGGTGTCAGAGCAACCTCTTTTCTCAGAAAAGCCCCGTATATGCGTCAGGTTCACAAATAGCGCCTGTTGACAGGAGACAACCCCACGGGTGGAGGCCAGACCCTGCTCCCCGATTGCGTTGGGAAGAAGATTTCTGGCCACCCTCACGCATGGAGGCTGTTGCCAAGCAGAAGGTGGTGGGGATGCTCTTCTCCCAGCCCACCGCCCTGCACCCCTCTGGTCCCTCCCCAGGACGCTGCTCAAGAACTCCCCCCCCAACCTGTACGAGAGGATCCGGCTGATCACGGACTCGCTGGAGGAGATGCTGCAGAGCAGCCCTGGGCCCTGCGGTGAGCCCTTTCTACCACCCTATCCCTCTGCCAAGGGTGGGCCAGGGGGCTGGAGGACACTGGGGACCATCACAGCCTGACATCCATCAATGCTCACTCCGCTGCCGGCCCCCACCTCTGCTGGCAGGGCATCCGTGGTGGCCTAGGTCAGAAGGAGCCCTGCTAGTGGGGTCTGGTCTCCACCAGCCCAGCCCAGCGCCCGGGGCAGGAGCAGGTTTGAGGGGATGTAGCTCCCCAGAGAGGAGCAGGACGGCTGTGGGGCGAGGATGCTCGGTGTCCGCCCGTGGGGACGTGCAGCTGTGGATGCTTCCACCCACCTCGTACGACATCGCTGCCGAGCCAGGGGCTGTTCCTGGAGCCTGGTTTGGGGTAGGATGCCTCCACTGTCACCACGCAATGCCCCCTGCCTGCTACATGCTTCAAGCAAAGCAAACCGCAGCCCCCGAAGTGCTGTGATCACTTTGGGGCTGGCAGCAGACAACGCAAGAGACTCCAGCCCCTTTGAGGAGCGAAGGGAGAGCCCTCACCATCCCTTTTGAGCCCCTCCATCCCTCCTCTGCCTCCTGCCCTCCCCAAAGTTCTTCTCCATGTTCCTGTGGGAAGATGGACCACCAAGACTGCCTTCTCTTTGCAGGAGGGTTTTCAGAGACCTACGCTGCTTTGTGTGATTACAACGGCTTCGCCTTCCGCGAGGAGATCCAGTGGGTAAGCTGGTCTGTCCTGTGGAGAAGAGAGAATGACAGCTTGATGCATCAAGCAGGCATGGAAGCAGGATGCTCACGGGGCTGCTGGGGCTGGGAGCATCCCAGGGACATCCCAGAGCTGGGAACTACAGTTTTGCCTGGCTTGAGTGTCCCCTGCTCCTTGGAGTCAAAGTGCAGGTGGTGATGAGATGCCTTGGAGCAGGTCGTTTCCCTGCCTGCCCTGGAAACCTGGGACCTTGCTGGGTGTCCCTAGCAGGGGAGAACCCCGCTGGGACCCAGCCGCAGCAAGACTGGCTGTCCCTCTTTTCCCCTCGGATGCCGACTCCAGCCCGCCTCTCCCCACACCCTCGTCCCCACCAGCCTGGGGGGTGCGTTGTCTTCTTCTGGCCAGTCCCTACAGAAGGGGTCCAAGACCCACCGAGCAGTCCCACTGATCTGGACATATGCCACCATGCCAGGGGAGGGTTTGGGCTCAGGGCTCCCCAGGGGATGGTCCTCAATGGCTCAGCTCCCTCCAGCAGTGCCAGGTACCCAGGACCGGGTGCTGAGCCTGATCCGTGTGTCGATCTATCTGGGCAGGACGTTGACAACATCTACCACAGCCAGGACTGCCGGGAGTTCAACCTGCTGGACTTCAGCCACCTGGAGAGCCGGTGAGGCCCCCAGCCGTGCCAACCTGCGGTGCCTTGTGCCACCCCAGCACTTCTCCTTGTCCTCCCTGTCCATGGCAGGGGTGGCCCGTGTTGCTCCTCCACTCATGTTAGAAGCTTTGGTGGCTTTGCATGCTCCAAGGACCCCACATCTGCAGACTGATGCTCCCCTGCACCAAACACGATGAGCCCCGTCCCATGAGGCGATGGCCCCCAGAGCCCGGGCAGCCTCCCCTCTTCATTTTTAACACTTCAGCCGGCTGCTCGCAGCTCGTGGCTGTCAGGTGTTTCCCTATGCAAAGCAGCCGGCGCTGCTCGCCACCCCGAAACTCGGCACCGCTTCCTACCAGCACCCCAAATATCTGTTATAAACTTCTAGCAGGGCCGTGAGCTTAGCCGGTGCCCAGAATCGTCCCCGTGGGGCTCAGCCATGTCTCCATCCCGAGAGAGATGGAGCAGGGGCTCAGCTCTGGGGGAAGGCGGCCGCGGGGCAGGGGGTAGGAGAGTCGAGGTTCTGAGCTGAGCGTTTTGGGGAACAGAGGAGCTGTGTTCAGCTGGCCAGAGAGGAGACAGTTTTAGAGATATCTTTGGACCAGGAAGTCAAACAGAAACTTGTTTCCACTTGAGCAAAACCTGTGTTGTTCTTTACACGAGAGCTCAGAATTAAAAAGAAAAAAACCAGAAGTTTTGACAGAAGCACACAAGTATTTTGATTACTTTTATTTTCCCTGAGGGAATAACCTGGGGAAGCCAAGCTGTGTTTGTGGATTGGTTTAAACTCGTGGACCCCAGTCCTACTCCGCTGAACGCTGTGTTGGGGCATCCCAGGGTTAGGTGTCTTGGGGCACCTGTCTGGGACCTGGCCCCTGACTCCCTCGTCCTTGTCACCCTGCAGAGACGTGGCACTGAGCGTCGCCGCCTTGTCCTTCAACCTGTGGTTCACCAAGCTCTCCTGCAAGGACTTCAGGCTGGTGAGTGCCGGCGCTGTGGCGCTGGGAGTGCCGGAGACGGACGGATTTCCAGGAGGGCTTTCTTCTCCCCTGCCAGAACCAGGAGATTTCGGAGCAGCTGCTCTACATGCTCAGCAGATCGGTGACACTGGAGGAGCTGGTGCTGGAAAACAGCGGGCTGAAAGCGTAAGCAAAGGCGTTGCAGGACCCTGGCGTGGTGATGGGCAGGGTCTCGGCAGCCCGGCGGTGCTCCCCTCGCGTGCAGGGAGCAGGGGGTCCATGGAACCGGGTGCCAGGGTGTGCTGGTGCCCCATCCCCTCCACAGCGTTGAGCTCACTGGGAGCAGAGACCCCCCCCGTAGCCTGGATGCTCCATCACCCACCCTTGGAGACCCTCTGCTTTCTGCTGCTGGCTCCTCAGATGGAGCCAGCTCTGCCACGCAGGCAGGAGTAGGTGGCACGTCCCCATGAGGCTACGGGGTTGGTGGCCGTGTCTCCTGGAGGTGGTCGTTCCTTGCTCAGATGGTTGGCCCTTCTCCCCACAGTGACTTTGCACAGAGGATGGCGCAGGCGCTCAGCGACCATCCCGACTCTGTCCTGCACGCCATCAACCTTGCTGGCAACCAGCTGGAAGACAGAGGTACCCAACTTCTGGGCCGGGATGAGTTTCCACACGTGAAAACCAATGCTCAACTCTGGATCCCACTGGCAGCTGCCCCCTGCCCCAAGGGCCGTAGCTCGGGGTGGGACGTACACCCTCCAGCGCCGGCATGGCCTCTCAGGGCTCTCTGCTCTTTCATCAGGGATCGTTGCCTTCAGCCGGCACGTGGAGAAGAGTCCCAAGGGTCTGCAGAGCCTCAGCTTGGCCAGGACGATGCTCACGGCCAAAGGTACGGCCCGGCATCCTGCTCCCCACCCGGGGGCCGTTGGGAGGCTGGGCACGGCAGTGCTTGGGGACAAGCTGGCACCAAAGAGGTGGCTGGAGGGGCTGCAGGGACACCCTGGAAAGGGCATCTTCAAGGATGCGATGATGTCCTGCTGCCCCCAGAAAGTGCCTCTCCACAGTGCAGGGACGCGCGGGCATCCATCTCTCCCCTCCTCTCCTGAGCAGGGATGAGCACATTATGCAAGGCCCTTGCAGAGAACAAAGCCATCGGATCCTCTCTCCGGCACTTGGACCTCTCAGGGAACCCTGGTGCCCTGGCTGGGGATGACATCAGTGTGAGTGCCCAGGTTCTGTCCCCTGCACAGGCTCAATGGCTGCAGTTCCCCGGGGTCTGCACCCTGCCTTGCAGCAGGGACTGGGAAGCCACCGCTGCGAGAACTCCCTGCCTACTGGGGAACAGCTGGGGCTGCACTGGGATGGCAACCTGCGTCTCCTCGTGGGAGGGTGGGAGAAGCCGCCTGCAGCAAGAAGGCATCGCAGAGGCACGGGGCTGGGTCCCTCGGTGCAGGATTCATCCCGGTGCTCAGCAGGAGGGAGGATGCAGGCTGGAGCTGGGATTTCTGGGCTGTCAGGTCAGGGTTCGTGGTCCCGGGCAAAGCTGCTGAGCGCTCTCTGCCTGCAGAATCTGCAGAGCCTTCTCCGCCAGTGCCGCTCGCTCGCCCACCTCAGCCTGGCCGGCACGGATTGCCCTTTGGATGCTGTGAGTACCGGTGCAGGGGGGCACAGCAGCAAGCCCCTGCCCTCAGCCCCCTCCCGAAACCGTGCCACGCTGCTGCGGGTGCTGCTCCCCCATCCCAGGGCTGTGGAGATGGGGCGTGCATGGGGCAGCCAGCCCAGCGATGCCCTGCTCTGTGCCCACTGCCAGGAGGGTCTGGGGGACTCAGGGTTCAGCAGGCGGAAGAAGGGAGCCCCCCGTGGGGCAGACCCCCTTAGCACCTCCCGCAGCTCGTCCCATACCGTCACCCACCCATTCCTGGGCTGTATGAGGGGCCGCAGCTCCAGCTGGGTCCTCCTTGACACGGCTCACGTCCCCACCCCGGCAGCTCTTTGGAGCCCTGGTCCACGGATGCCACACCAGCCTTGTCCATCTGGATCTCTCCAAAAACACGTACTCCCACCGGTAAGCCCCCGGGGCGGTGGGGAGGGGACTGCGGCTCCCCAGGCAGGTGGACAGTGCTGGGTGGTAGGTGATGCTACGTTGTGCCCTTCCTTTTCAGGAGGGTGAAAACCATCTCCCCTGCCATCAAGGAGTTTTTCAGCCAGGCCTGCGTCCTCGGGCACGTCTCCCTGGCATGTACCAAGCTGCCCGCGGATGCCGTAAGGTGAGGTGGGGACCTGTGCAGCTGTGAGTTCAGCGAGGGGGATGGATTTGGGGTGAGCATGGTCCAGAGAGGACCTCACTCAGGACTTTGCACGTCAAGGGGGCTGGATGAGGCTGGGAGAAGCAGAGCTCTGCTTGCTGGGGAAGGGTGTCTTCTCTGGAAGTGTCCAAGGCCAGGCTGGATGGAGCTCTGAGCAACCTGGTCTAGCGGAAGGTGTCCCTGCTCATGGCAGGGGGGTTGGAACCAGATGATCTTTAAGGTCCCTTCCAACCCAAACCATTCTGTGATTCTCCAGTGCCCTGCTCCCACTGCCCAGACCATTGTGGGGTACCCCACGGAGCGTGCTGGTGCCCCCATTGCTCGCACCAATGGGTGGCTTTGGTGACTTTTCCAGGGCATTGCTGCAAGGGCTGGCAGACAACAGCCACATCAGTGACCTGTGCCTGGATCTCAGCAGCTGCGAGGTGAGGGGCCAGCACCCACGGGTGCCATTGGTCCGGCTGGGAGGTCCCACTGCAGCAGTCGAGGGGGCTCCCTCCCTGGGTGGGAAGGTCCGTGCCCTGTCTCGCGTGGGGCTGGGTGACTTTCCCGACGGCAGGGTCTCGTTCGCAGGGCTCGGTGCCTCCCCTTGTACTGATGTCTTGCTGTTTCTTCCAAGCTGAGATCAGCAGGGGCCCAAGTCATCCAGGATCTCATCCCCGACGCCAGCTCCATCAGCGACCTGGACTTGTCTGACAATGGTAGGTTGCTTTGTCCCCAGCTGGGAGAAGATATCCTCCATCGGCGGGTCCAGCCACCATGGGCAGTTTGGCAGAGGCCGGCTCAACCCCAGCATCTTGTGTGCTTGTAGGAGTTCCCGGGGAGATGGGTAGGGTCTGTTGCTCTTGCCTGCCTCTCGACCATGCCGCCTAACGCAACGCGAAACTGTGCTTGTCACCTGTAAAAGCCCTTCAGCGGCAGCAGCCGTGGTGTTACAGGCTGTGTCTCATGGGGATGAGGGCACCCAACGGCCAGCAGTGGATTCCTGCCTGAGGATTCACCACCTCGTTGGGCTTTATGGCTTTTTACCCCCAAAACCAACTACCCTTCTGCCTTCCCCAAGGCACGCAGTCCTTACACATGCTCTTCTCGCTCTGCTGATGTCCTTTCCAGCGTGCCAGGCCTCTTCCATCAGCTTCCAGCATTGCATCCCATGGCGGGCAGTGGTGGTGGCCCTTGCCATTCCCCTCATTCAGAGAGAAAAACATCTCCAGCACAGGGCATGGGGCTAGTCCTTCATCCCCACCTGCCTCGGGACCTGCCAAAAAATCTCATTTCACACCTTCTTGGTACAAGCCTCTCCAGCTCACTGAATACAAAGTGGTCTCACATTGCTGGCTCAGGGTTTGAAGCATTGAGAAAGGTCTTCCTGGGCTTGGAACTCTTCCCACCTCTCTGCAGGAGTTTGCAGCCTCTGCTGCTAACCTTGTGCTGCTGTAGCCATGGGCGAGAGACCCAAATTATCACAAACATCACCTCTGCCAGCTCTGAATTTCACCTGAAAGGCCCCAAGCCTTAAAGCCGCCTTGCTAAGATCTCGCGGCAGACAATGCAGTGCCTCGGCAGCCAGATGGCTCTGGGAAAGCTGACGTGGTTTGAAGTCATTCAAAAACCTGTTCAGGCCACCATTGCTCCAAAATCTCCCTCTCTTACCCAATAACTCCAGCCAACCTTTGTCAAAATGTGCTTCTGTTTTTGGCTTTCCCAGCAGAGCAGCTCCGTGCAGGAGGGATGGTCCCATAGGATGGGTTTTGGTGCCTCCTGCCCATGGCTGGGCGAGCAGATCCTGGCCCGTGTCCCTGCTCTGTGGGAAGGACATCGCCTTTGCTTGCCGGATTTCCCTGGGGATGCTGCAGCCGTTGGGGTGGGAGCACGGGCAGCTGCCTGTGATCTGCCAGAGCTCCTCCCGTGTTGGCCAGGGTGGTGAGGGGTGACGAGGGGCACATCCCTCTGGGCTCGCAGAAAGCAAGCGCCGTCTCGAGCTCCATAAGGGCTCCCCATGGCTCAGCACAGCCTTGACACCCTAAAGAGCAGGAGTCCCCAGAGTGGGTACTCCTTCCTTGGGGTCACTCTCCTGGGACCCTGGCTCTGCACAGGGCTTCGGTCTCCTTGGGGGGGAGCCGTGAAGAGGAGGAAGATGCTCAGGAGTTGCCCTGGGCATCTCCCCGCTGTCACTCGGTGGCTCTGCAGGTGTCTCTTGGGGGACCACCTAGGTGCCACCTCTGTGGACTGCTTGGAGCATCGCGGCAGCTGTCTCCCATCTCTTGCAGGCTTCGACCCTGACATGGTGACGCTGGTGCTCTCCATCGGCAGAAGCAAGTCCATCAGGCACGTCTCTCTGGGGAGAAACTTCAACATCAAATCCAAGTAAGTGCAAAGTCGCAGCGCCCAGGGCCGGGAGCAGTCCTGGCACCATGCACCCAGCCCGCATCTCTCTCCCCACCCAAGCCCGTGGACTGGTTGGGAACGCCCAAGGAATGCCTGCCCATCCAACCCACCCAATGGGGAGCCTGGGGCTGCAGGAGGACCCTCACCTGCTCCTGGTGCAGTCACTGTGGGGCTGCAGGCGCTGCCGGGACGGGGCACAGCCTTGAGTGAGAGTGGGAGGGAGGACAGAGCTCTGCCAGCCGCCACGGTGATGTTTATGTGACCCCCCTCTCGCCTCTCCCACAGGGAGGGGCTGGTGGACATCCTGCACCGCATCGTCCAGCTCACCCAGGAGGAAGACTGCGTAAGTCCAGCTTGCCCTCGCCCTCCCACCCGTGTTCTCCATCACCTTTCACCACCACCACGCAGCCTCCATGCCGGGCTGCCGACCGGACCCCTCCCAGCACAGCCTGGGAGCAAACCTCCCTCCCTCCCTCCCTCCCTCCCTCCGCCATTCAGATGCCTCTGCTCTGCGTTTCCTCCATCTGCAGCAGATGCTCAGACGAAGAAGCGAGAGCTGTTCCCGTTCATCTGGGAAAGCGGGAGCCTGTGTCTGGCTAAAGGCGCGGAGGAGATGCTTGGTGTAACCTGGCTGCAGCCCAGCTTTCCCAAAAACCCTCTTTCCTCCTCGCAGCCTGCCAGGCATCGGAGCTAAATCCAGGGTGTTGCCGAAGCACCTCCTGTTTCTTGGGGTTCAGCACTACTTGGGCTTCCCAGAGGCAGCACTGGGCGCCTGGTGACTGCTGGCCAGGGATGGAGGCCGTGTCTGCAGGGGTGACACGCATCCTGACATGTGTCCTGGTCACCTCTCCCCCTCCTTGTCCCGTTTCCAGCCTCTCCAGTCCCTGTCCGTGGCCGAATCGCGCCTCAAGCTGGGAACCAACGTCCTGCTGAGCGCCCTGGGCAGTAACACCAGCCTCGTGGCTCTGGACATCAGCGGCAACGCCATGGGGGACACGGGGGCCAAGATGCTAGCCAAGGCCCTGCAGATCAACACGAAGCTCAGGTAGCAGCAGGTCCACATCGCCCTGTGAGTGCCCTTCCCCTGCTGTGCTGGGTGGCCCTGATACGATGGTCCTGGCTGTGATGCTGATGCCATCAGAGGTTTATCGTGGCTCCTGGTGACCATGGATGCTGCCCGGGACCGTTTGTGGTGTGTGGTCAGACGCTGTGACCGCATCTTGCTCTCCTGGCAGTCGTCTGACAGTGCTGGCAGGGGACGTGAAGGGCAACAGAGCAGCTCAGTCTCTGCACCAGCACTTGCCAGCTCCTTGCCAGGCTCCTGCAAGCCCAGGATGTTGCAGCCAGACCCTTGCGTTCCCTGCCCTCGCCCCACGCTCTGGCGTCAGTTCCTAAAAACGACATTTTTTTACCACATTGTGCCCGCAAAGGCAAGGCAGGGGCATCTGCAGGGGATGGAGAAGGGTCTCCAAGGCAAGGTTGTCCCTCTGGGTGACATCTGCCCCTGCCAGCAGGACGGTGCCTGACCACGTCCTCCCTGCCCTTCACTCCCTCCAGGCACCCACATACCTCACAGCTCCTTGCAAAGTCCAAGTTTAGGTTTTGAACATTGAGATTCAGAATTTTAACCCCATTTCTAGGCTTTCTGGTGCCTGGGGTCAGCCTCGGGCTCACTTTTCCTGGCACCCGGTGGATGGGCACCCACCTCAGGGCTGCATGGGTGCGGGCAGGGCTCACTCATGTCCTCCTCTTTGCAGGACCGTGGTTTGGGATAGGAACAACACAACTGCCCACGGGCTCCTGGAGGTGGCTCAAGCTTTGGAGAGGTAAGGACAGAGACACTTGTTCCTCCTGGCTTGCTACCACCATGCAAAAGAGCCTCTGGTGCCAGGATGTCACCATCCCCAGTAACTCTTGTCCCCTTGAAGCAACAAGTGCATCACACAGTTGCACACAGGTCCCAAGGCAGTTGGTCCACGGCTCGGGCCTTGCAGCCCCCAAAGCAACCCGCCACCCATTCGGTGATGGCACCTTCATTACCGACCCCAAGGTCTCCCCTGGGCTCTGCATCCCAACCCAGCACAGCCCCGCGTCATCCAAGGCAGCCCCCTGCCCAGCACGGGGGGATCTGCTGTCGGCGGAGATGTGATGCTCTACTCCCTACCCATGAAAGATGGGTAGATGTTGTCCACCTGCCAAGCACACCGTCCGGTCTGGTGTTTGGCTGTGCAGGTTCTGAAGAAAGAGGGATGGATGGAGAACCTGGGCGGGTGGTCGCTCCCGTCCCATCAGGGTTTGCTGACAGCCAGGGTTTGGCGGTCCTCATCTCCAGGGCTGGACGTTGCAGCAAGGTCCAAGCTGACGTCGGGTGGGCTCTGGGCTGATGTTACATCTGTGGGGAAACGCACAGCAGCGATGAGCCCCGCGAGGCTGACAAGGGGTCGGGCAGCCCCCGCTCACCCCCGCGCTGCCTCGCAGGAACTACACCCTCAAGGTGATGCCCTTGCCGATGAGCGACGTGGCGCAGGCGTACCGCAGCAACCCCGAGAAGACGGAGGAGGCCGTGCACAAGGTTGGGGGGACCCGGGCCGGGGGGCACGGGGCCGGCCATCGCCAGCTGCTCATGGCCTCTCGCCTTCCGCAGCTCCAGTCCTGCCTGACGAGGAACCAGCTCCGGCGCGCGCTGCCCACACAGACCTTCCGGCTGCAGCAGGGCATCCTCACCACCTCTTCTGAACAGGTTTGCCAGCCAATTCGCTGCAGAGGGGGCTGACCCTCGCTGGGTCGTGGGAGTTCTTGCAAGCAGCGCAAACCCCTTTTCATCTTTCCCGAGTGGAGGGAAGGGCAGTCCCGAGGGATGGGAGTGGGGCCAGGCAGCAAGGACATCTCCAAGGAACCCTCCCGGGTGCATCCATGTGTATGCAGCGCTGGGCTGCCTTGCTGCTACACTACCCCACGCAGCGTGGGGGCAAATCCCTGCCATGTGGCATCCCCAGTTATTAGGCAGGAACACTCTGGGGGGGTTGTAACCTGCCTGTGCCCGTGCCAGCCCATCGGGCAGAGCCGGCGCATCCTTCTCCGGGAAAGCCACACCAAGGAAGGGAACTGGCAGTGCTGCTCCGGCGTCGGCGCCTGACGCAGCCGCTCTGCACTCCAGATGGTGAATGAGATCTGCCTGAGCGTGCAGAAACACGTCGACATCCTCGGCGCCTGCCCGGGCAGGGAGGCGGAGGCGGACATCCTCTGCGCGGAGGAGGCCATCAGGAACGCCAACCTCTCCGTCAGCGTGAGTCCGCTGGGCAGGGAAACCCCTCGGCTCACCCGGCTTCGGTTTGGGATCGAAGCGGGTTATTGATCACTTAATGACATAATTAAGAGGCAGCTGGGGAGCGCCAGGGTTGTCAATGCAACAGATGCGCTTCACCGACCTCTTGCAAAATGTTAAAGAACAGCTGCGAATTTCTGAGTCCCCTTCTAGATCAAGGACCAAAATGTTCTTAAGCCACCCCCCGCACACACATGGATACGGCTGTGTGCACACCCCCCGGGAAGGGGGCGGTCACAAGCGCACCCCCCTTCAGCAAGGGCACCCCTCCTTGGGAGAGGTGGGTGCTCCAGCCATGGGCACACCCTGCAACCCATGGGTGCCCATGCTGGTGAGAAACATTCCCCACATCGCCGAGGGGTCCCTCCTGAGCACCCTTGTCCCACCCTGGCTGGACACAGCCCGGCGACGAGGATGCTCCATCAGCTCATGACGAAGGCCGCTGCGATGGCTGGGCAGCTCCAGCCCTGGTTTGATCCTCCTGGTCCCACTTCTCTCTCCCCACCACACCTCTTCCTCCTCCTCCTTCTCTTCAAACCACCTCCTTTTCCTTTTTCCCAACTCTCCTGGCACCCCCATGGGTATTTAATCCGGCAGAGCTAGGATTTAGGAGGACAGTGCTGGTGGTGGAAAGGTGGTGAAAGGGATGAGAAAGGATCTCTCCCGACGTGGGCAGCAGCATGGCTGCGTGCAGGGTGGGGAGGAGGGTCAACGGGTGGTGGGGAGCAGCTGAGAGTCTGGCTGGGGGGGGACACAGGAAGCATGAGGAGCCAGGATGCCCAACCCTGGCCCAGCAAAGCCAGAAGGTCGCTGAGTCTCCCCGGGAGATGTTCTTCCATGGGGCAGCCATGGATGCAGGTTGGGTGGAAAGCGAGGGGTGAGGTGCCAGGGGATGATCTGCACCATCTCTCTCCCCGTGGCAGATCCTGCCCCTCTTGTACGAAGCGGGGAACACCCCGTACCAGAACGGCAAGCTGCAGCACAAGCTGGAGTGTCTCACAGAGGAAGCGTCGCAGACCTGTGGCCGGGAAATCCAGGTGGGCATCCGTAGGGAGCTGCCGGTGGCGTGGAGCACTTGTTGGCCTCGGCCCAAGGATAAGGGACGTGGTGTCTGCTGGAAACCACACGAATCCTGACAGAAAAAACACCGAGAACTTCCCTTTCCTCCCCAAACATCAGGCGATCATGCAGGCGGTGCTGGACACGGCACACGGCCTCTGCCCGGCTGTGGTGCAGAAGAGCGGTGTCAGGGACCAGCTGGTCAATGCCATGTCGGAGCAGATCTACCTCCAGGACCACCTCAACCTCAGCACTGTCCTGGACCAGATGGTCACCGACGTCTTCAGCAAGCTGAAGTGGGTGATGTGCCGTTCTTCCCTCCTGCTCGGCCATGGGGTCAGACGGGGACCTGGGGAGTCCCCATCGACTGCTCCCCTCCCCACAGGGTGGGCACGTGCTGGGTCTTGGTGCTGCATTTTCCCAGCTGTGGCTTTGGCTTCCCGCTCAGACCCGGTTCAGATGTGTCCCTAGGGAGCTGGGAGGTCCCACGGGGTGATGTTGCTGCGGGCCCATCCCTGTGGCTGACAGAGGGGACCCCCGAGCATCGATTTGGGAGGTGGGGGGGTACTTGGCATCCACCATCCCAGCCAGTGCCCGCTCCCGTTCCCGCTCCAGCAGCGTGCACCCAGCGAGCCGCAGCCCAGGGCATGTCCTGGGTGCCGCAGCTGAGCATCCATTTCCCAGCGAGGCTCTCCCGGGGGGGAGTCTGGCCCCCAGGCTTGCAGGGGTGCTGGCCCTGACACCCCGCTCTCCCCTCGCAGTGAAATCAAGCTCTCCGTCACAGCCGCCGTGGCCGACTGCATCGTGGACGCTGTGCTGGGAGACCTGACCATCGCCCAGTGCAAACTGGTGAGTGCTGGGGGCTGCCAGCACCTGCAGAAAGGGAATGCGGGTCTGGGATGCGCGATAGGCGTCTGGATACTCCAGCGTTGCTCAGACACCGGCCATGACCACGGACTTTCTGTCTGGAAAGCAGGACAATTCCCACCCAGACTGGTTTTCCTCCCAGATAATCCTCTCCTGGTGCGATCACGGCGGCTTTAACGTCCCGAGTGAAATTCCGGGAGCTGCCATGTCGTGGGGGGATGCCGGGGCAAAGCGGGGCACCGGCCACTCGCGCACCAGGGCAGCTGTGCTGGGGCCGGCAGCCGGCTAATCAGGCCTAAATCCGCTTGGCAAATCCCGGGTGGGGAGCGGAGCAGCACGGAACACGCGGGGCGGCCAGGCGCGCTTCGACACCCATGATAATTTAAGCGCTTCCTAATGGTTTTAGGCAGAGAGCCTCCCCAAGCTGGGGCTCGACCTCCCGGCGCTGCTGCCGGAGCCGGCTGAGGACGATGCCACCGCGCTGGCGAGGGGCAGGAATCCTCCGGACCTCGCCGCGGAGGAGGTAGGGTCCGACTCCGCTGCCGCCGCGTGATGCCCGCGCTATAACTGCCTTTTATCCGTCTTACCGGATGATGCCGGGCTTAATGCCGCAACCTCTCCAGGCGCACGCACCCCCGGCACCGCCGCTAAGGCAATTAGCGCTGGGAAATGGGTCCGTTAGCCTGCCCGGCCGTGCCACCTGCCTCGCTGGCACTGCTGGCACTGGGAGCGGGTCCTGGTGGTGGCCCAGGCTGGTGCTGGCCGTTGCCTTGGGGCGCGGGGTCTCGGCTGGGAAAGCACCCGATCCAGCCCACCCAGCACTGCGGGATACTTCAGCGCTGGACCAAGACGAGGGGCTGCGGGTCTGGGGGTCTGGGGGTGATGGAAGGATTGCACCGGTCGCCGGGCGAAGCCTGGCTGGCTCCAGCTGCCGCGGGATGCCGCTCGCCGCGGCCGGCTTGTCAAAGCCGAAGCCGCCACCGTCCCTCTCTCTGTGCAGTACAAGATGGCCCTGCGGAGGAAAAACAAACATTTCAGGAGCATTCGGCCCACACCAACCGTGAGAAGTAAGGCCACCATGCGGCTTCCCCTTTGCCACAGCTCGGGGCATGCCGTGCCATCTCTTCCCGGGCACGGCCGGGGCGGGAGGCTCGCGGCAGCGATCCCGGGGGGCTGCTGCGCAGAGCCATCCGTGACGATGCCAGGGGCTGTGGGCAGAGCCTGGCAGGCGTCTGGCTTCTTCGGAGAGCCTCTCCCGATGCCGCGGCACGGGTCTGCAGGCAAAGCTCACCTGGAGCTGGTTTTGGGGGACTGGCTCAACGCCGTGGCCAGTGGGGTGAGCGCCCTGAGGTCCCCCCCCACGCAGCTGGGCAGGGGTGGGAGGTTTGTCTGTGACTCCCGATGCCGCGGCGTCTCCCTCCGCTGGCCCAGGGACCAGTCCAGGGGCACGAGCATCGCTGACCCAGCCAGCACCCCTGGGCACCCGGCGCGGGGGATGACACGTCGCCTGTGGGTGCTGCCACTGAGCTGCCCCAGGCTTCTCTGCTGCTGGTGCTGCCCCGGGGAGGGGCAGGATCGCGGGGGGGGGGCTGGGGGCAATGAGCAGCTGATGGGTGACTTCTGCTTCTCGGGGCTTTGGCTGCGGTGCATGTTTGGCTTTGGCTGAAGCAGAGCTCGTGCCGGACCCTAGCGCCTGGCACACAGCGGTCCCCATGTCCCCGAGCCCAGCAGCATCCTAACCCCCATCCAGCGGGTAACTGGCGGGGGGGTTGGGGGGGTGATGAGGAGCTGCCTGCACAGCAAATCAGGGTGCATTTGTGGGTGCTGCCAGCAGAGCTTGTGCCGCACGGTTGCCACTTGCCGCGGGTCTCGGCGCTGGCTGCGGGGGGTCGGCTCAGCCCCCGCCTGAGCATCCCCCTCCCCCCCCCACCCCCGCAGCATCCCATGCTCGCAAAGCTCCGGGGACCGCGGCAGGGTCCATCCCTGGCTCCTGCCACCGAGCCGCTGCCCCGGTGTGCCGCCGCGCAAGCTCTGGGCGGGCACGGCCACGCTGCCCTCCCCGCGTGGGCGAAGGCGATGGCGGCGACGGGGAGGCCTGGCGAAGCCGGCCGCCAGCTGATGCCCTCTCGCCCTTCGTAGGTGTCTCGGAACTGGAGCCAGCGGCGGGCAGGGACGCCAGCGGGCCCCGAGCTCACCGGGCTCCGCCGTCACTCAGCCCAGCCGCGCCGCCGGCACGCCCTGCCTCCACAAAGGATGCTGAGCCTGCGAGCGGCTCGCTCCCCGCCACGCAGCCCACCGCCGCCGCCGGAGCCCTCATGGACCTGCCGACTGCCGGCGAGAAGCTGGAGCATTGCACCAAGGCCAGGCCCCGGCCCAACCGCCGGCACAAGCAGCCGCCCAGCAAGCCGAATGTAAGGGGGGAGAGCGGCTGGCGAGACGAGGGGGGTGGATTTTGGGGTTTTTTTATTATTATTTTTAATTGGGTGAATGATCGCAGACGCTATTTGTTGCAAGCCAGGAAAATGAGATGCACGGAGCCGCAGCCGGTTTATTATCCCCGCATTTCAGCTGCTGCCGGAGAAGGGGGGGCAGCCCGAAAGGATGGGCGGGGGGGGACCAGGGAAAATCCTCCATCCCCTTTCCTGCTGCCCGCCGGGAGCTGCTGAGCAGTGGGGGGGGAATGTAAAAACCCGCAGAGTTCGGGCACAGAGGGCTGGTGTGTTTGGCAATGGCTCCAGCTGCCTCTCTCCTCCTGCGCCCAATTTGCTCCCCTCCCCATCCAAAACCCATCGGCCCCAAAGCACCAGCAGCCACTGCAGCTCCCGGTGATGCTGGTGGGGGTCTGCCAGCTGTGCCGGGGTGGGTTTCAATCCCCCCCCCCCAAAAAAGGGTGAGCGGCTGGGGTCCTGCCTTTGCAGCCCCCTTCCCAAAGGAAAAGTAACTTTTGGGTGCAGTTGGCACATAGTCTGGCTCTGCCAGCGTCCCCAGGGCCAGATCCTGCCAGCACCACCTTGTCTGCGCACCCCCGTGATGCAGCCAGATCCCCCCACCTGCCGGCAAGCCCCGGCTCGCACGGCCGCGGTGATGCTCGCTCCGGAGCGTGGTGGGACCATCACCTCAGCAGGTCTCTCCGCAGCGGGATGGGCACGCGGGTTTGGCCAAGCCTGGAGCGAGGATGGGCTTTGATGGATGTGAGGTGACAGGGGAGAGCGGGCGTCGGATGGCTGGAGCGGCTCTTGAGCGGCATCAATCCAGCCATAATGAAAAGCCGTTATGGACTGAAATGCCACCGATGGGGAAGCGTCTCCCTCTTGCTGATAGGAAGCCACCAATGTGGTGCCACGTGCCAGGGCGAGGAAGGTCCTGCGGAGGAAGGCTTGGCCGTGGCATGGACCGCTTTGCCGAGGGGACGGAGGAAGTGGCATTCATCCAGGCCGTGGTGGCACTCCATGGCTGGACTTGAGGATGGGCACCAGGCTGAAGGATGCAGATGGGGGGCCATGCAGGGCACCCGCTCCATCACCCACCAGGAGTGGGAGTGTCCCTTCGTTGGAGCTCAGACGGAGGAAGCATCCCTGCCAAAGGCTTCTCCCACAGGGATGGCGGGGTTGGAGACCTGGCCTGGCCCTATCAGAGCTTTAGCAGGATTTGTCACTGTGTGTCACCGAGGAGGGTCAGAGGCCCCTGACCTGTGTGCAGCACATGGGTTCCTGCGTGAGTACCGATGCCGTACCCCGGCCACCGTGCTGGGGACCCTCCAGCACCCCAGACCGTAGCACCCAGCAGGGTGCAGGGGGCTGGCAGCCGAGCTGCTCTGCCTGCACAGGCAGGGCGAGGGGCTGGCAGGAGCCCGGGGCAGGCTGGAGCTCCCGAGGCCCCAGGGATGCAGCAGGATCAGAGCTGGGATGCAGCTGACAGCACCGTGGTCTGGCTTTTTTGCTGGATGCACAGCGAGACAGAGGGTGCTGGCACCCATCCGCGCAGGCACCCACTCGCGGGTGCACAAGCGTGGGTGCCACGTGGGGGTACCTTTTCCCCGTGCCGGGCTGACGGCCGCACTTGCTTGCAGGTGCAGCCCGTGGCCTGTGAGAACAGCGAGGACAGGAGCATCACCCGCGTGGACGAGGGACTGGAGGACTTCTTTTCCAAGAGGCTCATTCCAGAGGAGCTGCTGTAAGCCCAGGGGGGTGGCCTGGGGTCCCCTGCACCCACCCAGCACCCACCCGTCCCCAGGGTTTCACCTGCCCTGCAAACACCACTGGTCCCAGTGCCAGAGGGATGCTGGGGAAAACCTCCCTCCTTACAGCTCGTGTCTCTCTGCCAAGGGCAGGGCTGGTGGGAGAGGGCTGGGATGCAGCCGGAGGGCGCAGGATGCAGCAGCACCCCACTCCCACCAGCCTGAGGAGGGGCCGTGGGGCCTGTCCCACAGAGGGGAGGTGATGGGGCAGCACCCACGGGTTCCCGCACTGGGAAATGGCTGCTCTCCCCGGGACAGCATCATCTCGGGTGGGTGCCTGGGCTCTGGATCGCATCCCTTTAGGGTGGGCAACGGGGGAAAAAAAATGATCCCTAGCTCCTCAGCAGGCTGGAGCTCAGTTTGCCCAATGCTTCATCTCTCCCCAGCCCCACGGCTCCGGAGACCTGCCTGGGATCAGCCCCTCTGGCCCCCACCGGCTCCCGGACCCTCAAGAAGAAAATTGGGAATTTTTTTGCCTTCAAGAAACCCAAATCCAGCCGGGGCTCGAGGTGTGAGAAGGAGCCCGAGGGCGGCCCCGGGGTCCCCAGGAGCAGACGCTCGATGCTCAGTGACATTTTACGAGCGCCCAGCAAGGCGGGCGAGGCGGGCAAGCTGCTGAGCAAATCGGAGGAAGGGGGGCTCGCTGCCGAGCCCCGAGCAGAGCCGGAGCACTGCCAGACCCCTGACTCAGCCCGCAGGATCCGGCCCAAGTACTCGCGGGAGGGCAAATCCCAGTCGCTCATCTTGCTGTCCGGGGAGGACGAGGATGCCCTGGGGGTCAGGCACGACAAGGTGAGCACTGTCACCAAGCCTGTCACTGCCATTTGGCTTGGCCGGTGGGTGCTGCTCCCACCCAAGGGTGCTGGTGGTGGGGTCCGCCGCGTGCCGCAGGGGGATGCAGGGATGGCGGGGGGGCATCCCCGCGGGGTCGTGGCTGTGCTGGGGTTGGGGAGCTGGGGTGCGGTGGGTGCTGCGGTGGGTGCCGTGCCCCTGGCAGGGCTGTGTCTGTCCCGCAGAAGAGGCACCTGGAGAAGAGCGAGGGGGAGCTCCTCGGCTCCTTCGAGCAGCGCGTCCATGTTATGCTCCACCGCATTGGTGTCACCAAGGGCCCGACTGCCGAGGGCAAGAAGCAGCAGGTGGGGAGCAGCTCTGCTTTCAGGACAGATCCTGTCCCAAAGGGTGGTGGAGGTGGTGGGCCGTGGGGTGGGTGTCCCCCAGCCAGGACCAGCAGCACCCGGCTCTGTGCCGCCGCTGCCTGTGGCCTCTGTCCTGTCACCTAACCCCCTGCCAGGGGACTGGTACATGGGCTCCTATGTGCTGCGTAGTGTCTGTCTGTCTGTCCCACCCTCCCAGGCATGCACCCATCCCCTGCAGCCACCCCAGAGCCTGCCACCCATCACTGCTGCCCTGACCTCCCCCTTACCGGGTTTCTTTTCCCTTGCAGAGCAAAGACAGCGAGATCAAAAAAGCCGGCTCAGACGGTGAGGGGCTGCGTCCTCCCCACCCTGACCCCTACCCAGCTGGGCACCCACACGATGGGCATGGGCAGCGCCCCTTGGGCTTCCAGCCATGGGTTCCACCACATCCCCCCTAGCTGGGTGCTGGTGGCATGGAGCAGACCCCAGCTGACTGATGCTGGCCGGTGCCTTGTGCTTGCAGGGGACATCGTGGACAGCTCTGCGGACTCCCCCCCATCCCTGAAGGCCCGCACGCACTCCGTGTCCACAGGTGGGTCACCAGCAGGTGCTGGTGGGCAGGGTTTCACCCTCGAGAGGGTGCCCTGCACCCATGGGTCCCCACCCACGGTGATGGCAGATAGAAACCCAGCCCCATGCCCGGTCCCTGGGGTGGCTGCAGGCTGGGTCCTGGCACCAAGAGCCTACCCGCTGGAGCCATCACCACCGGGCACCCACAGCTCTGCCCTGCCATCCCCACAGACGCACCCTTCCGCAGCCCGGCCGCCGCGACAGAGCCCCGGCCAGCCTGGAAAGCCCTGGGGAGGCAGCTGCCGGCCGAGCCGCAGGGCTTCATCCTGGCCGAGCCCAGCGTGCTGCCGGAGCCCGGGGGCCGGGAGGGCTGGAGCAGCAGCCTGCCGCGGCAGGGGAGGAGCACGCCGGCAGCACTGCCGCGGAGAGTCAGCCATGGCGGGGAGGCAGCTGCCGGCAGCCCCCTGCGCACACCGCCGGCTGCCGAAGGTAGGGATGCACAAGCTGCCGACGAGGTCCCCTACCCAGCCACAGGCGTCTTCCCAGACCCTCTTGGGAGTGGTAGGCATCGGGGACCCCAGCACCCAGCGCTGGGTGCTGCTGGGGGGCTCGAGCTGCCCTCCTGATGGCATCTCCCCGCTGCTGTTCCAGACAACCGGCTGACGCCGCAGCGGAGGACTGGCCGCCGAGCTGTGTCCGTCCACGAGGAGCAGCTCTGGGAGCCAGCGTGCCCGGCGGAGCTGGGAGGTAAGCAGGGGCTGGAGTGGCACCCTGACACCCCCCCAGTGCACCCCACGCCAGAGAAGGCGGGCAGTGCTTTGGCATCCCATGTGCCTGCTGGTGCTGCCTGTCTCATCATGGCACCGGGGAGATGGATGATGGCACCTGGGTGATGGACGATGGCACCACTGCAGTGGGAGGGCCCTGCGTGGGGGGACTTGGCTTTGGGATCAGCACCAGCAGCAGCCGGGCTGCCTGGGGTCGCAGGCACGTAACGTGGGGCTCGGCTGTGTTTCCCCCCAGCCGGCACCGTGCCCCTGCGCCTGCGCCGGTCGCCTGTGTTCAGACGCCGGACCAAGCACGACTCCCTCCCGGAGCCGGAGGGTGAGCCCGGACCGTCCTCGGACGCTGCAGGTGAGAGGCAACGCTCCCCTCCACTGTACCCCTGCTAAAGCGGGTGTTGGGGTGTCGAGGATCCCCCTGCGCTCACGCCAGCACCCGTGACCTCCCTAGGTGCCACGCTGCAGGACTGGCCCCGCGCCGGGCTGGAGGAGCCGCAGGCAGGAGTGGGCACCGCCGGCGAGCGGCCGCCAGCCCCGGCACAGACTGTTGCGAATGCAGAAGCCTCAGCAGCCATAGACCAAAGACGCCCGGTGCCGGGCCGGGGGGAGCCAGCCCTGGGACAGTGAAGCCCCTGCATGCTGCTGCGCTGTTCCCAATAAAACCCTGCCAGCAAGTGTGCAGTGCCGGGGTGGTTGGCAGCTGGGGTGCGGCGAGCAGGGCTGCAGGCACGGCACCGGCTGCCGACGGCATCAGCCGGGCCATCAGCATCGCCCTGGGACCGTGCCGGAGCCCTCGGGATGCGGCGAGAGGCATCGCCTTCCCCAGCCGGCCTCTGCCGCTGCGGGGGGGAAGCTGGCGACGGCAGGCAGCGGCGGTGCTGGCAGCCAGCCCTTTCGGCAGGCGTTATCGGAGTCCCATCACCACCCCGGCTCCTCGCCCCGCGGGG
>Ga0065711_1002676_pt1 | contig 63701 bp, 15 predicted proteins | sample Hoacrofraction12_FD_59098 | JGI IMG/M metagenome (GOLD analysis project Ga0065711, IMG submission 59098) | Hoatzin crop microbial communities from Cojedes, Venezuela - Epithelial fraction 12 v2 (version 2) | ecosystem: Host-associated > Birds > Digestive system > Esophagus > Crop | place... | reverse complement strand
AGAAGCTGTGGCTGCCCCCTCCCTGGCAGTGTTCAAGGCCAGGTTGGATGGAGCTCTGAGCAACCTGGTCTGGTGGAAGGTGTCCCTGCCCATGGCAGGGGGGTTGGAAGTGGATGATCTTTAAGGCCCCTTCTAACCCAAACCATTCTGTGATTCTATGATTCCTAAGTATGTCTAAATCACTTACATTTAAATATAAGTATCTTTTCAATGATAATGAAATACTTTTAATTCCATCAATAAATAATTCAGAAAAAAAGTCACCAGTAGGTACTAAAGTTGGCAGTTTTTCCCATATCTGGTTAATGATCTGCCTAAAAATTCTATGAGTTCCAGGGAGGTTAGTAGGGAAGCTGCTTTACAGAAAAAGACCTGCGGGTCCCTGTGAACACCAAGTTGAACAAACAATGTGCCCTTGTGGCAAAGGCAGCCAGCAGTGTCCTGGGGCACATTAGAAGAGGCATTGCCAGGAGGTTGAGGGAGGTGATCCTTTCTCTGTAGTCTGCACTGGTGAGGCCACACCTGGAGTACTGTGTCCAGTTTGGGGCTCCCCAGTACAAGCGAGATATGGAGCTACTGGAGAGAGTCAAGCAAAGGGCCATGGAGATGGTTAAGGGACTGGAGCATCTCTCCTATGAGGAAAGGCAGAGAAAGCTCGGACTGTGCAGCCTGGAAAAGAGAAGATTTGAGGGCGGCCAGCTCATCAATGTGTAAAAATATCTGAAGGGAGGGTGTAAAGAAGATGGAGCCAGGCTATTTCCAGTGGTGTCCGGTGACAGGAGCACAGGCAGTGGGCACACACTGAAATGCAGGAGGTTCTGTTTGAACATCAGGAAACACATTTTTACTGTGCGAGCGACTGACCACTGGCATGGGTTGCCCAGAGAGGTTGAGGAGTCTCCATCCTTGGAGATACTCAAAAGCCACTGGACATGGTCCTGGGCAGCCTGCTCTAGGTGGTCCTGCTTGAGCGTGGGGGCTGGACAAGATGGCCTCCAGAGGTCCCTTCCAACCTCAACCGTTCCGTAACCCTGTGATTCTGTGAGTGCTCTGCATCATTAATGCTGATGTTTGGTAACTTTTGGAACACTGGCAAAATTCTACATAAGGGAAGAAAATTTATGCTATGACATTATTAAAAACACCTCTTGGAGACTATCAGTCTGACATCAGTCTTGGCCAGAAGACCAGAATGACTGGAAAGGATCTATTAGTGAGGAATTAAGGATGACAATGTAATTAAAGCTAAGCAGTGTGGGTACAAACAATGGATATTTTCATTAACTTGATTGTTTAATGGCATTACAATTTGGGGTGCAAATACATCCTTCCCCCAAAATAAAATGTTGATTTAGTAAATTGCTTTGTGACATTTTTATAAAAACAAAAATTTTGACAGAATTAAAATTGCATGTACAAAATCTTCACATTTAAACCAGGATACAGCTGTTACATTTATAATTAATTTCTTCAGGTTTTAATCCCTCACTCTGAAGTATAAACTCTGAACCTAAAAGAATATATAAAATCACTAATAAGATCTACAAGTGAGATTGGAGAGCTAGAAAGTAATTAAAAGGACAGATTACTGACAAAAGTCAAACCAGGTTACTGGGTAAACTGTCCATAACTGGGGGGAAAAAAGTAAGCAACCAAATAAACAGCCTATACTCACCACGAGAATATGGGATCTTTTACTTATGGGACACGAGACTATATGTTATGTCTTAAAAAGACCATGTCCTGCATTGCATGGTCAGATCAATATGAGCACGCTCTTTGTGAAGCTGTGACCAAGAGCAATAAGGCAATGATCCACGTACAGTTTGAAACTCCAGACTGCACAGGTTAAAACGTTACTGCTTTTTGTATCCATGCTAATGCTGCTGGAGTTACGTGTCCAGTTCTAATGGCTAAGCTTCAAGAAAAGTAGGAAATAAATTACAGAAGATGTAGATAAAATAAATCACAAGGATAATGAAGATGTGGAAAATGTTCATTGCAATGGAGGACTTACAACTGTTTCCAAAAAATAGACTAACTTATTTAAAATGAACATAAATCTCTACACTATATAGTGGTGAAAATGTCATCATATCTCTGACATAACAGCATCTTCAATCCAGGAAGTCTAGCTGAATGCTGGAACATGGGTAAGTATAGCATCAACTACATTTAATTAGGTTTTATGTTTTCCTAATTCTCCAGCCCACCCTTTCAAGACGAAACCTGCTAGAGATCTTCTTAAGACCTCCCAGTGGCTGATGACTCACACAGGAAAAGGACTCTATGCAGCAGAAACACAATATATGCAAATAGCTTTTTCAGTTACCTCAGAGAGCCCCTTTGGCTCATCTTACTAATTCAATGCACATATTTGAAACTGTATGCTTTGAATTATAACTTTTTTTCCCTTCAGAATGAAAATATTACTAATTATACAATGGAAGTCCTGACATTTAATCTCTCTAAATTGTTCATAACTTTAAACTTCAGCAACCTCTCATGAATTTGCCTAAAACTGCTGCTTATCTCTGTTTTTCTGTGTTTCATTTTCAATTGTTGTAGCAATACTCAGGTCTTGACTTCAGGCAGGAAATATCCATGAGGATTTGCTGAATGCTAATAAGATGATCACACAGACATTAAATTTCTTTAATAATAACAAATGTGGAAGGGGATACAGATAATAAGGAATGGTATTTCAGCAGAACCATTCTACTTTATGGCTTTTATAATTGTAGATGACACAAGCAAACAGTAACAAGTTCTTTTGTGCAGAAATCAGTGAACAGCCCCACTAGCAATATTACTGTAATCCAACAATATACCTTTGAAGTTAACAAAAGAAACAACCGTTGAGATAAAACAATTACCCAAAATCTGTATATGATAAGACAATTATCACTTTGATTTATAGGTGTACAGCTAAATCCACCTAATACCAAGAGCCTCTGTAAGAATCAGATTCCTGATATAGCCCTTGGCTATATGTCTGAGTGAAGCTAGAGAGAAAGAGAAAAGGTCAAGACGATATCTCAAAAACTCAGTGTAAACGCAGTCATCATTTAATGAAGCCAGGTAAGATCTTTTAAAGCCAATGATTTAGCCAAGGCATTCTGAAACTATAACCCCACAAAACACATAATCCCAGTGTTTGGATCCATGGTCACTAAACAAAAAACTCTAATTTCAAACTTCAGCCTCCCTTGACTAATGTTTTTTTAACAGAACAAGACACTGTTGCGACAGTTCCTCCAAATTCTTGCCATTTTGACAGCTCATTTGCTTCCTTCAGCATCAGTCATACGTGGCTGGTTCTGACAGATAGCCTTGTGATAAATGCACAAACTTAATTCATCATCAGGGAAGTGGTTGAGTTACCATCCCTGGAGATACCTAAAAGACGTGTAGATGTGGCACATGGGGACATGGTTTAATGATGGACTTGGCAGCATCAGGTTTACAGTTCGACTCAATGATCTTAAAGGTCTTTTCCAACCTACATGATTCTATGATTCTATGACCTTAAATCAGTTGTACTTATCTACCCCAGTGCAAAGTGAAGTAGATGAAAATGTTCTGATTGAATAGCACTTTTTAAACTTGCCTGTAAGTACGTAGGCTTCTGTAAATTTTTGTAGCTTTATTGGTAAAATCAAGTTACTTTAGAGAATGAATTAGTATGGATTCTTATTTAGAGTATGTTTGTTTGCTACCATATTGTAAAGAGAAATGTGTCATTTGCATGCATCTCAAGCTATTAATGCATCTGATTTCTTCTCAGTACTGCATCATATCAGAGACAACTTCTAAGTTTATAAACACCAACAAATTTGTGTCAGTCCCTCGTGTAGGAGTCAACTTCATTTTCAGATTAGCCATGAGTTGCATCTATTTTCCACAGAGATATTAAAACATTGTTTAGAAACAGTCTCTTGGAATGGAAATGTATTTATCACTTTCCATAGGATGACAGCCATTGATCTCAGACAGTTGTTTTCTGTTGCATTCTTTGAATTTAAATGAGTGATGTCTGGAACTAGGTTGTCTTTGAATATACAGACAGCAGAAAAATGTCAGCCTGCATCCAAGTGATATTGGATTCTGTTAATGGTATGACCATTTGCAGTCATTGTTTAAAAAGTATGCCCCCATCCAGTGCTTTGTAGCAAACTATCCCATGGTTTGTAGCTTTTCATAATGGCTTCTGAATCTTTCTTCAGCAGGAATGAAAAACACCACCAACCTTGTCACTGTCGCTTGGTTCAGCAGCTTCTCTGCAATTAGCCATGAATGGAACATTCCTCAGATCTTAAGTTGGGTCCTACCTAAATCTTTAATAGGTCTTGTTTCATAATATCTCTAAGACAAAGTCTTTCCAATTCTACATCACCCACCCAGGCCTTCTTCATCTTCTGCTTTACCCACTGCAGCCTTTTTATGGCTTTCATAAACATTCTACTCCACTCTTGCGCATTCAAAATACTAAGGAAAGTTCAGTTCACTGTCTCCCCGCCGGTTCCTCCTACTTCACCAGACTAAAGAACTCGATTTCCCTTTTGAGTAGCAGAAGGATTAATCTCTGTGCTGCTGATTTCCACCACTGAAACACAGACCTCTGCCAGTAACTCCAGTCCATCTGTTAAATTTTCATACAAGCAGCTGAAATCTTTCTACCATGCCTCAATATTATGTGTGCAAAGAGGTCTTCCAACACAGGTGTTGGAGCCCCGAGAACACCTCCCCTCTGGGAAGCCTGGCTCCCAGGGCTGGGGGCTGATTTAGGGCTGGTGCCGAGCCCCCTTTGTTTGATCTGAAGCTGAGGCTCTACCAGGATATTGCCTGAGCTATGTATTGCTCCTGCTGCATCACAGCCACGTACGTGGCTGGCCATGAATCCCACTGATCTGGACTCTGACCCACAGACTAATGTCCTGGCCTGGCTTCAGCCTGACCCTGTCACCATCCTGACGCTATGTCTGACCCTGGTTGCCTTCACCAGGCCTGATCCTGGTCCTGACCTGGGAGCTGATGGCCCATCCTGGCCTCATCCTGTTCCCAGGGAGGTGCCGGATGTCCAGGGCTGGGGCTGCCCCGGTGCCGCTGGCTGCCCCACTGCTGGCCGGGGCATGGGGCGGGCCCTGGCTGGTGATGCCTGGCCCTGCCAGCCCAGGAAGCCTGCTGCAGCTCCTGGTTCCCTGGGATGCCATGGAGCAGCTGGCCCATGCTGCCTGGACAACAGACAAAACCACCTGATTACCTTCCTTAAAAGCCCTCCCCGTGAATCTGATCCATGGTGAAGATAAAAGCTAAAAAGTCCAAGTCTGGTTTTGTTTAGTTTGGCTCAGTATATTCATAGCGCTTCTTGTGGACCAGTACACAGTTACGTGTTGTCAGTCTCACTTTTTCTTCATGTTCTGAGCTGCTTGTATAGAGCCTTGTAAAGGAAGATATTCATCCATGGCATACCCAGTCACTGGGAAATATTATTGGCATTAGAGAAGTCAGTAGCTCGGAAACTCAGTATTAATCACTCTTATCTGGAAACCTGGGGATGAAGTGCTGAATTATTTTACTCTAAATTAAGTCACTTCTCTGAAATTATTTATTTTATTTTAGTCTCTCTCCAAGCTATATGGTTTTGAAAAACCAAACAAGAAATAGAAGGAAGCTGAATATTCTGCATTTTGAAGTCCTGTTATGATTTGGCAATATTTAATGCTTCCCATGTGGAACTAGAGGCCCTTCTCTAAATGTTGGTTGGCTGTACAGTGAACAAGAGACCCTCAGTATGGGGAAGACAATATAACTCCACAGTCTGAAGTACTTTGTACCTCCGAAAATTAAATATTTTCTCTGTGTATACTTCTTATGAAATCAGGTCAAATTCTAATATCACTTTTGAAGTGTAAGTCAGAGTAACTTCATTGACTTCAGACTGGAGACCTGGAGAGTTCTAGTGCTTACATAATTTCATGTTTTCTACTGTCATCAAGATGGCAGTCTTCCCAAAACTTGTAGGAATGACAAAATTATATCCCCAGTTACTTCTCCCAAACTGATATTGATTAGTTTAATAGCTTTTGGCACTATGCCCAGAATTGTCTCTAATAAATAATTTTCCTACTTTCTAAAGATTTTTTTTCTGTGTTGAATTTACATAGTTTTTACAACAAGTAATTGATTAAAAGCACTATTAAATATGGTTAAGAATGAATGGAACCAAATTTGAGCAATTCATCATTTTCAATTCCACAAGCCAATATTGGTAAGTATAGAATAGCTCTGGCTGTCCTTCACTGAAATATGGGTAATTTTTCAAAGTGTAATGCCTGTCCAACCTGGAAAACAGCCACAGGATCTCTTATAAAAATTCCATTCACCAGCACTCTTGCAGCTATGATGCTCAATAAGACTCTGCAGAGGTTGTTGACCAATCTCTGTAGAGTTTACAGTTCTTCCAGACTGGAAGTGAAAAGTTTACTATGGTTTCCTCTAAATGACCTTGTTATACTTGCAGTCTTCTCACTAATAGTTGCTAGATTTTCTTTTTCCAGGTAGGTGTTCCCAAAATCAGACACAAAATGGAACCGCATGCTTTAGGGATGAATATCTGCATACTTGGGTGTGTGGTCTGCAAACCCAGAGGCACATTGCTCTTCCTTCATCCTAGCTGTTTTGTCTAACATAACCAAGCCATGTCCACCTTTTTCCATTCCGTGCTTGTGGGTATTCTCTGAATGGCATTAGGATTCAAAACTAAAGGATTTCTAAAAGAGATGGACAGGCTGACAGACAGACAATGATGTCTGTGGTAGGTTGACCGCAGCTGGCAGGTAAGCCCCCAGCCAGTCACTCGCTCACTTCCCCCAGTGGGGTGGGAGAGACAATCAGAAGGGCAAAAGTGAGCAAAAAAACCTTGTAGGTCAAGACAGTTTAATAAGTGAAGGGGAAAAAAAAAATGCCCCAAGTGATACACAAGCAGTCACTTGCCACCAACGCCCAGCCAGTCTCCAAGAAACAGCTACTTTTGAAAACCTCCCTCCCTCCATTTTATGGCTGAGCGTGCTGTTATATGGTGTGGAACATCCCTTTGGTCAGCTGGGGTCAGCTGTCCCGCGGCTGTGTCCCCTCCGAAGCTCTTGTCCACCCCCAGCCTGCTCACTGGGACGGCAGAGTGAGAAACACAGAAAGCCTTGGGGTTGCACATGCTTTTCCCTGGACGGTTCCTGGGCATCGTCTCTCATGCTGGAACACCTGCTTGAGAGGCTGAAAGAAAAGTGGCACTTGATTCAGAGGCACAAAATGCAAATATTACAGACATTGCACAGAACTGAAAGTTCACACCAGGATACCATGTCTACAAAACTAGAGATGTATTTTGCATTCATCAGTTGACACAAATGCCCTCTCCCAAGCAATACAGAACTACGGTCAAGGCAAATTAAGATGCTGTAGAAGTTAACGTCTATGCCATATGTGGTGGCTGTAATGAGTAATTGATTGCTAATGTTTATACTGTTTTATGGATTGTGAAATACCTTGGGGTGTGTCTTAATCATATGTTATAGGGTACTGAAATGCCCGCTGTGCTTATTGTTTTAGACTTCTGGTAAGAATGGACCGCCAATCTGCAAGGGTTACAGAATGTCAAATTAATTTTATAGATTGTGTTGGTAAAGGTCGATTCATTTAGCAAATAAAATATCAGTTAATTGTATCTCTGTGCTTGCTCATTAGGGACATGGGGTGCCATTTAATTGGTTCATGCAAATTGCTTGAGCTTTTGTGTGTGTCTGTGCACATTTTAATAAAAAATGCTTGCAGATCAGTGGCTTCCTTTTTCTTGCATTTAAAGCACTGAGGATATGTGCTTGCACATGAAGAAGAACACTGACAAGTAAATGTACTGCAACCGCTAAATGAGGTTCAACTCGTAATTCAAAAATGGGTGGGAAGGCAGCTTTGGTAGGAGGAGAGAAGGGATGTCCTGGTAGAGCAGTACTGAATTCAGTAGCAAGGGAAATTTTGTGTTTTGCCAGGTATCTCTGGTTTAACTATTCTGCATCTCTTCCCAACACTGGATTTTCAGCATTGCCCACCCCAAGGTGGTCACTCCCCACATAAAAATCAACTGGAAAAAGCACAATCCAAGCGCTAAATGTAGTACTGCTTGATAAATGTAATAACCTTAATGTATCGTAGGCCAGTTGGGAGCTGTTGCCCAAGATCAGATGCTGGGAGCACTGTCAATCACATCTTCAAATTGCACAACCAGGAGGCTTTGCTGGCCTGCTGGGTAGTCTCTTTTGTCTTTCGTGATTGTTCATTTGGCACTGCTACCCAAACCTATGAGTGCCCAGCTTAGTGAGATTGCATTATGAAGATTCATTGTTCTGTTCCTGAAGCCAAAATTATGGTGCTTGGCCTGTTCATCTGTTCACCAGAATACAAGTATCCCACTGTGTGCAATTGCCTGCATAGGAACACATCTTTAGCTTCCTATAACAGGAGCTAGCTGGCTGTCAGGAATCAGCAGGTCTCTGCTGTGTAGGAAAAATGAGGGGTTAAACGCTGAGCAAGGCTTTCTAAAATGCCACCCATCTTCAGGAAGCAGGTGGGCGGATGGGCAGAAGACACAGAATCAAGGGGCTGTACGAACAGCGGAGTCTGGGTGGGGGTTGTCTGTACTCGAGGCTGTCACTTACATCTTCTTGACAATCTGATTGCAAACTGAACATGTAGAGAGGCCCGAAGTAAGAGACTGGAGTGTACTTAAGGCTTGAGGAAAAAGCTGCAAGAGAGACCCTGAAACATCGTTGCTAAATTATTGGGATACTTAAAGTTGAATCCAGGCTGTTTCTGTGAGAACTGACCTTGAGGAGGAAAAATAACTTCAGAAAACCTTAGAGATAAATTCTGTAGAGAAGTAACTACAGCAGCTCCCAGGTTTTTGCCCATCTTAGTGTGATGGGGGTGAAGAGATGCATGCTGTCAAAGATTACATGTTTTAAATAGAAGAACAGTAACTTGTACGGTATTGTAAATATTTATTACTCTCTTGGTGGTAAATAATTTCAATTCCCTTCTGATTTGATGAATGTTATTTTATCTGTGGTTCTGTGAAGCAAAACTGGAATCAAGTCCACTTTAGTTGAGACAAGGCCATCTCTCCATCCTACTTCTCAGTCTGTTGTCAGTAGCCAGCTATAGACAGGAAAAGCCTCACTGGAGCAAGGTACTTTGGAGCAGAGGAGACCTGGTGTTAGGGGGTAGTACTGAAGGTAACTTGATGATTCAGAACCAACGCAAGGTAAAACTTCAGTAGAGCTACACCACTATAAAACTACTGTGAGTGAGAGCAGCAGCAGTACGGTTATTGCCCTGTGTCTCCTGCTGCTGAGGGGTCCTCAGCTGAGAGCTGATCCTGCCTCCACATCTGGCGTGGCATTGCAACTGTTTCAATATCCCACAGACAGAAAGGGAATGACTAATTCAAGAACCTTCTTTTATTAATGACCTAGATATTTAATCAGCAGCTGTTTACTTCATCTACCTTTCAGCTATTTAAAGATATTTTGCTTGCTTGTCTTTGAAGTTCCTTGTTTACCCCTCTTTGATTGTGTGATGAGTTTTGATATACTGTGCTAATTTAATTCTGTTTTTCAAGTCTATGGCATGAGAACAGATCTTAGAGCTGGTTTTCACTGTGTTTTTATGTCCTCATAGCTGAGAAATAATCAGCTAGATTCTTCCAGAAGCTCTGGAGGTTGTAGTACTGTCAGTAGAAAGAAGACGGAGCACTTCTGCGTCCCAGAGCACGCAGAGTCTGCACGCGGGCTACGCCATGACAGCTTATAAATAGGAGCTGCATGAGGCAGCGTGATAATCCCTGCACCTCGCTCTCCTGATGTGAACCCTCTTGTTAGGGGCTGGAATCATAGCCATGACATTACCAAATAGCACTGCGTGTGTACCAAGGCGTCTTCATACAGCTTGTGTTCAGCTAGTCACTGGGGGCAAGAAGGTCTTCAGCTGCTGGTGTAACGGTGTTTATTTGGTGAGGATTAATGAATTACTGCTGCTATGAAGCATGAATACTTTATGGGTGGTAATATTTGTTAATAAATGAGGGTCTGGAAGATTTGGAGTAGCAAGGGGAGTTCATGCCAGGCTCTGCAGTGCTGAAACACAAATCAGGTATTTCTTGACGTGAATAGATAGGATAACACTAACTGTCCCTGGTGGAATGAATCTTACTGACAGGACGATTCTTCTGCTGGTATTCATTATGCTCTGGGATGGAAATCAACTGTTTTGTTTTTTAAAAAACTTACTATCTGAAAACCAGGTATTTTGCTCATTATAACAAATTACCAGTTATGTAGATGAGTGACAGATTTTAATAGCGCTGACATTTGGAGCATGTTAATTAGACTTATATCAGCAGTACCCTTCTAACTGGAGCGCAACTTTTGCTTGCTTCTATGTTGCATGGCAGTGGACTGCACTTGAACACAGAAATATTTTTCAATTTTAGAAGAATGCATTCAAGCATTAACTTTCAAGGTATCAGTCATCATCTGTGATTAATGACCAACTGATAATAAACAGCTCAAAGCAAATATAAAATTAATGTTGTAGCATCAGCAGATAAAATTTGGCTGAGCAGATGTGTTTCTTAATCAACTGTCACCTAAAATGTCACATAATCCATGTCACGTTGAGAAGGAGATGCTTTGCTCGGAAGCGGATCGCCTGAGAAGTGTGCTGTATTGTTACACGGGAACTGGGCTTCACCTAGGAGGACTTTTTTCGTACACTGAGAAGTAGCTGGCCTGCTGGTGAACCTGTGCTGAAGTGTTTTCTTTTTCCTGTAGATGACAGTTCAGATACAGGGCATTCCTGAAAGACGGAAAGAAACCTAGCATGCAAAGCCCTAGTTGTTTTACTTGATAGGTGTATATGACAGTTGAAATGGGGTAAGTGTGTTGATACAGAATACTGCCGTGTTTTTGAGAGCAGGAAAGTAAATTTCACACGATTTCACTGTTCTAGTTTCCCCAAGGAGCAGACTAGAGGGAAAGGGGCTGATGCCGCTGAAGAACATGCAAGATTTCTGAAATCCTGCATTTGACACTATTCACTTTCTTGCTTCTCTAAACCTGCATTAACTTCATTTCTGTGGGCACAGGACACAGAAGGTCATTTTCGTAGGTACAGAAGGGAAGCTGCCAATACTTTGGGTGACGTGACTGATACCAAGATTTTCAAAAATCATCTTCGAAGTCTAAGAAATGTGAAGCTGTTTTCCAGAGCTCCTAATTTATATGAATGCCACCATCAGGGAATGCACATAATAAATCACACACATGCAGTCACACGTGACAGGACAGATGCTAAACTGGGCTACTGCCTAGAAATGAGTTCCAGCAGCACCTTGTTACAAACTGCTGCCTCATACTGGAGAGGATGAGAAAAGGTGTTACGCGGAGCAAGTCTGGCATTCTGAATAAGCAGCCTTTTGCCCTCCAGCTTGAACCTTCTTGGAGATATTTGGGTTAAAGTTTCAGAATTATTTCCACAGCCACAGAGATGGCAAATGCTTTCCTCATAATAAAACAGGCGTGGTCCATACCGGTAACATCATTCCACGGGCTGCAAATCAAAGAAGGCATGTTGCCAGCAAAGCCTGCGTTGTAGTGTGACACACAGTGTGAAAGACATTGCTGTGACTGTGTTACCTAAAACAGGAACGTCTATACCAGTGAAGTGCTTCCTCACGGGTAGTTAAACTCTGTATGCTACTATTCAGCAAAGTTAATTTGTATGGCTTGAACTACCAATCAATAATTTTTCCATTAACTTTGCAGTAATGAAAGGTACTGGAGTGAAACTATTGATATATTCAATATCTAATTCCCAAATAATGGTTTTGGAAAGGATTTGGGCTGACATTATTTATCATCTATGAGAAAGGTTTAAGTTTCCAATATTTTAAGTTGCCTTTAGAAGTTACAAAACAAAACAAGTCCGTTAACCTTCAGTGCGTATTCAGCCATACCAGTCCCTGTACTGGCACTGAGTCTTTTCTTCACTACGCTTCTCATCTGCCTGGGTGTTCTCTTTATCTTCTCTGATTTTTCTTTACTGGTGAAGGTGTAAATTTTGATTATGTGTGGATCAGCGTAAAAATAATTATCTACAAGTAATCAGAGCAAAACAGTAAATATGCCATTTCTCAGATTCCTGAAAAGGGATTAGGTGAATGCCTCTTGGAAGAGATCTAAGACCTGATCCTGGATTCCTTGTCCAGATCTTCCACTGACATCAGTAAGAAAAAATGGATGAACAGCTCTAAAAAGACAGATTCTGTCCATGTTGCAAGGATTCTTAGTTGTTTATACATGAATGACTTTCCTCTTCTTTCTGGCTGCTAGTTTTGTTCCACCAAACACAACAAGAAGTCTCACTTATCCAAGACATACACATTTTTCTTCCCATGTAGAAGCAGCCTGTAAAACACAAGCCAATAAATCTTAACCCCTTCCCATGCTCAGGTACAAGCCAGACTCATCTTTGGTTTCTGTTCCACAGGACAAATCATAAACTCTCCACTGATCCAAGCATGGGATATTGACACAGCCCTCTGTTTACCCCAGCCTGCACCATGTGGTCACATCTACCTTTCTTCACTTTTCTTCCGAGTATATCACCTGAGAGAATCACCCTCAGCAAGATACAGCCCATCTTAAAAATTCTCTGGTAAAAAGCTGCTACCAATGGTGGCTGTCCCTACAGCTTCTCTCTGCTTCAAGAACTGGGACAGTCCTTTAATTCCTACCCAAAGGTCACAGCAGAACTGTTAGCTCATTCCTGAAGGTTAAAAATTCAAGACTTTCCCAGACTTGGTAAAATCTAATTGTATTTCAGAATTGGGATTGAACCCTAAGAGAGGAACGAATCCAATTGCAAAGATGCGCCACTAATTTTCAGATGGCACCAACTGTAAGGCTCTTTTACCAAAATCAATTTCTGTAATGTGAAAGAAAAAAAAAAGGTTATTGAATTATTAGGCTTTTCACTGGATTTTAACTGAATCGGAATTTCCATTTAATATATGCTATTATAAATGGCCAGTCCCACATCTCACAACAGGAATACTTCATACATAACAATGCATAATACATAATGGAAAAAAATAATGAGGGGATAGAAAGCCAGTTAATTCCTCTAAGTTCAGAATCAGTTTTACTGCACAGTAGAATTCAAAGTGAACCTGATGTGCTGAGCCTCCCACTGATTTCCTGCTTCATCACAGAACAGCCTTACCAAGACTGAAAATTATTACTACACTTTAGTAAGCTTCCAAACCTGCCTGGCTTTTTCCAGTGAGTTGAGAAGAGTTAGGGTAAATTCAGTGCTTATGCAATTAGTAAAAGAAATGCAGCACCTTCTCCACAGGTAGACCTCCGTTCTGTGTTTTTACTATTTATTAGGCCTCTGCTGTCTTTTGAGAATCCAGAACTTGAAATTACTTCTGGTAATGAAAGCTCCCAGCAGCCTCAAATCCCAAACCCAAGCATTTTCTGATTATATGAATACCAGTCTCATGGGGTAAACCACAGCAGAAAACAGGTAAAGAGAAGATACTCATCAGCAAAAGACAGCATGCAAAGTAATCTCTGCATGTATCTTGCTCAGGAAGGCATAAAAATGTTGGAAAAGAAGGTGACTACACTGGAAATTGTCGGAAAAGAAGGTGCTTCCCACCGATGAGAAAAGAAATCCCTGAAATGTGCAGCTCGTCACAGTGCATTGCAGAAATCCATGTTCGAGTTGCCCATTCCACTAAGCTGCAGTGGGCTGCTCGAAGTTGGCAAATGGTTTCTTCTTACAGAACGGGGGAGGTGCAGGGGCAAAGGGCAGTAGTTAAGAATATCAGGCACTTATTTGTGGCTTAAAATAAAGACAACAGACAATACAGTGTGCTGGGCTCTGATTCATTGCCCTTCTTCTAACTTCAGGAACAGACATCTGAGATAACATCTGAAAGCACCTTGTTGAGATACTGGAGGGAGCCGACACCTCTCTATCTGCAAACTAATGTAAAAACCCTTGATATCTGTCCTTCACAGGCCACTTATTTTAGTCATTTACAAGTAGAGTTCCTAAGGCCCTTTGCATGTTTTTAAATATGAGGTCCTAGATAACAAATGCTGCTCCAAGGAGGCACTGATGTGTGCAGTCCGACCTGACAAAACAGACCGGTACGTACTGAAGGCAGTCAGACAGACGTCATCTTCATCTTTTTCTTTCCTCAGCCCTATCTTGGATACCAGTACCTAAACATCAAGTGTCTGTATCTAATGAAAGTGTATTATACACAGAGCAGCAGTCTCAGCAAGAGCATCCCCACAGCTGCACTCCTGTGTACCATACAGGGACTTGTACCCACCGGCGTGTGTACATGCACACACAGAGCGAATCCACACAGAATTACTAGCTGTTGCCCATCTGTAACTTATTGTTTGTCCACGCAGTTGCTGTAACAGTGAGCAACACCACAGCGATAGTTCTGAAACTTTAGCCCAATGTGCCATCTAGTGACAATGCAGGTGATCCCGAAAACCAAACTCGGCTTCTTCCGACCATTTTACTTGCAATAGAAATCACTGACTTTTGCCACATGAGCCCGCTTCACTTTGGAAGAGATTTATGTTTTCAGGTTGTTACTTTGTTCTGCAGGAGAAGCTTTGGATTCTGTAATCATGACCTTCCATACAAACCCATGTGTTTGCTTTGAACAAGCCGCAAAACAAACAGCCTGCAATGGCCAACTTTGTAGCTGCCTTTTCCAGCACGTCAAGTTATGTTTACTACCCACGTTCTTAGAAAATCCTCCTTTATAGTGGTCCAAGAACCTCCCACAGATCAAGACAGTATACCGGACATTAGAGTCCTTTCCTTTTTGTCTCTTTTTCCTGTGTGCAGTTAGAACAGCTTGATTAGTTTATAAAGGGGTTCATTTATATTTGAAAATGTCCATTTCCCAGGAAACTGATGCTTCTGAAAAGTGCCCTTACTTTAAATATTAGCAAGAGGTGATCATTCAGCTCAGTATCATCATCTGCACTGCAGCCATACCCAAAAGACAGTGAACAGATGCCAGGAAGCTGGCAGAAGACCTCGAGTTTAATTTTGCATTCTTATGACTTGCATGGGGCTTTGTTTTAAATCAAACATTTCTTAACCTACTTATATATGGGTTATATATATGTGAAGCATATATCCATATCAACATATATATAAGTTTAAAAATGGAGACCTGTCAAATTAATGTCCAAATAAAGATGAATTACTCCAAAGAGTTCTTGAGTGGAGGTTTCTAGTGGTGAGCGCAAGTGAGAGAGGCAGAAATCAGTAGTAGAAGGTACATCCCTGTGCAAGAGAGCTGACGTGAGTCAGAACTGGGATGCCGAAGCACCAGAACAGTCTACCAACAGCGGACCTTTTGCAATAGCATACCTTCAGGTAGTAACACCACTCTTACCTGTTAACATAATTGCAAAATCTGCATTCCCAGTACAGCTGCAGCTCAATTTGTAGCTCTTCAGTTTATAATGCCCCAAGAGCTGAAGCAATGCACTCCACGAAACATCCCGAGACAGCGATGGCATCCTGGATCCGAGTCTGGGAGGTCGGTCAGACCCCACTTGGGCTACCCTCCAGGACTTCTCTTACCCTAAACTATGAAACTACCAATGCTGCATAGAAGCAAGAGCAGAGCTCCTGCTGAGTTCAGCTGGGGTCTAATGGAGGACTCTGGAGTCATTTGCATGTCTGATGGGTTTCAGCTCCCTGATAGCACGGAGCAAGGTAATAATAACGGCTACAGCCTGAGCCAGGGCAGCTGCATCGGTAAGGATGAGGGAAACTCACACAGTGGAGGTCCCCAGCTCCCCTAAATGACACAGGACTGGAGTATCCCTGCAGGGTATTCTGCGCTGCCTGTTACTCTGACAGGCAGCCATCCGCAGGGCAGAGATGCCGGGCAGCAGGCAGACACGGGGCACTGGAGAATTACCGTCTTCTTGTTTCTGTTTCTGCCCACGGTGGTTAGTGCCAGGAGCTGAGCGGGGCAGGCAGAGAAGGGCGCGTATGCCAGCGGTGGGGAAGAAGCAGCTCCAACCCCACACCATCCAGTTCTCTCCGCTTTTACTTCCCTTCTTGTACAGCTCCACTCTCCTCCCCCTGGACCTCCTGCGTTAAGGAGCAGGGGTAGTGGAAGGAGCTTTCTACGTTGTATATGGCAGTGCTGCTTCTCCTTCTGTCCCCTGCCTGTTGTCACATAGCAGCTACAGGTCCCTCTCCCCCGTGACTGCTGCAGGTAGGGCATCATCCTACCATTTCTAGAAGCCCAGAACAATCCAGCTACCTATGCAAAACTCGGCTGAGTCACTCACTGTATCAGGTTTGATATTTATAAATAATTCTGCGTGGATGCATATAGGACAAGGCACAGTTCAGCCACCTGCCACACAGCTGCATGGCTTGTGTCACACGCTGCTCCATTTGAAGGCTGACAGGTGTAGCAAGGAAGGAAGGAAGGAAGGAAGGAAGGAAGGAAGGAAGAAAGAAAGAAAGAAACAAACAAACAAACAAACAAAGGGAAAAAGAAAGAAAGAAACGAAGGGAAAAAGAAAGAAAGAAACGAAGGGAAAAAGAGGGAGACAGGGAGAAGGGAACAAGTGTTAGTGCAGAGGCATAAAATCTCCACAGTCTTTTCTAGTTTGTGTTTGCTCTTCTATTTCCCTCAAAAATGTTGTATTTCAGCACCTCCCAGGTGCTCGTTCAGCGGCATAGCTGGTGCGTCTAACGTATCAGAATTGTGTACTGGCTTTTCTGAGCTCTTTGGTGACAAAGAAGCGCCTGTGCCGGTGCGATACACAGAGTGGAGGGGACAGAAACCTGCCAGCTACCTCCACAGTATGCTGACTCCCTCATTTCAGTTACGATGAACATTTCAGTTCTGGATATGTTTGTGTTGCAAAGCAAGTAAGCATAGAAACACTTCCATCAATATACGTGTATTCGCAGATCTGGTCTGATCTGTTTATTCTTTCCCAAAACATCATCACGTCAGTTTGCCATCTGGCGATGTGTAGAAGGTGAGCAGAAGAGTTACTTGTGTGGAGTTGAGACAGAAAAGTTTCTAGAAGAAACAGCTGCTGAACAGCGGCAGTAGATGGCATAGAGAACAGAAAACCTGAGCATCTGTCCTTCGTTTCTACGGCTGCCCCTCTTGCTGGGCTGGGAATGATCGCAAAGCAAGAGACAGCCAAGCATCTCTGCCAGGAATCACGACAGCAATCGTCTCAAAGGCTGTACATGGTAAATAGCCAGGATAACCTTACAAGTGTTTAGAAAAGGCTCAGTATGAATGTGGGCTGACATGGATAACATTTTGAGTTGACAGAGTGTAGTGCGGGCACTCCCTCCAGAATAATGGACCTGATTTTGAGAGGTTCTAATTACCCGCAGGCCTTGTAATGGAGTCAGTGTCAGTGCAGGGTAAACAGCTGAAACGGGGCAGTGTGAACCCTTGGTTTAACTACTAGAAGGTAAATCAATACAATACAAATCTTTCTAATCTCTTTGTACTTCAGGTTTGTGTCTCAGCATAGTCTTGAGAGATGAGCAGCAGTTAAAGAGAAACAAAAAATGAAGATAGGAAACTGAAAAACTGCAAGTTCTTTGGAACTGAAAAGTCTAAAATGATGATTTCATATCATATTGGAAATTGTGACTTCAGACATGATTTCACATGTTTTCTCTTAACCACATATGCCATATTCCAAATGTCTATCGAATAAAAATCCAAAGCTTTAAATCACCAGCTCAGAAGTGCCGTGCACTCATTTCATCTCCAGATGCCAGTCATGTGTGAAACAAGTTTGATAGGCTCAATTTCTTTTCATAGCTAGCAGAAGTTTTGGTTCCTGCCTTCACACCAGAAATAGATGTGTATATACGGTTTGCAATTCTAGCTCACATTACAATTTATCGTCAAAGTTCATTGGCAAAGCTGCAGGGAGTTGCTTGCAAGAAGTTGTTTGCAAAATGTTATCTAGTCGTTTTAAGTGTTTCACTATAAATTCCTCCTATTCATGAGAAAAAAATCATAAAGCTAAGGCAAATAGCTCTACATAACATAAAAAAGAAACCAGATGAAAGATGAGAGAGGTCCCCATTCCCCATTCCTCAAGAGATTGGTTCTTACTTGCACAAATCTGAAGAAACCGGCAGAAATTCACAGTCTGTATGGGAAGCAGGACTGAATACAAAGCAAAGTAAATTAATGGTTTTTGTCAATTTACCTTCATGCCCAAAGGAATACCATGGCTGAAACTTGCAGCCGCAGACCCTGGTTATTTTTTATGTCACCGATTTGCATAGCCTCGCCATTAATTATCTTTGTCTGAATTGCTATATTTGGTTGTGCAGTTGAGACAGGGGAGTGGAAATTTCGCAGGAGCTATTGCATACTGCACTGCAAATCAGGAGGAGGTTTTAATGCCATTTGAGAAAAGCCATGTTGCAGTTTGAACTTTAATTTGATATCATTAACTGTACTCCATGACTAATGTTGAAATCCTAAGGGCTGTTTCTCATGGCCTCAAGCTTAATTCCCTAATGATCAAGTATCACGTTAGCCTCTCTGTCTGCCCTTTCTCAAACATGCCTGGGAAATGTAAAAGTTACAAAGGCAGATTTAATCCTTCTGTTGTATGATGGAAAATGTCTAAGGAGTCATAACTGAAAATCCCCATAGCTGTCTTACAAACCATTTTATCGGATTCTTTTCTCCAAGCTCAATAAACTGTTGTGAGATAGATGAGTCAAAGAATAATGTGCCCTGTAGATGAGAGAGCACAACATTCAAAATCAGACAGGGAACTTCCTCGTGTCACATTGTTCTGAAGTGTAAATGTGAATAGCAGGAGTCAAAGGCCACAGATATCAAGATTATTACGTTTACTATCAAATAGGACACAGATGTAACCGTCTTGGTTTCATTTCTCTGACTGCAAAGGAGCCCCGTGTAGATGAGAGAAAGCCAGACTGGGAGACTGACTCAGTGCTCTCGTCTTCTCATATAAAACAATCTCCCTGATTCCCAGACCATCAGGACCAGGCAGTCCTGCTGAACAGGCCACGACTTAGCTAGGACCGTTCTAGGTGTGCCAAAATGTGAAAGAAATACCAGGGCTTAAGTTTCAACTGGATGTAAAAAGAAAACAGTAGAGGCAGAACAAGAGCAGCAGTAAAAGCTGGTGCTTCCTTCACTCTCAAGGTTGGAAACACTGTTTGGTTTACATTTTTTGCCTTTTCATTTCATGGGCTGTAAGTATCCCGCCTGCCTGCAGCAGACTTCTTTCAAGTCCTTCAAGTTCAAATTCCTCCCTCCTCCACCTCTCTGAAGCGCACAGAAGCCCGACAACCTGCAGCGCCGGGGGTTTTGTTGTGTGACCTGGCTGATGATGGCCAGCCTTCCTCCTGGCCGAGGCAAAGCCTGACCTTTGCTGCAGCTATTGGTCCCCGAGTGAGCCAGACCTGCTTCCGTCCTTACTGGCTGGTTGTTTACAGGAGCTGGCTCTCCACAGCTGCACTGAAATCAAGAAGAGTTTTTGTTTAGCCCCTGTAAGCATCTGGCCGTAGCAAGAATAATGTCATTATTTAAGTACTTCATGCAGAAGCTCTTCATGCGTTCCACTGCTGACATTACATAGCATAAACTGCTTATTTATAGCAGTTTATTAAAGCTATCTCAAGCTAATTTAAATTAATTCTGCTTGGTTATTTCTCATCTCATAGCTATTGTTCACCACTGCTCAGATAACTCGCACTCCGGGAAACAGTCCAATGTGGTAGCCTACCCTTTTCATTTACATAATTTTTGAAAGATCAGTTATAGATCATTGATTACTGCGTCCAGCTCTGGAGCCCTCAGCACAGGACAGACATGGACCTGTTGGAGTGGGGCCAGAGGAGGCCCCAGAAATGATCCGAGGGCTGGAACCCCTCTGCTATGAGGACAGGCTGAGAGAGTTGGGGCTGTTCAGCCTGGGGAAGAGAAGGCTGCGGGGAGACCTTAGAGCAGCCTGCCAGTAACTGAATGGGGACTTATAAGAAAGATGGGGACAGGCTTTTAGCAGGGCCTGTAGCGATAGGACAAGGGGTAATGGTTTTAAACTAAAAGAGGGTAGATTCAGACTGGATATAAGGAACAAATTTTTTACCATGATGGTGGTGAAACACTGGCACAGGTTGCCCAGAGAGGTGTTCAATGCCCCATCCCTGGAGACATTCAATGCCAGGTTGGATGGGGCTCTGAGCAACCTGGTCTAGCGCAAGATGTCCCTGCTCGCTGCAGGGGGCTTGGGCTAGATGGCCTCTAAAGGTCCCTTCCACCCAAAGCATCCTATGATTCTGATTCACCTTTTGATGTAACTAAATAATAACACATGTTGCTGAGAGCATGACAAATCTGGAAACGTAGATAAGTATCAAATGTTATTTTGCAGCAAAGGGTTAGCTTCTCAACATGAGCACTTAATGACATTGCTCAGCTGTGCTGGGAGCTTTAATCCCTCAGCGTGCCGGGGCATGTATGTAAAAGCACCAACAGATCAGGCAGTCTCCAACCTGTGCTTGTAACAGCTTGTACATGGCTCTGTCTGCGTGGTAAAAGTTGGAAACTCTTCATTTGTACACCATTATTTTTTCTTCTGAATAAGTTGGCAAGCAAATAAAAAGTACTTACAAAAAAGTAAGTAATGGCCAAAGTTATTCTCTTTGTTATTTATGTGTAGGTCATGTGCTGACATGGAGGGGATACAAATATTCCAGTTATTCAAGTTCCTAGTAAGTCAAAAATAAACATAGAAATGATAAGTTAGTAAATGTATAAGTTTAGCCAGAGTGATTCACATTACAGCTCTGACATGAGAACTTCACTTTTAAAAAAGAAATTAAATGCAGAACGATATTAAATTTGAGGAATAAAATTGTTTTTGCCTGGACCATATATAAAGAGAAATTTCCATGCAGGGAATACTCAAGATACTTTTCCATGAATTTGTCTTCAATTACTTCCCTTAATTGAATCCTGACTGGTTGTTAGCACTCTACCAGCTCAGCTAATGAGGCTGCTTGCCCGAAGTTCAGGGTCCAATATCTCGACTTCCCAGTCATTTTCCCTGTTTAACCCCAACCAGGAGCATCTCGGCTTCTCCATTTGTCAGCATTATTTGTACATCTGGGCAAAAAACTTCTGTGTCTGAGCCAATGTCCTGCTTTTCCTGATTCTGTGGATCCTATTCAGTCATCAAGTGCCTTTTCTTTTTCAATAGTCCAGATATAGCTGGACCACCTGACTGGTTCTTGTATCTCAGTGTAGCAATGGCCCTTTCCTCCCCTCTTTGATGTTTTTTGAACCAGTTCAAGGGACTTTATAAAGCCCCTGAGGCATTTTACTTTAGTTGCTTCAAGCAACCCTGTGTAAGACCCAGGGTTTCACAGATCTATGGTTTAACTGAACATCTGCCCTTGTTTCTGATCTCAAGGTCTGACCCTTCAGATCAGCACCCTCTTTGTATGGTGTAAACCAGATGTAGAGGAAGTCTTGCTCTCCAGAGCCCTTGCTGGCATTTCCCTCTTCTCCTGTGTCTGCTGGAAGGGCTCTCCCCATCCCACGAGCGACACAGCCCACAGCTGCTCTGGCTGCCTCCGCCGGCCCCGTGACCAAAGTCTGTTGAGCTGCAGACACTGCTCTGCCAGCTGCTGGCTCCTGCAGTCCTTGCTGTTCCCAAGTTCAGAAACTGATGAGTTAGAAAAGCGCAGCATTTGCCCTCTTACCTGAGTCCTCCTGGGTGAGCGGGCTTCCTCCGGATAGCCTGATTCTACATCCAGACAGTCAGTCCTGATTCCACAGAAATCTCCAACACTTCGAATTTCTTTGGAGCGTGACCTATTAGTTGTTGAAATCCAGACTGGGAAAGTTGTAGCTGGGTTTGCAAGTTTACCTGAAAATTTGAGAGAGGTTGCTCCAACCAAAGCTTTATTTTCCTCAGTTCCTTCTGGGCAACTTAAATCCTTCAAAATTTTTTTTTCTGGGAATTCCACCCCCCCTTCCCCTTTTGTTTCTTTGAGGAATTTCTAGTCCTGATGGTAAGGCACTTTGGAAAGCTTTGATTCCCGTGAGACCATGCATTATCTGTCGTAGCTTGCTTCAGCAGGAGTACCAGCTCACAACATCTTTCCTTAGGAGCTCCGCTGCTGTGAACAGCAGCACTGCTTTGTCTTTATGACCCACTCATCGGACTTCAGCACGCTGCTTTCTATCAGAGAGAAAATCAGGGAGGTAAATCTAGTGTACTCCTTGGTGAAATTGCCTTGGTGAAATTTTTTGATGAAAAAGCCAGAGTGCAGGCACAGCCAGAGCCAGGAGGGGCCAGGGAGAACTTGACTGTCATAAAGTGATCACTGGCTTCCTGCCTCTGGTTTCTCCTTTGAGAATGATGCCAAAAAAACTCGTATAGAATGTGGGATTATCCACTTAGCTCTGTCCTTCCAGACCCCTGAGTGAAATCATAGAATCATAGGTTGGAAAAGACCTCTAAGATCATCAAGTCCAACTGCCAACCCAACCCCACCATGCCTGCTAACCCATGTCCCAAAGTGCCACATCTACATGTTTTTTGAACCCCTCCACGGATGGTGGCTCCACCACTGCCCTGGGCAGCCTGTTCCAGTGCCTGAGAAAAATGAAAGCTTGATCTGCAATCCTTTCTGGTTTGTCACTAACTTTGTGTAAGTCAGTGGTAGCTGTGACAAAGAAATTAGGAAACCTGGCAATTTTTCAAAGGCAGGCAAATTTAATGGAGCATGTGGCCCTTCTCAAGATAACAACTTTAACACTTGAATTCTTGGCAAAATGGCAGCTTAACTAGAAAATTTTAGAGGCTTCAGATTTATTTCTTCTTCCAGACGTAATCTTGTCCTCAACAAGGCACATCACCATATTTATCTTTTTTTCCTGGAAAGTTGACAGGCAGGTGAATGGCTTTCGATCTTTTCTGAAATGTATATACTCTAAATACCAGTATATACTCTAAATACTAGTATTATTTTTTTGGTATTGTGATCTGGTGGACATTTAACATGCATGAACAATAGACACACAGTCAGAAACTGAGGCTCTAGACCAGGTTTCTACAGAACCCTCCAGGAACACCTGGGCCCTACAGCTGCGTACTGTCCTACAGGGAAGCTGCGTTGCGGCTAACCACGTGGAGGTACAAAACACCATCTTTCATATATCGCTGATAATTTTTAGACAATTGAACAAAATACAGTTGCTTAGATGCCTTTCACTCTGGGCTTCTGCATACATTTAGAAATGGAATCCTTACATTAGAAAACACGAGTGGCTACAGCAGCGCTTCTGCAGGGCTGCAGAACGAGTGGACAGTATTCTTCTGGCAGCAAGTCTAATGCCCCAGGTATCAGTGGCTGAAAACTTCTATCGATAGGACCTCTGTTAGGTGACTGAAGCTTCAGATTAAAAAAAATGGACACTTGTAAATACACGCACATAAATCAAGATAATTTTCATGGAGAATTAGAGCACTTCAGGCACATGCAGATTAATTAATTAATGCAAATAAAACTGATACACATCGCTGCTTTCAGCATTGCCTAATGGACAGAGATAGGGATAAAACAAATTTTCAGGAGACCTGGGACAATTGTAAGACATGCGCTGCACTGAGGATTGCGTGTGGGACAACTCCATGACTACCAGAAGCTGCCCCAAAACACCAGGTCAGCCGCTGGTTCCAGCCGACCGCTGGGGAGGCTGCCAAGAGCAGCTCGCTCCGGCAGCTCGCTGGGGGAGACACTGGCATCTCAGCAGCTCCAAACGCGCCAGTGAGGAAACCCAGAGCAGGGAAAGAGGGGGAGAAGCAAGCACAATTGACCTGGCTGGGAGGAGAAAGGTGACGGGCTCTGTCGCGTCCCCGCGGCAGTCAGGAATAACTCTGGTGTTAGGAAACGGGCACTGTCAGATCCAACAGCGCATTAGTACTGCCACCGGGCTGCAGGTTGTCACTTACCCAGATTTCAGTCGTGGAGAAGCCCTGCCTCAGCACTTTCTAGACCACAAACACAGCAAGATTTTTCTTAGTCTGTTTTCCCATCTGTAAGATCAGGATGAAGCTATTTCCTCACCGGTATTTCTAAATGGAATAGATGTCTGTGAAGGGCTTTGAAAGATTTCAGAAGGAAAGCACCACTGGAGGGTAAAACCTTGTAACTGTTTCTTTGGTTTCAGTACTGCGGCGCGAGCCTGCAAGCGATATTGACGTTCGTCAGATCACCCGGGGCCGGCCCGCAGTGCTGCCGCCCGGGAGGCTCCAGCCAGCAGCGAGACGGGCTCATTGATCCACAGCGATTCTCCAAAGCTCATTTCGCTTCAGGCTTTTCACTGTGCCTCCCTGGAGAAAATCTTCAATTAGAACTTTCCTTCAGCTCTGCTTTTTAATCGTACCTATTGCTTCATAGATTTTTTTTCTACTATCCTATGCTTTCCATTTTTGGCTCGCTGCATTTTAAGCAGTCAGACAAGATCCAGCATGTTTCCTTGCCTGGAGGAATTTAAATACCAATTAAAAGAAACCATTGATGTCAGCCTGGATGAATTTCTTCCTGCTAATTCTTAAAATCATCGCTTTTGCAATGTCAGGTTAAAGCTTATAAACAATTCATTTAAAAAATGCCTGTGCTAGGGCGGCAGCTTTTCTGAATTTTACAGAAATGCACATAAGCAAAAACTAAAATGTAGTGATCGGGTTTTACACTCAGCTAGGCAAGTATGTCAGTTCAGTTACCTGAACCTTTCCGTTGACGTCGGGGAGACCAGCTCTGCTTACCCGGTAACTGAGTGCATTTGGAGCATTAGGGGACAAGCGTACGATTTTATTCAACGCTTTTCTCCCACTTGCATAAAATCCACATATTTTCCAAATAAAGTCACTTCATCATTAAAAAGGAAATGATGGCTTTCTGTGTTAATGCCACTTTGAACTTTGAAAAATACTTAAAATTGGCCCACGTTAGAAATTTCGACACTTGGAAGCCTGAAAACACGTTCTCAAAAACTCCAAGCGGCAAATGCTGCGTGCGCCGCGGAGCCAAGCCTGCTCGCGCAGACGGAAACATGGCCCCTCCCCGGAGTTCGGCGTGCCCCGCGCTAACGTCAGCGCTGAGATACGCCACTCAGCTGCGCTTTCAAATACACGTTTGAACTTCTGCTGCCCTTGGAATAATAACTTCAGAGAAGCTGCAGACGTGATTTTCACCAACACCCAGCATTTTTAAATGTGCAAAGGTGCTGGGGAGGAACGATACTTGAGGAGGCTGCACATCTAGAAAATCTACTCAGGAAATCACTAAAGCAACATTTTTACCTCAGACTTGCAATGGGATGAAAGCAACTTGTAAGGTGTTAAAAACATTAAGTTGCATTAGAAGTTGATTTTTGTAAACGACCATTTTATCAGCCGTTCGTTGTACTGACAGCAGCAATGACATGGGGATCTTGGTTTGCGTATCTCCTTGCATGCCTGGAAACACAAGAAAGAATGAACAGGGTTATGCGGCAAATTTTTGATGGCACACGAGTTCCCAAGTGTGCAGGTAACAGGATCACAGTATTATACATCTCCATCTTTAGTCAGTTCAGTAAATTTCACCTGTGAGGTACAGAAATAATTTTAGGAAAACCACATAAAATAAACTGCATGGAGGATATGAATTTGTTGGGGGTTTTTATTCTTCTGTATGGAAAGAGCTTTCTAGTGTTTCCGTCGGTGCGTCTGAGAAACCCCGGCTACTCTGCAGAGAGAAACCCAAAGTGACTACCACACACCTCACGACTCCTCGGCGTCTCCAGCCGCCATCCTCTGCCCCGGAGCAGGGAGCCTGCAGGCTCTCCTGCACCTGAGGCACGTGCTGGGGCAGGAGGTGAGTGTCGCTGCCCAGCGCGGCAAGCCCCGTGCTGATCGCCAGCTCCCCATGTGCCACCTGCACCTCCCAGCTCCTTCACGCTGGAGGTGCCTTGAATTAAGGGCACCGCGGGGCTCAGTGACAGGCACCACCCCGGCCGACTGCCCTTCTGCCGTCACTTGTCTCTTTCTAGAGTTCTTACAGAAGTTTGCTTAGCCGTTTGCACTCAAGATCGAGTCTCCTAATCCAGTAATGTCTGTTGAGAACACGGTTTTTGCCTGCTCATTTATTAATCAGTCGTCATATCGGGAAATACCATTTATGTCATTTTCTCCAGTAACTTTCTTACGGCATTTCATTTCTTAATACTTTTAAAATCTCCTTATCTGCAGACATCTCTCTCATCTGCCAACATCAGTCTCTGATATCCTGAACCCCAACTCGCATCCACATCTGTATTATTTCCTCAGTGAATTTTTCTTAACTTCTAAATAACACTGTCTCAGAGGTGATGCTGTGAGTGAAATGTGAAGTCACCCATTAACTTTTTAGAAGTTTATATATAATCCTCATTCTTTGTGGCCTGCTTCATATGGGTCCACGTGTGCAGGAACAGACATACAGAACTTAGAAACCTCATGTTGCATATTTAAAAAAAAATTCTTATTATTAATTCAGGTTTCTCTGTTAATAAAGACCACAGTTTGCTTGAAAGATAAGTCATGCTGCTGCTAAACTTATTTTTTAATATAATACAAAGACCTCTAGAGCCCTGATAGCGTTTTTAGCTACTCCATAGGAGCAGAAAGCCTTATAAACGTGTATTAATTTTTAAAACAGGTCTAAACATGCTAGCCCTAAGGAATTGTTGGGCTACACCAACAGAACTTAGCAAGGACACGTGTTAATCGGCAAAGGAAAACATAGGGTTTATCCCCGAAACGAGCAAAGCTCCAGCCCCTCACTCCACCCCAGGCCCTAGTGCTTGAGTAATTGTTGCCAGTATAACTTCTGAAAACGTCGCCCTGCATTCCCATGAAGATGCTCAGCAACCACAAACTCCTGTTTCAGTGCGGCCTCCCCGACGAGGGCGTTGTGTACGACCCCAGCACTGCAGCAGCTCTCCCCAGACGTGAGGCACGGATGGGAACATCGTGCAGTGTGGCGGCTGCTCGAGAAGCTGTTAGCAAGACAACGTGAGCGCAGGGTTTATTTTTTTGCTGTTAACTCTGGTCTGGTTGGAACAGGTAAAGATCAAGCTCTTTCACAGCAGGCTTCCAGTTATCTTATCCTGCTTTGAAGTATTTCCAGGGCTGGATAATCCCACTTATTTGCTAACTACATCTTATCCTCCGGAAATCTATGAATAGAGAGGAAAGAATCGGAGAAGGAAATGCCCTGCTCCCCACGCACTTCTCGACGTTGGCTGTCGCTTGCAGTGGCAGCACCGGGTGAGGCTTACCAAGTTGGAAACAAAAATTGTTTTTACAAGCTTATTGAGCTAGGGCAGCTGGAAATGCCATTCCTTAGCACTAGGCAACTGTCCTTGGGCAACAGTGCCAAGGCCGGAATTGCCGGATGTATTTAGTGTCCGGCAGGCACGGCTGAACCAGCGGGACTGTAGCCCTGTCAGCACTTGCAGATGTGCGCTACTTGAAGATACATTCTTGCGCTTTTAAAAAAGTGATTATTCACCAAGATGAAGCCAAGCATCTTGTACGGTGAGTGGCGAAGCTTCTTCCTTGTAAATCTCTTCAGACGCAGGAGCCCTGCTGGAAAATCTCCTTGGCACGCAGGGAGCGGCCTCCTTTTGCCGTACACACGATTCCACAGAACGCTTCACGCGTTCCTGCATACCCTTTCTTTTCATGGCTGCATGCCACTGCAGTAATTGTAGATCTTTTCTGTGCTTGTAATCTTTCCAATTGAAGTTACAAAGGACTTCCACCGGGCATTAACGGAAATTCAGTTTTCGGTGTGAAAGCAGCATTCTCTGCTGAGACTGAAGTACCAGTTGCTTTTGGTGCAACGCACATGCCGCAGCGAAACACCATCTTGCTGTTATCAGGTCAGGCACACAAATCATACTCTTAGCTTTAATTCTGTACGCTGCAGCTAGATGCGAGTGTCATTAGAAGTGTTTGCTGGTGTATAATTAGCACAGCGCCCGTAGCTAAGGGAGGAACCAGCAGCGCTGATCAGAAAAGGCTTGAACTCGGCTTTCCCTGCGCTGCTGCATGTCAGCCCCACTGGCTGATGTCGAAAGGAAGCAGAGGAGGGAAGCAGTCTGGCTGGATTCCCAAGTGCTTCTGAAAAACATCTCTGCATAACCTTGGCTCAAAGCGTAGTGGCTAGATGAAAATGTTATGTGGGAAGAAATAACAACGTGCTACGCTACCACTTACATAAATGGGGCTCTGTGCATGAGAACATTAACCCAGAAGTGCATTCCCCTTACTTCTGCGAAGACGGGGGGATACGGGCAACAAGTGAGGAAACAACAGCAGCCAGTGAATCTGGGGAGTATGAAAAGTCCCCAGCACCTTGAAAGCCCTTCTGACGTCTCCATGTCTGGCATTACACCAGGCTAGCACCTCTGAACACCAGTACGAATCTCCTGCCCTTCCAGAGCTGAGTGCCATCGAGTGTCACTGTGTGCCACCCGTGCAGTCTCACCGTCATCAGATGGGGAAACAAATGAAAAACAGGTGCACAGAAGCAAGAGCAGAGCTGGCTGCTGCCAAGCGACAGTGAAGCTCGGCAATGCTGAAATGGGTAAGCTGGGAGGGAATTCTTGGAGCTTTATACTAAACTCACAGCTTTGTTCTTGCATGAAGCTAGCAATGGAAGAGGCAACTTAGTGTCTTGCAGGAAAGTAAGCACAGAGTCGAAGCTGGGACAGAAGAAACAAGGCACCAGTCTGGAGCCAAACCAGAATGTTCAATAACATTTTCCAGTACACGAAGCAGAGGAAAGCGGTCTGCGAAGCATCTACTGCGGCACCTGGCAGGTGCATTACAACTCGCTCGCTCTCCTTCTACAAAGGGAAACACCATCACTATTTGGCGACCGGCTTACTGGATTATCTTTGCCCCTAGCTTTGCACACAAAAATCAGTTTGTGTGGAAACGAACTTGAGCATGGGAACAGGAGCCAATACTGTTAGTACAGAATAAATGATGCAGCAGCAGCAATAATACAAATTATTCTGGAGAAAAGACTTTTATGAAAAAATGTTGTTTCCTATTTCAGTAAAGGTAAGTCAGACTGCAGGAAGACTGTGTGAACTTCCCAGCTCTCAGTTACACATTCACACGTTTGTAAAGTTCCAGAAACACTTTATTTAAAAATGGAGTTGTAAATGCATATAACAAAATAACATACATAATAAATGTAACAAAAATAAATAAGGAGAACATGTTCATACAAAATAAGAACATAGTAATGCAAAATGCTTATTACAGAACATAAAGGTATCACTGCCTGAAAGAACACAAACAGAATCTCGCATGCAGAGCCTGCACCTCTAATCCTTCCTAGCCATCTCCTGCTTTCCACTCGAGTCTGCGGAGAAGTTATGTTCCCAAGCATTAAACAAAAGAAGGAATTATGGTGATGGTTTGGTACACTCTGTTTTCAACACCTGGCTCTAGTTTTGATTGATTTTTGCCCTTCTGCACCTTCTAAAACTTTTCTTGTAGCCTCTGTAAACTAGTGTAATTCAGGCTTCCACAGTTAGCTGGAGTAGAGCATATTGAGTCATACATGAAGGCTGTTCGCTTTTAATTTTTTTAAAGAAAATATGAAATCCATTATACAACAGATTAGTGGTTTTGTTTTTACATCTCTACAAAAAAAGTTTTTGCATTTTTATTAACTGGTCTAACTTTTATTGACTTCTGAAAGCCTGTACAATTTAAAAGTGTACAGAAAGTAGTTTTTTTAAACAAATGTCACATAGGATTATTGCTGAAATATTAAAGACCATTTCATAAAAGCTGCAAAACTGTATCTTTAACCGTAATATATAGAGACTGATGCAAACATAGGAAAATTCCAGTCTATTAGATACATTTAACAGAAATAACATTCCTCCAAATTACAGTGTTCTGGAAATACAAAGTAATTAATTTTTATTATCATTTCCAAATGTTAAGTTACTGGGGCAACTTATAAGGAAAATAGGCTTATATAGGAAACTTTAAACAGACTTGCGTTTCAGTGGTGTAAGCAAAACGTCTACGTTAGCAGTCGCCTTCCAGAACCCTTTTAAATATGTAAGACACAGACAGCTTTACTAGCAAGACTACAGGAAAATATACAGAAGCAAATAAAATCACTTGCTTGGGAGTGCATCTATCGATCAAGCAAATTATGACAACTCTACTTCCAAGTCCCCTACAGAAAATTTTACATCTCATGATCATTCCAAGGAACAGTAATTTCTTCCGTAAGCTTATGTTGCATTTGAATTGGTGAGAGCCCATTTGCCTCAATATGCTTTAAAATGCCCCATGTTGCTGTATGTTTAAATTTGTTGCCTAGTTTCAAGTAACATTTGGACAGAAATGAGCTATGAAATACTTCTACTTTCATTAACATCAAAAAGACATTTGAAGAAGATCAAAAAGTGCCAAATAGTCCTTGCAGAAAGTGGATTAAAACACTGCAATGATAATACAAGTACGGTATTATCAGTTTTCTATGTACACCAAAACACTGCTTGCTGTTTAATGATATCGATATGTTCACCTATCACTCCCAGCAAATCTTAGTGCAAACATAATTCGTGAACTTTGTAAACCCCGAGACAATTTACGCAGCAACAAGGTTATATAAATCACAGAAATGTTTGAGATTTTCAGTACATGAGAATGAATGCTTTCTGAAATCCATCTTACCTTTTGCAGTCATGTGTCACTGTAGTTAAAGATAATGTTTCCTATATAAATCATCTAATTCAGAATCAAATGTAACTGTTCAACAGTTGTGTACAACTTTAGTGGAGGAAATCCATTCATGAGAGCAGCTTGGCAAAAAGATTTGGGGTTTCAGTAACATTAAATGTTAGACTGCTTGCATGGCTTTTAGAAAGAAAGAAATCTATTAAGGGGAAACTGCTGATATAATAATTCTTTTGCAAAGCACACAACCACAAAGGGCAAACCTGCCACAATTTGCTTTCCTACACTGGTATCTATGCATATCTTTATGATTTGAAAAGGATTTGTGTGACAATCAAAGCATCACAGTTAAATAAAACTGGTTTAATAAAACAACTGCTGTTTGATCAAGCCTTTTTTTTTTAATTATAAAACCAACAGTATAATTTTGCCTTTATTCTTAAACATTCCACATGAAAGGTTTTTGTATCAACACTGAGATGTCACTCACGCAGCGTGGCATCTTCCTCTTCCCCATCTGGGTTAAACCTGTTGAAATGTATGCTGCAATGTGACTCGGAGTCAGCATTCTCAAACTCAGCTGCAACAGGGACGGCGGCGGGTCGAAGAGCCCGAGCTTCGGGCTGGCAGTTTGGCTGCACTTGAGGGCGGGTACTTTGGGGAATGGGACTGGACTTCGGCTTCGGTTGAGCTGGTAAGATGGGGCTGGCGAATCCCAAGTTGCTCAGGGCATCCAGGGTACCATCAGGGTCGATCATAGCATTAATTGCTAAGCAATCAAGAACAAATGAAAGAGACAGGGAAGAAACCATAAAAAATACAAAAATCTTGTTCTAACACTTTTATTTTTATGATGACAGACCTGAGCTTTTAATTGTGCTGCCCACTACAAAGGAGTGGTGTATCTAACATATAAGTAGCTGATACATGCATTTAAAAGCATTCACACAGATTAAAACTTCAGACGAAATGAAACTGCACAAACTAAACATTGCCTGATGTGTGGACAGGAAAGAGAGATGACAAACCATCTATGATTAGCTTATAGGGACTGAAAAATGGGATTTTTTAGTCATGTTTAAGGGGCTTTACCTGTAGTATTACCATCACATTATGCTTCATTCAACCCCACCCCCAATATCCATAGCTGCTACTTCCACGACTGAATGAAATTTGTATAAAAGGGCAATCATGTATCTGTTTTAATGCATAATGATGGACTTACTGTCCCTCTCTCTCCACATAGTGAGGGCAAACTGAAGCACCTAGTACAATTTCATTTTACTGTACTATCAACACGTTGTCACATTTAACAGAACGTTTCTCTTTTTTATTTCCAAAACTGCACTAATATCTACTCAAACACCACTGCGTACACAAGGAAATGATTTGGCTTCTTTCTCTGGGTGTTATTGCTTGTTATGTTCTCTAAACACAATATAATTTGTAATGAATTAACATTTTTTAATTACAGCTGAGCATGAAACAAATACTAATTTGTCTATAAAGGTGGCTAATGATTCCTCCCAAAATATTCTTTTTTAAAACATGTTTTATTGTAGGATTAAATCTGAATGCTAAAAAAAAAAAAAAGGAAATTCACAGCAAATAATGATTATATATAAGCATGGACCACTAATCCATTTGACCACTTCCAATGAAACAATAAACAAAGTATAAACAATACACAAATAAGATTGCAACTTCTTTTTAAAATATACTCAGTTTTCAAGTTGATTTTGATAAATGGGATAGACATCTAAATAGCAGACTTTGTAAGCACAAGATTCTTCGTTCCATTCTATTCACAGGTAAGTCTTTGCACGTGAAAAACAAAGTAATTTATCTACTTTTCAGTCCGTGGGCTCCACAATTGCAAAGAGCGGATTCAGTAGTGTGAAGGGAAGATGTCAAAAGCTAATCCTAAATTTTCATTTTATTGTATCAGATAAAAGTTTTATTTTTTTTTTTATATTTCCTATAGATTATGGTCCCAGTGCATTCCTTATACTGAACTGTGCTACACATGAGGGTATTACTGATGCGTAAAGACTATTTTATAAAGCCTAATCTCAGGATTCTCTATCATCTACGCTTCAGCATTTACCCACAAAAATATTTCTATTAAGAATGTTTCACAAATAATTCCTTTGGGATTCTCTGGACTATATAATTTTTAGCTGAGCCTTTTCTCACCCATATCAAAAGATATCATTACTCTCCTGTTTTAAAATAATTCAGTGATGTTTCTTTACCAAATGTGCCAGCAATTATATGATACTAATGTACACGATACTGTGAACATATTTTCATGCAATGTGATAACTGTTTCATGATACACATATATATACACAGATACATATTAAAAAAATTCAAAGCAAGCAACAATGAAAGAGAAAAGTGAAAAAACATTTGTACCTTGCAGCTGTTTCTCAACTCGTTTCAGTTCCTGTAAGATTGATGAGATTTCCTAGGAAAGAAACAAACACATTTCATTCAGGAAAAAGAGACTCAAGCTACCTATCAGCAGTAAACAGGCCCCCTCCCCAGCCTTTCCAATAAGATGTTTGGGTTGTCTGTCCTGGTATCAGGAACACCCTTGCTGGTGGTGGCCCAGCCAGGTCCACCACAGCTCCTGGGTGGTGGTGCTTGAGGTTGGACAGCCAAAGAGCTCCTCCGCACTGGCTCTTCTGCCTGCACTACTACTTCTCAAGCACAGACTTAGAGACACCACGGTTCTGCAGAAATGAGGCAAAGCAACAGCAAGCCTTTATAGCAAAGTTACAGTGTAAAGCCAGTATTAATGGAACAGGGTGATTTAGAACCTTGTTCAGATGTGTCACAATAGTAAGATGACTGCATCGGGATTTCTTCTGCACCCATTGGGCCCTGTGCCCGTGAGACCCTTCACAGCACACTAGTGTTGCGTCCTCAGCACTCATTTGCCTTATAGGTTTTTCTTCTCCGTGCTGCATCACTTGCTAACACAGATGTAGCAACAGCAATGCACTCAGAAATACAACAATCATTAAGTGTATCGCATCTTAAATTATAAATATGTAAATCCTACAACTGAAGGATCCCACACTAAAGAATACTGTTAATCCAACTGCAGAGGAGAGCTATCAGTGATCTTCAAAAGCTGAGCATTGTCAAAGGCACTGGTTTCAGCAGCCCATTTAGCCCATTTCAGAAACCAGTTCTGTACCAAATAATGTAATTTTTGTGGGTGGCAAAGAGATTGATTACCTTGGATTTTACCAAGTCATTATCTTTAAGTAGATTCCACATCTGAGCTGCATATAAATGTCCCAAGGACAAAACAAACATCAGTTACAATTGTCCTCTGTTAAATTCTAATAACATTCTGTGGTAAAAATAAGCACTGCGTTTGAACAATACATTGCTCTGCAAACTGAGCAGAAACTTGAAAATCAGTGCATAGACAAACCCCCACCCCAACTTTCAAACAATGCAAGATGCTTTAATGCATTGGAAAAAAGTTTTGCAAAACGCTGAATTTAGGAATAAACATACAACTAATCTTTTTCTTTTTTAACGAATGCCTTAAAACCCCATATTCATAGCATTTAGAATACAAAACACTAAACTCCAATCTTATTCTGGAAATGCGTCAGATAAGAGAAACTCCTTATATTATCATATTTCTAAAAATAGACACTTCCTTGAGTAACAGTGTGTCTACAGATTATTTTCATCCACATATAGCAAAATACAACTATTTCTCTAAATGTTAATCACACAGAATCACAAAGTATTAACCGTATTAGGTATTATATATTAATAATCTGTTGGTAAAGTAGTCCTTAGGTTGTAAAACAAGTTCATTCAAAATCAATCCAGCATTCAAACTAATGGTTGTTACCTTTTGTTAAACAAAAGTACTGACGGCCTTTATACAGTCTGAACCCTTTTCATTGTGTTCTTTATCTGACAATCTACCCTGAACAATTACTTCAGACTGTTTCTTTATAAGATAGAAAGTCTTAGTAATTATTAAAGATTAGGTTTATTCTTGAAATACACTGAGTGTTTAAATAAAACCTTTTAAAGATTTTTGCCTTTATATAATTCAAAAGAATACATTCCTTTACTGATTATTTAGAAATTAGGTAAGAAGCTCATTCAATCCCACAAAAGATAAGTATTCATACCATGCTTGATGTTTTCACAATAGGAACTTCACTTTCAGCTCGCAACTTGTTTTCAATTTCTTCCCAATTTCTGTCTTTGTCCTTAAATAATATTCTAGAAGAAAGAAATTCAAGAACAGCATGTTTAGAAGAGACAAAAATAAACAAAAATTAACAAGCAAAACCCGAAAGATTAGATACACGATACACGAAAGTAGCATAGGGAGCACTGAACAGAATTAAAATCTGAAATACTGAAAACTGACAGTATCCAACCATATAGTTTAAATTTTCAGGGAAGCATACAGGGTTTCAGCAGTATCATTATTACTGACATTAAAATGGCAGTTCTGTAGCTAAATACTTCCTTATGGTGTTGAAAAGACACAGCTGATTCCTTCCTTCAGCAGAGACTTTTTTTAAAAAATCCAACTATTTTGTAGTAGTCAGAGAACTCCCTATTAGCACTGCATTTTACAACAACTGCAAAACAGAAGACAAAGACTAACAATGGTAAATTAATGCAAGTCTTTTACCAATTAAATGAAAAATAAAACACTTCAGAAAATCAAAAGAAAAATGCATTTCACAGAAGTTTTCATTGAAAAGTCTCAACACACAAATTGTATATGTATGCTTTAGTAACAGAAGTATCACTTGCATTACATATTTAAAGTCACTTCTTCTATTTGTAAAACCCCAAAGAGTACTGAGATTCCCCATTTTTTATATTGTGCTTCCCTGCTGTGATAAATGATTTTTGTTTTCATTGTCATATCATAAACATAATTTAAACTGTTTATATTTGCATAATTGGGAAAAACAGAGGACTATGCAGATATTTAAGGTCTGGGTATTCATTTTTTTTTGAAGTGGCACCAGAATGACAGAGGAATCTAAATCCACTTCTCTAATTGCTATCTCAGAGTTAGAAGTATAAAAATAGCTGCAGTAAAACTGCTAAGCAAACAAACAAACCAATCTGAAATCACGACTGAAAAGTAGTACATTTTAAGGAAGTTATTAGTGTAGGTAGGTCTCTGATGAAATAATTTTGAAGGTGGAAATTCATGACACCGTGTATCTCATAAAGACTAAGAATTTGCAAGAAAGCTGGGAGTCTTAGTACTGTATTTCTGTTAATCTTTCTTCAGTTATTTACAACCTATCCCGTCAAGAAAGTCTAGTTTTTCAAAATGTGTACCCTGTATTATCTTATCAGTACACAGAGGTCTGCAGACAGCCCATCAGGAAGCTGCTTTAACTCTTCTTTTGTCTTCGAGGTCTTCACTTGCTGCCGCTTCAGAACCTGTTTTTGTCAGATGTTTCACTGAGAGGAAGCGCTGCTCTCGTGAGACAATGTCATGAGATCGATGCAAATCACTACTTCTGCAAGTGACTTTAGTGGATTAATGTACAAAGCATACAAAGAGTAAATATTACCACCTTCTTTTTCTTGCGGAAGGAAAACATAAATTAAAAGTAATCAAAACTACAGCGAAGAAAACATGAAACACTTTATGGCCTCAAGTAGTGCCACCACCTGGTAACAAAGCTGATCATCAGAGATCTGACAAGACTGCTTTTATGTTCTGGAAGGGAGTGCAAAAGCTTGCAAAGCCATACGACTGCAAACCTGGATACCAGAAAGTCCAATTACAATGGAAAATTTAGGACTTGCCTGACACTGATGAACTTAAATAAATAAAAAGCAGAGCCAATTAAATCCTTTATAGGATCCTATACAAAAGAACAGGCAACTCCTAGAAATATTTTGAGTCAGTATACACAGCTATACTTTCCGTACTTTAACAGTATTTATATCATTTTAGAAATCACCAGGAACATTGAAAATATGGTTTTATTTAGCAGTAAACAGCACTAGTATGAAAGATATTGAAGTTTCTGACACTGCTTGTTTCTTTAATTTACCTTCTTGCTTATATTATATTAAAATACTATCGTTACGTATGTGATGAATGCCTTTGCTTGTGTTTTCTGTCTTACTCTCTTTTAGAGATAATGTTCTTACTTCTCTTTTACAATTTGAAAGCTTTCCATTTCATACGTAATTTTATTCAAAAAAAAAGGTGGGAAAAAAAATGAAAACAGTCTTTTAAAAAATGCTATTATTTCCACTGTAAAGTAGACAGGCCAATTTGATTTTGCTATAACTTTAGGAAGCCTATTTCCTTTTTAGAACGTTTTTTTCAGTTCTTCTTTTAGTACATTTTAATCTCCCAGGGCATCTTCACCTCCGTCTCCTTTGCTCTTCCTCCTTCTAACCACACTCTTTGTATTAAGAGAACGTATTTATAAATGCCTGCTGCCTTCCGCTCCTGCCTTGCCCAGTGCTACTTTCTGGGGCAAATCTACCTGAACTTTCTTATTTGTGTTCAGTCACCATTTTTCTTCCATGGCACTTTGCAGGATGCACAGCAAACTGCGGAGACTGCCAGTCAGTACCTGCACTGACCTGAATGCTGTGCCTAGATTTTGCCCCACTGAAGACATACTTTGCTGCTACAAAGCAAGCCAGTAGCACTGCATCCGCATTGCAAAGCACTGCTAAAACCATGTAGGTCTTCTCACTGCAAAACCCGCTTACCTCTTTCCCTCCATAATCTCTGAAAATTCCTGCAAACTCCTTATAACATGTAAAAGACAGAAAAGCCAACAAACTGCATATCTGCTTCCTGAGAAGCCACCACAATAATTTGTTAGCAAAAAACAGGTTACAGGATACATGGCAAGAATGCTGCAGAATTTTTAATATAATGTAGTTTTGCGTACACCAGCAGATAAAAACCTAACTGATCATACAAAGTAATGAATAAAAAAAAATTATGAAAAAGTAACTTAGTAATACCCAAGCTATGACCTTATTCCGAAGAAAATTACAAATATAGAGAGGATTTGGTGATAGGAAAGAACCAGGCATGTGAATCTGGTTCTATGTGAACCCCACACTAGGACCTGGGGAAAAAACCCAGTTTGGCCAGCACTGGGAGAAGCTAGACGAGGAATACAGCATCAAAAGCTTCCATCAGTCCTACTTCTTAATGTAAGGTAGGATTGATGACAGAACTCAGTGGAACTCGGAACATTATCTATAAATTAGAGAAGAGAAATGGCAGCTCTAATGAAGTGGGGAAGAAACTAGGCAAGCAAAAAGATACATATCTTCTTATATCCTCATATTAATTTATTTTCACGATTGATTTCAGCTCATTTTAATTTCTGATAGATCTGCTTGTCAAGAATGACTGAAAATATTTATGTTTGTAATACTTTAGCTAAAGTGAAACAGGTCTTCTTGTAAAGCTAGCTACTGAAAGTAAAATATAACAGAAATAAGAGTGTTCACATTCACAGGAGGCACATCTCTCTCCATTTGGACCCAGACAGGAAGGATGCAATTTTTTAATATGTATGACGCAGTTTGTAGGGAATGTAATTGCCCTATACTGTCCGTGCTCTTGGGAGACAGGTTTATATTGGTGAAAAAGAAAATTTGAGAGAGGACTTTTAAAACATAGTCAGGCTTACTGGTGCCTCTATAAATTTCTCCTCTCCTTTCAGGTTCAAGTACTTTGGAAAAATACACAACTGGTAGCTTGGAAAATCCTGATTGATTCTCACTGTATCTATTCTGGGCAGAACTGGCTTAGATGCAGTAAAAGCAGCACACCAGCTGGCTGAACTCGTGTGCACCAAAACAAAGCAAAGGAAAAATCTGTAATAGGTCCTAGCTGTCTTACATGCTCTTTAAACACTTCTCTAAAACTACTGTTGTTTTTCTGATCCAAAATATTAATGACATCATGAATAACATCACAGTAGTCAAATCCATTCTGAGTAGCAGGAAAAGGAAGTTTTGATTACAGCTCTGGGGAATATGCTAAATAATTGCTTATTAATTAAAGCAAAAAAAACTAATGTATTTTTATAGAAATATGCAATGCCACTCTCTTTAAACGTATATAAAATGTTTATAGGTATGCTTATATTTATACCATACATGATCACATCAACATTACATTCATTAGTGTAGCTGACACCTTTTAAACTCAGAAAATTAATCAGAAAAGCATAAGATGATTTTATTGTTACCTGCTTTTCTCAGAATGACTTTGCATACATAAATTTGCTTTAACTGTACTGAACTCAGTTTTGTACATTAAGTAAACTACAGCTGTGCTAGCGATGTATTTATAGATCAGAAACTGCCAACCATCAAGAAAAATCAGCACGACGAGAAAGGCAGAGTATCTACTATCTACCACTTCTGAGGAATTTAAGAGACATATCATCCTAGACGCCTACCACAAATAAGTCAGTCAATAAGCACGATTCTTGTTCCAATCATGCAGCTTTAAAAGGAAAAAAAAAAATATTGGTAAGCAAAGTTCCTTACGGATGTGACTGTATTTTCCCAGAGAATTATGCACAAAACAAAACTGAAAGTAGTATTTTGTTTCTGCTTCAAAATTTCAAATGCCTTCTAGAATGACCTTCAAAGAATGGTCATGCCTAAGTACCTCTTGGCATGTATCTGCTGAATTTTTGAGATCAGCTATTAAAGTAAATGATAGCATGCACTCAGAGGTTGATTAAACTTGAACAAGCTGTGAACTTTTGCATAATTTGTAGTAAATTCTGCATAATGAAGTTGAACTCTGTTAATTTGGCACAGCTTTTGAGAGTAACCGTATTGTACACCTGCATTTCACAAACTCATTTGTATCCAAAATTCACACATATTCAAATAAATAGCACAATACATAAACATGTGTCTGGGAAAACCAAAGAGGGAAAGGCAGCAAACGGTTTATTTTCAATATTATAATCCTGCAGCCCGAAACGGTGAGTTGGAAAACGAGAAATGAGATGAACATCAGTCCAGGAACATGTTCCAAGATAGCAGAAATAGGTACTCACAAATGTTACCTGTAACCGCTAGTAAAAACAACACACACAAAATCTTAGAACAGAAATGCTAAGAATGGGCTGCAGGCTTTTAAAGACTTCATTCTCCAGTCAGTGATACTCCTCCTACTAGAAACAGCAGGACTAGAAATGGCAGATAACCTACAGTTTTTACTGATTTCTATTCTTTTTTTTCTTCCTGATTTCTATGGTCAAATTTTTTTTGGTATGCCCACTAGAATATAATCTTCAGATATGTTAGTATTTTGCTGCTTTTACAACTTACGTCACCTTATGATGAAATAAATTTGTAACTTGGTGATTAATCTGTCACCCATCTAAGATTTCAACATCTCACACTTCTCAGACAAACTGATCAGTTACAGTATTATCTCACATTGAGAAGATTATATGGGAAGTTCAGCCAAATCACTTTCTTATTGTTAATGTACTATATTTTTAAATTATTGACTGCAAAAAGACATGAACAAGGACAAGTGAATTATACGATCCTGAACTTTTGTATTTAGAGTTTTAATTTATTCTTGTCAACCAAAGTGGTCACTGAATGGTTGTACACTCACTCATTCAAGTTAAACGGAGCTGTTGGTAAAGCAACATGTTATCATTTTTGATATGTCTATAATTCCTGTTAGCTACTATGACATTTTATACAGGAATCTAACTAAGCAGGAATTTTCAATTAAAAATAACGGATGGTTACGTCTGTTATTTTAGATTTAGAACTCAATAGTGACCACATTGTGTCCAAATGTGTGTGATTCTGTGTCCAAAGCAAGTTCTTTTTCAGAAGGATTTACTGAAACTGCTCTCCTCTGTACTGTTTTTCTTCCTAAAACGGGTGATCCCTACAAGAACTTGGCAAACGTACAGGGCCTGGTTTTACAGTTCAGCAACATCTTAACCTTATCTTCTAAGGAAGGGAGTTTTACAAGATTTGCATAGAGGTCGTGTAGATTTGGCCCAGTATTTCCAGTGTTGGAACAGCTCCTCTGCTGGAAGTATGATGGGTGATGTTCTGTCCATGTAAACTTTGCTGATATTTATTTTCATATAATGTGAAAAACACACAAGCAATAATGGAAAAAATATTCTTTTCAAATTGATCTGAATGCTACAAAGGCCATAGGTAATGTTGCTTTTTTAAAACACGAGTTGCTACTAAATACATCTAGCTGTGTTATAGATCTCTCTTCTACAAGTAGGAATGCTGATGAGAGCAGAACATTTTCAGTAATAACAATAGTTTTTAAAAACCCACCTGATTTTGCCAGCTGTTTTGTCTATGGATTGTCTTATCTTGCGAGAAAATTGGAAGACTGAGGACAACAGTAAACTGTCCCCCATTACCTGCAATAAGTTTTTAATAAAAGAAGATATTATTAGCTTAACGGAAATGAAATACAAACAAGTCCATATATTTTGAAATCTTTTTTTAACTTAAAAAAAAAAATCATACTTGTGTTCTAATTAGTATCATATACAATCATATTTGAACATTTTGCAAATTAAATAATACACAAATATTTTTTCCAGTATTAATGCCACCTGCTACAGGTAGGAAAGAAAGGACAGTGTCTAGAATATTAAGCGGAGAGACAACTGTAAAAGCTTAGAACAGACACATTACTAGAGAGAGTCCTGTTGTGTACTTACTTCATCTCTGCTCCAAGTCCTTCTCCGGGTAATTGTTGGGGGTTCGAGGGCATCTGACAGCTGAGGTCGAGCATCATTAGGCCGACCATTCCCCTCCGGCGGTTTGGCGTGCACTAGTGGAGGGATTTTTCTAAAATTGAGACTTTCATCAAATACTCGGTCAACCAACTGGGAGTAAAAGAAAAACGCGATTTATGAAATCTACTGGATACATACAAGATCAGACTAATATTTTTTTTCCTTCTGAAACAGTTCACAAGAAGTCTATCAAACAAAAATCATTCTGTTGTCTTTCACAGTAAAAAATGATGCATCTCTTATGTAACAATACCTTGTAGAAATGAAGGTCTTTTTTTCGAATACCAGACATAGATGGCAAAATTCGACCACTCCACAGCAATTTTGCTTATGGGCAGGTAACATATTAGTTACCTATAACCTGGTATTGAATAATTTATTCTTTCGATTAATAGAATACATCTGTGGAATTAAGTACAGTAATATCAAATTTAGAGTTTTTTCCAGATTAGTCGGAGTGTTACAGAAACACCTATACCTACTTAAAAGCGATACTGCCACCTGCAGTAGTATGTACACACCGTACAATTCTTTAAGAAGAAAATAATTTTGTAATATAAAAATCAAACTGATCCAACAGGATCTGAGAAAATGAGCACTTCCTTAAACTTTAGCCACAAATCCAAATGAATTAAACCCAAAATCTATGTGAGTGCAGTTACAATTTTTCTGAGTACACAACTCACAGATTTCTTATCACTGTTTATATCTTTTTTTCCACAGAAAAAGACAGTATTATACTAAACACAGTAAACTAATGTATTAACCAAACTTTATGCACACAGAAATGAATAAACACATTTTGAAAGGAACACTATGAGGAAAAAAAATGCAGTAAACATTTACAGCATATTAGGGTGATTTGTAGTATGGTAGAAAGTGATGATTTAAATTCAGATTAACATGTTTACCAGCATTAGACCTGTGATGGTTACTAGAACAAGTTAGCCAATATATTCATAGAACTGCACACCAGAGATAGTTAAAGAAAATAAGAATTATTAGAAGCACACGGCAAACTTATTTGAAGGCAGTTTTTTACAATGTTATTAAGAAAAAAAGTCTAAAGTTATTGTTAATTGATGGTAACCTAAATATTTCAGTGTTCAGAAGACGACACTTTAATGTCACCTGTGAAAAGAGGGACTTTTTTGTTTTTAACAGCTATGCAATGTATTAAATGTATATATTTATATATATTTGTGCATACACACCAGTATCTTTAAATGCACTTAGATACTATCGAACGGTATCTAAGGCTACAGACAAGCAAGAAGCAAATATTTTGTCCCATGTTTCGTGGAAAAAAAGAGACAGACAGATAGTATGCATCTTTTTGACAAGCTGTGTTCATAGAATAATCTCTGGGTTGTTTGTTGAAACTTAAAGGAACTTTAAATCAAAAAACAATGTAGAGATCATGGACACAGGTTGAGTGGAAATAACTAAAAAAGGCTATGCAAAATGCTAAAAGCAAAAGAAATAAAGAAAAGGAAGAACCTTATGCATTTCTCCATGAAGATCTCCTACCTCTTCTCTAGTGTCTATGGCAGAGCCAGGGGTGGTGGCAGCAGTGCTTACTGTGGTACTGGGGGCAGTGCCTGATGAAGTCACTGAATCTATCTCTCCTGCTACATCGTTGATTTCCCGTGCGATGAGAGCCAGATCTTGACTGATCCTAGTAATAAAGACAGTGTTACATTCTCCCCTATAAATATTTCTGGACCAGTAGAGCCCAACCTGCAGCCCTTGAGCTTTTAAGTTCCAGTTCCTGATAACTGCGCTAAAAAAAAATGTATATGCCCTTATAAACTGGAAGTTTATTTGTAGAACTATAAAAGCAAATTTTTAACTGAAGCTTTTAATAACATACCTTTCTAGAGAAAGAAGGTAGAAGGCAAACTCAAAAGATGGAGCATCCTTGTTTTCTTTCTAGGATTCCCAGGCAGAGATGTGTGCAACATGCACACATGGGATGCACTGGAAATACGCTGAAAATATCGCACAGATGAACTGTGCACACACAGTAAACTTGAAACGTCCAGAACACATTTAATTTATACCTCAGTTTACCTACTTGCAAAAAACTTCTTCAGGACCTCTGATGATCCAGCAGCCCTGCAGCTTGCTCAGATCAAACTGCTTATGCGTCTGAAATTCCAGTACTCTAAATCCTCAAATTTAATCAAGATAAGCTTTCTAGTTGGAAAAACAGAACATGCCTGTAAAAACCTGGATATGACAGCACCGCACAAATACATCTAACTTCTCAGCTGAAGATTCTTTTTCCTTTCTTCTAATCCACCACATCACAAAATAGCTCTGCTCTGTATTCTGCTCAGCACAAGGAGGAAGCTTGCCAGCACTGCTTGTGCTGCTGCTCCCTAGTACACCCCAAAAGAAAGAGGGGAAAAAAAACCCCAAAGCAAAAGCTAAAAGCCCCCTACTAACTATGGCACTCAATCTCCAGCTTGGATTGAGCAGTTCTGAAGACCTAGAATTCAGAGCAGCCCACCAAGAGGTCCCCTTTCACACTTCTGTCTAAGTGGACTGAAGATATAGCAGTCAACATTCCTAATTCTGCACCACCAAGGACTTTGTGAACAGCAGCAACTGCCATTTAAGTGGAAGGAGTTGCACCGTCACGTCAGAGTGATGCACGCCGTGCTGGCCAGTGCTTGCGAAAGGTGAGCTTCCTTCTGCTCTTTGTTTTCACTTTGTCTTCGGGTGAAAAAGAATGGACACCACTGATCTACAGACAGTTTAAGACTGAGTGAGCAGAATTTAAACTAGAAAGACAAATATAATCAGAGAAACTTCCAGTCAAATTCCAACACTGGATTTTGTGACTAACCGTCAGCAATCTGCAATAAAGTGCAACCTTGTGCAGCATACGTGTATCTACACGCATATAATTGGTATAAGGCTGTAGTAGAATACGTGGCAATTACCTGTGACACTCAAGACAATATTTCTGAACTCAAACTACCAAAGACTGGAACACTAAAGCAGAAACCAAGTCAATTGCTCTTTTTTATAAATTAAAATATGATAAGTGCCTATTACTACATTAATTTAACCTAATTACTACATCTTTGGGGTAAATTTTAATTTATATTTTGTGTTCTTATATATACACATCATTAAAACTCCAAGGTTTGAACTAATATTCTAAGCAGTAGAGACAGCACCTACTTGCTTTGTTTCACACAACCACACCACTTTTTTTCAGAAAAATTTCAGTATATAATGAATAGTCGTGAAGAAAATAAAACCCAGGAAATTTCAATTATCAGTAAATCCTTCAGAAGACAAATGTCATTAAACACCATCACCAAAAGTAGTATCAACCAGCTAAGACTTAACTCTCCACAGAAACTGGCAATGCTTCAACATGCCACAGCCACTTCAATTGAGTTCTTACAAAGCAATCAAAATGACATAAAATGTCAGATACCTACATGAAAATGAATTCAAGTGAATCCAGAAATTATCATAATAAACAACTCTAACATGGATGGCAAGCAACTTGTTAGATAATCATCATAGTCAAACACTAGTCAAGTGAACAAAATCTGGAATTAGTTTCAACGTGATAGTAAGCTATAGTCAGTACTCAATAATGTTTCTGTATAGAAACAATATAAATAGAGCACTAAAAAAAAAGCATCATGAAAAAATAAAATAAGAAACCAGTTGAGAGTTGGGCCATAAATGAAGTTTTCAAGTCATTCTACAGTAACTTACAGAAACAGAAAGTATTGCTTAAGTATACAGAGTATGTTTTGTATGATCAAGGACAAGAGACTTCGGCTTTAGGTACACACTATTTACTTGGTTGCAACTGCAGGCTGTGTTGTAGATTTCTGCTGCTTCCTGCATCAGACCTAGCAATCAATTCAGGGAGCCAAAACTAAATTAAATCTCAAATTCCTTACCCCCCTAACCCATTCCAGGGAATGTTACTATTAGATTCACTTGGTGAGCAGACCTCTGCAGCTAGACAGTGACTTAAGGGACAGACATAGTTGCCAATGCAAGAGAAAAGGTGGGAACATGGGGCTTGGGATGGGGACAGCATGAGCATCTTTCTCAACAGTCTGGAACTCTAGTTCTTATTTACCCGTAGTGAAAGAATACCCATAGCATTAGAAAACACACAATAAAACAGGAATACTTCCAAGATATCTGTAATAATTCTGAACTGCTGGGTTACCAAAAAAATTTTTATGCTTAGCCTACTATGTCACACTTCCTACAATGAGTCAGTTTATTTTGTAATGATACTTTAAAACCCTTAAATAAAATATATGTGAAGCTCCTGTTATTCTGAGGGTGTATATTCCCTCTGGGCCAAAGTGGTTTTGGATCAAACTTAGTTATTCCATTAAGTTTTTTAAAACACCTTTCAAATTTTCAAATTTATTAACATCTGTAGATTGTACAAATCTGTGAAAAGTGCAAACTGGGTCAATCTTGGAGGACCAGATAAAATACAATATGATGGTAAAACGGATGCAGAGAGATGTTCCTTATACAGTCTCTAGACCTTCACCTGCACATTTATTTTATGAAATACTTAGCTTTACACCTGCCTAATCTAGTTGGTTACTCAACAAAAAAAATGATATAAACCAATTTTAATGAGATCATATAACTATCTTTTCCTTTTTCAAAAACTCTAAACAGAGTTGAAGGGACTATGATCACAGAGGTTGGACTGAGGGCTGGGAAGGAAAAAACAACCAGGGTAGACAATGATGAAGGGGAGACTATGGTCAGCAAAGCAGAGGGAGCAGAGCAAAAATTATCTTACAAAGGACAGAATTTAAACGTAAAGCCAGGGGAGCAACACTGCAAATCAGTACACAGAGATACAGAGGCACAGAAAGGATCAACTAGTGACCTAGGAGAGCGGGGCTCAGCAGAGGCTAACCAAGGAAACTGGTGCTGGAACCAGTGACAACAGACAGCAGTAGTCTGGCATTTCTCAGCTGCTGAGCGCTAGCTTTCTTCAGCTTAAATATGCTCATTTAATGCAGTTTGTGTAAAATTTCTATATTTCTATACACAATTGCCAATTTGGCAATACCGATTTAAGCCTCTCACCACTTCCACTGGAAACAAAGAATGTGAAAAAGGCAAGGTAAGTACATAGCTTTCAAAACAAATCTAAAACCAGTATCTAAATGAAGAAAATAGGAAGAAGCCCAAGGGAAGAAAAAAACTTGCAAACCTAACCATCAAGTAAGTTTAGACTGAATTGTCAATTACCTCCAGTGTCAATCTCTCCCAGATAAGCAAAATGTACCAAGAATTTTCACTGAGATAGAGGTTCAGCAGCAGTTTTCACAAGGAGGAAGTAACACACTACAGCTATCCTCAATTTTTTTCCCCGTATACACACATTCCTCCCTATATCCACCTCTTTAGATTCTTGGAAAGAAAGAGATGTTTTAGGAAGATGCCTTTGAAGGTGTTCATTTCATGATTTATCGCAATGCTATCAGACTCCCTTAAGTATTTCCCTTTGCACAGACCACACTCGAAAAACCAATGTTGAAAAATACTATCAAGAAGAGAAAACAAAAAAATAATTAATCACACTAAGCAAAACACAACGCTTCACATCTGTGAGACACCAGTGTTCAGACTAATTTTAAAAGGAAAACACTCTTCTTGTTTAGGCTTCCAAATTAAGTTCTGTGAAAAGGCTCAGAACCTAAACACTGGCATCTAAGTTTTAAATAACATCTACATACTTACGTAATTTTATATGTTTAGTGTAAACTGCTTGAAGTTTTCACTGCCTGGGTATTGGATGATATGGGAATAACTGGTTACCAAAACGCAGACTGACTACCTTTTGCTTGCTTCACTTGAAGCAGAGTGCTATTAGCAGTAATGGAGGAACTGCTATACTGTATCTCAGGGACCCACAACAAAAGAAATTACTTTTTGATGAATACATATGATTTAAATCAGAAAATATCTATCATGAAGTAATATCTAGATAAACTGAAAATTAAAATGAGAATATGGTCTCTCTCATTGCCACACTTTTTCTCTGTCACGCACATTGATCTGAAATTTTACCTCAATAGGAATGTAAAGGTAGTACAAAATCAGATATACTTCAGCCTCAGGCAATACACAATTATCATCTAAGAGTTCTACACAAAGTACCTCTGCAAGTCCCACTAATGCAACCAGAAGTTCAAATTCTGGGATCCGACTATCACAAGCCAGAAATTATTATCATTTTCCATTAGAAAGAGATGTGCTGATAGCACGAGTGTTCTGTCTGCCAGTCTCTCATAAGAAGAATTTTAAATTACCCATGCAGTTAGTGCATGAAAACAGTACGCGATACAGAAAATCCATTTCCATCTCTTTCTCCTATATATGTACCCGTATAACTGGTTGGGGAAAAATCTTTGTTACTTTAGAGGCGCTCCTTTAAAACCAACCTTTCTATTTCTTCCCGGTGAGCAGTCCAGTCACGAATGTAGTCTTCCTGCTCCTTTATTCTGTGCTTGAATGCATTGCTACTTTGAGCTGCTGTCCCGGTGCTCTGCAGTCGCGTGGTTTTCAGGGCTGGAGAGGTACGTAGACGGGTATGTTTAGGGGAATTACGGTTTGATCCGAATTCATCTTCTGAGGTGGAAGCATAATCTGTAGGAAAGCGCCTCCATCTTGCACTTACTAAATTAGTTTGATTATTAAAAAAGAATTATTATTGCATCTTTAACAAGAAAAAAAAAATATTATTTCAGTAACATGACAAAAGCAGACAACTATTCATTACCAATCCCCAAATACCTTACAAAAGGTTTATTTATTGCATCTTAAAAAGAAAGCTACAAAATTTGTGTCAAATAATAAATATTGATTAATAAAAACATAAACCAGATGCTCTTTGTATAATGATCAGTGAAATAAGACATAAAAGCCTGTAACTGTGTATAAGCTCAAGCAAACTGTATTACAAAACAAGGGCCCAATTCATTAACATTTAATTATATAGTCAAATTGCACTTTTTCTGCAGATTTTTTCCCAATTTTCATTCAAGTTTTATGTGATACACACAAAAAAATGAGGAGATGTAAAGGAAGGATGGAGTTGGCACCAACCCTGGAATGCACACTTATCTAAGGAAAGCATAAAAATCCTAGATGATGCATTATGTATTTAGTACAGAAAAAAATATTTTAAAGTTAATACTGTGTTCTAAAAGTCAGCAGCCCATCTACAAAAACAGCAGCCTCAGAGCAAAAAGCATATATTGTCACATGTAGCACATAAAGCATACACAGCCATGTTGCTAAAGACAGCCTGAAGTATGAGAACTGAAACTAAGTAGGAGGCTCTTGTCCCGCTATGAATTCCTGAAGTCTAGAACATGCATTTCAGATCTGCTGTCCTCAAACATTCCCAGCAGGAAGAGACATCACTAAGTGTAAAGGAATGCTCATCACGATGACCTGCTAAATTCTTTCAGGGAATTTAGTCCCCCAAACTCACTGACATTCATGAGACTCTTCTAATTACTGTAGAAATTTTTAAAAGTGTATGATCACCTCTTGGTAATTTAAAAATAATAGGTTCAAGTAATCTATTGGTTTTAGTATAAAAAAAATGCAAGAAGAATGATTTCTCCTGAAGCATTCAAAAAAACATTACAAATGAAGTATACACAAATATGAATTAAAGTAATAAATAATAAAAGCAATTTTTAGTGGAGTAAAGATTTGTGTAATGGTCTCAACGATTACAGTATGTAGAATATGGCATTGGTGTATAAGCTTACATCCCTTCCCTCACACAAATAATACATTTTTACTCACTAAAACCAAAAATACGCTTGTGTAATTTTTTTCAGGTTTAAATGTGGACTTCAAATCATGTCCAGTTCTACTATTTTTTTTTAACAATCTAACTTCATTGAAGAAAATAAAAATGTCTCTCCAGTCACTCACTATTCTCTTTTTAGAGGTTTCAAACTTGTTTTGATCTTAGGGAAGTAGAACATAAGCAGAAAAAGCACATTTCCTCACCAACAGCATGCAAGCAATGTGTGCAAAGTCGAAAGAGCTTTATGAGTTGGGCCCAATTTTATCATCAATTACTGTTTAAAGTCTTCATCCCGGTTCAAATTATACACATCAAAATAAATATAAAATCTGTCTTAAAATCTCTCCAATGCTAGCGCTGCTAGTCCAGCAACTCAGCACTGTACAATGAGCACATGTAGTCACATATTTAAAAACTAAAAATTGAATGAGAAGTGAAATATCAGAAACAGATTTGATTTCTAGTACTCTACCACTGTAAGTTTCAACATCAGGATCTGGTCTGGGAGAAGCTTGAATTTCTCTGTATACAAAATAGTGTTTTATCATGTTAATTCGTATTAAAACATTCAGTTTAGAACCATTTGCTTAAGTAAAATATATCAATGAGATTAGTCTTAGGTCCTCTTTTCCACCCACACTTTTTAGCAATAGATTCTTCAGTTATACATTCCATCAAAAATAACAAATTTTGCAAAAGCTTAAAAACATGTCAGAGATACTAACTGAAATGATATCAATAAAAATTGTCTACATAGTACCATAAAACCTCTCTACACTTTTAAAGACAATTACATTTTAAGGTCTTAGAAATGTTGTTAATTTATATTATAAGAGGGTTTCTCATTAATATGGGAAAAAGTTCTTGTAGACTTAACAGTAAAAATATCAAAGTTGTATGATTCTATGATAAGCAATATCCAAGCATGTTTTCCATTAAGCTACCTATACATTTGCACATATATGCTTTTAATACTATTTATAAATTATAAACCTCTGAAATGTTATTGTAGTCCATGTAGATTTCTGAAAGCTATCATGCAATTAATTATCTCAGACAACTAAGACTGTATCAGCACCAATAACCAGAAAATCCTCCAAAATGCTGGCTAAAATAATCAGCAAGGAAATCTAAATTGGTGACTCCACTGTGAGAACTACAATGTGTTGACAACACCTTAAGCTGGCAAGTTTAATGACTGAGCCACCATAATGTCACTTATAAGATCTCAGGATGGGCTTTATGAAGCATATCCCTTATAAAATACTCTGGTCTAACTGATGCATTGCCTTGTCAAGTTTCATCCATTTCAAAGACCATGAAATTCGGTGCTCAGTAGCTCAGTAGTGCAATAACGCACGGTAGTGCAATAAAGTACAATTAATAAGAGCTACCTTAACAGCTTTGATCAACCTATCTGCTAGTTATTTGCAATTACAGCTAGGTCAGCAAGCCAGCAGAGCTGCCTAACACAATTACTTGTTCAAGGTCTCTTTGTTCTGACTCAGTGCTTAATCTTACAGTTGCAGCTTGGCACTTTTGCACTGTCTGATGCTGTTGTTGATTTTCCCAACACACAGCTCTTTCTGTAACAACATCATATTCAATTTTCCTCTGCAATTGTGAAAAAAGGTCTTTGGTCTTCTCTGTTTTTATTGATCACACCCTACCATCTGATGATTCAGTGCCTTGATTAAACCTTCCATTGCCTGTGCCATAAAATTACTAACTCTACTTCACATGTCTTCACAGTGTTGTCAGTTATCAAGCCTCCTACCACAGAAACAGCCTGGTAATTACTTTAATGTTGGTAATTCTCATTGAAGATGTTCCATTTATCTGCTTGCCCTTTCATTTAGAAGTAAGCAATATTTAACTGTAACAAGGCTTAAAAAAGATTCTTGAAATTACAGACTTGCTGACAGCTCTGACAATTTTAATGCTATTACGTTGCAAATCATCTGCATGAAGATAACAAAAACTCCAGTGACTACAGCTTTTTTTGCTCCCTTTTTACAGACATGTATTGTCTGCACATTCAGAAAGACTTGTGAAATGTGGAAACAATTTTCTCTCTTGTAGACAATAAACTTACTGATACAGACCAAAATACCGAACTCCAAATCCTAAACAACAATATTCTTTAATTACATAGTAACAAGACTTGATTGATTAAGCCATGAGTTTGTTCTGAAAGTACCTGACTGATTTATTAATTGCTTTCAGATTACTGCCTTTACATTGATACAGACTTCTCCCTGATTTTGATATATAAGCTGATAAAGTTTTTTTATGACAGAAGCTCTTTCTACCATAGATTTTTCTAGCAACGGTCTTTTTATTATTTTTAGCTTATTATGTTGGGGTAGCTCATGAGAAGACGGCATCTTTTCTCTCTTGAAAACAGAGTATTCTAAATAAGCTGTAGTAAACTTTGTGTGATGCAGGTAAATGAAATGAACATTAAACAAAGATGACCATGGTAGACTAGTAGACTGGGAAGAGAAAGATAAGGCCCACTCCCCTGAACAGAAGCAGCAAACCACTTCAGTGCAGCAACCTGGGAAAAGTGTTAGGAAGCATGCCATAGTTCACGTGGACACAAAACTCAAACTCTTGTGGAAAACACAAGCAGCAGCAAAGTGACAAGTAACATTGGGGGTTTACTATTTCAAAAAGCAGCAATATCACGATGTGAACTAGTGTTAATTATTAAAGAAAACTTATAGAAGCAGTTTGAACTGACACTCTTCCCTGACCTAATGTTGCCACCTTTCAGGCTGCACACACCAAATTTAAAACTTTGATTAAAAATGAAACATGTTACTTTTCCAATGTTATCTTACAAGGAAAGACTGAATTTTTCTCTGAAGCTTCACCGTATTTTTGTATCTTTGTAGACATCTATCATAATATAAAACAGATTCAACATTACAGCTCAGTGAATATCTCATTTGTAGCTCCACAGAAATTTCTATTCAGCTAATAAATGACACAGCCAAAAGACACCTGTCTGTGGAATATACACTGCTAAGAACCCTGAGCAGGCACATTTATGATATACAAGCAACCAAAAGGGCAGCAGGACTGTGGGAAATTTAAGTATCACAGATGTTTATATCAACTCTGAATGTGAAGCAGTAAAGGAGAACAGATAATCTCAGTAGCAACACAGAACACTGGAAGCTATTATATTTATTTTTTCTTCTACTGTAGATTTGCTTCAAATAAGGTCAAGCTGGTAGTATGACAATTCAAAAAGCAAGACGACATCAATTTTAGACATTCATTCCACATGAAAGTTGACTTATTTAGAATTACATTTTAATGTTTGTTGACTTAATATTGCTTTTGGAAAAAAACTAGCAGCCTTTCACACTGCTTCCACTTAAAGTGTTATGTGAACTTCTAACTGAATAGTAGGTTAGAATTCATCAGTTGTATGGATTTTTCCTTCCACACAAAAGACAATATTATAGTAAAGCAAATGACACACAGAAGAAGATCAACATGGTTTGGAAATCATGATGAAACTGTAAATCATCATGATTTGGAACAGAAAGCAGAAACTACTCCAAGGCAAGGCAAACATTTTATTTAAATTACGATATTTAGTTAGGTAGTGTTTGTGTTTAATTTTTCCACTTGTTACTTCATTGTTATTACTCTTATCAAATAAATCTCACTTTTGTAGTTCTGGAAGTGAATCTTAAATTATAAATATATTAAAATATTATATTAAATATTATAAATTATATATTAATATATTAAATATTAAATATTATAAATTATCCTACAGATGCTCAGGGTGCACCTCAGGGAACACCTGCTGTTCAGTATATTTACAAGCCCACCTTACAAATAAATATCTTCTCTGCAGTAAAAAGTGCTGCTGACCTTCTCAACTTCTACTACTATGACTCGAGCAGAGATCTCTGCTCTGTTTTTGTATTAATGCAAATCAGTGCTGCCACGTCTGAATGCCTCAGTGCAATTCCTTGTTATTGGTTTCAAGTTAAAAGAAAAATATCCAAACAGTTAAAGGATTACAATTTCTTGTCTTTACGATTTTAAGCAAGAAACATCCACACGCCCTGCCAAGGAAGCCTCTTACTCCAAAGAGGAAGACTGCATTAACTAAAACTCAACAAATGTTTGTTAACACCTGTTCCTTAAAAAAAAAAATCCACATATGAAAAACATGTCATATTGTATAAGACTAGTTCAAATAATCTCACATACCTGAGGGAGAATTATGAGCTGAAGCCAAAGATTTGGATTTTGAATCTGAAAGTCGAGAAATGCTATTGGCTCGAGTTCTAGCAGAAACTTTACTACTATCTCCTGCTGATGTTAACCTTGCCCCACTTCTGATAACAGCTTCTGGGGTACGAGATGAAGCAGTGCTTCTAGTTATCGTTGCTTCAGAATCACTACGTGCTGATAAAGAGCCAAGTCGAGTTCTGCGAGGCTGAGCAAGTAAATCTATTCTGGAAATAGTTCTCCTCCCTGACGGAGGTTTTGACGTAGAACTTGTAGTGGACACTTCAGAAGCCACTGAAGCCTTATCGGCATCAGCAAGCTCGCTATCTGAGGCTTCACCAAGCCGTGCTCTGCGCAAGAGAGAAGTCCTTGTAGGACGAGGTCTTGGAAGAGTGGTAGATTTACTGGATTGCCCAAGTGCAACAGGAGATGTTTTTGATTTCGCTGACTTTCCTTCCATTTTGGAATGTAAAAGTTCATCTGCTGAGGCAAAAGGAACTCTACCATGTGATTTCCCAGAGTACGTTTCCTGGTCAGATGATAAGATATCAGAAATGGCAGAATGAGGTACACTAGATGTTTGGTCATCATCTGTCAAATCTACTGATGGTTGTCTCATTCTTCCACTGGATTGCACAGTTTTGCGAGCATCAGCTCTAGATCCACCATCTGAAGATCTACTTTTAGTTTTCTTTTCCATCTTTTCTCTGGCACTTGTTGCAGAAGATTTTAAAACATCCTTTGAAGGGGAACCAGAGGAACACCTATCTTTATATAAGATTGTAAAGCTCTTCCGCTTCTGCGTGGATTTTCTTTCAGTGTCACCAGTAACGAGACTGATTGTGCTGGCTGTATCTACATCTGATTCTGGTGATATCGAATTATCTCTGTTATAGCTTGGAGTCTCAGGACCTTCATCAGTTTTATTTTCTTCACGCAATTTAGCTTCAAGGAAAGCCATTACAGCTTCTGTGTCCTTTAAAATGAGTGTTGTATCTAGACTGGAATCGGTGTCCATTGAATCACTTCTGTCACGTATCCTGTTCGCAGATGCTAAAGGGGTAGCAGATCCACTTTGCTTATTAATGTGAGGAATAAGTTCTATAGGTATATTTGTGCTAGGCTTATCTATAGTAAAGCTACCTTGCCTCACTAATGGTTTTGAAGATTCCTTTTTGTCTCCTCCAGATACGTTAGAACTTTGTCCTTTGATTGCTTCCTCATTTTTCCTTCTTTTTCCCTCACTCTGTGCCAACTTCATTTCTACTTTATCTGTAACATGTCCAGGAGCTTTGTCTTGCTTATCCAAAGTTCTGGGTGTCATAGCAATCTCCACCCTACCTTTCTCAACCTGGCTTCCAGCAGGTTTTGCAGAGGATAGTTTTGCGGCTGTCCAGTGTCCTTGCTCCTTCCTTTCTTGCTGAATTTTTGCTAAAGCTTGTTTTACCACGGAAGTTTCTCTGACAGTTTCAACTCTCTCTTTACTGGAAGAGCTGGGGAAAGAAAAAACTTTGTCTCCAGTAGCTTTGGGCGAAAGACCATTCATTGTTCTGCTTCCCTTAGCAATACTTCTGCTGTCAGCATCTGAGGCATGAGCTGGAGTTTCTTTCTCCTGAAGTTCAGTGTCTTGCTTTTCACCTATTTCTGATCTCTGATGCGATGTAGCTTTTGCTTTTGAGCTTTCATTCACTTTCTCCTCTTTGGGAAGCTGTGGAAGTGTTCTCCTCTTTCGCTCACCTTGGCTGGTCATAGAAGCAGCTGAACCAGTACTTCTAACAGAAACACCAGACTCACTGATGTCTGTATCTAAAAATGAAAACGAAAAAAATAGTTGAGAAGTCATTCAATAGCAAGGTAAATAGAAACATTAAATTCTTCAGACTATGTACGACTAATAAAACAGAACTGAAAAAAGTCATTAGTGTATCCCTCTGTTCTATGGCAGAATCAATTATACTTACACAAATACACATTTAAAAACATTTTACAAGTTCTTAAAAATCTCAGTTGATGGAGATTTGACTATCCCTATAAGCTATTTGGGTAGATGACTCTTAAAATAAATTTTCTTATTCTTTAACCTAAGCTGGACTTTCTCCAATTTAGCCCATTACTGCTTGTTCTATTCTGATCACGCATCTTTTCCTCTTTACAAGGAAGACTGCAATCACTCCTCTTTAGAGTGGAAACTCTGCTTGTGAATTACATTAACTACCTCCACACTACAATAACTAAGCTGTACATAACTAGCTACATTATTTCATTTCACTGTTGCAACACATTTTGTAATAAAACGCACACAAAACCATGCTAACATAATTTTAGAATGGGTATCTCCTGATTAAGGAGATTACCTATATAAAAAAAATTACTAGAAGTAAAATGTCCAGAGCGCCAGGCAAAGAAAGAACACTTCATTCTACACAATCCAAAGTGCTGATACAGCGCATGTGTTCATCAAAGCAATGTCTGAAAGCTTGTAGTGGAGTTACTGCAATGAACCATTTCTGGTTTGTCACAGACACATAACCAGGACAGAAAACGCCATCTTCCAAAAGCATACTTCCTAGAACTAGCATTTGCAGGAAAAGCGGAGGAGTCATTTCAGAAGCAAGGTACGAGTGAAAAGACAGAACATCCTATCCTCCTGCTCTGCTACACACAGGCAGAATTCCTTCCCAAACATAGATAATTTCGGTTGCAATTAAACAATTGCCTATTTGTGTGACATCTTGGACTAATTACTACCTTGCTGACACCCTGTGACTCTATACGGGGAAAGGGAACACTTCATAAACATTTGTGTCATTCTTGCAGAGGGATTATGGTATTTTTTCCTGCTTCACTGTAATTTCAGTACACATGTTGCATAATATGGGCTAGGAGAGCTCTCATATAAAAAGGAAAATTTTCATAGCTACAAGAATTTGAGCTACCTGAGATATGTTCTCCCTGAAATCAAACTCTTCTAGCCAGCAGCGTACAACCTGAAGCTTTCGTGCTCCCACAGCAGACTAAATCAGGTACACAACAAATCCCTGTTGTATCAGCACACCATTACAACAGGGAGTAGAAAGCACGTCTTACATTCCTAAACACATTCAGCACCAGATTTCAAAGCTACTGAATAGGGTAGGACCCCCTCCTTCCTCCCTACTTGCCTGTTTCTACAGCTCAAGGTCTTGTCTCACCAATGGGCTACAGCCTCTCCCTGTGAGACCTCCCCTCAAGGGAAAGGCTGCAGGGCCGGGAGACACTTCGCAGTATTTAAAAGCCTTACTCATGAAGAAAGAACTTACTATGGTTGAAAGAGCAAAAATAATGCTTTTAACCTAAACAACACATTATAGTATAGAAATACATAGAAAATGTATAAAAACCATCAAAAGAATGCGGCACTACTGCTGAAGCACTTTCATTTAATTCTTAGTGGATATAGAATGCCCTTAGGGCAGAAAACATATGGATATCCCACGAACTATTGCAAGGAATAATTGATGCCGAGTACCTCCCGTTTACAAACCGAACTTGGAGATAATATGAATTGCTCTATGAATTGCTCTGAAGTTGAATGTTTGGATAGAAAATAATTCTTTTGCAAGTTCATTTGTCAGTTGTTGCAATATAATGTGACATACTAACACACAATTCACTTTTCACCAGGAAAGATCTATAAACCACTTCTCTGCATACCCCATTGGGATCTTTCTACCAAGGCTTGCCGCAACAATAACATTGGTTGTTCCAGGAATAAAAACTGGAGTACAGGGCTTCCCCCTCTGCAAAAATTCTCCGAGCACTTCACTGAGTACCGACAATCATACCGTATGTATACAATTGTACCTATCTGATACTTTCTATCTGAGCTCTTCAATCTTTCTTTTCACACCTCTGATGAAGAATGAAAAATGACTCGCGCTATTTTTTGTATCCTCCATGTTAGGACGCTCATTTGAAATGCAGGAGGTATCTTTGAAATCTAAGCAAGGTTTTCTAACTCCTGGACTATTTTTCTTGCAAATTTTTTAAAAATTGGAGGTTCAATGAAAATCTGTATGACTACTATGCGTGAAGACTGACTTCTCTCAGACATACCTACCAGATTAAATCTTTTATATCTATTTATGCATGTAACTTGCTTCTTGGTGAATTTCAGTCTTTAGTAGAAGAAACGTGTGGACCTGTTCAGCATTGTCTTTGGCCATATGCATGTTATGTGAAGATTAACTACTAAGATTTCTAAATAAAACACAGGCATCTAAGCCAACAAGACAGATTTTGTGAATTCGTCTTTGGACATACATATCAAAATTATATTTTCATTATATCTTCAATGCTTGAATGTTTTCTGGATTTCTCCTTTAGCATTTTAGAATTCTTGCAGTATGGGTATGCGCTACGCAGTAGTTGCTTCACTTAAATCATGAAGTTCTTATAACGGTAAAAGCAGCATTGATCTCTCTGAAGAAGATCCTTGTTAGTGTCCCATCTGAAAAGTGACTGTGTAAAACAATACAAAACCCAAAAGACCACCAACTGCCCTGATTCACTGTCTAAAGGATCAGTCTGAAGAGCTGTGATTTTAAGTGCCCTATATGCATACCTGATCCTCTGGATTTCCATTATTCTATGTACAAGGTACAGCAGATAATTTATTTTTTCCCCTTTCCATCTCCTTTGACTTCTAGTATCCTATGCAAAGTTCAACTACTATGAGGGGTGGAACAGCTACTACAGAAGCAGCAGTTACTGGTAAGAACTGTTCCATGCATTGATGCAGAAGTGTGCATTACACAACAACAAAAGCGAAATTTCTTTGTAAGCTTCCCCAAAAAGTAAAATGAGCCTATGAAGTTGGAATGTATTTTATTGCTTGCTTTAATAAATGGCTTTACCTTCTATAATTTTAAAACCACGTGAACTCACTTCAAAAAGTAAATTAGCAGAAAAATAACTGTATTTGATGAACCAGTTAATTAAACACGCTTACACATACTTTCATCTGCTGAATACACACCCAAGTAGAAATTCAGTTACTAATCAGTACACAACAGCAGCTTAATTTTGGAAGAAATTCCCAATAATATTTCAGTTTCATCTTCTTTTTTTTTTTAAAGTAGTCAAGTTATTTATTCAACTTAAGAATTAAAAGTCATGTTCTTTCTCTTCCTTTCATTGTGCTAGAATACCAAATTAAAAGCTAAGTCTCTTATGAAGAAGCTAACTGGCTTTTTGTCCAGTAAAGAATAAATTGTACAGGTAAGATCTCTATAAAGAACATAAGAAGTATCTGAATTAATTTATTAGTGTTATCTAAAGTCTGAGGACAGTAAAATACATCTATCACAAATGCACTTAGGAAATGCATGTATTACTTCCAACTAAGTTAAGGTGTTGCAGGAGAAATAGAGGGAATTTGAAAGAAAAAAAAAAAAGTCATTATTGCCTGTGAGATTCAAGACTGAGCTGTTCAGACAATGGTTCAGTTCATCTAACCTGGGCCAGAAACAGAGTTATCCAAACTTACCAAGAAATCTCAAATTTGAGTAGAAAAGTATGGACAATATCTTAATTGGGTTTTTTGCCTTCCCCTCTCCCCCCTTTGTTTAATATGTCATGTGGAACAGATAAACACTTTTAGAGAAATCTCCGTCCCTATGCTTTTACTCTGGTAATAGGCAAATTTTTTTCCGCAGAAAGCCTGACTGCTGGGCACAGTTCTAGGACAGTCTTGCAGTCTAAGCAGAGAGAGAATCACAGAGTTCTGCTTTGAAAGCAGTAAAGACTCGGTTTTATCAGTTGAAAATGCAGTCTTCTGAGAGACTAACTTATAGGTCAAAGGTGTAGCTTGTTCTGAAATTGTAAGAGACTGGATTCTTGAAAATCTGAAGAAAGCTAGCAGCTGTAACAAAAAAGTAGACAACACACATTACAATTCATTACAATTCACACTTGTGAATGTAACTTTTGGGGGAAAAAAAAAAAGAAAAAAACCCTAAAAGGATGCTCAAAACTATAGAATAAAAATAATTTATTCTTTTCACCAATGTCTAACAACAGGTTATTGGACATGTTCTGTAGATGGTAGTATATCTTCAGAAGTTGTGTATACAGAAGAACATTTCTACTTCTAAACTACATTTTTTTCCCTAATTAAAAATCTTTTAAACTTTGTCTGGATTCTGAAAATTTCAAAGTCAGCTGGAATAAGAGGAAATGCTGGAATTGCAGGACAAAAACATTATCTCAAGTAGTAGACTGATAATTAGTTACTTCTTGATCACTAAACAGCGTATCACTTTCAGAATATGAAGCACTCATTAATATGACATCCCTTTGTAGTTATCAGTCAATTTTTTAATGAAGAGCTACATTAACTCCATCTCAATACACAAGTATTGACATAGAAACGACACTAGAATTCTGTGCTAAATCATCTCTGAAGTGAAATTGAGTGGAAGAAAACAGCAGAGGAGAAGTAAAGTAAGGTAAGCAACTCTAAAGAGTGAAGAGTGTAGATCTTAAAGAACAAAACATTTAAAATACAAATGTGCATATTTTAACTAAGGAGAGACATAGCCTGACCATCTGGCACTCACAAGAAAGGGAGATAAAGTTGTTCATTGCTGAGAAGGTGGTTTCTTTGGTTTTCAAGAAACATAGAAGGTTTTCTATGTTTCCAGGATAAGGAATTATGCTGTGCTTCAGATGAATAACAACTGAAATGAAATCTCAGGTTGGATGGTTCAACAATCAATCTGACGAAGTCCAATTTGGGGTCAGTACTGAGAAAGATGTAAGGAAAGAAACATACTATGCAGATGAACCCAAACTGATTTCAAGTGGAAGTTTCCTTAATATTAAACAGTTTTTATATTTTTTGTTTTAGTAATATTCAGCTTAATATTGGCACTCTTCTGCCATGCCAAACACCACTACTGTTGAGCTTGTTTTTATGCTGTTTGTTCTCAATGACACGAAAGAATTTCAGGTGAAGATGAGGCAGTAAGAGTAAGAAAGCTGAAGGTACATAATCACTCTCTTCTCCCTTTCATGGGTGTCTTCAGCAGAAATTATATCAACAAGAACAGCTTGTAATACCATTTTCTAATGGTGCAGGCACAGAAGACTCCAATCTGATGTCATCTTGGTCATGACGTGTGTGATTAGCAGCCAAACTGGCCCACTGTGATACCCAACGTTTACTTCCAGGGACAGCAGAACCTTCCTAAGGAAGAAAAAAAGCATAAGAAAAATTACAACTGTTTGATGAACATGGGCATGTCCTCTTTCCAGGTTTGTCCTGAATAGACAAGTCAGACACTATTTTCCTGAAGGAAGGTGAAAAAAAGCTTACCTCAATAAATTTTAGTTACCAGCTCTAGAATGGCAAACAAACAAACAAAATCTATATAGTTGCAGAATCAGTACAGAATAAATGGCATTTCCTAGTGCAGTGAACTTTTAAACGCCAGAAACTATATAAAAAGTAGTAGAAAATGTGCTAGTTATGAAAACAGATTATTTCAGTCCTCAGCTCAGAAGAGCAGGATAAAAAAACATGGAGTCTGAGGAGGTGTGTGTTTAAAAATTAAAAACATGTGTCAGGAAGACAAGAAGTGACATTTTACCAGTTTAGAAGACCCTCTTGTGCAGATGCAATATTGTATTTACTTCATTACGGAAAGACTACCTTAAGGATTGAAAGAGTAAGATAACTTATGATGGAAAGGAAAGGAAGATCAAGTCATTTATTTGGCCTAAACAAAAAAAGAAGCAAAGGTTAGTTTGAAACCATCCTACTGGGTAACAGTGAAGTCAATGTAATCGGTATCTGGTATTTTTTTGCAGTGACCTAGAAAGGAAATTAATTTCGTTTCTTGATGGTAAGCCTTTTGAAATCTTGAAAATTTGTAAAATGTTAAAAAAGTAAATATAAAATTAAATCATCTTCTTAGGTTGTGTTGTTATAGTATCTTAAGCATTCTTTTTTCCAAAAGCTGATTTCTAAATATAATGCAATCTTTCTGTTTTATCCAATATATTCTCGTCTCTCTTGCTCACGTTTCCAAAAAAAGACAGCAGGCAACTGTCGATGCATATATATATATATATATGCACATGCATGCACACACGTGGGCTGTACACTGTCAAAGGCTTTATCGAAGTTTACATAGTCGGATTTCTTGGACTCAAAAGACAAAGCACTGCAAATGACAGAAGTCACTGACTACAGTTCCAATGGAGTTACATAACCACAGCAAGTCAAATGAGAAACCACAATTCAAGAACAACAACAGAGATGGGAAGGACATGGAGATACACCAGTAACTTTCTTAATAAGGAAAATTGTAGGAGCTGTTTCAAAGGTTAGCTGAAGCTCTGCTGCCTCTCCAAATCTTGGCACTTACACTCAAAATGTTGATTTTTGCCTAATGCCTTGGCCACTCTGGGATTCTAGTCTTTGACCAGGAATCAACTCTGTAAATTTATACAATTTATTTAGCAGAAATGGAACGGCAAACAATGTGATCTAGTGTATGATGGCTTCTTTCAAATTAGAAGTTACTTAGACATTTGAGAAGAATTCAATTTATGACCTTGAATTTCTCCTGATTAAATGAATGACCCTAATTAATGCAAACAAGTACAACATCAGAATTATTTTTCAGAATATTATGAATGTAGTAAGTCAGAGATGCACCAAATAATTTGCTTGAACTATTATACAAATTTCTGTATTGTGAAATCATTTCTTAGAATCAAAATGTTATAAAATTCAAGTCTAATAACAACAGAGGAAAGCAATTCAATGTTTCTGTTATTTATGGGCATTTCTGAACACAATGCAAGGAAAAGGGTGCCAGAAAGAGTATTACAAAAAACCCATGCAAAAATGTGCAGCATTTATGCACTAACAACTACCGCTGAAGCCTCATTTTTTTTCACATCACTAAACTTTCTTTTCTCTATTTCCTGTCTGTACCAGTGAACTCCCATCTTTAATAAAACAATTAATTACACCCAAACCCAAATACGATAGATGTCCCAATTATCTGTGCTACAGAAAACTCCAGCTAGTTCCTTGTGTACACCTAACCAATTCCAGTGATACAGATATGATATGCATCAGATACCTGAATTCTACTTCACAATAGAGAAACAAAGAATTTTCAGATTAACTATGGTAAAGCAACATGATTATTTACTTTTCTCTGAAAGTAATTACAATGCCAAAAAAACCTTTTCTGCATCGCAGTGGATGTAAATGTGTGTTTTGCCAACCCTCTGCATAGACAAGCACAAACAACAAAGCTATGAAAAGCAGTTTCTTTTGATAGTAGTCTAAGCACATCCAAAGGGTGAAAGGTTTATAAAACACAGATTAAAAAAAGTCACATTCAGTTATCCTAATGTTCTTCCCATAATCCATATCAATTTTCACCTTACAGGCTCTCAAGTAAGCAATCCTCCAAACCTTCTCCTGAATACCAAATTTCGTAGTCTTTCAGAAAAGCTGGATTTATATAAAAGATACTGGCCCCTTATTGCATATACAAACTCACGTGGAGTAACAGATCTTCAGAAAATGTATCAACGGATTTCTACAGACTTACTATTCAGCCTGAAGATTTAGGGCTTCAGGCTCCATATCTGAAAAAACCCCACAGCACACACACGACACCTGGAAGTATTTCAGAGCAGAACAATATATTTTTTTAAATAAATTTCAACAAGCTGAATAAAAAAAAAAAAAAAAAAAAAAAA